>Ga0326597_10002106_pt1 | contig 30418 bp, 23 predicted proteins | sample RVTome_12_FD_203789 | JGI IMG/M metagenome (GOLD analysis project Ga0326597, IMG submission 203789) | Soil microbial communities from uranium-contaminated site in the Upper Colorado River Basin, Wyoming, United States - RVT100D185 | ecosystem: Environmental > Terrestrial > Soil > Contaminated >...
GCTCCATCGTTCGCAATTTGGGATGCGGTGGCAATGATCGGGTTCACCACATTGCCGGTGCTGACGATGGAGTGAAGGATCGGGTTGACAATCTCAGACAGGCCTGAGAATGGTTGAACGATTCCGGAGACGATAACCTCATCGCCGATATCGACAGCTGCGGAGAATGATGAACCGAAAATTCCAAGTCCACCGGAGTTGTCCTGGATGTATGATGGTCCGCCGAATTCATCCGCTACCGTAACGATGCCACGAATCGTGACGAGGGCATTCAGACTGATGGGAATTCCCAGGGTATCGTTGACCTTGATGTCCGCAATGGGAACCGGCAGACCGAACACGACCATGCGGGGGATGGGTGTAACGTCTGCGAACGTATTTTCTTTTGATTGTACTCTGAAAGGATAGACAGCCGTGCTGTCAGGTGCTGTAATATTGGCAATCGTGACAATTGTTGAGTCGGCGGAGAACACAGTATTAGTGAAGGTGACTGTGTCACCATCGACTGTGCTGGTGGCTGTCATGTTGGTATAAGAGATGTCGGCTGCGTTGCGCGACCAGTCGAAGGCTGGAGGCACAAAGATTCTGAGCCCGTTCACAGTAACCTGTATGTTGCGGCGGTAGACAATCTGAATAGATCCGGTGGTTCCTCCGTTCAGGGTATCTGGCAGAACACTCGCGCTTCCCGTACCGTCGCCCGGCAGTTGACCGGACTGAACAAGAATGCTTCCAACGCGAAGTTGTGGGCGGGTGTTTCCACCCGTGACATAATAGTACTTCCACCGTAGTTGGACGTCGGGTTGGTTGTCCACGACAGCAGGTAGCAACGTGGGGCCAAAGTCTTGAGAATGCCCTGCAGGGGGGGTTGAACTGTATTCCACAGGCCCTGGAACATCAACAAAAGCACCACTGGTTCCTATTCGGTATTGAAGACGAATCCGGTATTCACGCGTCGTTGCATCTATGGCTACCGTGCCACCAGTCCACGAAACATAAATATTGGACAGACCCGTCGTATTCAATGCAAGAACAGCAGCACCGAGATCCCCGGCGGTACCAATGTTCCGCCAAGAAAAGCCGTTTTCACCCAGCCCATTCATGCGTGAACCCGATGTCGCATTGTAGGCTCCCGTATAATCGGTGTTAGGTTCGGCCGTTAAGCCCGGATCCTGAGAAGGTCCACGATGAAACCTTATGTTCGGGGGATATGTGCTGGCAGGATTCGATGGATCCCATGTGGTAAAAGAGTAGCTTCCGCTTGAGAGATCAAATGGCGTGGGATTTGTTTGCGCATTCAGCTGCACCACGGCAACCCAGAGCAACATGATTGAAAACGTCGATAAGAATTTCATAATGCAACCCTCCTTATGCATGGGTAGAAAACAACTTGGTTGGGTGAGATTGTTTGTTGCATCGTAAACATTCATGGTCGCCGCCGGAATTAAACAGTTCGTTGATGATAACCTCTTGACTTGCTGCAGTGCTTACGAGGAGAAATGCAGCAAGGAGCGGAAACAATAATGCCTGGGCTCTCATGAAAAACTCCATTGGGAAGTAGGTTGCTAGGAGATGGTGAACTCAAGATACCCAATCGTCCCAAGAGTATCAAGGAAAAGATTCCTATTGCGCTGGCATCGCAAATGTCTTTATCTTAGTCCAGTTTCTGTCGCTCAGCGCGGGCAGAGGCTATGTGGTACGACTCAATGAGGCATCGTGGCAACACTCAGACCATTCAGTGGCTTTCGACCCCTTCCACAACACGCGGCGGAAGTAGCATCTCAACCGTACGATGTTCTAACCTCCGACGAAGCACGGGTTGAGGCCGCGGGCAAACCGCATTCGTTTCTCCATGTCGGCAAGCCGGAGATCGATCTCCCACCCGGGACTGACCCTCACACCGATGAGGTGTACCGCAAGGGGAAGGAGAACCTCGACAGACTCGTAATCGGGGGCGTGTTAAGCCAGGACCCCCAGCCGTCGTTCTATTTGTATGCGCAAACGATGAACCGTCACGTTCAGTTCGGTATGGCGGGGTGTGTTTCGGTAGAAGAGTATGAGAAGGGAACCATCAAGAAGCACGAGTTGACCCGTCCGGATAAGGAAGACGATCGGACGCGTCATATCCTCGCTACCAACGCTCATACCGGGCCCATCTTCCTGACATATCATGCGGAGCCGCAGATCGATGATATCGTCGACCGGATCAGACTCGCACCTCCTCCCATCGATTTCGTTGCAGATGATGGAGTGCGCCACCAGCTCTGGGTGATCGATAGTGGAAACACGGTCAATGCAATCCGGGAAGCGTTCAGCGGAATCCCCACCTTGTACATTGCAGATGGCCATCATCGGGCAGCGGCAGCGGCTCGCGCTGCGAAGGAACGGGCGGGAATGAACCCTCGACACACGGGAAAAGAAGAGTACAACTTCTTCCTTGCAGTGGCTTTTCCACACAATCAAGTCAGGATATTGGAGTACAACCGTGTCGTGCAAGACATGAATGGGCTGAATGTCGGGGCCTTGCTGGACGCACTCAGGAATGGATTTCTCGTAAATGAATCCGAAGCACCTGTCCGGCCGGACAAGAAGGGTGAGTTCGGTATGTACCTCTCAGGCAAGTGGTACAAGCTCGAGGCCAACCCCCACCATGTGATCGACCCAGATCCTGTCCGAAGGTTGGATGTTTCCATCCTGCAAGAGAACGCCCTTGCTTCGATCCTCGGCATCAATGATCCCCGGACCGACAAGCGGATTGACTTCGTTGGTGGCATCAGGGGTTTGGAGGAATTGCAGCGGAGGGTTGATTCAAGTGAAATGGCCATCGCATTCTCGCTCTACCCCACATCTGTGCAGGAGCTCCTTGATATTGCGGACGCGGGAAAATTCATGCCGCCGAAGTCGACGTGGTTCGAGCCAAAGCTCATGGATGGGATGGTGGTGCATTTCCTGGATTGAACCAACGTCCCACGACATACACCAACATTGTTGGTACGAGCACAACGCTAAATCGCGCGACTGCAAAAATGGGGATATGGCAGATAACATATATGCCGACCAGCAGAACAGAAAGGGCGTGTGTGCTTGATACACCACGAAGTCTAAATACCCGTACAGCGGCGGGAATAAAGAGGACTAACAAAGGGACTTGCATGAGTGCGCTGAATGCCGTTGCCAGCGGGTTGCTGCTGAGTGTCCAAAACATGATGGTCCCAAACAACAGCTTGCGAACCACCAGAAGTGGTTCATCCAGGTAGCGCGTCAATGACTTCCTGAGCAATTCATCGTCTGCCTCGACAGCCTTCACCGTTTCCGCGTTGCGCAGCCAGGGATGCGAGATCGTGTCGCCGTGAGAACTCACATCGTGTTCCTTGAAGCTCAATAGCTGGAAGTAACTGAATGGAGCACGCTCATAAAACTCCGCTTGCACATCACCGATACGCAGGTTGTATCCGAACAGGGAGTGAACTGGAACAAAGCGATCGGTGAGGGCATAGTTACGAAGAGTCCAGGGGGCAATGAGTAGTATCGCGATGCCAAAAACACTACAGGCAATTCTCAATCGATTCTCACGCGGCAGAGCGGGCATCAATAAGAGAGGGGCACCAATGACAAGCGGAAGGAGCGATGCCTTGCACAACGCGGCAATCCCAAGAGCCGCTCCAAGTAACACCACCGTATGTGCCTTCGGGTTCATTAGCACGAAGATGAAGGCGAAGACGATCGCCGTGAAGAGAAACGTGGCAAGACTCTCCGTCACTATCTTTGCCGTGAACCAAATTAAGTACGGGTGAATTGCCGTGAGAATGCTCGCTATGATCGCACTCCTGCGGTTGAACAGAATGAAGCCGATCCGATACACGAGGAGGCATGTGCACGCATGCAGCAGGGACTGAGCAATCTGAACACTTGTCGGAAACCACGCCTCGCTAATAACAAGCAAGAGCGCAACAAATGCAGGGTAGACGGGGCCCCTCATCACGGTAGGGTGGTTGTTCGGATAATATGAAAGCGTACCCGTGAGATACAGTCCGCGTGCCAGTTGGTCGTATCCGTCCTTTGCAACCTCATAAGACGTTTTCTCGATGATTCGGGGATGAATTAGAAAAGAGAATATCAAAGAGGATGCAACGGCAAGAGCGAAGATGAAGACGAGTGGGCGCGAAGGTAGAAGTCTCACTGACTGAAGCAGACCGGATAAGGAAAGGAAGACAAGCAACTCCTAGAACAAAAATACAAATGTCATTCTAAACAAACAAGACGCCGCTCGAAGAGAAGGTGCCGCGCCGGTGCATCGTCTTGAAGACTCCGAAGATCTCCAGACTGTTTTGGGTAACTGCTACAACTCCTTGATCAGCTTCACCACCTTCCACACAAAGTTAACGTCCTTCTTCTTCACGGTCACGGGCTCGAAGTCCGGGTTGAATGGGATAAGGTGGATGTAGTTTCCCTCGAACTTCACTTTCTTCAGCGTGTCCTCCTCGTTGACTCGTACAACGCACACGTCACCATTGCGCACCTCTTGCTGTGGACTCACCACCACGATGTCTCCATCCTCAATACGCGGTGCCATGCTGTTCCCCTTCACTTTGAGCGCAAAGGCCTGGGGGTCTTTGACGTCGTCGACGGTTACGTAGTTATCCACATAGTCCGGGTGGAACATTGTTGCAACCTTCCCTGCCGGCACGGCGGAGACCAGGGGGAGGTCCGCGAGCCTCACGCGTCTTCGGTTTGAGGGCGTCAGTGGAAACACATTCTCCGGCCGGGAGGGAGTTGCATACATCTCGCCGTCGCCGGTCAACAGCCATGTGGGCAATACGTTTGTTGCCTTCGCGATCTTCGTGATCGATATACCGTCGGGTATTTGTTCACCTTTTTCCCATCTCTGCAGCGTGCGCGTTACAACACCGATCTTCTCGGAAAGCGTTGCCTGGTCCAGATGCTTGTTCTCGCGTGCTTCCCGGACTCTCTCGCCGATCGAGGACTTCACTGTTGTCGTCTCCTTCCAGTGTGTTTGTTGTCTTTCCAGTACCACCATTTCAGTTTTTCCGGTACCGGGTTTCTCGTCGAAGCAAAGTAGACTGCGCAGCGGAACACGTACAACAAACACCTATCCTGCACCACGCCTGCTGCGCGATTCGACATGTGATACAATGCTTCCGGGACTCTCCCCCGCAAATCCTTCACGCTCCTGATGCCGATATTCATCAAGTCCCTGGCGATGGACGGGCCGACACCGGGAATCTCTTGAAGATCCCTGAGACGCACTTCGCGTTTTCTCGTCCGTGCTTCCATGCCATTCTCCGCCGATGACAGATTTGTCAACTTTTCACTTGACACGACGACATATATGTCGTATCTTGCCGGCAGCATTATAATGAATTCAAGACATTGTGTCAAGGACTTTCTTGAGAGAACTCATGGAGAAGCGCAAGACGACATTCGCATTAGGCACGGGAGGTTGGGAACATGAGGCATTCGATGATGTTCTTTACCCGGCACCACATCTCAGCTCGCAGCAAAAGCTGGCATACTACTCCAGGTTCTTCGATTCGGTGGAGGTCCGATCAACGTTCTGGGATGACTCAGTTACGGCACGGGACGCCGGAGAGTGGATCGCCGCGGTGGCCGGCAACAAGCGGTTCACATTCAATATAAAACTCCACTTACAGTTTACTCACAAGAAGATCTTCAAACCCGAATTGACGCGGAACGTTCGCGGGATCCTGCAAGAGCTCGCCAGGAACGACCGACTCGGATCTCTGCTCATCCAGTTTCCATATTCGTTCACCAATACAAGCGCTCATCGCTTCCACCTTGTGAAGCTCGCAGAAGTGTTCAGCGGCTTTCGCTCCTGCGTCGAGTTTCGTCACGAATCGTGGAACCAGGGAAATGTGTGGGAGTTAATAAGAGACCACGGCTTGAATTCTGTTAGTCCTGACCTTCCTCGCGTCAAACAACTGATGTCTTATGCAACGACAGTCGGCGGTGATAGAGTTTATGTGAGGCTGCACGGACGCAATGAAAATGGGTGGCTCTTGAACGGGATGGAAACAAGGTATGATTATCTCTACAACAGTCGGGAGATCCGGGAACTCGCCCGCCGGCTCAACCATCTGGCGGAGAAGTGTGGCCACGTGACTGTAATTTGCAACAACACGACAAAGGGGAAGGCTGTCGCCACAGCGTTCCAGCTCCTTTCAGCGGTCCATGGGAAACGCGTGGACGTAGCTCCACGCACACTTCAGGCATTTCCGCACCTGCATGATGTTGCAGACCTCAATCTGCTCGATGCACCCCCGCTTGCTGCCCCAACGTACAAACAGGCGATGTGATATTAGCGAAGGGTGAGGTTTTCTGAGGGTGGTTGCGGACTGCGCGCTTGCTGAGAATTGTGGGGTCAGCGGAATCGCGGTCTTGGTGATCGCCGGGGATATCCCGAACTCGAGTGGCGTTTGTTCCACAAGTTCTTCATGTCGAACACAAATGAACCCTGAAGTGGATATGCTTCAGGGGTGGCTGAGAGCCCGCCCTGTACTGGAAGCTGGAAGATCCTCGCCGCCACCTCCCTGCTGTCCTCACCTTTACGAAGAACGCGCTCTGTGTACTTCTTTCGCCAGAGATCCTGACCCGACTGCGTTTTAAGAAAGCTGGAGGTTGATGTTCTGAACGCTGCAAGGAATTCCTTCATATCCGCGCTATCGGTCTTTCCCCTCACAAGCATCACGAGCTGGTCCGGCAGAAAGCAGTACGCATATACTTCGAAGTCGTGCCGGCGGCAGGCCTCCCGAAGAGCAGAGAGAATCCCGACCACGTTCTCGTGACCTGAAACGAAGGCTGCAGCCTTACGGGTTGTTTGAGTGATCAGATAACGGTGCATGCCTTTGTAGTCAAACCTGTACCGATCGCCGTCGCCGGGCCTGCCGAGTTGCATCACGTCATGTAGTGCCATCGCCCCTACCCTTTCACCATCATGGCAATGCCGCTTCGTATCATCATGACAGCGATGCCCGCAAGGAACAGCGCAGCGACCTTTGCCACAGCACGCGACCCTGCAGGACCCAACACCCTTGTGATCCGACCGGCCTGAGTAAACACAATCCATACTATTCCCATGTTCACGAGGAGTGAAGCGATGGTGTATGAATATCCGCACGAGTCCACGAGGATAATGATCGTAGTAAGTGCTGCCGGACCCATAATCAGCGGTATTCCAATAGGCACAACGCCGACGGATGCTTCAGGGTCCCGTTTCCTGTCCTTGGAAAACAACAGGTCGCTCACAGCAAGCACGAGAAGGACGATTCCGCCTCCGACCCGGAAATCACTTTCCGTGATCCCCAGGAACGTGAAAAGGAGCTTGCCCGCCGCAAGGAAAACGAGTGAGATGACGAAGGCCGTAAGCGTGGCTTCCCTGGTCAGTTTCTTCTTCTGCCGCTCCCCCACCCCATCTGTAAGGGCCACAAACATCGGGAGGACACCGAACACATCGATGGCAACGAACAGAGGGAAGAACGCGAGGAGGAAGGTTTCCATGTAGCGGACTACAACTCGATGCCCTGCATGCGGAGGCTTGCGTGTATTTTTTCCACCGCTTCTCCTTCGCTGATGGTTAGCCGTGCACCCGCGCTCTTCACAGCAACCTCAAGCGGGTCGCGCCTGTACATCAGCCACCGCCAGACATTGAAGCCGAGACGATCCTGGTCGTGCGGCTCAAGAGTTGGGATATCGGCAACGGATGCGTAGGCGATCTTTTCAAGCGTTTTTTCAAGTGAGGGCTTTACCGATGATGCGGGCTTCGTTGTCATGACAGTTAATTGATGGAGGTGATGAAATCGTTGCCAACAATATAACCAATCCATCTCAAAAAAAATAGGGAGGCGTCGTGGCGACACCTCCCTGTACGAAGGAATTACCGGACAACCTATCTCAGCAACATCAGCTTCTTTGTCTCACGGAATTGTCCAGCCGTCATTGTATACAGATAGACACCGGTCGGGACATCTGTCCCCGCGTTGTCCTTCGCGTTCCACTCAACGCTGTGAACTCCTCGTTCGAACGTGGACGCAACCAGTGTGCGGACCTCCTGGCCGATCATGTTATAAACCTTCACAGTCACAAATGACTGGCTGCTCACGCCGAAACCTATATGCGTCGACGGGTTGAACGGGTTGGGATAATTCTGCTTGAGCGAGAACTTCGTCGGGAAGATCTTACCTTCATCGTCAACGTCGGTGAGAAGATCTACGTTGATGACTTCCGCCTGCTGGACCTTCTTGTCGGTGTTGTTTTGCACGAATACGATCACTTTGCAATCGTCCGCAATCCACCCCGTCGGTACCGTGATCTGGCGGGGAATATCAACTGTTTGTCCCTGAGATATTGCTATCGCGCTCCCACCTGCGTCGGGGTACATGTTTCGATGAGCGACATGATGCACGAACGGAACATATCCGCTTCCCGAGTTTTGGGGCTGGCTTATTTCAGACTCCACGACAATCCAGTGGACTCGCCAGTTGGAAGAGTTCACCGATGCCTCTGCGTGAATACTTGCATTCATATCCAGAATATTGCCGTTCCTTGTCCCCGTCAGCGTGATGGAAATCGGGCTGGCATCCAGGAACCGTGCCTCGATTGCCCCCGGCCACGACGTGTATCCGGATCCACCATCAACAAAACCGTCGATGTACATGCGTGGCACATAGAGCGATGGGGGCATATAGTAGTTGACCCGGGTCTGCACGGGTACTGTGTTGGCCAGGTACATTGGGTCGTTCCCGGGCGAAGGCCACCAGACATGGTAGGCAATCGTCACTATTTGTTCAGCTCCGCCGTAGTTCGGGAGCCATTGGTAGAAATAGAAATAGTCGGGGTTGTAACACGGAGCGCATGTTGTACTCGTGAACAATTCAGCAAGCACCTTGCGGGCTGCGCCGGCCGCGCCCGAAGAAAGAACGCCAAGCAGAATGGCAAGAGCCATTACCGTATGAACCAAACGTTTCATGGCGGTACTCCTTTCCTTAAATGTGGATGAAGATACAACGTGACTTAGAGATAACTGAGAATACTCGCACGAACACCGAGGAACGGGTTCACAACGCGGCACACGCCGTTGGCACAAACTAGTCCACCCCGGTCGCCGCCCATAGTGAGCGTTATGTTGTGCTTATCACTAAACCTGAACCCGAGATCCACCGCAGTCCAGTTCCTCCGTCCGTCAATGGTTCCGTGATCACTGGTGAACTCGTATCGAAAGGTCACGGAATAGGTCGGTGATCGGGAAATAGACAACGAAATTAACTGGTTATAAAAGTCCACCTGGGCTGAATTGGAAGCTTCGTAAACCCATTGCCGCTCAGCCGTTGCTTTCGCAACAAAGCCACCCATCACCGTAACTTGCGCTGCAGCAGGTATTGCCGTGGTTCTTGTTGCCTTTGCTGCAGCATCCTGGCCAAACACATTGCTGTATTCGTTTATCACATCTGAACGACGATTGAATCCCACCAATACATAGTCGTTAACGCCTTCGTCGATAAAGTACTGCACGTCGGCGTACAACTCCCAGAATGGCGAATACTCCACTGCAAAGCTCGGCAAAAACGAGCCCTTGCGCCCGATGGTGCCATACTCCGGTGTAAATACTACAGTTGTGTCTCCCGTCTGCGCGTAACTATAGTGCCTGCTCGCTGCGGAGGCGTTTACGCTTCCCGTGAGCCGTTCGGAAAGTGTATAGAAAGCATCGAGCTGATATCCGACTTCGTCATTAAAGTCGATCACGTGCGGATACCTTGTGAGCAACGTAAACGAATGTTCCTTGTGCACAATCGGTGCGTTTTGAAATGCGTACGCCTTGTCCACCCTGTTCGGTGTAATTCGATCATACGGCCCGGCACTGCCAAACCGGTAATCTTTGTATTCGAGAGACACCCCGTACGATTCATCTGTGTAGGCAACTGATCCATAGAATCCGTTCCCGGTATGAGCCCCTCCGGTTCGCCTGTCCGCGTACGACGCAAATGCATCAATATTGCCAAACTGAACTCGTCCGAATAGCTCCGGGATATCAAACTGTGTTTCAAAGATTGCATTTGGTGGGCTGAACTTTCCTGAAACGAAATTAGCACCAACAGAGAAGGACTGGTATGGCGCCAGTTCCACCGATCCAGCCCTAATCTTGTACTCCTCGATCCTGCTCAAATCCAGAACGTCTGTATAGTTGATTGTCCCCCCGGTTGCTGAGACTTTCAAAATGCGCGTCTTGTATTCAAACTTAATCCCATCAATGCCCGTATCGTGGGCAAGTCCCCGGTTTTCAAACAGGTTCAGGGCAAGTCCCCGGGCGTACAGCGAATACGAATCGCCCGCGCGAAGATAGAGATTATCTCGCTTGAATTCCAGGTATCGCTTCCTGACGCCAGTGAACTCGTTCCCATACTCCGGTGGCGCATCGTGCAGCAGTCTGAACCCCAGCAGAAAATCCGAAACGCTGATCCTCGTCTCCATCAGGTTCTCGAAATATTCCTTTCGTTGTGTAAACGTACCGACCGTTTCCCTCCCCGTCCCATACCGAAGGTAATTACTCATTGAAAGGCTGAGATCATGCTGTGCGAGAAGAGAAGTCGGCAGAGCAAACAGAAAACACAGCCGTCTAAGCAATAGTCACTTCCCTCTCGTCTTATCTCAGGAGTTTCAGAATCTCTTTCTCGATATCCTTCTCGTCGCCGGGAAGATAGCCTGTTCGTGTCGCCACCACTTTGCCATCTCTGTCCACAAGAACAGAGAACGGAAGGTTCTGGCCATTGAAACTCTGGAACACTTGCATGTTCGGGTCAAGAATAACGGGGAAAGGGTAACCCTGTGAACGAACGTATGCCTTCACTTTGGCAAGGCTCTTCGGACTGTCCTGGTTCACTGCCAGAATCGTAAACGACTTGTCCTCATGTTCTCTGGCAATCGATTTGAGAGCGCGGAGTTCCTGTTTGCACGGCTCACACCATAACGCCCAGAATGTTACATACACCGGGCCTTGTCGGAGGTATTCTGAGAGGCTGGTCGTTGACCCGTCAAGCTCATCGAGCTGGATGTTTGCTGTCGTGCCGGATTGGGCGTGCATGACGCGAGGAGAAAAGAAACCGATGGAACACAGCAAAAGAAGAAATGTGAGAGTGGGTTTCACTTTCATGCTTTCCGATGAGCAGCCGGAGGAGGAAGCAGTCGTTTGAAGACCGCTGTTGAGACATGGTAATGAACTACGTAAAGATAGTCAACAGAGATTCCCGCCATCCTCTCCCGTTGAGCAACGGGTCACGGTGCAAAGAGCTTCCTTGATTATCTTGGTATTCTTGCGTACCTTTATCGGCAATTCCGTCCAATTCAGCCTCTATCTGGTACCTGTTCAAAGCGCACATGCGTGCAATAATCCCGGTGGCAGGGGTTGGCAGCAGACTCCGCCCTCATACGTTCACGCTCCCCAAAGTCCTCCTGAATGTTGCAGGAAAACCCATTCTCGGCCATATTCTGGACAAGATCATCGGCGAGGGAATTCAGAAGGCGACGATCGTCGTTGGGCATATGAGCGAGAAAATCATGGAATATGTGTCCTCGACGTATCCGGACTTTAAAGTGTCATATCTTGAACAGGAGGAGCGGCTCGGGCTGGGACATGCAATTTATATTTCCCGGGATACAGTAGACGACGAACCTGTTCTGATCATCCTTGGCGACACAATTTTCGATGTCGATCTCACACCGGTGCTCAAGGACAGCCACTCTGCACTAGGCGTCAAGCAAGTGGATGACCCACGGCGTTTCGGGGTCGCCGAGTTGACGAATGGCTTTATTTCGAGACTGGTGGAAAAGCCGGAGAATCCCAAGAGCAATCTTGCCATCGTCGGTTTGTATTTCCTGAGAAATCCCAAGCTCCTCATTTCTTGCCTCAATGAGCTTGTGGAAAAGGACATACGAACAAAAGGAGAGTACCAGCTCACCGATGCACTGCAGTTGATGATCGACCGGGGGGAGAAGATGAAGACCTTCACAGTTGAAGGTTGGTATGATTGTGGAAAGCCGGAAACGCTCCTGTCAACAAACCGTGCACTGCTTGAGAAGAGATCCACACCCCGGAAATTCGAACGTGTGGTTGTTGTAGAACCCGTGTACATTGCATCAACAGCTAGGCTTTCGAACTGCGTCATTGGTCCATACACCACAGTAGCCGACCGGGTCGTGATCACAGAATCGGTTGTGCGAAATTCGATCATCGGCGAGGACGCACAGGTACATAAAGCCCTCCTAGATAACTCAATAGTGGGAAATGGTTCTGTCGTCAAGGGCAGTTACAAGCGCATAAACGTGGGGGGATCATCCGAGATCGATTTCTACTAGAGGAGTACAAGGGGAGCCACCGGCTGGTGTCTTCCTCCGGTCAAGCAGGGAGGGAGGCGAGAGAAATACTGGCGAGATACAGCATGTGGCAACTCAGATGAAGGAATGAGGATCTGTTACTTACGTTCATAAACGAGGAAAACTATGTCGTATCTTTTCACATCGGAATCCGTGTCGGAAGGACATCCCGATAAAGTATGTGACCAACTCTCCGACGCCGTCCTCGATGCGATTCTTAAACAGGACAAGCACGCACGGGTGGCTTGCGAGAGCTTCGTGACGACCGGCCTTGCGTTTGTAGGAGGTGAGATCACAACTTCAGCATATATTGAAGTTCAGGATATTGTCCGACAGGTCATCCGGGACATAGGGTACACGAAGGCGGAATACCGCTTCGACGCCGAGTCGTGTTCTGTCATCTCAAGCATCCATGCTCAGTCTCCCGATATTGCCCGGGGAGTGGATACCGGCGGCGCCGGAGACCAGGGGATGATGTTTGGCTACGCAACGAATGAGACGGACGAGTACATGCCGATGCCGATCCTGTTCGCGCACAGGCTTGTGAAACGGCTCGCGGACATTAGGAAGAAGCACTCCCGGTTGATGCCGTACCTGAGACCGGATGCGAAGTCACAGGTTACCATCGAATACAAAGGGAGAAAGCCCCATCGCGTTCACACGATCGTAGTCTCTACGCAGCACGATCCGGATGTTTCACAAAAGAGAATCTATAACGATGTCGCCGAGCATGTTATCAACAAGGTCATCCCGGCTGAGCTACGCGACAAAAAGACCATCATCCACGTCAACCCTACCGGGCGTTTCGAGATTGGCGGTCCACACGGCGACAGCGGGCTAACCGGTCGAAAGATCATTGTCGATACCTATGGCGGCAGGGCTCCACATGGAGGCGGTGCATTCTCCGGAAAGGATCCGTCAAAAGTAGACCGAAGCGCCGCGTACGCAGCACGGCATCTCGCGAAGAACATCGTCGCGACCGGCCTTGCGGACGAGTGCATGATTCAGGTCGCGTACGCCATTGGCGTGGTAGACCCGGTGTCTCTTCATGTGAACACATTCGGGACCGGCCGGATTCCAGACACGGAACTCGATAGAATTATCAAAAGAGAGATTGACATGACACCACGAGGAATCATCAAGCGGCTGGCTTTGCTGCGCCCGATCTACCGGAAGACAGCTGCATATGGACACTTCGGCCGCAACGAGAAGGAGTTCACCTGGGAAAAATTGGACTTGGTAAGCACTCTGCGTCGCGCTATCAGAGTGTAGATGTAAGCCGACTTCTTATACTTCAACCACAGACCCGAAGGAAACAATGGATTCAAAAGCAGGGAAATACAAAGTAGCCAACCTCAGCCTGGCCCCGGAAGGAGCCCGGCTCATTGACTGGGCCGAATCAAGGATGCCTGTGTTGATGTCGCTCCGGGAGAAATACCGGAAAAGCAAGCCTCTGAAGGGGTACCGGATTGCCGGATGCCTGCACGTAACAAAGGAAACCGCTGTCCTGGTGAAAATCTTCGTTGAAGCCGGTGCCGAGGTGAGCTGGAGCGGATGCAACCCTCTCTCTACTAATGATGCAGTAGCAGCAGCGCTGGCGGCCGACGGTATTTCAATCTTTGCATGGCACGGTATGAATGTGAAGGACTTCTACTGGTGCATCGAGGAAACGCTGAAGTTTCACCCAAACCTCACACTGGACGACGGTGCGGATCTTATCTTCACGATCCACAAGGACCACCCGGAGTTTGCAGAGAAATATGTCATCGGTGGGACCGAGGAAACAACCACGGGTGTCCATAGGCTGCGCGCCATGGCAGCCGACGGTGCACTCAAGTACCCTGTCATCGCTGTAAACGATGCGGAGACCAAGTGGGACTTCGACAACGTGTACGGTACCGGCCAATCCACGCTCGACGGCGTGCTGCGGGCCACAAGCGTCCTGCTTGCCGGCAAGAACGTTGTCGTTGCAGGCTATGGACACTGCGGCAAGGGCGTTGCGATGCGGGCAAAGGGCCTTGGCGCGAACATTATTGTCACTGAAGTAAAAGCAACAGCGTCGTTGAAAGCAATGCTTGACGGCATGCGCGTGATGAAGATGGATGACGCCGCGAAGGTTGGCGATGTGTTCATCACTGCAACCGGCGTGAAGGATGTCATCACCAGACGCCATTTTGAAGTCATGAAAGAAGGTGCGATTGTTTGCAACACCGGACACTACGACTGCGAGATCAACCTGAATGACCTGGCAAAACTCATGAAGGCAAGGCGACAGGTGCGGGACAATAACGAGGAATACACACTGAAAAACGGGCGCAAGATCTATGTGCTGGCCCAAGGACGTCTCGTGAATCTTGCTGCCGCGGAGGGGCACCCCTCAGAGGTAATGGATATGTCATTCGCAAACCAGTTCATGTCGCAACTGCGTATCGCCGACTTGCACAAGAAGGGGAAAAGGCTGAGCAACACAGTGCACTCAATCCCTCCAGAACAGGACCAGGAGATTGCTCTCGTAAAGCTGAAAACGATGGAAATCGGCATCGACAAACTCACCGCCGAGCAGTTGAAGTACACGGAAGATTACAGCGCCGGTACCTGAGTCCTTCACTACTCTCTGAAACAAGAAGGCGACCTCATGGGTCGCCTTCTTCGTTAATGGATAATGTGCATGCTACTTCTCAAGCGCCCTGTGGATGGAGCTTAGCAGATAGTCCATGTTATATGGCTTTGTGATGTAATCATCGGCGCCGAGTTTTAGACTCTCAATCGCAACCGAGAGGCCGACCATACCTGTAAGCATGATCACTTTGCAGTTCATCCCCTGCTCTTTCACAAACTTCAACACATCGGTCCCCGTCGCCCCCGGCATTGTGACGTCAAGAAGCAGAAGATCATACTTCTCCTTTCGCAGCTTCTCCATCGCCTCGTTTCCATCTGCTGCCTCATCGAATTCAAAGCCCGATTGAGTCAACTGATCTCTCACAATCGACCTGAGTTCCTCATCGTCGTCTACGAACAGTATTCTGCGTTGTGCCACGTGCCCTCTGAATGTGCCTATATATGCAATCTGCATAAGAAAATCAACAACGTAGCTTCATCAGCACAAATGCTCTTGCAACTCGAAGGGAACTTTGCTACTATTTGTCGTAGCCATCCGTCGCATCGCCTTCCCAACACCGATGACCTCGCACCATGGAGTAATCTTTGTTTGCGCGCTGATCCTCGTTTGTCAGATTCAGAAAGCTGCCGCTCAGGTCCCAGGCTTTCCGTACGTTCAGGCGTTTGATTCTGTTGCACCGCCCGCTCTGCCTCCGGGTTGGGTTTCGACACAAGATGCATCCGGTAACAACTACTTCATTACCACTACCAGCGTACCTCATTCGCCGCCGAACGCTGTGCTTTCAACGAACGGAAGGATCGCTCAGGCACTTAGCTCTCCGCTCTTTGACTTTTTCGGCGAGGTCCCCGACAGTATTTCATTCTATACACGGAGAACTGCAACACACCTTGCCAGGCTCATCCTCGAAGCTTCACTAGACAGTGGAACTACATTCTCAATACAGATAGGAGACACTCTGGTCAATACTATGACCACGAATTACGTATTCACGACGTTCCCCTTGCCCTCTGTGTTAAGCTCAAGCCACGCCTCGCGTTTCCGATGGCGCACGATAGCGGATAGTACCTCTGGGGCTACAGGTACCATTCGCTTCGACAACGTTCTGATCACGATCGAGGCTGCAGTGGACCTGGAGCTCTCCTCAATGAGGTCCCTCCCGGCGTTTCCAATTGATGGCGATTCAGTTCTCGGACTCGCCACAGTGCGGAACATTGGCCTTCAGGCTGCAGGGCCTTTTACAGTCGATTGGTTCATCGATGCCAACAACGATTCACTGCCGCAGCCGGCCGAGCTGGTAGCTACGAGTTTGTTCACTTCCGCTCTTGCACAAGGCGATTCGGTTCAGCTCTCGGCTTTAGTGGGTGTCTTCCCACCCGGCGAGCGACTTGTTATAAGCCAGATCAACTATCCTCCTGACCAGAGTCCGACAAACAACAGGCGAAATCTCGTCCTGCGAATCGGATATCCGCCGCGCAGCATCGTTGTCAACGAGATCATGTATGCACCAACCGGCACAGAACCCGAGTGTGTTGAGCTGTTCAGTACGAGATCAGACACGATTGACCTGAGGTCATGGCTGGTTTCAGACAACATCGTGACCACGAAGAGGATAATCTCGACCCAAAGAGTGTTGATCCCGCCCGGAGGGTATGTTGTTCTGGCAAAGGACTCTGCTGCCTTGCTCGATATTCACCCTGGCATCCTGGCACGTGTCGTCCATATGCCAAGTTTGCCCACGCTTAATAACACCGGAGATGCTGTCGTGCTCTACGACAATCGCTCGGTAACAATGGATTCAATCAGTTACCTTCCCAGCTGGGGCGGCAACTCAGGTGGTAGGTCGCTCGAGCGTGTTGATCCCCTCGCTCCATCGATAGTACAATTGAATTGGGGAACCTCACGCGACCTCGCGGGAAGCACACCGGGTAGGAGGAACAGCCTGACCCGCAAGGACTACGATCTGCTCATCGACACACTCATCATCGAGCCTCCTTTTCCCGTCCTCAATGACTCACTCTCGATGACTGTGAAGGTGAGGAACGTTGGCTTCAACCCCGCAGTTGCATTCTTTCTGCTTCTGTTTGTGGACGCGAACGGTGACACGATTGGCCAGGCAAACGAGCTCATCGCCCTGATCCCCATAGCGGGCCCAATGCTACCTCTTGACTCGCTCGATGTCATCCATGCGTTCGAAGGACTGGCAGCGGGGAGTCACATCTTTCTTGCACGTGTGCAATTCATACAAGATGAGGACACGCTGAACAACGGTGCAAACGCTTTTGCTTCCATTGGTTATCCGCCAGGCACGCTGCTGCTTAGTGAGATCATGTATGCTCCACCTGCCGGTATTCCGGAATGGGTTGAGTTGTTAAACGCAGGGGCTGATACCGTTGACCTACGTGGTTGGAAGGTCGGAAATCGAACCGTATCATCACGCTACACAATTTCCGCGTCCTCCGTGAAGGTCCCACCCAATGGCTTTGCGGTCATCTCAAAAGATACTGCCCTGCTCCGCCCCGCATATGGTGCGATCCCTGTTGTTGTTCAGACCTCGTCACTTCCTACATTCCTGTGGAGCAACACGGGGGATGCGGTTGTCCTTGCGGACAACAGATCCATTATAATGGACAGCTTTGCATATACACCCGGATGGGGAGGAAACCTCGGGACCTCCCTCGAACGAATCGACCCCCTGGCTCCCCCGACAGATTCAACAAACTGGTCTTCGTCACAGGATTCTGCTGGCGCAACTCCCGGAAGGACGAACTCGATCATCTTGCTCGACTACGATTTGAAGATGCTCCGTGCACACGCACAGAATGTGACACCCCAGGAACCGGCGACTCTTTCGCTCATTGTGCAGAACGTCGGGAGGCACTACAACGGCGGGTTTCACATCTTTGTGTATAATGATGCCAATCGCGATTCACTCGCAACTCTTGATGAACTCATCACATCGATCGCTGTTGGGCAACAGATTTCCCCTCGCGATTCAATTGTGCTCTCCGTGTCATGGGAAAGCCCACCAGCCGGCAAGAACTTTCTCATCGCACGGATCGAGTATGGCGACGATCAACGCACTTCAAACAACACTCACACCTTCACTTTGAACGTAGGATACCTGCGGCAGACGCTCATTGTCAACGAGATCATGTACTCTCCACTCTCCGAGAACGCGGAATACGTCGAGCTGTACAACACAAGCGATCGCTCCGTTGATCTGGCAGGGTGGACTCTCTCAGACCGTCCCGGGATCACAGGGAACCAGAACAATTACTCACTCGCCAGCATTACAACAAGAATTGAGCCGGGTTCATATTTCGTCCTGGCATCAGACTCGAGCATTTTTGCACTGTTCCCAAGTTTGCAGCAGGGTGATCCGAGAATGATCAGGCTTGCAGGCAGCAGTAGCTTAAGTCTCAATAATGAAGGTGATGATGTTGTGGTGAAGGATCTTACTGGGTCGACAATCGATAGTGTTGCATATCTTCCCGCATGGCACAATCCCGGTGTCACAGATAAGGCTGGTAGAGCCCTGGAGAAAATACATCCTCTGCTCGATGGGACGATCTCGCGCAACTGGAGCACGTGCGCAAGTCAGATTGGTGGGACGCCGGGGCGTCAGAATAGCATTGCATCAACGTCCATACCATCACAATCACAACTCTCCTTTGCACCAAACCCTTTTTCTCCCGATGATGATGGCCACGAGGACCACGTGCTGATCCATTACGAAGTCCCAATCGAGGTCTCGATGATCAGAATCAGGATCTATGATGTGAGGGGACGGCTCATCCGGACGCTTGTGAATAACGAGCCCAGCGGTGCGCGGGGAGATGTCGTTTGGAACGGTCGTGATGATGACAATCAGAAGGCCCGCGTCGGCATCTACGTCGTACTTCTTGAAGCAATCAGTGAAATTGGTGGAATCGTGGAAACAGCGAAAGGGGCAGTTGTGCTGGCAGCAAGATTATAAAGTCGGTTCGCCCTAGTCCCGTCCCCACTGAGTGGAGAACTTTCCAAAGACGAGCTTGTCAACGAGCTCAACGATCTTGTCTGCGGGGGTCGTCTTGTCTAGGAAGTAGTCGGTTTCCGGATCCAGCTTGATCATATTGGCGTAGACGTCCTTGTAACCGGAGACAAAGATGAACTTCGTCCGCTTGTACCGGTCCATCTCCCGTGCAAATGCATGCAGCTTGATGCCGTCCAGCCGGGGCATGCGAATGTCTGAAATGATCAGGTCGATCTCTTCCGTCGAGAGAAGATCGCATCCTTCGACGCCATCAGTCGCAGTATGCACGGTGTACCCGGCACCAAAAAGCGCATCTTTCATCAGGTGAAGGTAGTCGGCGTTGTCGTCAACCAGGAGGATATCCATCAGTCAAGTTCCTTTGCTTGCATAATTCCGAGATGATATTACACGAATTCCCTGCCACAATTGGACATCCCCTAAACCTTCGGTTCTCAAGAGTTTGGAGGAACCTCAACCAATCACACGGTGCAACTTTTACTCTCCATAGGTAAAAGTTGCTTATTGAATGTCTTAACTGGGGTTTTGTGGAAGTTCGGGCGATGGCCTAACAACCCTCGCAACTCAAACACAATTTACTGTTGCGCGAGGATTTTTTCCATGTCGCAGCGCACGAGACGGTACAACTGCCACTCCTTCAGGTGAGTTGCTCCGAGCCGCTTGTAGAAATTGATGGCAAGGCCGTTCCAGTCCAGTACGGCCCATTCCATCCGGCCGCAGCCACGTCGATGTGCTTCAGCGACCATTTCCTTAAACAGGGCATAACCCACTCCCTGTCTTCGGTACTTCGGTAGGACAAAGAGGTCTTCAAGATATAACGTCGGAAGGGCCAGAAAGCTTGAGTAAGTCTCCAACACGAATGCATAACCTGCCGCCACTCCACCTATCTCGCAAAGAAAGGCGTCGAACCGCGGGTGGTCGCCCAACATGTCTGCAATCAGTCGTTCCTGCGCAGCTTTATCCGGCGGCTCAAGCCTCTCATACTCAGCTAAGGCATGAACCAACTTCAGGATAACGGCACGGTCCCCTTTTGTGGCCTTACGAATATGAGGGTGTGCTCGTTGAGTTCCGTTTTCGGATATCATTGCTTTCACTTCCTGGACTTTCTCCGTTACAGCTGATACCCGATCATGAAGTAAAAAAGGAGTGCCCCGAGTTGTAACGGGTTGTTCGGCAGCTCGCGACCAAAAAAGAAACTTTGTCCAACGCCGAACATCGCAGGACCTATCGGTGTATCGAACGCAAGTTCGGTTCCTATCCCGTGCCGGAATGTCTTCAGCTTGAGCTCCTCCGGCGCTGACGAAATTGATGCCAGGTCGTACCTGAGTCGCCAGTACGTTTCAAAGAGAATCCTCATCGGAAGGTGGTACGAACCCTCGATGTTGAACAGCATCATTTGTCGTCCACGGCGGTCGTCTTCCCGAAGCCCAAAGAATGACTCCCGGCCACCCAGCCTGAACTGCTGTCCAAAGGGCATCGTTCTGTCCGCGAAACCAACAGTGACCTTCGGATGGAAGGTGAGGCGCTCCCCCCACGAACTGTAACTCTCGTACATTACCCTCAAGGCATTGTAGCCAACCTCACTGCCAATCTCCTCAAAGGCAGATTCATAAGAGAGGTTTAGCCCAACCCCGGCCGTGGGGAACGGGTAACTGTTCTTGCTGTCGATGATAGTACCGATGCGAACAAGTGCAAGGCGATATCTCTCCCCAAGTGATGAAACATTCTCCAGGCTTTTGATTCGGGTGTTTTGCACACTGAACTCCACCGTCGCATTGCCGAGGCGCTCGAGCTGGCTCCCGAAGATAAGGCGCCCACCGTATCTGACATCCCTGTACTCTCCAACCCGCTGACGCTCCCAGTGGTTTTCACGGGTCCGCGGGGCATCAACATAGACGTAGCTATCCGTGAACGTGTAGAACCCACTGATGTTGAACGTGAGGTACGTATTGAACAGCCGGTGGGCTTTGTATTCAAGGTTGAGCTCTCTGTTCCTTCCACCTCCAGCGAATGTAAGACCGAGCTCCGACCCGGTCCCCAGAAAACTCTCGTCGCGGATATCGATGGACCCCTGCACATTACGCTCGTTGTCAACCCTCAACCCGAGCCTGACAAGCTGAGTCGGCCGTTCTTTGAGCTTGATCGTGAGAATGGGCTGTTGCATCCGGTAGGTCACCTCGAGGTGCACATATTCATAGAGGTTCGTGCTGTTGATGTTGGTGATCCCCTGCTGGGCCTTGGTGATCTCAAATACATCACCATTCTCGATCGGAAATTCTCTCAGTACGAAGTAGTCCTGTGATCGCACGGTTCCCTCAACTTCAATCCGGGTAACCACGCCTTCGTTGATTGCCACACGGAGAACACCGGTTTCTTCATCAAAGGAAGCCGCCTTGATCCGTGCAAGCGAGTAACCCTCATTTCGATAAGTCCGGAGAAGATCTTCCAGGGCGCGGATCCCCGTTGCATGGTTCACAACTCTGCTAAGCAGCGGCGCAAATGAGGCCCGCAGGACCGAGCTATCGACAAGACTGCATCCACTGAACTCGACCGAATTCAGTAATGGATTCGGCACGGCCCTGTATACCACATTCGTCCCCGAGGACCGGTGGACCTCGGCAAGAACATCCTTGAAATTACCAGTTGCGTAGAGGGTGCGAAGATGCCTGCGAATCTGTTGAGTGGACATCTGTCCCGTCGTGGCGTCGAACTGAATGGATTTCCATATTGAATCCGGGATCATCTCCTTCCCCTCCGAATCAACGACAACGTTGTCAAACACATTGCCGGTGTCCCCACCTGCCTCTTCCATCTCTTCTTGAAAAAGTAGCTGGATTTCTCCAATCTTTTCCTCCGCTGCTTCTTCACCCTTTTTGATGAGGAAGTCCAGCCGCGTGAAATCAGAAGAAAGGTGCTTGCCGATATCCGGCGTGATGACAACGCTTGCATTTTTCAGCTGAAGCTCGTTCGACACCTGCATCATGATCCCCATGATCTGATCGGCTGTTTGCCACGGGGCGTTTAGCTCATCGGCATTGCGGAGGCCGCTTGTGGAATTCACCGCCACAACAATGTCGTACCCCTCATCCAGGGCAACGTCGACGGGAATGTTCGTCACGAGTCCCCCGTCGATAAGCTGCATGCTGTCCTTCTCGATCGGACTGAACAGCAACGGTACAGTGGCGCTCGCTCGCAAGGCTTCGGCAAGTGAACCCTGGTTCAGGATAATTCTCTTCCCTGACACAAGGTCCGTCGTTACGGCTCGGAACCGGATTTTAAGATCGTCGAAACTGGGATCGGGATGGTACAGAGCCTGGAGGGTCTGTGTGTTGAGAAAATTCGTAAGGCGCTGGCCTGTTGACACTGCCGACGGTATTACGGGCTCCAGCCCTTCGAAGCGCACGGCGAGGAAACTCCTGTCGTCGGCAAGTTTCTGATCGATAAAGAGGTCGGTCCGCTTGGTGTCATCCCTGAGTGAGAGCACCTCCTCCCAGTTTGTGTTCAGCGCCAGGCTTTCCAATTCGGCAGTGGTATAGCCGGAGGCATAGAGACCACCAACGATGGCGCCTAAACTCGTCGCAGCAATAAGGTCGACCGGTATGTTGTGCTTTTCGAGAGCCTTCAGCACGCCAATTTGAGCCACCCCGCGAGCACCACCTCCGCTGAGGACCAGAGCTATCCTGGGCCGCTTCAGTATCTTGTACGGATAGAAGCTCCGCTGCACGCCGATACTCTCATCAAATTGCGGGCGAATGATGATGGGATCCGAAGGGAAGACAGCGACAGGTGCCCACACAAGAAGCGCGAGACAGAGAAGACCTTTTCTGTGACCAAATCTGAGCAACTGCCGACCGTAGGGGAACAATGTTGTGTGTAAGAAAGTATGTCTTTCAAGAAGGAAAATCAAGGAGTTGCATTTCACTCACATTTTGTTCTAATTTTTTCCAGACCGTGGCACAGCACTCGCGCCGAGCAGTATCTCCACACACCCTGAGTCCATGACGTTTCTCAATCCATTCGTCCTGATCGGCCTTGCGGCCGCGGCCATCCCCATCATCATCCACCTCCTGAACCTCCGCAAGCTGAAGACCATCGAGTTCAGTACGCTCCAGTTCCTGAAAGAGCTGCAGAAGACGAAGATGCGTCGTGTGAGGATCCGCCAGTGGTTGCTGCTGGCATTGCGCACCTTGATGATCGTTGCTCTGGTTGTGGCATTCTCGCGGCCAGCGCTCAAGGGTTCCCTCGCAGGGACGATCGGTATGCACGCCAAAACGACGATGGTGGTTCTCGTCGATGATTCCCCGAGCATGGCAGTCCGTACCGACCGTGGCGTCATCTTCGCCGGCGCCAGGGAAACAACTGAGAGAACGCTCGGCCTGTTGAAGGAGGGGGACGAGGCGTACGTGATTCCGGTCTCGGATATCCGACGGCGGGAGTCGTTCACCTCCGTCCGTGCCGCCGATGAAGCGCGCTCCATGCTCGAGCAACTCGCACCATCACACCTGTCGATCTCCTACCGGGATGCAATCGGTGTTGCGGCTAAGATCCTTGCTGAATCCAAGAACTTCAACCAGGAAGTGTACTTGATCGGCGACGGGCAGCGAACGCAGTTTGAGAGCCAGGGGGACGTTCCCGACACCACCGACCTGTTCGATGACCGGGTGAAAGTGTTCTCCGTAGAGCCTGCAAGCAGCCAGCAAAAGAATGCCGGCATAGCATCCGTGGAATTGTTGTCACGAATCCTCACTGTCAACAAACCGATTATGCTTCGGACAGTCATCCGCAACTTCGGCCCTGCAGCAATGAAAAATGCCCTCCTCAGCGGCTACCTTGACGGGATGCGCGTAGTGCAACAATCGCTGGATATCGCTCCGGATGGTTCCGCCACGGCCACGCTTTCCATAATACCGAAACGGAGAGGAGTCCTGGAAGGCTACCTTCAACTTGAAGATGATGCTCTCGAGCTGGACAACCGACGGTTCTTTGTCCTCAATATCCCGGAGAGCATCAATATCCTGCTGGCTGGTTCAACTCCTGACGATACGAAGTTCCTCGCTCTGGCGCTTACTCCCGGCAGCGACACGACCGTAACCAGCATGTTCAACGTCCGGACGGCAAGCGAAGCACAGCTCTCATCAATCGACATCAACCGATTTGACGCCGTGATACTGGCGGGCCTGAAGCGTTTTACACCGTCAGAAGCGGAACGATTGTCCCGGTATGTGAAGTCAGGTGGCGGCCTGATCTTGTTCCCCGGAAAGGAGCCGGGCGTCGCGAACTATAACGAAACCATTCTTTCTTCCCTGGGCATCCCTCCCATCCGTGAGGCAGTCAAGCTCACCGACAAACCTGGAGACCAGGCAGGATCGCAGTCAAGCTTTCTGACCTTCGGGAAGGTGGACTACGCCCATCCGCTTTTTGCCGGACTCTTCGAACAGTCTCCCGCCGGAAGAAGCTCCGACCCAATGATCGAATCGCCGCGCGTTGGTTCATACGTCATTCCGGATGCCGGCAAGAACGGTCAAACGGTCATCAGTCTGTCAGATGGATCGGGGTTCCTCACCGAATATGCCATCGGCTCCGGGAGAGTACTCCTGTTTTCCGTTGAGGCGGGATTGTCGTGGTCGGACTTTCCCGTGAAGGGGCTGTTCGTACCCATGATCCACAGGTCCACGATGTATCTTGGTGGTCAGAACCAGGAAGCCGGTTCGGCTATCGTTGGGGATGGAATACAGCTTACCATGCGGATGGATGCGAACGCCGCACGTGACGCTTTTGTTATCCAGTCGCCCGGCGGGATCGAGGAGAAGATTCAACCGCGTTTCCTCTCCGGTTCAGGGCTGGCCGTGTTTGACTACCCGGTTACCCCGGAGGTTGGCATTTACAAGTTGCGCCGATTGCGCGCGGGGGCTCGTGAGACCGGGTCCGGTGAGCTTGTCGATGCGGTCTCGGTGAACATTGCCGCCTCCGAGTCTGATCTCAAGCGAATCAGCGATGAAGAGATGGAGACATTCTGGGCCCGTCTTGGTCTCAAACCTGAACAGGTCCGTCGCCTGCCGGCCGTATCATCGATCGATGCAACGATTCTTGAGTCGAGATTCGGCGTGGAGCTGTGGAAGTACTTCATCGGATTCGCCCTGGTTCTCGCACTCGCGGAAATGGCAATCGGGCGGGAGCCAAAACCAGAACGAACTGCCAGCACTGGCCGCGCGACCGGATGACAATATCAGAAAACACACAAGGTTAGGAACCGCCAGTGCAGATGTTTGAAACAGCCCGGCAAGAACGTGCCATCCTCGTAGGGGTGGTCACGCAGCACATCCTGAGAACAAGGACCAGTGAATACCTCGACGAGCTCGCTCTCCTGGCCGAGTCGGCAGGTGCCACAGTGGTACACCGCCTTATCCAGGAGAGGGTAAACATCGATGCCGCGTTCTTCATCGGCAGTGGAAAAGCAGAAGAGCTTGCGCGGCTCGTGGATGAGAAGAAGATCGACCTCATTCTCTTCGACGACGACCTCTCATCCGTTCAGATCCGCAACCTTGAGCGCCTCATCAAGTGCAAGATTGTCGACCGAAGCGGGATTATTCTCGACATCTTCGCGTCCCGGGCGAGAACCAGCGAAGCCAAGACCCAGGTGGAGCTTGCCCAACTTCAATACATGCTTCCACGCCTGACGCGGCAGTGGACTCACTTGTCAAAACAGTATGGCGGCATTGGCACGAAGGGTCCGGGCGAAACCCAGATCGAAACCGACCGCCGCGTAATCCGGACGCGTATCAGTCACCTCAATGCAAAGCTGAAGCAGATCAGCAAGGAGCGGGCGGTTCAGCGGAAAGGCCGCGACAAGTTCCCACGCGTTGCGCTTGTCGGATACACAAACGCGGGAAAGTCCACACTTCTGCGATGGTTCTCGCACGCCGATGTGCTGGTCGAAGACCGCCTGTTCGCTACTCTCGACTCGACGGTGCGGCTGGTCAACCTGTCCCCTGCCCATAAGATCCTTCTTTCCGATACTGTCGGGTTCATTCGCAAACTTCCCCACCATCTCGTGGCTTCGTTCAAAAGCACTCTCGACGAGGTGACCGAATCGGACATCCTTCTGCACGTGGTGGACCTCAGCCACCCATTGTTCGAGGAGCAGATCGCCGTGGTGAATGAGACTCTCGAGGAGATTGGAGCCAGCGGCAAGCCAACAGTGCTCGTGTTTAACAAGGTCGACAAACTTGTCGACCGCGGAATGATCCCTGCTCTACTGAAGAAGCACCCGAACGCCGTGTGTGTCTCCGCCGCGCGGGGGATTAACATCGGTGCACTCGAAGAGAAGATAATTCAGATCCTGGATTTGAACATCATCGAAGAGACACTCAGCTTCAAGCAGGATGAATACCGGCTCATCTCGCAGATCCACGAAATGGCAGAGATTCTTGAGAAGAAATACAACGGTGAGCTAATTACCATCCGGTTCAGGATGAACCGGCAGCACGCAGACAAGCTGAAAAAGGTACTTGCAAAGAAGCTCGTTCGTTGATCAATCCGCCGGCGGCTTGACGAATTCAATACCGCTGAACTCCTCCCGCCGCGAGAACCCTGTCAGCTTTTGCTTACCAGGCAGCCGAGTTTCCGCTTGACCTTCAAACAGCAGCGCGTCGTCATCGGACATCACAATCGTGATCTTCACTCCTCGAGGGAGGTTGACCGTCCCCCGCCATGCATTGCCGTTATCGAGCATCCAGAAGAACCTCACCTTGAATGGTTCGGGTATGTCCGGGGCATCGAGGATGATGCGTGATGTCTCCGCACCACGTTGATACATGCCATTGATCGGGTGGCGACCCGAGTACACGGTGAAATCCACATACGTCAACTCATCCGGCAGTTTCGGCTGGAGAGTAAGGACCTTCGATGGGGCATCCACCTTGATGCCAAGGTAGTCCTGGTACATGCTTCGGATGAATTCCGCTGTGCCGGTCAGCGACGCATCCAGCCCGACAGACGGTGGCACGGTTCTGCCGGAAGCCACTTCAATCATTTCGGGAAGCGTCCCTGCCATCCCGCGATCCAGCATCTCGTCCGTCAATGCCCGTGTGAGTTGGTACGTAAAATCCTGTCTGTCAAACCTCGTCAGTGCGTAAATCAACTGACCGGTCAGGAATGTCCACACAAGCCCGTTGTGCATCGCTCCCTGCAATGAGTGTGCACCACCCTCCCCACCGCGCGGCCTGAAACGACTGTCGTTCCTGCCCAGAGTCCCCACACCGTGAGGATACACCAACGAGTTGACTGTATGTTTCGTCATTGTCTGCACCACATCTTCCGATGCTATGAGTTCAAGACAGAAGAGCGCGTTCGGACGACTTTCCAATGCACCACTTCCATCCGGGCCCAAATGATCGTAGACGAGGTTTGTCGCGGTGTCAATGAAGCACTGGTTGAAGTTCTCCACTGTCCTGTTCGCAGAAGCGCTCCATCGTTCCGCTGAAATGGAATCGCCGGCGAAGGACGCCACAAATGAGCTGACAAGCTGCTGAAAGTACCAGAGGTGCTGAAGCTCCGCAGCACGGTTTCCACGCGGTGCAACGGGATTTCCGCCAACTACAGAGTTCATCCATGTTTCGCCATCACCGTGAACAAGGAAGCCAAGTGAATCGGTATGATATTTCAGTGTGCCATCCATGCCGCGCCTGACGGTACGAAGCATCGATCGCACCAAAGCCGTGTCGTTTGAGTACACTGCGTGTTCATACATTTCGCGGAAGAACCACGGGCCGACATCTGCGCCTGCGAACGTCGCCATGCTGCCCTGTACACGGTCCGCAATCCTGCCGTAGGTGGGCTTCGACCTCACCGTGTCCTGCCAGCGTGCAAGAGTCCGGATTATTGCGCCGGTTTTGTTATAGTCGCCGGTGGCAAGACCGATACCGGCAATCGACTGCGCATTCTCGCGTCCACGCATTGCTCCATCCCACGGAAGTCCGGCAACAGCAAATGTGTCCCTTCCTTCGACCATGAGCGCGTCAAGGGAGAGCTTCGCCCAGGAAAGCGCCTTGTTTAGTCTCGCATCCGATGTTCCAAAATAGGATGCCTCAAGGAGCGCCTCCATACGGGCAAGACGTGAGCGTTGCAGCGTGTCAACCATTGTGAAAACCTGCGGAACCAGCTTCTCGCTCTCACGGGTAAACACAAGCAGAAATGTCGCGGTCTTTGATCCCCTTACGGTCATCACGGTTTCTGCAGCCACGCCCGACTCCCCGGCGTAAGCGAAGACGTCTCCCAGGTTTCCACCTGCCCGACCGACAAGCATCTTCTTCTCGCTAGCGACACGAGCAACGCTTCCATCGATAATGGGAGAGATGGACAAGTCTTCCGGCTGACGTGTTTCCACCTTCACCACAAGCCCGTGCGTGGTGTTCCACGGGAGCAAAGAGCCATCGAGCAGCGAGACCCACACAACCGTGCCGTCCTTGTAGACTCTGGCCAGCCTGTGCGGGAAAACCGTTGCATGGTCAATATCATCCGGCATCAGGCTCCGGTCACCAGCCTTCAGGACAATACCGCTGAGAATCCTCTGACCGTTCACCGACCACTCATCTGCCTCAGTGCCTTCCCCAGGATTTCCAACGAGAAACCCGCCCCGTTTGTCCGACAGCATGAACCTTCGTCCTTCGCCACGCACTTCAATGCCAAGACTGTCGAGTGTAATTTTCTGACGGGCGGGAGGCATGCGTTCTTCTTCCTGTCCACAACCAAGAAGGAGGATCGAGCAGAGGAAGACGGTTTTGTGCATATGTGACTTTCGAAGTCCGGGGGGATTCGTCCTGATTCATGCAACGGCAAAGCAAACGTACTGAATTCAGATTTCAATTCAAAGCGGGAAAGTGTTATCTTGTCCCGACAGAAGAACATCCTGAAAGTGAATCATGCTGAGTATTGCAGTTGAAGCGGCGAGGGAAGCCGGAAGGTTTCTGAAGTACAGCGTCGGGAAAGTACGGACCATCGAGACAAAGAAGAGCGAGGAACGGAACCTCGTGTCGGAGATTGACAAGGCATCCGAAGAGAAAATCATCGGCATCATCAGAAGGAAATACCCGACACACTCCATCCTGGCTGAGGAAGGCGGGGAAAGCCAGACCACATCCGAGTACAAATGGGTGATCGACCCTCTGGATGGGACAACGAATTTCCTGCACGGCCTGCCGATGTATTGTGTCACCATAGGGATCGAGCACAAAGGGGAAGTTGTGGCGGGCGTTGTATACGACCCGAACCTGGACGAGATGTTCACGGCTGAGAAAGGATCCGGCGCATACATGAATGGCAAACGCATGCGCGTCTCAGCCACGCAGACTTTGATCGGCAGCCTGCTGGTGACCGGGTTTCCCTATGACATTGCCAAGAACCCCGACAATGCGATCGAACATTTCGTGAATTTCCTGATGGAAGGACAGGGCATACGGCGATTAGGCTCGGCGGCGCTGGACCTTTCGTATGTCGCTGCCGGACGTCTCGATGGATTCTGGGAGGTGAACCTGAACCCATGGGACATGGCGGCAGGGATGTTGTTCGTGCGCGAGGCCGGCGGAAGAGTAACCGACTTCCTCGGTGCTGAATCCACGATCTACAAGAAGCAGGTGCTCGCCAGCAACGGCATCATTCACGATGCGATGCTGAACGTGTTAAAGAAAGGGATGGAGAAGCAGGGAACATAAATGAACGTTCATTGCATCTCTGCAATCTTTGGCATAAATTAACGAAAGACCGCTACGAACCAAACAACCCAATTGCAGTAAGGAAGGACCCGCGGGGAGGAAAGCAAAAACCATGTCGCGGGTTTTTTGTGACCTCATGAACAAATGCGCTACAAAATCAGCAAGGCTACAACTGGCCTGATCTCTCCCCAGCCCAGACGAGCCGGAGGCATCCCGTTCTCACGAAGCTGCAACCTATTAATGAAAGCTCCTCAAGAAGCTGACAAGGAAGTAACACAAGACGCTCGATCTACGAGAGTTCGCTGTGGCCCGTCCACCGGATGATTGCGTGGGGTTCCGCCAGGGGGAACCATGAAGACAACGACTGCTCTTACGCCGGTCAATGAACTCATCATTACCGTCCGAGGTCAGAAGGTGATTCTCGCTGCGGATCTTGCGCGTATTTATGGTGTGCAAGCAAAGGTGTTGAACCAGGCTGTCAAACGAAATAAGCGCAAGTTTCCCTCCGACTTTGTTTTTCAGCTCACCCCTCAGGAAGCACAAAAGCTCCCCCGTTCAAGGTCACAATCTGTGACCTTGAAGCGCGGCCAGAATATTAAGTATCTCCCGTTCGCCTTCACCGAGCACGGTGCAATCATGGCGGCGACCGTACTGAACAGC
>Ga0326597_10002107_pt1 | contig 30411 bp, 26 predicted proteins | sample RVTome_12_FD_203789 | JGI IMG/M metagenome (GOLD analysis project Ga0326597, IMG submission 203789) | Soil microbial communities from uranium-contaminated site in the Upper Colorado River Basin, Wyoming, United States - RVT100D185 | ecosystem: Environmental > Terrestrial > Soil > Contaminated >...
CCGGGGAATTGAACAATCTACTCCCGGTCACTCTTCCAGGGCACATCGCGGACTGTGGGTACTGGCACATCCATTGCCCTTTCTAGGTACATGCGATTCATTTTTGTATAAGCCGGGAGAGCCAGATGAGATTATGGACTCGTGTGTTCATGCTGCTGGTCTGCAGCGGATACCTGTATGCGCAGAACAGCGCCGTACGATCAGTTCAACAGGGGCGGCCTTCCCCGTTGAAGAGCGTCAGTGCATCGGGAAGTGCAAAGAACCTGGTTGACACCGCCCTTGTCGAATGGGTGAGCCACTACCGCTCGAACCGCGCTTCGAGCAAAGATGTCGTCCACGACGTGATAGTGGACGAACAGGGAAATGTATACGTCACCGGCAAGAGTGAGAGCGCTGAGAACGGATTTGACTACTTAACGGTGAAGTACAATTATCTCGGTGAAGAAGTATGGCGGGCGAGATATGACGGGCCGCTGCATAATGCCGATATTGCGAACGGTATTGCTGTCGATGGGCAAGGAAACGTCTATGTCACCGGTCTTAGCATGGGCAATAGCGGTGTATCTTTGCAATGGGGACAACACGACTTCTGCACCATCAAGTACAATCCGGCAGGAGAGGAACAATGGGTGCGACGTTATAACGGTTCTTCCATGTGGAGTGATGCCGGTATAGCGATTGCCGTTGATGGAGCCGGGAGCGTTTATGTCGTAGGCGAGAGTTGGCAATTCGACTCTCTTTCCAGCACGCACAGCCTTGATTATGTCACAATCAAATACAGCACGAATGGCGTAACAGAGTGGGTCGCAGGATACGATGGTCCTGCCGGGCTCGAAGATTCACCCACTTCCATTGTCACTGACAATTCCGGGAGTGTGTACGTTACTGGAACCAGCAGAGATTCGTTGTCGATGGATGGTATTGCTACTGTAAAGTACAACGCAGATGGTATTGAGCAATGGGTCCAAAGGCGGAGCACCAGCAACTGGAACACGCAATCAGTTTCCGTTGCCATAGACCCGACGTTGAACGTACTCGTGACCGCGCATGACGCAGCGGGGCTGATAACAATGAAATATTCTCCGACAGGGCAGGAGTTATGGACGGCCACGTACGCTCCATCAGGGCTGAAGGTCCATCCGTGCAATATCCTCTCCGATGGCTCGGGCAACGTATACATTCTCGCGGCAATAGGTGATTACGGCTGGTGGGCAAACCTCGGTGATTCATTAGTCACAGTAAAGTATAACGCAGATGGTGTTCTTCAGTGGACTGCATCCTATTCAAGTCTTGATAACAGCCTATTCAAGGCAGGTGGCGTAGCCATTGCCGGTTCCGGTGATCTATATGTGACCGGCACATCGGGAAGGTTTGATGGATATTATGGACCATTCCGCGGCGATTCCATAGTAACGATGAAGTACAACTCCGACGGCATCCAGCAATGGGTTCGCAGGTACAGCGGCTCGGGTAATTCCTCGGACGCAGCCTCGGCGATTGCAGTTGATGAGGGGGGCAATGTCTTTGTCGCTGGAAGCAGCGGCCCCGACCGCAACAGCGACTTCCTCGCAATCAAGTACAAGCCTTCCGGCATTGAACGGTGGGCTACGAGAACGAGTGGAGAAGGAAGCTCCCATGATTATGTCAGCGCCATGGTGGTTGATAATTCTGGCAATACCTACATCACAGGATCGAGTTTAAGCACTGAAACGTCATGGGATTACTTCACGGCGAAGTTCAACTCATCGGGTACGCTAATGTGGGAGGCGAGGTACGATGGACCGGCGGGCAGAATAGACTATCCCCATGCGATTGCGGTCGATTTGTTTGGCAATGTCTATATCACTGGGGAAAGTGAAGGCGTCGGGACGTCCGAAGACTGGACAACAATCAAGTACAATGCTGCAGGCGCGCAAGAATGGGTCCTGCGATATAACGGCTCAACGGGCTCCCGCGACCAAGCGTACCTCCTCGAGCTCGACGACGCATCGAATGTTTACGTTGCAGGCACAAGCAATGACGGCGCCCGGATGACGATCATTAAGTACGATAACTCTGGCACGCAGCAATGGATTTCTAATTTTGACAGTTCTGGTGCAGTTGGAGATCCTTCCGGGCTATCAGTAGATAGCGACGGGAATGTGTACGTTACCGGGTATCGTTCGGGGTGGGTCAGTGGAGGGAGCACACTGAAGTATAACAGCTCAGGAATCCTGCAATGGAGAGCATCTGCAGGCTTGACAATTCAGAAAACGTCTATACTACATTTGGTTGGGATGGAACAACCAAGTACAGCCAGTCGGGTGCCCAACTGTGGACCCACGGCTTCGGTGGTGTCAAAATCATTCCTACTGGTCCTGGAAACACGATTGTACATGATCCCTATAATGGCGTGGCGTTGTTTAGCAACGATGGAGACATACAATGGTGGAGGAGCGTTGCCACTGACATCGCCTTTGGTTTCGACGCTAACCCCCCAAGCTGGAACAGCTATATTGCGGGCATCGCCCTGGCCACATGGAGCGGTAACCCGGCGCGAACCTTGACGACAAAGCTTAGTGCCACCGGGGATGTCAAATGGGTGACAGAATACATTGCAACGAATAATTCCTTTCTCATCCCTGAGGCCTGTAAGGTCGACGCCACCAACAATGTGTACGTTGCGGGAGGAAGTGAAATGGCCGACTATTCAAGTGTCGCGACTCTTGTGAAATACGCTCAAGTAACCGTCTCTGTGGATGAAGAGGAATCGGGAGTCCCCGAGTCCTACTCCCTCTCACAGAACTTTCCAAACCCGTTCAATCCGAGCACGGCTATCAAGTTTCAGGTACCAGCCAATGGCTTGGTTTCCGTCAAGGTCTACGACGTCCTCGGCCGTGAAGTGGCAACACTGGTGAACGACGAGCTTTCCCCCGGCTCGTACAGTGTTGAGTGGAACGCCGTGGGATTTGCCAGCGGTGTTTACTTCTACAGGCTTGAGGCCGCGGGGTTTGTTGAAACGAAGAAGTTACTGTTGATCAAATGATAAGAGAGGATAAAATGAACCGGCTAGTACTTATTGTTCTTACCTTCCTGTTTCTTGCACATGCACTGACCAACGCTCAGAACTTCTGGGAACAGATGAATGGACCTTATGGGGGGATTGTTGGTCCCATTCTGACTAATGGCGCGGGTGATGTCTTTGCTGTAACAAGCGGTAATGTCTTCCGATCAACAAACAATGGCGAGGTTTGGCATGAAGTCAATACAGGACGGGTCATAGGGCTGGTCTTCATGGGTCGAAATGAAGAACTGTTTGCGGTGAGCAAGTTGGCCGGTGCCATTTACCGCTCAAGTGATAACGGCGAGACTTGGGCAGAAGTGGGCATTGTTAACGCCAGCGTGAGCGTTGTGGTGGTTGATTCCTTGGGGACCTTTTTTGCTGGGACAAGTTATGGTGTGTATCAGTCGACCGACAACGGTGAAAGCTGGTTCCGGCCAGTAAACAAGATCATGAATCGTACTGTTCTAAGTCTTGCATTAGGTTCAAACGGGCTCCTGATTGCCGGAACTGTTGGAACCGGTGTTTACAAATCGACAGATGGAGGCGAAAACTGGTATCAATTCACAACTGGAATTACACATCCTGATGTTCTGTCCGTAGCGATAGGACCAGATGGCAAGCTCTTTGCCGGAACTCATGGGAGAGGGATTTTCTCTTCGACCGACAACGGTAACACATGGAGTCAGGCTGGGCTGATCGATACGTATGTCGATATTATTTCAGTCGGACCCGCTGGAGACATTTTCGCTGGCGTCAGGACCGTTGGCATATTCCGCTCAACGGATTCGGGTGAGAGGTGGGGCAAAATATTTGATGGTTGGCCGGTGTCGATTGGCTTCAACTCGGTCGGAGATATCTTTGCGGGTATTTCTGCGGCGGGTGTGTATCGGTCCACAAATGCTGGTTCATCCTGGGTTCAAGTCAATTCGGGCCTCAATGGCACACACGTCGTCTCTCTCGGCGCGAATTCCTCCGGGGAGATCTTTGCCGGGACGTATTTCGGCGGTGAGCTCTTCCAATCTGGCGACAATGGGGAGAATTGGAGCCGCTGCAAGATCCCCCAAAGCACCTATGCGGTTACCTCAATTGCGGCGAGCCCCTCCGGAGTAGTTTTCGCTGGAACAGCTGATGGCGGTGTACTACGTTCAACTGATGGAGGGGGGGAGTGGACACAGGTTGGGCAGGGGCAGTATTGTGTTAACATCGCTTCCCTCTGTGTTGCACCATCGGGAAGGTTGCTGGCTGGTACGGGTGGATGTGGTGTCTATTCTTCAACTGACAATGGCGAAACATGGAGTGAGCAGAATTCAAACATACTCCGGCATGCAGGTGTATATGCGTTGGCACTCAACACCTCAGAGCATGTCTTTGCTGCAACCCACTTTGGTCTTTTCCGATCAACAGACAACGGAGATAGGTGGGTCAGGATCCTCTATGAAAGCGACGTTTACGCACTAGTGATAAGCCCCAGTGGGGATATCTATGCCGCCACGATGTCAAGTGGCATCTCCCGTTCAACAGACAATGGTGAGTCGTGGGCCATGATCCAAAATGGGTCGAACTTCAGGGCGATAGCAATCAACTCGATTGGTCACATCTTTGCTGGCTCTCATGCCTCCGGCGTCCTTCGATCAACAGATAATGGGAGCTCTTGGGGTTCTGTCAACTCAGGGCTTTCAAACCAGGCTGTCTGGGCTCTTTACATAGATCCTGATGGCTTTGTGTATTGTGGGACATATGGTAGTGGGGTTTTTCGAAGCGTTCAGTCGACGACATCGGTTGCTCAGGACGAGAATATCCAGCAGAGATCTTTCTCCCTAGTCCAAAACTACCCTAACCCCTTCAACCCGATTACTCGGATTGAGTATCGGGTTCCAAGCCGCGCTTTTGCGACGCTTAAAGTTTTAGACGTCGTCGGCCGCGAAGTGGCAACACTGGTGAACGACGAGCTTTCCCCCGGCTCGTACAGTGTTGAGTGGAACGCGACCGGGTTTGCCAGCGGATTGTACTTCTACAAACTCGAGGCAGGAAGCTTTGTTGAAACGAAAAAGCTACTGCTTCTTAAATAGCATCGGGGTCGCGTTGCAAAGCACCGATTGCAGGTGCTAATAAGGCTGCGTCTTTTTCGGCTCCTCCCCCCGAATGCTTCTCACCATATCCTGAGCCAATTCCAAACTCAGCCTTGCTTCCATCGTCGGTTTTTGTATCTTGCACCTGAAGAAAACGAAAGGGTTCCCCTGATGATACGGTTCATTTCTTCACTGTGTGTGGGTATCTCCATTGTTGCTCTCCTCGCCGGGTGTAACAAACCTGCAGAGCAGCCAAAGCAATCCCCCCCCGCGTTCACGCAAGGCCATCCGGAAGGTTCGACCAAATCCGTGGCAGGTGTTCGCTGGACTGTTCCTGGAAAGTGGGTCGTTCAAGCCGAGCGACAGATGCGCATCGCGACGTACTCGGTCCCTGCCGTTGAAGGCGACCCCGAAGACGGAGAGTGTGCGGTATTCTTCTTTGGACGTGGACAGGGTGGAGATGTTGAAATGAACATCGACCGGTGGGTGAACCAGTTCGAGAATGCAGGGAAGCCTGACAGGTCTACGAAAGAAGTTAACGGGCTGAAAGTTACGCTCGTGGAGGTTGCAGGCACCTATCTCGCTCCTGCCGGACCAATGATGCAGTCGCAGGGGAAAAAGGAAAACTACAAGCTGCTCGGTGCAATCGTTGAAGCGCCGGATGGCTCGGTGTTCTTCAAGCTGACGGGTCCTGCGAAGACTGTCGCAGCCGCAGAGCCTGATTTCAACAGCATGATCGATTCAATTACCAAGCAATAACACCTGCCCTCGTATTCTCGCGGGCGTCAGGTATCGGTTTTCAGCTCCCGTTGTGCTGACAGCAATTCGCGCACCCGGGGAAGATTCCCCTTGTTCACAAGCACCAACAGTGTGTCACCCTCCTCGAGCACCGTCCCGCCGCTGGGAACAATGAAGTTGTCGTTCCTGCTGATCAAAGCAATCAGGCTGTCGTCCGGCATCCCAAGCTCGACAATCGACTTCCCCACGACCGCGGAATTATAGGGTACGACAAAATCCACGAGATCTGTGTCCACGCCGTCGATTGGCGCGAACTCAATCGGGTATTGTTGCTTCCGCTTCAGAGGTGCATCCACCCCGAGCATTCTTGCCACCGCCGGGATTGACCAGCCCTGGAACAGAGCGGAGGTGAGAACGATGAAGAACACGAGATTGAAGATCAGCTCGGCACCCGGCACCTTCGCAAGGAGCGGGAACGTCGCCAGGATGATTGGCACTGCTCCCCGGAGACCAACCCAGGAGACCATTGTTTTCTCGCGCCAGTTCAGTTTACTCAGGGCAAGGGAGGCAAACACACTAAGTGGTCGAGCAACGAACATCAGAAATGCAGAGATGAGCAACCCTGAACCGACCACCGACACCAGATGCGAGGGGAACACAAGCAGACCCAGGGTCACGAACATGCCGATCTGGCTGAGCCATGCAAGACCATCAAAGAAACGCAAGAGGCTCTTCTTCTGGACGAGGTCGCTGTTGCCGACAACGAGTCCGGCCACGTATACCGCAAGGAATCCACTTCCGCCTGCAAGAGTGGTGGATCCATACACAAGAGCTGCAAAAGCCAGGATAAAGACGGGATATATTCCCTCGTAGGGATACTTGAGCCGATTGAGGAAGAAGACCATCGCTTTGCCGAGACCGAAGCCGAAGGCCGCACCCAGTCCCATCTGCTGAACAAACAACACTACGACTGTAACAAGAGAGGTCTCTTGCACTGTCAATAGCTGAATCAATCCGACCGTAAGGAAGACCGCCATGGGGTCGTTGCTTCCGGATTCCAGCTCCAGCAGGTGCTTCAGGTTGCCGCGCAGACTCACGTTTCTAGAGCGGAGTACGGAGAACACGGCGGCTGCATCGGTCGATGAGATGACCGCCCCGAGGAGGAGGCCGACAAGCAGCGAGAAACCCAGCACATACGAGGCAAAAATCCCGACTGCCAGAGCCGTCAGGAATACACCGAGCGATGCCAGGCTTGCTGCCTGCCAGAGCGATGGTCGAACGGCATGCCAGTTCGTGTCGAGTCCGCCGGCAAAAAGAATGAAGATGAGTGCAATGATCCCTATCGATTGTGCGAGGCCGGGGTCATCAAAATAGATCTTGCCCGGGCCCTCTGACCCCGCCAGCATGCCGATCCCGATGAAGAGCAACAGAGTAGGAATGCCAAGGTTGTCGGACACCTTCGCAATGGCGATGCTCAGCAGGATGAGTATCGACGCGATGAGGAGGAGGTATTCGATGGCTATCATTGCAATGGCAGGGGCGAGAGTTCAGTAGCAATATACTCTCCCTTTGGTGGAAAACCAACCCCCCGGTTCATGAGAGCGAGCACGATGGCGCTCTCCGGCAAGTCTTTCTCCATTCTCTTCATTGACATTTCGGGACAAAATCCTATCTTAGTTGTTAGCCTATCTGTTCAGTACCCGCCCTCTGGTGTTGCGTTCGGTTTTTGCCAACCTTCTGTGCCGTTGTAACGTCGTAACTATCTCGATGGAAGGAGGAACCAATGTCCATAATCGATATGCAGACATTTGAAAAGAAGATCATTGTCCGGCAGATCCATATAGAGGACTATGACCAGATCGTTCAGCTTCAGTTGAGGTGTTTCCCCGGGATGAAGCCGTGGACACGCGAGCAAATGGAGAGCCAATTGCGGACATTCCCCGAAGGTCAGATCTGTATCGAGTACGATGGGAAGATCGTTGCATCATGCAGCAGCCTTATCCTCGACTTTGCGATGTACGGGGAGCTGCATAGCTGGAAGGACATCTCCGATGCCGGCTATATTAGCAACCATAACCAGGAAGGAAACACGCTTTACGGCATCGAGATCATGGTGGATCCCGACTTCCGCGGTATGAAGCTCGCCCGGCGTCTCTACGATGCCAGGAAAAAGCTCGCAGTAGAACGGAACCTCATGCGCATTGTGCTCGGGGGCCGGATTCCCGGTTATGGGAATCACGCGAAAGATATGACGGCCCGTCAATACGTTGACCGGGTAATCCACAAGGAACTGGTCGACCCGGTGCTGACAACACAGCTTGCCAACGGCTTTGTCCTGAAGAGGCTGATCGGATCGTACATGGAGTCGGACAAGGAGTCAAAAGGCTATGCAACCCTGCTTGAATGGAACAACCTTGACTATTCGCCGGACCCGCGGCGGGTGTTCGTCCCGTCGGTGCCTGTCAGGATCTGCGTGGTCCAGTATGAAATGCGGAAGATCGAGAGCTTCGATGATTTTGCTACCCAGTGTGAGTTCTTCATCGATGTTGCATCGGACTACCGGTGCGACTTCATCCTGTTCCCGGAGATCTTCACCACCCAGATGCTATGTTTCATCCAGGCACCCCGTCCCGGTATTGCGGTGCGCAAGCTGGCAGAGTACACACCGCAGTACATCGAGCTTTTCCAGAAGCTCGCTGTCAAATACAACGTCCACATTATCGGCGGTTCCCATTTCACCCTGGAGAATGACTCCCTCTTCAACATCTCATACCTCTTCAAGCGCAGCGGTGAAATAGGGAAGCAGTACAAACTTCACATCACACCGAATGAAAAACGGTGGTGGGGGGTCCAGCCGGGGAGTGCCATTGAGGTATTCGACACGGACAAGGGGAAGATCTCAATCCAGATTTGTTACGACATCGAATTCCCCGAAGTGAGCCGGGTTGCGGTGGAGAAAGGCGCGCAGATGATTTTCGTTCCCTTCTGTACCGATGAGCGATACGGCTACCTGCGCGTGCGGTATTGTGCGCAGGCGCGTTGCATCGAAAACCATGTGTATGTTGCCATCGCCGGCACGGTTGGGAACCTCCCCTCAGTGCACAACATGGACATCCAGTATGCTCAATCCGGAATCTTCACCCCTGCGGATCTGCAGTTCACACGTGACGCGATTGCCGCTGAATGCACTCCCAACATCGAAACGGTGATTGTGGATGAGGTCGATCTCGAACTGCTGAAGCATCACCGGCAAAGCGGCAGCGTCCTGAACTGGCGCGACCGGCGCAGCGACCTTTATGAAATCCGCCTCAAGCGAGTACCCGAAAAACAGAAGCGATGATCGACCACGACCTCCTGGTAACGCTGGTCAGCACGATTGTCCTTGGTGTTGCGGCGCAAGTCCTTGCAGAACGAGTGAGACTGCCGAGCATCATCTTCTTGCTCGGCATGGGAGTTCTCTTCGGACCGGATATCCTCAACCTGGTCCAGCCCCAGTTGCTCCACGAGGGGCTCTATGCAATAACCGCCTTGTCCATTGCGATCATACTGTTTGAGGGCGCATTAACTCTTCAGGTGCGCAATGTAAAGCTCGTTTCAAAGTCCGTTCTGAACCTCATTACGATTGGCGCTCTTGTCACGTGGGTGGGCGCGGCGGTCGTCAGCAAAGTATTCCTCGATATCTCGTGGACTGTTGCCATCCTCTTTGGGTCCCTGGTCATTGTTACAGGTCCAACCGTGATCGGCCCGCTGTTGAGAACGGTGAGAGTGAGCAAAGAAGTTCGAACGATACTCACGTGGGAGGGTATTCTGATCGACCCCGTCGGCGCGATTGTTGCCGTGCTTGTGCTTGGTTTCGTGATCTCCGAAGAAGCAACCCTTGCAGGGACGGCCACAGGATTCATCGGACGCCTCGCGTTCGGAACGCTGATCGGGCTTGGTGGCGGATTGCTTATGACGCGATTGATGCGGATCAGATCGAGCGAGAGCGTGTCAACACTGGTGGTGTTTGCCGTGGTGTTCCTCATGTTCGGTGTGGCTGAGGTACTCGTTAAGGAATCAGGGATCATGAGCGTGACAATAGCCGGCATTGTCATGGGAAACATGAAAGTTCCCAACCTCCAGCACATCAAGGGCTTCAAAGAGAAGCTGACGCTGTTGATGGTATCGGTTCTGTTCATCCTGCTCGCGGCAAACCTGCGGCTCGGGGAGATCCAGCGATTGGGGTGGAACGGTTTGTGGGTTGTCCTCGGGCTGATGTTTATTGTAAGACCGTTGAATGTGTGGGCCTCCGTGCGAGAGAAGTCACTATCTACCAATGCAAAGCTCTTTCTTGCGTGGATAGCACCACGCGGGATTATTGCTGCAGCAGTATCTTCCCTGTTCTCGATCACCCTCGAACGCCGCGGGTTTGCAGAGGCATCGTTTCTGTCCTCACTGACTTTTCTTACCATTGCCATTACGGTGTTGGCGCAGGGCTTGACTGCGCGTCCTGTCGCCCGGATGCTGGGCGTGTTGCAGACCGGGAACAACGGCGTGTTGATTCTGGGCGGAAGCCACTTTGCGCTGGCATTGGCGCGGGAACTCAAGAACAGCAGCGTCCCGGTCGCAATCATGGATTCCAACAAGAGGAATTGTGCAATGGCTGAACGGGAAGGGATCCCGAGCCTCCTTGGCGACGTCCTGAACGATCAGATGTGGGACGAGGCAGACCTCACACCCTTCGGAGCGTTTCTTGCAGCAACGTCGAACAACGAACTGAATTCCCTGGCGTGTTTGAGGGCGCAGCAGGCTTTTGATAAGGACCGTCTCTTTCAGATTCGTAACTCGTACAAATCGGAGAAGCAAGCCTTTCCGCTGGAAGTCATCGAAGGCAATCAGCATTACGATCTCGCCCTGGACGTGAATGCAATCTCCAACGACCTGCGGAATGGAACGCGTCGTATTGAGACCGTCCCGCTATCTGCATCAGGTTCCTCCCAGGCAGACGAGATCATTGCGTGCGGCTTAACGAAACAGAGCGTGATCTTTTCCACTGATGCCAAACTGCTTGCCACGGCCGATGCAGTCATCAGGATTGTTACGTAGTGAGGTTTCGTGAATCTCATGACGGGTCGGATACAGCGAAGGGTGTTGTTTGGTGCGCTCTACATGAGCGAAGGTGCACCGATCGGGTTTCTCTGGTGGGCGTTGCCGACGAAACTCCGTGCCGCCGGTGTATCCGTCGAGGATATCACTGCGCTCACTTCCGTGCTCGTGTTCCCGTGGGTGCTCAAATTCCTCTGGGCTCCGCTGATCGATACACTGCGTTCGAAACGGTGGACGCTCCGGGGGTGGATCCTGTCCAGCCAGTTCATGATGGGTGCCGCGCTGATTCCTCTGATGTTTCTCAACTTCCATGTTGATTTCACGATCATCTATCCCCTGCTTATTCTGCACGCCGTCGCTGCCGCAACGCAGGATGTATCCGTGGACGCACTCTGTATTGCCTCCGTTCCTGAAGATGAGCGCGGAGCAATCAATGGATGGATGCAGGCCGGAATGCTCGCCGGTCGTTCGTCCTTTGGCGGCGGGGCTTTGATGCTTGGTCAGCTTGTGGATGACCGTGTGGTCATTGCAATCCTGATTGGCGTGGTGTGGTGTTCTTCCGGACTGCTCTTGATCTCAAAGGAAGTGAGGGGGCCGGATGCGGGCCGGTGGTCCATGCGCGAACGCTGGCTCGATATAGCAGCTCGATTGAAGAGAGCTTTTTCGCTTCGCTCAACATTGCTTGGATTGCTCTTTGCTGCTATCGGTGGTGCTGCGTTTGAGGCAGTGGGTGCTGTTGCAGGCCCTTACCTGATTGACAGAGGGTTCTCTTCAGAGGAAGTGGGGTTCTTCTTCGCCACGCCCGTGATACTCGGTATGATCGGTGGTGCCGTTCTCGGTGGGTATTTGTCCGACAGGATTGGGCGGGTCCGTTCTGTGGGGACGTTCCTTGCCGTGCTTGTCGCCAACGTATTTATCCTTGCGATGGCAGACTCGGTCCTTGGTGAGGACGCAAGAGGAATACTGATGGGATTACTTGGTCTGCTCTACTTCTGCATAGGGCTGTTCACGGCAGCATCGTACGCGCTGTTCATGGATATCACCGATCCACGGCTTGGAGCGACACAGTTCAGCGCCTTCATGGGTGCGACGAACGGGTGCGAATCGTGGTCGGCGTTTGCGGTCGGAAGGCTGGTGACGTCCTTTGGCTACCCTGCGGCGTTTGGAGCGATGGGTGTCGTCTCACTTGCGTCGCTGCCGGTATTGTATGGAATTCAAAGGACGATCAGTAGCAAACGAAGCGCAGACAGAGCGATTGCCAGAGAGTGATCAACCGAGCAGTTCTTCTACTTTCCTCGCAAACTCAAAGTCGAAGTTGCTCAGACCTCCGACATCATGCGTCGTCAGGTCGATGGTAACCCGGTTGTACACGTTCGACCAGTCAGGGTGGTGGTTCATCTGCTCTGCGATAAGCGCCACTTTCGCCATGAAGCCGAACGCCTCGACAAAGTTTTTGAACTTGAACTCCTTGTGCAGCTTGCCGTTTGCCAGTGACCAGCCCTTCAGAGCGGCGACATCGCCCGCGATCTCCTGTTCAGACTTCTTCTTTCGTTCCACCATGACCGTAGCGAGAGTTACGGTTTCTCGAATGTGAGCAGTTCGCGGCAATCCGAGCTCATTGGTTTCAGACCGTCCGTGTGGGCCCTGACCTTTGCGGCATCGCCACGACGCGGCAGGTATACTTTCCCGATCTGAGAAAGACCAAACTCCTTCATGACCATCGACACTTCGAAGGGGAAGTCAATGACTCCGAAGCTCCCCGTCGAGGCCTCCACGATCACCGAGACGCGACCGCCAGTCTTGAGTATGCGGGCGCTCTCGCGTGCCAGCGTTTTGAACTTCATCAAGCTTTCTGCTTTTGCTGCAGCGGGAGAGAAGTCAGACTCATCGCCGCGAGGGTAGAAATCCGCTGGTGGATCGAGGAACACGTAATCTGTGGAGCCTGAAGGCTCAGGGATGCCGGTCTGCAACACGTTGGCGCGTGAAATGCGGGTATCCGCAGGTTCGATGTCGTACATCTTGCACTTTCGGTCGCGGAAGTACGCAATCGATTCAATGAGATCGGCTGTCGTCCCGCTTCCGGCCATCGGGTCGACCACAACAGCACCTGGTTCTGTGTAATAAAAGAGGGCGTTGGCAATCACCTGCCCGGGGAGTCTGCCCTTGTAGCCGGGCTTCCCGAAGCGCGGGTCCGGCACGTCGAACGTCCATACATTCCGCTCCTTCAGGTCGAAGCCGTATTTCGTTCGCTCATCCTCGCGGCGCGCAAACTCATCTTCCCTGATTTTCCTTTGCAGGTCGGAGATCGTCCACTTGTTGTGGATGGCCATCTTCTCATAGTGGTCGCGTTTCCTGCTTTCATCCACCTTCGTTGCCAGCTCGTAGTAGAAAATTTCTGGGAGTGGTTTCTTTTCCACATCGGGATAGTAGGTGTAAAACATCTGACATTGCTTCAGCATGTGGTAGGGGAACTTGAAGCCCGGAACGTCTGCCATACGCTTTAACATCTGTTCGCCGAAGATTCCCTCCTTCAACGCCGCGGGTATGACCTTTTCGACAAGAAACTTGCCGAGGTCCCAGTAGTTGTCGGCCGAGAACGAGTTGAGCTTTTCGATGAGAGGATCGAGCGACGACGCGCGCCCGGTCTTTGGCTTTGCTGTGGGGGCAGTCTTTGCCATGCTGACTCCGATGTGTTTAAGTGGAATATGAAGGATCGGCGGTGTGCTTAAGACACACTAACTATACAGGAATTTTAGGAGGATTGCAAGGAACAGTGGCCACTGATCATAATGAATGATTAATGAAGTTTAATCCTTGCTTTTCATTACTCATTGTCCATTGATACCGCCGTTCAAAATGACGCCACAGATTGCAAGCCAATAACGGTGGCGTCCAAGGCTAGTCTTCGGGAAGCCAGCGCGTCCACATGAGTTCATTGGATTGGCGGAGGAATATCCGCCCTGGGTTCCGCCGATTGAGGTTACTCGGCCGCGCTACAGAGCAGGGTTCAGGATTCTGACGGCGAGAACACTGGAGGACCTGCAATCAGGAGAATACCTGCGCCATCAGCTTTCGCTTTGCAACCGGCAGGATTGTCTCCGCGTACGGGAAGTCGAGATCCGTTTCGCACGCGAAGGTTGCCGGGTTGGGCATGTCCTGGTATTTTTCTATCAGCTCGAGCTTGAGAGACTCTGGAGAGTGTCTGACGTATGACTGCTCAATCGATTCAAGGAGCCGTGTCTTTAATGCGCGGAACCGTTCCGTTGCCGATGTAAACAGAGACACTTCGTAGCGAAGCAGATGAAGCAGGGATGCTGCGTTCTCCGGAACGAACCAGTACCCTTCCTCTCTATACATGGGCATGATGCCGACATGCTCGATTTGCATATGCTCATCAACGAAGTTGAATGTCTCCATTCCTTCGTCGATGGTTTGTTTGATGTGCGGGAGTGACCATTCGATCAGGTCGGAGGCACGTTGCAGGTCATCGTTTGTTCCTTTGGCAGGTTCGTACACAAGCTTGTTGCTCTCAAGATCCAACCCTTTGATGTCGTGAGGGAGACGATTCTGGATATCGCCCTTGCGTTGCATAAAGCCTGCAAGTGCCGATGCCAAATCCACAAGCTCAGCAAGTGTGGGGTAAAGTCTGTTATGATAGAGCTCATTCCGCAGTGTCTTGAGACCCTGAAGGATCTGGTATTGCTTTGCCTCAAAGTCATCCGTTCCCGTAACGAAGGTATCGAGACTTAAGACTGCCATTGTGATATCCTCTTCTGTTCGATCATGAGTGGCTGTTGCTCAGCACTCTCCTATAATAAGAATAAAAAATCGAGCCAAGAAATTCCACCCGGCTATCGGGCTAACCCGCTGCCTGAAGGGGAGGGGCGTCCATCCGGAGTTTCTTGTTATGGATTTTTTACCTAAGTTGAGTATATTTTTCCTGGGCTTCAAGTCAGAGGTAAACACGGAAAAGGTGGTCTATGGATGGATCCCGGCTGACAATTCTGCTTGATGAACCGAAGGAAGTCGATGTTGTGACGATCGAAAAGGAGCTCTCACAGCTTTGGAAAACTGCCGGCGAGCCGGCAGATGGAGAGTCGACTGCTCCGGTGATCCGTGCCTGCTCGCTCAACTTTGTCGTTGTAACGGATGATCGTTCGGGCGTTAATTCTGTTGAAGAGATGGTGGGCGAAGTTACCCTGGTACACCCGAGCCGCATTTTTCTCGTGACTCTTGATCGGAGCTTGGGAACTCCATCTCTTGAGGCATGGGTGTCGGCGCGCTGCTCGCTCCCAGTGGCAGGTGGGAAGCAGGTCTGCTGTGAAGAGATCACACTGAACGCACGCGGAACGGATATACACAAAATCCCCAGCATCATCACCTCGCTCGTCGTTCCTGATGTTCCCGTCGCATTGCTCTGGAAAGCGAAGGTCGACGCAGCCGACCCGGTGTTGAAGGCTCTTGCCCACATCAGCGATCGGCTGATGATCGACTCATCTGAAGAGATGGCTCCCTTGCCGGTTCTCATTGCCTGGTCGTCATTCATCACGCGTGGCAATTATCATTGTTCATTTGGTGACCTTGCGTGGTCGCATACTGACGAGTGGCGATCGCGCATTGCAGAGAGCTTCCAGCCGGCAGAGTTCAGATCTCATCTTTCATCGATCGAGAACGTCTCAATTCGATATTCCTCAACAACCGTTCCACTTCATTCTGGTCTCAGCCAGTCCATGCTGCTCGCAGGGTGGTTTGCGGACAGATTGCGCTGGACGCCGGTGCGCCCATTCACCATGACCGGCGACTTTGCTGCGAAGCTAAGGGCGGGTGACCAGGCCGTTACACTCCATATTGTTAAGACGCAACCACAGGAGGTATCGCCGGGAGGGATTGAATCGGTTTCGGTCAAATGCCGGGGCGGCCTTGAAGTCGCTCTCAATGCAACAACGAACAGGAACTGCATACAGCAGCTGGTGTTAATGGAAAGAGAAGTCCGTCACGAAAAGATGTCCCTAATCCGTGACCGCTCTGAGGCGGAGCTCATGATTCGGGAGCTCGAAGAGTTTCAGCGCAACATCATATATGAGGGGAGCTTGTATTCACTGACGACAATGCTCGGTGAACCTGATGGAAAAGCATCACATTGAAGTTCTCCAGTCGCCGAACGATCTCGTTCGGGTCGCTGCAGCCAAGATCGCACGGTGTCTCCGCGAGGCAACTGCCTCGCGGGGGATTGCGTCCGTGACCCTCTCAGGTGGATCGACGCCGAGAAGCGTGTATGAGCTGCTCGGTTCGGAAGAGTACGAAGGGAGCATCGACTGGGCGAGAATCCACCTCTTCTGGGGTGATGAGCGGTGCGTGCCGCCGTACATGCCTGATAGTAACTTCCGCATGGTGAACGAAGCTCTCATCAAACGAATCAACATCCCGGCAAAGAATGTTCACCGCATTCCTGCGGAACGTCCCCCCGGTGAAGCTGCGCAGGCGTACGAGGCAGAAGTTGCCCGGCTCTTCAACCTCAAGTCCGGAGAATTTCCGGAATTCGATGTTCTGCTTCTTGGTCTCGGTGAGGATGGCCACATTGCGTCGCTCTTTCCAGGGTCGTCTGCTCTGCAGGAAACATCCCGTCTTTTTGTTGACGTCTATGTTGAGAGGCTGATGGCGTACCGGATTACCATGACGCTCCCGGTGATAAACCATGGGACCAGTATCATATTCCTTGTGTCGGGAAAATCGAAGGCAGCCATCCTTCGGGAAGTATTCAAGGAGGACGTTGCGATATACCCTGCACAGTTGATCAAGCCGGTCAAGGGGAAGGTAATCTGGTTCGTCGACCGGGACGCTGCTTCCCAACTCCAGATGGCTCATCAGCCATGATACTCGCCGGCGATATCGGCGGTACAAAAACGAACCTTGCATACTTCAATGTTGATGATGACCAGCTCACTGCGAAGCTGGTCAGGAGTTACCCGAACGGCCGGTTCAAATCGCTCACCGACCTGATCCGGGCGCATCTGCAGGAAAATCCGGCCGGCATTTCGGCCGCAGCGTTCGGCATTGCTGGACCGGTGGTTAACGGTCGCACCAGAATGACGAACCTCGGTTGGGAAGTGGATGCGCGCGAGGTCGCTGCGCAGCTGAAGCTGAAGGAGGTCGGCCTCATGAACGATCTTGAAGCAACGGCCTACGGGACCCTGCGGCTCGGGGAGGAAGATATGCTCCTCCTCAATCCGGGCAGTCCCCAACGGCACGGTACCATTGCAGTCATCGCAGCGGGGACGGGGTTAGGGGAAGGCGGGTTGTTCTGGGATGGAGCCAGGTACCGCGCCATTCCTTCGGAAGGCGGTCATACCGATTTCGGGCCGCGCAATGAACTGGAGATCGACTTGCTTCGTTTCCTCCTCCAACGCCACGATCGAGTCAGTTACGAGCGAGTCGTGTCTGGGCCGGGAATGCGGACGCTGTATGAGTTCTTCCGCTCTCGTGCAGATTATGCCGAGCCTCACTGGTTGCGCGAGAGGCTGGATGTCGGTGACCCCTCTGCTGTTGTGTCAGAAGTGGGGCTTGAAGGAAAAGACGCGGTTTGTGAACAAGCGCTCGACCTCTTTGTGTCGCTATACGGTGCTGAGGCCGGGAACCTCGCACTGAAACTGCTTTCTACCGGTGGAGTGTTTGTTGGGGGAGGAATTGCTCCCAAGATTCTTCCTGGGATACAAGACGGCAAATTCCTTGATTCCTTCAAACGGAAGGGACGATACTCAACACTCTTAAGCGGCATACCGGTGCATCTCATCCTTAATGACAAGGCCGCTCTTCTCGGTGCCGCGCATGTTGCCCTTTTGACCAATGATTAACATACGAATGAAATTCTTCGGCCCCATGCGCGAGATAGTGCGCTCTGATGAGATGGAATGGGAACTCCCTGATCTCAGCACCGGTGAAACGGCATTTGCTTCACTCTCTGCGCGCTACCCCGATCTGCACCCGTGGAAGAGGAGTGTCAGGCTGGCCGTCAACCTTGAATATGCCTCGTTCACACAAGGTCTTGCTGACGGCGATGAGGTCAGCTTCATACCACCTGTCAGCGGTGGTTGAACTTCGAACAGACGTATGGTCTCGATAACGAGTGAACCAATAGACGTGCAGGCGATTGTTGCATCAGTTTTGGCGCCACCGGTTGGGGGTATTGATGTGTTCATCGGGACGGTGCGAGACCATTCGGGTGGGAAGCGCGTCCGCCAGCTCGAGTACACGGCGTACGTCCCAATGGCGGAGAGGATCATGGCAGATATCGAGCGTGAGATTCGAGCCAGATGGCCGGTGTACAATGTCGCAATGGTGCACCGCATCGGATTGTTAAGTGTAGGTGATACCGCGGTCCTTACTGCTGTGTCCACGGCACATCGGAAGGACGCATTTGAAGCCTGCCGCCATGCCATTGATAGGATCAAAAACATTGTCCCGATATGGAAGAAGGAGTTCTTCGAGGAAGGAGCGGTATGGGTTGTGGGTCAACATGATGTGCACATTGAAAGGTGATCTACCACAGGTGGCTGCTTTGATTGACACATTTGGGCGTAAGGTGATTAACCTCCGCATTTCGGTTACCGATCGCTGCAACTTCCGGTGCAGGTACTGTATGCCCGAGGAAGGCATGCACTGGATGCGCAGGGAGGACCTCTTGAGCTACGAGGAGATTACCCGGCTTGTCAGGATATTCGCGTCACTAGGAGTATACAAGGTCCGGCTGACAGGCGGCGAGCCATTGATGAGACGGGATCTATGGAAGCTCGTCCGCTTGATCAGGGAGGTTGAGGGCATTCGCGACATTGCCGTTACCACAAACGGCTTCTTCCTGAAGGACCAGGCCAAGGACCTCGTCAGTGCCGGGCTGGATCGCATCAACGTCAGCCTCGACGCGCTGGACCCACAGTTGTTCAATGAGATGTCCCGGCGTGACAGCTTCAGTCATGTGTGGCAAGGGATAGAAGAAGTCGAAAGGCTCGGGATGAATCCGATTAAACTGAATGTCGTCCTCATCCGCGGCATCAACGATGGCGAGATACCCAAGTTTGTCCAGTTTGCCCGCACGCGTCCGATTATTGTTCGGTTTATCGAGTTTATGCCCATCGGTAAAGATGATGGGTGGAAGATCGAGAAGGTGGTGCAGACACAAGAGGTTCTTGATGTCGTCAATAGCATCGCGCCCGTGGTTCCGGTTCCTTGCGGGACCACCGGTGCACCGGCGGAACGGTATAGGTTTGCTGATGGACGAGGGGAGATTGGATTCATCAGCTCAGTGAGCCAGCCATTCTGCACGGACTGTGACCGCGTGCGTTTGACCTCTAATGGAAAATTTCGCACCTGCCTTTTTTCCCTGGTTGAAACTGACCTTCGAACAATGCTGCGCGGGAGGGCAACAGATGGGGAGATTAGCCATACTCTCACAGTCGCGGTATGGAACAAAGAAGAGGGACACCTCATCAACCGGCCGGGATTCATGCGTCCCGAACGAACGATGAGTCAGATTGGGGGATAGCTCAATTCTGCAATCGAGAGACCAGAAACCATAAGATCACAGCATGGGGTTATTCGACAGGAAACTGGTCGTCGCTGGAATCAACTATTTCGGCAAGGAGAAACTTCCTCCCGGCCAGACGGCAACAGACAAGTTCCCCGTTCTGACGCATGGAGATGTTCCTGTTGTTACAACAGGAGAATGGCGATTCAAAGTGTGGGGCTTGGTCGCGGAGGAGATGGAGTGGACATGGGAAGAGTTTTTGCATCTTCCCCAGACCACGCTCAACGCGGACTTCCATTGTGTCACCCACTGGAGCCGATTCGGTGATGACTGGACCGGAGTTCTCTTTAAGGACCTCCTCAACGTCATTGACATCACACCGGGGACAATGTACGTCCTGCAGCATGCCTATGGCGGATACACGACAAACCTTCCACTCGACATCATGATTGAGGAAGACGTGATCCTTGCCCATACGTTGAATGGCGAGCCCCTTCCGCGCGAGCATGGCGGACCGATGCGGGTCTTCACGCCACGGCGCTATGCATGGAAAGGTGCGAAGTGGATCAACGGACTGGAGTTCCTTGCGAGCGACAAGCCCGGCTTCTGGGAAGCAAACGGTTACAGCAACTCCGCCGACCCGTGGAAGGAAGAACGGTATTGGTGAACCATGGAATGACTCCTTCTTTGAAAAAGTAGAGCATTCTTTCTATATTGCTTCAAGCTGTTTGCAGGTAGTACTTGCGCCTCCTCGGCCTTCATCCTTCATTCCCGAACCATGCCAACAATCGCTGCGATAGACGTTGGTTCCAATGCCATGCGGCTTGCCATCGGTTCCGTCGATGGCGAGCGCAAGCTCTCCCTTGTTGAGAGCATCCGCGATCCTGTCCGCCTTGGCCAGGACGTCTTCACGAGAGGGTCACTCTCCGAAGAGACAATAGATCGGGCGGTGGAAGCCTTCCAGCGCTTCCGTGAGATTATTGACAAGCATGGGGCAAACTGGACCAGGGCCGTTGCCACAAGCGCAACGCGGGAGGCACTCAACAAGGAAATCTTTATTGATAGAGTCGCACAGGTTGCGGCCATTGAGGTCAACGTCATTAGCACCGAAGAGGAAGCCCGCCTGATCCATCTCGCCGTCAGCGATAAGCTGAACCTGAAGAACAAACTCGCCATGCTCGTCGACATCGGCGGGGGGAGCGCGGAAATTACGCTCGCTTCTGACGGCAATATTATTTCCACCGAAAGTTTCAAGATGGGGTCGGTCCGATTGTTGCAGGTGCTAGAAGGAAAGAAACACGGCGAACGACATTTCAACCAGCTGGTGCGAGAATACGTCGACGCAACGCAGAAGCGCATCAAGAAGGAGATCGGGAACGAGAAGATTGACGTCTGCGTGGGGACAGGGGGGAACATCGAGGCGCTGGGCGATCTCCGGAAGGAGGTCCTGAACAAGGACAAGGACTCCGTGGTAACGGACGACGAAATCGACACACTCGTCAAGAAGCTTCAGGGAATGACCTTCGAAGAGCGGATCCAGCAGCTCCGTTTGAGACCGGACAGAGCAGACGTCATCGTCCCCGCAGCAGTCGTTCTTCAGAAGATCATCAAACAAGCCGGAGTGGATGAAGTACTGATACCGCATGTGGGATTAAAAGACGGCCTGCTCATTGATATGGTGCAGGAACTGTACGGTGGAAGGAAGCACCCTCATCGCGAACAAGTCTTGGCATCCGCTCTGCAACTTGGCAGGAAATTCTCATTCGATGAGCAACATGGACTTGCCGCGGCGAGGTTTGCGGTCCGGCTCTTCGACGAAACCCGCAGCCTCCATAACCTTAGCCTCGAGCATCGTCTGTTGCTTGAGGTTTCGGCATTGCTGCACGACATCGGTCACTTCGTGAACATGACCGACCATCACAAGCATTCACACTACCTGTTGATGTCAGCGCCCATCATCGGGCTCTCACAGTCGCAGACGGCGATCGTAGCCAATGTTGCACGATACCACCGGAAGTCCTTCCCGAAGCCGCAACATGACGCCTACCGGATTCTCTCGTCCAAGGATCGCGTGATGGTCTCAAAACTTGCGGCACTCCTGCGGCTTGCCGACGCACTCGACAACGAACATGCTTCGAAGGTGACGGACTTCAGTGTCGAATACAAGAAGCCGAAATTCATCATGAAACTGAAGGGTGAAGGCGACATGCTTCTTGAGAAGTGGGCGCTCGTTAAGAAGTCTTCGTTGTTTGAGGAAGTGTTCAGTGTGAAATTCTCAATTGAGGAATGATGTCGCCCTACGGACATTCAAAGCACGATGACAGCGTCCAGCGCGTTCAGGCACGGCGCCTTGCGCCGTTCCCCGGGAACGTTGACTTGCAAGCGCTTCTTGCCGGATCGCTTGATGAGAGGATGCGGAAGTTCAGGAAGGAGCTGAGTCGATGCAAGAGGAGGTTCTCGGAAGGTGCGGTGCACGACTTGCGAGTGTCAATCCGGCGCCTCATCTCCATGCTGGACATCCTGTTGACGGTGTTGCCTGATGACGGACTCAGGAAATGCCGCAAGATGCTGAAGAAACATCTCCGGGCATTCGGACCTCTTCGTGACGTGCAGGTGCAGATAGTGCAGGTTGCCGAGATGGTATCGGCATATCCGGAGCTTGCTCCATTTCTCACGGTTCTCCGGTTGCGTGAACAGCGATACATCAGAAAACTGGGTAAACAAGTCCAGAAGATAAGAGTGTCGGCACTGGTTCAGGGCATGGCGGAGGGACGAAAGCGCGTTCGTACTCCCTTCAAGAATACGGTAACGGAGGGCGCAGTCCGTGCCGCAATAATTGGCGCCGCGGCAGCGGGCTTCGTGAGGTCTGTGAATCCGAGTGCCGATGTGAGTAGGTCAAATGCTTCAAGCATCCACAAGTTGCGCGTGTCGTTCAAGGAGTTTCGTTATATGGTCGAAGTGCTCCAACCCATCCTCATCGGCGTTACAGACGGCCAACTGAAAGCAATGCACGATTACCAGCAGCGTATGGGCGACATCCAGGACTTGGAGGTGCTGACGCGAAGCGTGAGCGAGTTTGGCATTGGCCGTCGTAGGATGGTGAAGGATGCTTCCTCAGGTATTCAACAGGAGCTTGTCCGACGCAAGGAGGTGCTCATGGATGCGTTTGTTTCATCAGCCGACGAGCTGCTCCAGTTTTGGAAGGATGAGTCACCCCCGGTCACGTTCAACAACTGATCATTGTACAAGCCAAAACAGCAAGCAAGCGGGATATGGAACTCTACCTTCTTCGACATGCCATTGCCGTTCAAAGGGGGACGGAAGGATACGACCACGACAGCGACCGTCCGTTAACGCCAAAGGGGGCGAAGAAAATGCGTCGTATTGCGCAGGGTATGCTGGCGCTGGAACTTTCCTTTGACATTATTCTTTCGAGCCCGTATCTCAGGGCAAAGGAAACTGCCGAGATTGTTGCAGCAGTCTTCCATGAACAAAAGCAGCTCAAGTTCACAGACAACCTGGCTGCGACTGCTAACGAGGAGGATCTTGTTAAAGAACTGAAGAAAGAATACACCTCGTTCAACAGCATCCTTCTTGTCGGACATGAGCCGTTCCTGAGCAGCTTGGTTTCGAAATTGATCGCTGGCGTTGATACCGTGGCGATAACATTGAAGAAAGGCGGACTCTGCAAGCTCACAGTCGAGTCAATGACATTTGGCCGCTGCGCGACGCTTGAATGGCTTCTTGCACCAACTCACCTCACGCGAATTTCATAGTCCTCCACTATTTGCCGCCGTATGATTCGGGCCGTTCTCGCAAACCTCATCATTACGTGGACAATGCTCGCCCAAGGATCGTATCTTTCACGTTATAACATTGGCGACAAACAGGCACAGCAGTTCAGAGTCCCTCCCGAGGTAAGCGAGATATCGGGGCTGGCGATGACGAGCGACGGTCGGCTCTTCTGTCATGACGACGAGTCGGGAATAGTATACCAATTGGATCACAAGTCCGGCAAGATCGTCAAGCGATTCAGTCTCGGCAGCGGCTTTTTGAAGGAAGACTTCGAAGGCATCGCCATCAAGAACGATACGTTCTTCCTTGTTGCCAGCAATGGGAACATCTTTGAATTCCATGAAGGTGCGGACAGAGGTCGAGTTACTTTCATCCATCATCGCACCTCCCTTACTGCCAGGAACGATGTGGAAGGCCTTGAGTATGATCCCGAAACGAACTGCTTGCTGCTTGCCTGCAAGGGATACCGGGGGAAGGGCCATGAGAGATTCAAAGCGGTATATGCGTTCTCCCTCGCTCGCAGGAAGTTGCTAAGTAAACCTCGGTTTTTGATTCCTATAGAGGTCGTGAAAAAGAAATCGCGCAGGGGACAGTTCAACCCATCTGGAATTGCAAAGCATCCCTTATCTGGCACTTTTTTCATTATTTCAGCCGACGGCGAATCAATAATTGAGATTAACAAGGATGGCAAACTATTGGATCAGGCTGTCATCCCGGGGAAGGTCAATCGGCAGCCCGAGGGGATTGCTTTTGCTGCCGACGGGACTATGTTCATTGCCAACGACGGCCAGGGCGGTTCAGGGACACTGACTGTCTATCCGATGAAGTGAAGGCGTGCGGGATGGGCTTGGCGGATTTCCATACTTGCCAAGACACTAGCAGGTTGACTTAATCAGTCCAAAAAAGTAAATTGAGTCAACTCTCCAATCCCGGAGATACTGTCATCTCTCCCCACTTGGCGCTATTCTGGCATCGAGACAATTTAGTGTAGAATCTGCATCGTTATCTGTGCTCTGGCTGACACACTCAGCCTGGCGCCCTGTGTATATTTGTTGAGCATCCCGTTATGTTCCGCCGAGGTTGTTCGTCCTGTTTGAAGTAGAGTATCCTCTCACACCAACTTGCTTTAAGAGAGATGTACAACAGAAACACTTTTTTGGTCTTGACGATAGTTGTGGCAATCAGTCTGTTGGAGGTTCTTTCTTCCCGCCTTTCTCAGGCTCAGACTGTACCTTCTGGGTTCGTTGTGGAAAATGCTTTTCCCACGGCAACATTCAGCAATCCAGTGCAGATCGTGTTTCTGCCCGACGGGCGAAAGTTTGTGGTCGAGAAGGGAGGGAGGGTCTGGGTCATGGACGTGTCTGGTACAAAGCTCTCCACACCCTTTATTGACCTCAGAGCAAAGGTGCTGGACAATGTGGACAAGGGCCTGCTCGGCGTTGCGATCGATCCAGACTACGCGTTGCATCCGTGGGTATATTTTCTCTACACAGTTGACCCCGACAGTAACAGTAACGAAGGTAATACCTCAGCATTCGCACGGTTGGAGCGGTATCAGGCAAGCGCGGGCAACCTGAATGTGGCTGATCTTGCAACTCGCCAGATACTCATCGGCGGTTCGTGGTCCACAGGAATCCCGTATCCTGCCATTGATGGATCGCATGCGATCGGGGCGATTCGGTTCGGACGTGATAAGACTCTACTTCTCAGCTCGGGAGACGCAGCACACTATGACAATACAGATGCTGGCGGTCTTGATCCTGGAGCGTTTGGGGCAGGGAAGACTGATCCGTCAGAGAACATTGGGGCCTTTCGCTCGCAGACATTAAACAGTCTTTGCGGCAAGATCCTCCGCGTAGATAAGGAAACAGGTTATGGACTACCATCGAACCCCTATTGGGATGGTAATCCTATTTCAGATCGTTCGCGCGTTTGGGTCTATGGGCTGCGAAATCAGTTTCGCACGGCAGTCCGGCCCGGTACGGGCAGCACAAATCCAAGCGATGGTAACCCGGGAGTGCTCTACATTGGTGATGTTGGGTGGAACACGTATGAAGAGTTAAACATTGCGCGGACGGGCGGTTTGAATTTTGGCTGGCCCAACAGGGAAGGTCCCGCGGATCAAGGCAGTTACAAGGCTGTGACATCTACCTACTACCCAAACCCAAATGTTCTCTACAATGCACCACTGAATCCCGAGAACCCTGCGCCCAGGAGAAACCCGGACGTCTGGTGGCACCATACCAATTCCAACCTCTCGAACCCTTTGGGTTGGGATGGGTACTGTTCAATCGGTGGCGCGTTCTACACGTCAAATTCGTATCCGGAACGCTACCGTAACGCATTCTTTCTGGCCGACTATGCTTGGCACGGCGAGGGTGGGGGTTGGATCCGTGCGATGAGCTTCAATATGAATGACAGCCTCATTGTTGGCAGCGACACATTGTTTCTAACCAACGCCGATAATCCGGTGTGCATTGAAACTGATCCCATCAGCGGTGATCTCTTCTACATTGCGTATAACATTGCGAGAATCAATCGCATCCGCTATACCGAGGGGAACAGAAACCCAGAGCTCACGGCGAGTGTTAGCCCGTCGTATGGTTTTTCTCCTCTTGAGGTGACGTGCACATCGTCGGCAACCGACCTCGACGGCGATACGCTGAAGTACAAATGGGACTTCGGCACCGGAGATACATCGAACGTCCCGAACACCACATACGCGTACTCTGTAGATGGTTCGTATACTGTCCAAATTACGGTCACTGACGGCAAAGGGGGCAGCGCTGTCGAAGTCTTCACCATCGTGGTGGGGCAGACAGCTCCTGCGGGAGAGATGGTTCTTCCTCCCGATACGGGGATCTATGCGGCGGGTGCGACCGTACCCCTGGTTGCTTCAGAGGTTGACACCTCCGGAGGTTCGGTAACCTATCAATGGGACATCGATCTGTTGCATAATACCCATAGTCATCCCTCGTCGTATGTGCTCACCGGACAGAACACTTCGTTTGTGATGACGATTCCTCAGGATGGGGATTTCTACCGGTACCGGATTCGGTTGGGGGTAACCCAAGGTGCATTGACGACACGCGATACTTCTGTCGTGATGGACAAACCCATGGGGAGTACACTCCTGGGTTGCTGGCCGTTTGATGAAGGGACCGGCCTGACCGCGAATGATGGCTCAGGGAATGGTCGGAACGGGGTGCTTCAGAACGGGCCCGCATGGACATCGCCGGGCGTGGTTGGAGGTTGTCTCACGTTCGATGGTGTAAACGATTATGTCGATCTTCCGAATGATGTGTTCGATGGTCTCGAGGTAGGAACAATAGCAGCATGGGTGAGGTGGACTGATACCACATACCAGACGTGGTTCAGCGCTGGTCCTTCGGGCAAATGGATTGAGCTCAGAACGCAAGGGAACAGGTTCTGGATCAAGACGGAACATTCATTTGAAACGTACACAGCTGTCATCTCCAATCCTACAGATTGGCACCATCTGGCGTATGTTGTGGGCGGGACAGGAAACACGTTATACGTTGATGGGGTGCTTGCATCGCCAACATATCTTCAGGGTAATGCAAGCAGCAGGGTGTTCCTGGCATCGGCAGTGTCGGGTCCGACCCAATATCAGATTGGCACAACGGTCGGTGATAACGCGAAGGCGTTCCAGGGCTCAATGGATGAGGTCCGGGTGTATGGCTATGCTCTGAGCCAGACAGAGATCCAGACCCTTGCCGGTCCCTCCGTGCTCGTGCAAGCAAAGGTAGTCCTGGAAGGGCCATTCAACCCGGGGACAGGGCTGATGTCCAGTGAACTCAGGAGCAATGGTTATATCCCGACGACTTCACCCTATGCAGACGATCAACGAACGGTCTCCAGTATCCCGTCAGACATCATCGACTGGGTGCTGGTCCAACTGCGAAGCACGCCGACCGGCCCGGCGGTTGCCTCACGGAGTGCGTTCCTGAGGGACGACGGCCGTATCGTTGCAGATGATGGAACGACCACGCACATCGGAATGCCGATTACGCCCGGGAGCTACTATCTTGTAGTCAGGCATCGGAACCACCTTGCGATCATGAGTGCGAATGCAGTGACGCTCGGGAATTCAAGTTCGACGCTGCATGATTTCTCCACCGGTCAGTCGCAGGCGGCGGGCAGTTTTCCGATGACGCAGGTGTCAAGCGGCGTATTTGCGATGTATGCGGGTGATGGAAACGCGTCTGGCATTGTTACGGCGGCCGATGCCAACAATGTGTTCGGTGTCCTGAATGCGACAGGATACAACCTCAACGACATTACCCTGAGTGGCATCGTCACGGCTGCAGATGCGAACACCATTTTCGCAAACTTGAACACCGCTACACAAACTCCGTAAACTGGAACTCGCATCGAGCGGTTTGCGTCATTTCCTCCGTTCTCATCCTTCCTTCACTCCTTGGTAGAGCCCTAATTGGGGCACTACCCACTCCTAAATCCTCGTTGATTTTCCACCGCAACATTTCTATATTTGTACTCGTTCTACCTGTACATTTCTGAATGAGTCCATGCTGGAGGAGTGATGCCGTTTGACATTAAGGCGGTAAGCGAGAAAATACAACGAGAAAGTGCTTTCATCGATCTCATGCAATTGGAGATCGGAAAAGTCATTGTTGGCCAGAAACAGATGGTGGAGCGTCTGCTGGTAGGCCTGCTGTCCAACGGCCACATTTTGCTCGAAGGGGTTCCCGGGCTCGCCAAAACACTCTCTGTAAAGACCCTTGCTGCATCGATTCATGCCAAGTTCCAACGCATCCAGTTCACTCCCGATCTTCTTCCGGCCGACCTTGTAGGGACAATGATCTACAACCAGAAGGAAGGGTCCTTCCAGACAAAAAAGGGGCCCATCTTCGCAAACTTCATTCTTGCCGATGAGATTAACCGCTCGCCGGCCAAGGTACAGAGCGCCCTGCTTGAGGCAATGCAGGAGCGCCAGGTGACAATTGGTGAACAGACGTTCAAACTGCCCGAGCCATTCCTTGTTCTCGCAACACAGAACCCGATCGAACAGGAAGGAACGTACCCGCTCCCCGAAGCGCAGGTCGACAGGTTCATGCTCAAGGTCAAGATCGGCTATCCATCAAAAGAGGAAGAACTTCTGATCATGAGATCGAACGTCAATAGCACCCCTGTCGAGCCTAAAGCCGTGATATCTCCCGCCGATATCGTCAAGGCTCGCAACGCTGTTCATGAGATTTACATGGACGAAAAGATTGAGAAGTACATCCTCAACATCGTGTTTGCAACGCGTTCGCCCAAAGAGTTTAAACTTGAGAAACTGACCCAGCTTATCAGCTATGGCGCATCTCCCCGTGCGACCATCAACCTGGCTTTGGGCGCCAAAGCGTACGCGTTCATAAAGCGCAGAGGGTACGTTATTCCGGAAGACGTTCGCGCAATCAGTCTTGACGTCCTTCGTCATCGGGTTGCACTAACGTACGAGGCAGAGGCCGAAGAAGTGACTTCGGAGCAAGTAGTCCAGGAAGTGCTGAACAACATTGAAGTGCCATAGGGCCCTGAATCCACTCGATGGAAACGCGAGAGCTTCTCAAAAAGGTCAGGCAGATCGAGATCAAGACCCGCGGAATGGTCAACCAGGTCTTTTCCGGCGAGTACCATAGTGTATTCAAGGGAAGAGGAATGGAATTCTCCGAGGTTCGTGAGTACCAATTCGGCGATGACATCAGGAGCATTGACTGGAACGTATCCGCGCGGTTTAACCACCCGTTTGTGAAGGTGTTCGAAGAGGAGAGAGAGCTGACTGTGATGCTTGTCGTGGATTTCAGCCGCTCCGGTGAATTTGGGACGGGAAGACAACTGAAAAATGAGATTGCTGCTGAAATCTGCGCCGTTCTTGCCTTCTCCGCCATCAAGAACAACGACAAGGTTGGCCTCATCCTTTTTACCGACCGTATTGAGAAGTTTGTGCCTCCGAAAAAGGGGAAGGCGCACATCCTGCGGATCATCCGTGAACTCATTTCGTTCGACGCAACGGGCACCGGCACGAACATCAAGCAAGCGCTCGAGTACTTTAACCATGTGAACAAGAAACGCTCGATCGCATTCCTCATATCCGATTTCATCGACGAGGGGTACGACAAAATCCTCCGAATCATCAGCAAGAAACATGATGTTATAGCCGTCGAGCTTGTTGACCCGCGCGAAGAGGAGTTGCCGAACGTCGGGCTCATGAAACTGCGTGATGCAGAGTCCGGTCAGGAACGATGGGTCGACACCGGAGACCCAAAACTGCGCGCGGAGTTCAAGTCATTCTGGTTGAAAAGACGAGGCGAGAGAAGAAGCCTCTTTGTGAGGAGTAAGGTCGATGCAATTCCCATTCGCATTGACAGGCCATACATGAGGCCGATAGTGGATTTTTTCAGATTGCGAGAGCGCCGGTTGTAATGATGAGGGCGGGACGGCTTCTTTGTATTCAAGGGATTGTGGCGTTGGTCTTCTGTTGCAGGGCGGAAGGACAAGAGGTCAGCGCGCGTGCATTCGTTGATTCGACCTGGTACTCAATCGGCGATTGGATTACGGTCCAAATTCGGGTGTCGCATCCGCAGGGGGTGACGCTTCGCTCGATGCTTGGGGACACGGTCAACGGGTTTCACGTCATCCAGCATCCAGCGATGGAACAACTGGACGACACCTCGACGACAGGCAACCTTGTTGTTGCCAGGTACGATTCAGGCAAAGCATTCCTGCCGGGAATACCGTTCATCTATCATCCGGCCGGAGATACGGTTTCCAAAACCGTGACCACAAACCCCCTGCTCCTGACCATCCAATCCCCTCCCCTTGATGCAGCAGGCGATATCAAGGATATCAAACCTCCGCTTGCAATCCCACTGACACTTACGGAGATTTTGATTTATGCAGCAATTCTTGTGGTTGCCGCAGCCATCGGATACTTGGTGTACAGATATTGGAAGAAAAAACAGATGAAGAGAGCGACTGAGATTTTTGTGCCGCCAGCCAGACCTGCGCACATTCAGGCCTTTGAAGAACTGGCTATTCTGAAGGAGAAGAAGCTCTGGCAGCAAGGGCTGGTCAAGCAATACTATTCTGAGGTGACGGAGATTGTTCGTCGCTACATGGAGAATCGGTACAGCCTGATG
>Ga0326597_10002109_pt1 | contig 30405 bp, 22 predicted proteins | sample RVTome_12_FD_203789 | JGI IMG/M metagenome (GOLD analysis project Ga0326597, IMG submission 203789) | Soil microbial communities from uranium-contaminated site in the Upper Colorado River Basin, Wyoming, United States - RVT100D185 | ecosystem: Environmental > Terrestrial > Soil > Contaminated >...
AACGGGAACGCCGTGAATTCTCTGGCCGGCTTTCCGGTGATCATCGTCGACAAATCCGATGGGGTCATAGTCATATTCATCACCGTTATTTCTTATATCGCGGACAATGATTTCTCCCGTGTTTCCAGCTCCATAAATCAAAAGTCGCTTGCGTGGATTCGTTGTGATAATGCCGTGATAAAGTCTACGCGCTAAGCGCACTCCCCCCATGAAAAAGATGAGCAAAAGCGAATCGATTATCACGATCGAGCGAGGGTACTCGGTGAAACCAAAACCCCAATAGACAAACCCGAAAAAGACTACGGTGCTTATGCCCACAGCTATAATAATATTACGCAGGTCCCATATTCCCGTGTAACGCCAGAGTCCCTCATAAAGGCGGAACGGAATAAAAGTGGCGCCTCGTATCAAGACGAGCCAAAGTGTCATCTGCCACCATAACTGCCACTCGGCGGCGGGAATCTTGCCGTCAAACCGGAGCCAGAAGGCTAGGTAATTAGACAAAACGATCAGAGCTACATGTATGATGACGACGAGTATTCTTCGAGAGCGGACAAGTAAGCTCCAAAAGCTAAAGGCGGTGTTCATTATTTATTCCTCGGTTCGTTGGAGACTGATAGTCAAAAAAGATCGTTCAGCGCGATGATCTAAGTCTAAGTCAGAAAGTAAAAAGTTGTGTCGATCTGCATATGTTTAAATGCTAAACCTTGACGGTGCCGTCCACGCTTTTGATCGGATTTTTTGGAGTACGTATGCAGGAAGCGCTTGAAACGGCCACGCTCTCGTTCAAGATTCGCACATTGCCCGTGAAATCGCGGACGATCGATCCGCGGATCTCATCGCAGTTTATGATCAACGGTTAATATACAAGAGCCATTCGGCAGGCGGGTGCTTTTTGATGATTATCTTTTCAGTGGAGTATTGTATCTCTTGAGGATTACAAAACGTCAATTGTTCTCATTTTGCCGCGTATAACCTTGCAACAGTTCTTTATACCACTCCAAATAATTTTCCACCTGTCGTACTAAATCGAACCGGTCCTTGGCGTCTTCCGCTGCATTATCAGCCAAGCGGTGAGATAAGAATTTGTCCGACAGGAGCGTCTGAATGCCGGCTGCCATGCCCTGCGCCTCCCCCGGAGGAATTACAATGCCCGTCGCTTTGGCTGGATTAAACGAATTTGTCCCCCATAGGCTCTTTACCTGTTCGGGGATTCCGCCTACCGCTGTCGCTACTACTGGAGTACCGCAGGCCAACGCTTCGAGGATCGTGCTGGGAAACGTGTCGGCGCGAGCGGCATGGATATAGACGTCCGCGGCTTGATAATAGCCGGCTGTCACTTCCGGGTCTGTTTGATAAGGGACGAATCTTACCTCCGCCTGATGAATTTGTTCCGGCGGCGCTTTTTCACCTAAAGCTATGAAGAGTACTTTCTGCCCGTTTAAATTCTTTGCAACGACAGAGATTGCAGCCTTCATCGTTTCGTAGTCTTTCCATATATTTCGCCGGATGCCATGACCCGCAAAAAGAAGCACTTTGACGTCTTGAGGCAAGCCTAATGTCAAGCGGGCTGCCAGCTTGTTGGCCCGATGAAAAACGGTTAAGTCGACTCCATTCGCGATCACTCGTGCTTCCGCTACGGAAGAAGCAAGCAAGGATTGGTCGACTTTGTCCATTAGCCATTTCGATGGAGTCGCGACGCAGAAGCGCGATTTGGCAAATATTTCCTGCTTTCGCCGCCAATTATGATGGGTATTATCTCGCTGAATAGCTGGGGGGATGGTCAGGTCCGGACACTGCCCACAGCCTGTCTTCCAGCGGTTGCAGTCAAGCGAGTGGGCGCAATGTCCGCTGAGGAGCCATGCGTCGTGAAGCGTTAAGACGACAGGCTGCTGCCGACTCAACCAAGGGAGCACCCGGAGATCAAAATAACCGCCATGCAGATTATGGAAATGAACAATACTTGGAGCTTTTGAAGTCAGTGTTAACAGGCGCCAAGCTCCTGGGAAGGCGAAATCCTCAATTCCGCGATGTTCGTCGAGCCACTTGGCCGGCTCAGCCACTCCACGTGCAAGTTTGCTAAGACGCCATGCACCACGGAATTGCCCATCTAGGGAACCCAGATACCCTCCCAACGCAAGCCAAACGCGAGCCCAGCTGCCTTTTAGCTCGTGATTGGGAATAGGAAACACATCTGAATCGTTGCTGAACTTATGACCGACAGCGAGCCACGAGGCGTATCCTCGGTATCGATAGGATTGGAACAGATTCCAGGCGACCTTCTCAGCGCCTCCTCCGATATCATTAGTGCTTACCTGAAGGATGCGCATCAGGCAGTTAAGCATCCAGCCAACTTTTTAGACGACGAGCAAACTCATCGCCGTCCCAATCCCTGACAAGAAACCGAGGCAGTTGCCAGCGATCTATGCCTCGATGCACGACACCCGCAAAGTTCGAGCAAGCCAACGTGAATCCTGCCTGCCGGACAGCTGCGACGGTCTGTTCCGTGTAATGAGAGCGCCCGCCAAAAGGATACGCGAAACTGTTGACAGGATGGCCTAAGAGTTCCTCTAAATGAGATTTGCTGCGGGAAATTTCATCTACTTGCGCAGCCACCGAAAGAGCAGACAGAACAGGATGGCTAATCGTGTGGGAACCGATTTCAACCAGCCCGCCATCAGCGAGCTGAATCAACTCCTCAGGCAACAGGGTACAATGAGTCTGCCGATGGAGCGTGTCCGTGCCAGCCCATCGTGCGAGCTTCTCTAGAATTTTCTGGCGGTCTCCATCAGGCAGCGGGTGCAAAATTTCGAATAATGAACGATACAAACTGTGGCGTACAGTTGGGTTATCTTTCTGCAAGACGTTCCACTCACTAAAAGATCGATATGCCTCTTCACTCCAGCCAATTTCCGAGTCTAGCCGCCACTCATAGCAGCGTTCATTGACTTTTAACCGAAGCCTCTCAGGCAAGGGACGCGGGTGCAGGAAAATTCTCTCCAAATCGTCATACCAGAACTCTCTGTTAGACCCCAGATACCCTGTGGTCACGAACACCGTCGCTGGGACGTCGTAACGTTCTAGCAATGGTTTGGCGTTAATTAAGTTATCTCGATACCCGTCATCGAAGGTGACGACCACTTCTCGGCGTAATCGATTCTCCTTCGGCGACGAATCGCCTAGTTTTTTGAGCGGAGTCGGACGGCACCATTTTCGTAGAATCTCAAGGTGTTCCGCGAAATGTTTTGGAGTCACACAGAGCAATTGCGGATCCGCCCGCAAATCTACCACCCGGTGATAAAGAAGGATAATTGCCGGCGGAACAATGAGATTTGTGAATCGCCGGGCGATGTGCCGTATTCTCCAAACCCCGCGAATCTTCATCGTTATAAGCTGCTTCAGGGCGTGCGGCGCGATTCGGTCAAAAGATTGCTGAAAAACCCCGCAGCAAGGAATCCACGGAGTTGTGCGACCTCGAAAACACCCTAATTATGAACATAGACCTAGTAAGCCGGCAGGAGGCTCTAGCTTCACTTATTGTCCTGTTCCTGCAGACTTTGTCGAGCTGTGCGTAGCCACTCTATGACCGGTGCTGGCAAAACAGCTTTAAGGCTGTTTTTTTGGCACCACAGGTACCAGCCGAGCTTTGAAAAAAGAAAAGGATGGGATTCACTTACTCGCTTCCGCCATTTGCCGTACGGCGGAGATTGCCGCATGTACTTTTGACATACTCTAAAGACGAATGAAGGATCCGAGTCGAGCCAACGCACGATAATCCAAAACACCGACCAAGTCCTGTAATCAATGAGTCGCTCTGCCGCACTAACGGAGCAGCCCGTAGTACGGCATACCTCCTCGGCCATTCGTACCGTCAACGCCAGCCATGCCTCGGCCTTCGCCGGCGTGGAATAATCGCTATCCTGATGGGGCCCATGCCGACAACGGCCGACAATGCCAGACCAGAATGCAACGCCAGAGGAATGTGCCAAGCGAACACACAATGTATAGTCCGCTGGGTACCCGTTAATTTCTACAAAGCCCCCAACTGCACGAGTAGCCTCGACGTTGAAGACTGTGTTTGGTGAGAAAAGGCAAAAGTCGAGACCCAGTCGCAGCAATCCCTCCTCGCCTCTATAGCTCCCGGTGTGCTTTGGAACCCACCTGTGCAGTAGTTCCCCTTCCGGACCAATATTATCGACGCCACCCGCCACTATTCCAACATCGCTGGAAAAATCGACAAACGATCGTAGGTCTTGGATTGAACCCGGCATAAGCTCGTCGTCGTCGTGGATCATCCACAACCACTTGCTCGGTTGCAGGCGAAAACAAGCATTGAAATGCTCGGTCGCGCTCAGGTTGCCGCTCTGGCGGATATAGCGAAGTGGGTACCTTCTTTTGAGCGCGTCGATTCCGGCACTCGGAATCGTTGAATTATCCGACACAATGACCGTCGGGATGTTTGCCTGAGACTCGAAAATTGAACGAACGCACCTTTCCAGAAAATCCGGTCTGTTTCGAGTCGGGATAACGATTAATAAATTTTCTGGGCTCATAATCTTTCCAGGTATCCGGAGTACTCTTTCTCCCTTCTCAAGGCTGACACTTCTACTTCTCTTTAGCTATAGCTTCCAGAACCGTGTCCGCCACCAGTTGATGACCCCTTTCCGTGTAGTGCCCATACTGGCCGAATGGAAAAAGGCTCAAGGGATCGATTTGGGCGCTGAAGACAGGATGAAGGTCGACGATGGGAATCGCCAAAGCCTTCACGGAACTCAAAACACTCGCGCGCTGCTCGCTAGCTGCGTCAAGAATATTTGTATAGCGTCCCCAAAAAGGAAGGTATACGAAGTATAACTTTCCGCCCCATGCACCCACTCGGGTCTTTGCTAGCGACAATATCGTCGCAAAGAGATCCAGGTCGACCTCGGGTTTGGACGTGCCTCCATCGGCCAATCCCAATCTCGTTCGCAAAGCGTAGAGCCTGGCGAACTCCATGAAAGACTGAGTGAAGTTCCGTCCTTTCTGCTCCGTGTCGCCTCGCATATTTTCGGCGACGGCCTTTTGTCTTTTGAGATCGGCCAAGAGTAACCCATCGATATCGCTTTGGCGCCCGGCTAGCTTTTGGGTGAATCCCTCTTCTAAATACCGCATGAGGAAAGCGCTCTTTTTTTCAAACTCAAGATCAATCAAGTCATTCTGCTCGTAGTAAAACCATAATACTGTTTTTGGCTTATGCAGCGGCAAGTACTCGCTAATGCCCGCCAACATGAGCAACGGCCCGTTACCGTGAATGCCCAAATTCAGCATCGCAGGGTACCGTTGCCGAACCAGATGAACGTAATTCCTTTCCGGCGGCACGCAATAGCCTTGTGTGTAAGAATCACCCGCGGCTGCGATGTCAATAGGGCCCGACGCCCACTGTCCAGGGGAATTATGAAAGCCTCGTTCGTCGCTTTTGTATGTAACCCAATATCCGTTCTCATTGCACAAGACCGTGACCTTGTTCGAGATTCCACCCAGCGGAATGAGTTCCTTTCCGTCAATCCTGATAACTGATTCCACTCTCTGGCCCGGCTGCCATCGCAGTAGTTGGTCAGCAGCACTAATGCTGGGGACTGCATCGACGCCTCGCTTACGCAGGTCGGCGACCACTTCGTGCCCTTCTCTGGTGTCAAAGTCGATGCCATGTCGTCGTCCAAGTTCCTTTGCCTTTTGCTTTGCTTCCTCCGATCCTGAAAATTCCCAAAACGGCTTTATGGCCGAAAACAGATAGGGCTTCGACAGCTGTAGGAACAGTTCAACACCGTAAACGGAACCGACCAATGAAATACCTATAAGCGCGCTTGCAGTCTTCGCTTCTCCCTTCAAGCGTCGCAGGGCTACAAGGATAGCGGTAGCGATCAATGGAAGACCAACGTAGAGAAAGGCTTGAGTAGGACTATCGAAACTCCGCTGTTTCGTGTAACCCCAATAATAAAATACATAAAACAATGGCAGTATCGAAGCTAGAACTCCACCCAATAGAACCAAATCGGCGCATTTTTCAATTTTGGTGAAGTGTTTCATCTTGTTACGAATGGTCGAGAAAAATTACTCAGAGGTAACACTGGCTTAACGTTTAAGTCGGAGATTGCCAAACGAGACCAGAGTCATGGCGTGATTACTGCGTACTGAGGTGCTACAGAGGCGGGTTTACTCCGGCTGATTCCGACGAACGAAGATATCGCATCGTTTACTGTGAAAACGCGCGCTGTTTTCGAAATTCAGTTCCTGGAGGCGCTTGTTGTTTCGGTCTGAGAGCTCCCGGCTCTTATTGCAGACAACGATCGCCCCAATTCTGTAGCTGTCGAGATTGGCCAGCATCTTCTTCATTATAGGGCTATCCACTTCCTGGTCGAAGTGATCGGCCACTGCCCGGCGCTCGGAATAGTAGGGAATCGCCGAAGACATCGAGTCCCCGTAGATGAGAATGACGTCATCGGACTTGGTGAAGCGCTGGATAGTCCGAGCTACGGTCATCATGTCCGAGTTATGGAAATCTTGGTCCTGCCACTGCGGCTTCACGTTTTGCCAGTATATGCGGCCCATGCTCAGCAGGAATAGGCATAGAGTGCCGACACCCGCCATCCTCCACAGCAGGCCGTCATTCTCTAACATTGCCACCACCACGACGGCGATCGACGCGAGGAAAAACAGACCATTCGCATACGAGTAGTAATCGTGCTCGACATGAAGATTCATAAAAAAGAGGGGTCCGGTTAAGAACAGCAAGAAGGAGGACAGGAAGAACAAAATTCGGCGGCGGAGCAGGAGCATTACCAATGGCAAGAGAAACAGTACCTTGACACTCCCGGCGACGAGCCCCACACGGTCGACAAGGATTCGCGTCCAGCTGTCCAGGCTGAGACGCTGCTCCATGGTTCCGAAGTTATGAATCTTCAATGCAGAGAAACTCAGATACTCAGCGCCCATTGGATTCTGGCTCCGAACGTCCTCGGCATAGCGGGTCCAAACAACGCCAGCGATCATAGGAATCCCTGCGATTAGAGTCACAGCCAAGACATACTGCCGGGCGGCGCCTCGCCACCCTCCGCTCTGCAAAGTCCAGAGAAAGGGGCGGAACAACACCAGAGCCGCTGCTACCCCGAAACTGACGAATGTTGTGATCTTGATTAAGGCTCCCAGTGCACCCAACAGTACGGCCGCCAACGCTGCTAACGTTTTCCGGCTTCCCGCGTAGCGGGCAACGAAGGCGAGAAACGAAAGGTTGAAGAACAGGGCCGTCGATTCGATCATCACCGTCCGCGACCAGAAAAGGTACGTCGGACTGACGAGCAGCAGACACATAAATACCAGTCGATGCGACCGCCTCGAAATCCCCACGTCTCTAAGTAGGAAATAGCCGGGAATAAACGACAGATAGAAAAACGCCAGACTCGTTAGTCTTCCGGTCTGGTCAACAGGGGCGTGCGACAAAGCCACGATAGCGGCTACGACCCACTGATAGACCGGGAACTCCAGCGGGATGGACCAGGGAGGGCCGAGTACCGGCGTGTCGTAGTTGAGCCAGGGCCCACCCCGAATCATATAATAACTGGTGATCGCCGTCTGGGTTTGCCGGAACTGGTGGTGGTCGAGGAGAGGGTTATTCCAGCCCGCGGTCGAATATTTCAGGCTGTATGCCAGGCATGAAAGGAAAAGGATAGATATGAAAATGTCTGTGACCTTCGCCTGCCTTATCCAGCCGAAAAGTCGGTGCCTGGTCTGGGTCATTTCAGTACTCTATTCAACGGCGGTACGACATTTTCGCTGCGAGACTCAGACCATCGCCCGTTCTCCGCCCGGCGCACGACCGCCGGGTTTTGACAAGCGGAGAGAAAGAGCGGCGGATATGCAATGGGGCTTCATCGTCTCGACACGGATTCTTGGAGCTGAATTTCCTCTCGCTCGTTGCGCACCAAGAACTCAAAGCCTCCGAAGGATCCGATCGTACGAAAGTTCTGGTTGATGTACGCTACTAAGGGACGATCGTCTAAGGAGCGTCCTTTGGCATACCCCTCCGCCAACCATCGATGACGGATGATCGCCACGTTCGGATACCGCGACAGCGCGGCTGCGACTGCTGTCTGCCTATCGTTATCCAAGAATGTCATCCAGGCCCCTACGGTAAAGGCTGTTGGCGGTTCCTTCCCGGTCCAAAAATAGAGGCTGTTCAGACCCGGTAAGCCGATGAAAGTGTCTGAGTGAGTGCGCAGGTTGTACACTAGCCAACGATAGGTTTCCGCCGAGAGAGAGTCGGTCCGCAGCCTTGCCGCTCCGGGAAGGTTTAGCGGTTCGCGAGCGCTGTAGTATTCCACAGCGGCCCAAGTTCTATTCAGTGTAACAACTATCGCGGCGAGCACCAGCGCCGTTGCAACCGCTTTCCGCATGCGCGCCAGAGTCGGCCGGAAAACAAACACAGAGTCGGGCAGCGCGTGCCACGCGTCGGACAGGCACACCATCGCCACCGGCACTAACCATATCATGGACCAAGCGGTCTGGCTTCCGGCGACCGGGTAAGCGTGTAATATCTGAAACGCCGCCGTCATAATGAGAAACACGCGTAGAAAGTACCGATCCGATGTTGCGTTCGTCAACGACTTGCAGGAAATCAAAGATATCCAAAGAAACGGTGACAACCGATTCCAAACCGCCATGTAGCCGCTGGTGTAGAAATAGTACATTGTTGCCAGGCTAAAGAATCCCATGAGCAGCGCATCGAATGGAACCCGCAGAGTTCGCTCTGCGAAATTCCCGAAGTTTCTGTGCCGCACCAGGAACTCTATTTTGAAGCGCTCCGCGAGAACGTAGACGGCGAACAACAACAGGGAAAACACCGCACGGTAGAGCGACTCGCGACTGATGACAAGGGGATCGAAGTAAATAGATGCAAACTTCATGGGCAGCAGGACCAGCGCAAAAATCAATCCTTGCAAAGTGCTACCCTTGAGAATTGTGGCTGCGAGTATCGCCACGGCCGTAGCGCTCATCGAGATAGCCAGCCACGCTCCGTCCTTTCCCCGCACCTCAATCCGGTGGAAGGTACGCGTCAGCAGGATGAGGATCGGCGCCAGAGTCGCCATTGTGAGCAAGGCGTACTTCTGGGCCCAGGGTTCTTTGAGATGCGAAAACATGAGCATGGGAGGCAATACAAGGCAGGCGAACGCAAGTGCGTAGCGTGTAGCTTGCGTCCATCGGCTGTTTGGCGCCATCGCCAGCATGGTCCACAGGAGGCTTAAGAGCAGGAAGCCTCCGATATTTGGCTTGACTAGGATTAGGGAGGCGATCCCGACACCCATTATCGCAAAGAGCGATGATCTCCAGGGGCCGTCCAGGCTTACGAAAGTTGGCAACAGCAACATAAGCCCGATCAGAACAAGAACCAGCCCCTGAGGGTGGGCTGGTTCTGCAGCCAGCCCCCCGAGCATCCAGAAGAACGGAATACACCCGATGAGTGCGGCCATCCGGCTGCGCGTCACGTGGAGGACCACGCGAAAACAGGCGAACGTGACGAATAACCACATGCCCAAGAAGACCCAACGGATCGCATCATGGGTGATAGGCACGCCCAGGGCGCCGTGAAGAACTCGATGAAAGAGGTAGTAGAAGGGTCCGTATCCAGAAGGGACCTCGTCGTAGAGCGCGCGGCCCTGCAAATATTGATGCAACGACATCATGAAGTAGCCTTCGTCATCGTACAGCGAATATGTACTGAAAAGGCGGCAATAGGCGGCGACCGAGAACAGGGCGAGAAAAATGACCAATACGATTGTGGTGACAATTCTGCTGTTGAATGTATGCTTTCTTTCCGCTGATCGTGAATCAGCGTACGGTGAATCAGCCAGGTTTCCATTAGTGTAAGCTTGTAAATGCATGCGGTTGTGCGAATCGAAGCTGCTCGTTTACCGGAGAAGTGATAACAAAGTGGTAGTGACCCTCATCATAATACGTTCTTTCGGTAGTCGCCCCGGCTGAAGTATTTTTCAAGCCAAACGTAAAGGCAAATGAATAAATACCGGCTCCCCATTTCGCGAATTTTAAGTTTGCTCTGATCGCTTCGACGATTCCTCCACGTGATCGGAATCACGGTCCATGTGTATCCGCGCACGATCGCTTTGAGCGGTAACTCCACAGTGAGGTTGAAGTGCGGCGCAATGAGCGGCCGGCATCCGAGGATAACTTCCTTGCGAAACGCTTTAAACGCGTTTGTGGTGTCGTTGAGCTTAATGCGAAACATGAGACGCAGGAACAAGTTTGCGAAACGGTTTAGGATCAGCTTTATCTTGGGGTAGTCGATGGTTCCTCCCCCTTTCAAAAAGCGGCTGCCGAACACGCAATCGTAGCCCTGGTTCAGTACCTCCCAATAGCGTACGACGTCACGGCAGTCGTCTGACTCATCGGCCATCATGATAACAACGGCGTCGCCGCTCATCGCGTCCAGGCCCTTGATGATCGCGCGGCCGAAGCCGTGGGGAGGTTCATTGCACAGAGGGACCAGTTCGGGAATGTGCTTGATATTCTGCAAGATCTCCCAGGTGCGATCTGTGCTTCCATCGTTCACCACTATGATCTCATGCGGAACATTATGCAGCTTCAGCTCAAGGTGCAGATGCTCTACCGTGGAGCAGATGCACCCCTGCTCATCTCGTGCCGGGATCACAACACTCAGGCGGGATAAGGTCTTCGTAGCTGCGCGCGACGCCACTTTGAGTGGGAGCGGATCGGAAGTGAATTTGAACTCTTCCGACGAAAGCGTCGGGACGTCGACGTCCACCTCTCGCGCAGCCGGCGTACGGGTTTCAACTTCCAACATGAGTCCTCCTAGGTTTCCGAGCTCAGCTCGAGCCACTTTGGGTTCTGCTCGGCATGGACTGCGATCTCCTCGCAAATAGTTTTTAGGTCCACTTCAGGTTCCCATTCCCAGAGGCGCTTCGCCGTCGCCGAGTTCAGGACCAGCCATGGGACATCGAACTTTCTATTGCATGGTTCTGCGCCGATCGTGTGAGGACCGAATCGTTCGGCGCACCAGGCGCTTAGTTGCGCAAGCGAAAAACTGTTACGAATTCCCCCCGCCACGTTAATCGCCGTGGTTTGTTTTAGTGGGGCGAGTATTTGTTTCATCACCAACTTGGCCAGATCGCGGGGATGCATACAGTCGCGGACCTGAAATCCGGTCCCGTCGAATCCGATATATCGGAGAGGTCGCTGCCGGCAGTACGAATGGATCCAGAAGGAAAGGATCCCCTGGTCTGGTTTGCCAAACTGCCCCGCGCCAGCGAGCACGCCGCATCTGTCAATGTGAACCGGAAAATCGAAAGCGCAGGCGTACTCCATAGCCAGGACTTCGGACGCGAGCTTCGTCGCGCCATACAGCGAGAGCGGCGGCGACGTGGAAAACTCTTCCGTCACGCCGTCGGCCGTTAGGCCGGATGGTGTCGTTCCGGCCAACACCGGCACGTAGGCGTCGTCGCGCACTTCGAGGGAGATGCTGGAAAGCTCTGCCATGGAGTAGATCCGGCTCGTGCTAATCATCACAAGTCCGCAGGCCCACCGTTTGCACAGTTCCAACAAATTAACCGTGCCTATAAGGTTGTGCTCAACGACCTGCCGGCTGTTCATAGGACCGGAGATTCCGCCGAGAACGCTCGGGTTGGCCGCGGCATCGATGATCCAGTCCATCGGCGGAAAATCGTCGAGATCGCTCACGTTGCGGACATCGCCATGACGCAGTTTCACGCCGTACTTCCCCAATGCTCGCCGGTTGATCTCGCTCCCGGCGCGGCAGAGATTGTCGATTCCGTGGATTTCGATGCCCGAGCCCGCCTCGCACAAACTGCCTGCCAGGCTGCTGCCGACAAATCCACAAACTCCGGTGATCAATATCTTCATGCCATGATCTAGAGGACGCACCACCTCTTGCCACGTCGCACTATGTTGCCAATCGGCACTTCCATGAGCGGCTGATCTCGTAAATTATATCGGAGAGGGTGCGGGTGATTCTCCAACCGGGATAGTGACTCTGCATTTTTCGCAAGTCGCTATAGTAGCAGATGTGGTCGCCGACACGGTTCTGATCCTCGTAAGTGTAGCGCTGGCGCTGGTCCGTTATGCTCTCCGTTAATTCAAACGCCTCTAGGATTGAGGCGGAATTTTCGCGTCCGCCGCCGATATTATAAACTTCGGCGCAGCGGGGTACCCGATAGAACTCCTCCATGAACGCTGCGACGTCGGCGGAGTGGATGTTGTCCCTCACCTGTTTGCCCTTATAGCCGTAGATCTTGTATTCGCGCCCCTCAAGATTGCACTTCACGAGGTAGCTGAGGAAGCCGTGCAGCTCAACGCCGCTGTGATTCGGACCGGTCAGGCAGCCTCCGCGAAGACAGCAGGTAGGCATGTCGAAGTAGCGGCCGTATTCCTGGACCATCACATCGGCCGCGAGCTTTGAAGCGCCGAAGAGCGAGTGCTTTGATTGATCAACGCTAAACGTCTCCGGAATACCTCGCCGCGCCTGCTCATCTCCGTATTCCCAACGTTTGTCCAGCTCGACCAGCGGGATCGAGTTTGGAGCGTCGCCATACACTTTATTAGTCGACATATATATAAACGGAGTGTCCCTGCAGTAACGGCGCGTCGATTCGAGAAGGTTTAGCGTTCCGGTCGCGTTGGTTTCGAAGTCGTCGAAAGGAATCTGAGCAGCGAGATCGTGCGAGGGTTGTGCGGCAGCGTGGACAATCAGTTCCGGCCGGACCTCGCGAATAACATCCTGAATCCCCTGGCGGTTGCGGATGTCGATTTCATGATGCACGAACCGTGGAACGGCTTGCAAGATGCGTTCCTGATTCCACCGGGTGTCCCCCTGAGGACCGAAGAACACGGCACGCTGGTTGTTATCGATGCCATGGATTTCGTAGTCGCGGCTCCCGAAGTGGAGGCAAACTTCCGATCCGATCAAACCGTTGGACCCGGTAACTAGAACCTTTTTCATCGTATCACTCGCTTTGTTTTGAAGATATGCTTATCGGCGGCTCATTCACCAGCCGTCATCTTTTATACTGTTCGTGGTCGCCGAGCGGTCGCGCACGGCAGGAAAGCAGATTTATGGAACGGGGCTAGTCTCGAAGTGCCAGCAGAAAGAATCGTCGTTGAGAGAGTGAGAGATATATCAGCGCACTTGCTAGCAAGGTCTTAGCAAGTCATGAGCCGACAACATATCGGCTGCACTTTTAACTAAATCAAAATTTAGGCCTGATCGGTCGGCGATGTCTAACAAGGTGTGGTTCCCATCGGAATAGTTTAGAACCCACAACATGGCCAGCTCATTGGTTTTGCCTTGTTGGCCCCCAATCGCCTGATAGAGTCCACGTTTTCCTAGCTGCGGTTCGCATTTTGGGTTCTGGGTCATATACTTCTGATTGCCTTCGAGAAGCTTTAACACACTAAAACATTGCGAGAATGATTCCGCGAGATACTCCGGTCTTACGAACTCTAAATCGTCCGCAGATGTGTGATACTCAGGAAAACGACCGTGTGGAGTTCTCATGAAGCAGCCCACGGGAAGATTGAAACCGGGCGAACAGAACTGCCGCTCGTCGTAACCGTAGGGAGAGAATTCATCGATGTCGTACCCTTGCCCGGACTGCTTTAACATATAGAGGGCCGCTCGGTCGATTTCCGCGTCCCCGCGCCGGCTTTTCTTGTAGGTAAACTTACCCGAATCTCCTACGCATGCCAGCACTAAGCCGTGTTTGATCCTGGAGACACGCTCTTCGTTGCGCGCCAGCCAGGTGATCGATCCGATAGTTCCTGGAATGAAAAGAAATCGATAGGAGTACCGCAATCGGAGAGAGCTTAGTTCTTTGGCTAAGAATGTTGCCAGAGCAATACCGGAGAGATTATCGTTGCAAAGCGAAGGATGGCAAATATGACAAGTTAAGAGAATTTCATCGTCGCTCTTCCCCTGAATAAAGTACTCACCATAACTCAGATGCCCCGGCTCGAGGGAGGAGTCGATCAAAACATCGTATTCTCCGTCCTCCAGTTTCAAGAAATCTTTGTGCGCCATGCAAAAGCCCCAAGTTTCTTTGTAGTAGCTGGTGCGGTAGGGAATCGATTCGGGCAGATCAGGCAAGGTAAAAAGATGGCTTTTGAGATCCTCCAAACGGATCCTACCCTTGAATGGCACACTGTAATTCAGGACATGCAGGTTGGAGCGGTTGAAATCGATAATTCTGTGGCCGTCCGAGTTTTTGACGTAAGCGTCTTTGATGTTCCACTCCTTTGGAATCGTCCAGTCAAAAACGGTAGTTGCGGTCGGCACCTCATGAATTTCCAATGGAATATGCTGTCTGAGAGAATTTAGGCTCAGGCGTACTCCATGCCCTGTGATACTTCGGCAAATCGGATACAACTCAGCCATCAGACGATGCATTTCCCGCCCAATGTCAGCTGTGCTCACTGAGAGTTCCAAGTTCATAGGGGCACAATTATTAGGTTTAACTTTGCTCTACGCTGCGTTTCTAGTGAGCAGAAAGATCTGTGTCAGTAGATGTTGCCCCGCGAGCGACGACCTATTCAGACAATCTTTATTCCATCCAAACAAACATTCTCATTCAGTAAAGTCTGGGTATGCTTGATCTCTCTCTGAAATCGCCCGTGTTTCTATGGGCCATTGAATAGCGAATGCCGGATCGTTCCATCTGATACCCCGGGCGTGCTCAGGGGCATAGAATTCAGAGATGTAGTACGCCACCTCAGTATTGTCTTCAAGCGTCTGGAATCCATGCGCAAAGCTAGCTGGTATATAGAGCATTTGCCGATTGTCCGCTGTGACCTCTACCGCCAGCCATTGTTTAAACGTAGACGAGCATGGGCGTAGGTCGATGATAACATCGTAGATCGCTCCTCTGCTGCAGCGCACCAGCTTGGCCTCTTCAAAGGGAGGTATCTGATAGTGCATTCCACGCAAAGTGCCACGTTTGAGGTTGAAAGAGATGTTGCATTGCATTAAACGGGGATTCAGGCCCTGTTCCGTAAATTCACGCTGGCACCATGTTCGCGCAAAAAAGCCTCGTTCGTCTTCACGCTTTTCAGGCTCGATGATGTACGCTCCCTTGAGCTTTGTTTCTTGGAAAATCATCTTGCGTGAGCAGTCAGCAGAATCTAACCACAAAGAACTCAGCGCGGCATACCCGCAACCATAGTAGCAATCGTTATTTCACCTCAGAGGCACAGAGTTCGCAGAGTTCGGAGTATTCTTTAATCCAAATTCTTTATTCTGCGCCGCCGCCGTGAGATCTTTCTTGGATCGATACAATCAGCATAGCCACAGCAAGATTTGCGCACGCTGCGACAACTTTCAACAATAGTAGCACACGCTTTTCCCCAGACTGCGCTGGGAAAAAGAGGTTCGCCCGTCGGCGAACGGCTCAAACCCCAAAACTGGCCGTTTGAACTTTGGACTCTATGACAAACATGTTGGTTTTTGTTTTTGGATAGTAATACGGAGGAAAAGAGTAGACAAGCGTACGTTCTATGCGACGTTTGCGTTCTCTGCGGTTAAGTAGAGCTTCTTCCCGCACTTCCAGCTAACTGCTCACTGCTTTTCTTTTCACGGTTCACAGCACCTTCACCTCAGGAATGGGCACCACAAAGCGGCCGTTCCACTCCCGGATATAACTCATCTGGCTCATAATCTCGTCTTTTAGGTTCCAGGGAAGAATCAGCAAATAATCCGGCTTGGTTTCTGTAATTTTGTCCGGGTGATGAATCGGAATGTGCGTCCCAGGGAGAAAAAAGCCTTGTTTATGCGGGCTGCGATCCACCGTGTAATCCAGAAAGTCCGAACGGATACCGCAATAATTCAGGAGCGTGTTGCCTTTGGCTGGCGCCCCGTAGCCGGCAATGGACGCTCCTTCATCCTTTGCCTTGGTCAAAAATGCCAGCAAACTGCGCTTGGTTTTTTTCACTCGTTCTCCGAATGAGAGGTAGTGCTCCAATTTCGCAAATCCGCTCTTGTTTTCTCGGCACAGAAGATCGGCAATGCGTTCGCCGACGGGCCTATGCTCGTTAGCCTCGTGGCAGGCGTATATTCTTAGCGAGCCGCCATGAGTCGATAGTTCGTCAACATCGAAAATCTTCAGGCCATGCCGCTGAAAAAGTAACTGAACCGTGTTTAGAGAAAAATACGAGAAGTGCTCATGATAGATCGTGTCGAACTGGTTTTGTTCCACCAAGCGCATCAGATGAGGGAATTCCATAGTTATGACACCGTCGTCGGCAAGCAAAATTTTCATGCCCCGAACGAACCCGCAAAGATCGGGAACGTGTGCCAGCACATTGTTTCCAATCAAAAGGTCCGCCTGTTTTTGTTCACCCGTCAGCTCCTGTGCCAATTCCTCCCCGAAGAACCGGACCAGAGTAGGAATACCGCGTTCAGTAGCCGCTGCCGCCACGTTCTTGGCTGGTTCGATCCCCAAAACCGGAACGTTTCTCTCAAGAAAGTACTGGAGTAAATACCCGTCGTTGCTTGCTATCTCAATCACGCGGCTCTTGTGACACAAACCGAAGCGCTCGATGACGGAGTTGACATAGCTCTTGGCGTGGGCGAGCCAGCTGTCGGAGTAGGACGAAAAGTACGCGTAGTCTGAAAAGACGGCTTCAGGCTTTGCTACCGCCGCGAGTTGAACCAGAAAGCAAGAATCACAAACATACGCATGCAATGGGAAAAAGGGCTCTATCTGATTTATTTGCGAACGGTTCAAATAAGAATTGGCGAGTGGCGACATACCGAGGTCGACAAACGTATGCTCCAATGCTTTGCTACAACTCCTGCAGCTAACGGTATTCATAGGTCCGCAGGCAACGTTTCAGTTGATAGACTGACGAGCACCGGCGCACTGCGCACCCGGCTGCATGAGACCCGTGCTGTTTTGTGGCTTCCAAAAAAATTGCCCATCTAGCTTATCGGTGCGCAGCAGATGTTCGAGTTGTTTGAGCCGGGTGAACGCCCTAAACTCAAACACTTCCGGCGTCATGTTGATTGTCCGGAACACGTCAAGTAGCTCCCGAGCTCCTGAAAGCGGCGTATTTTGACATTGGAAGCTGGGGAAGGTTGAATTGATCTTGTCGAAACACACACGGTAGCTGCGGTTATCTCCATCGCTCTTCCCGAAGGTTAGGCTGCAGCCGGGGAACGTTTCGGAGACGATCTGAGCGATCTCTTTCACCTGATAATTTTCCACCGTTGAGCCTACGTTGAATACCTGACGGTGGATGATCTCCCGTGGTGCTTTCAGAACACAGGCCACCGCCTGGCAGATGTCCCGCACGTGAACCAGAGGACGCCATGGCGATCCGTCACTCGTCATTCGAATTTCTTTTTTGGTCCATGCGAGACCCGCGAGGTTATTTAACACGAGATCAAAGCGCATTCTCGGGGAAGGGCCATAAGCCGTAGCGTTGCGGAGAAAAGTCGGCGAGAAATTGTCTGTTGCCATTGCTGACACATCCCGTTCGACCAGGACCTTACACCTTGCGTAGGCAGTTTGGGGATTCGGCTCGGAGCGCTCGTCCTTAAAGTCACCCGTACCGGCGCCGTAGACGCTGCAGGATGAAGTATAGACGAACCTCGAAATCCCGGCTTTCTTGCAGCTTGTCGCGAGATTTACAGTCCCGACGTGATTGATCTTATACGTCAGGGCAGGATTGTGTTGTCCTAAGGGATCGTTGGAAAGCTCGGCTAAATGAACGACCGCTTCGAACCCCTTCAGGTCTTGTTCAGTGATATTGCGTATGTCTTTTTTGATGAGAACGTTGGGCCGCGAAACTCCATCATATAGAGATCCATCCGTGTAAAGGCCGGTATCGAGGCCGGTGATTTCATAGCTCCGTTCGAGTAACGTAGATGCAAGCACAACCCCAATATACCCGTCGGCGCCAGTGATGAGTACTCTCATAAATGTATTCTCCCGCGTTGGTCTGAGCTACATTGTGAAGATTAGAGAAGTTTTCATGCAAGTCGAGGATTGCGTTACCTAGGTGGCGAACCGCCTGCGTGAATTCCACCTCCCCGTGCATCAAACTGACAACATCATCCGCATAGCGGATAAGCTCGGCTGCAATCCCTACGGCTCGATAATAAGATCGGAACATCCGGTAACGGCTCGACAGGCGAAATGCTTAGGTGGTCATCGATGCCTAGCCTGCCTCGCTGAGATACACGGCGGTCGCGTCGGTGTCCGGGGCGGCACCGGTGACCATTGCAGCCGCGCGCCGAGCGCTGATGATGCACGCGTCGGTCATGAGATATTTATGCTCCGCGTAGCGACCGACCAGCAGCACGCCGTGGTGATCGAGGAACTCAGTGAGAGTCTGCATAGCCGCCGCCCGATTGTGGTCGAAGATGGGATTCCCGTAGGGCACGAACTTGATATTGACGTAGCGCACAGCAGCCTTGTGATCGATCAGACCCATATCGATCAGCTCGGCGACCACGGTCGACTTGACCCTATCCAAGTCGGTCGGCACCGGTCGGTATTCCGAGCCGTAAACCTCCACCTGAATGGCGGAGCACCCGAGCTGCGCGTTGTTCGGTGAGAAGTGTTCCATATGGCTCACGCGCACGCTCAGCTTGTCTTCATCGTAGACATACATCCACGTCTCCGGCCGTCGTGCTGGGTGGTTGACGGCGACGTCCACACGGAGGAAGTTTGTGCACGTGAGCGTCTCCGCTGCGTCGCGTACGGCTGGCGGGGCGTCACTTGAGAGCTGGATCAGCGACTTGAGCGGGATCGTCGAGACGAGCCGGCGATAAGATACCTCGGAGCCGTCGGAGAAGCGGAGCTGGCGGGAGCCGAAGGTGACCTGCTCGACCGCGCAATTCAGACGGATGGTCGCGCCGCGTGCCATTTTGTGCGTGTACGCCATGAATCCGCCGTGCGTCGGATACCGCGATTCGCGATTTACAGCGTAGTGAACGGTTTGAATTCCGATCGAACCTTTGGCACCCGCCAGCACCTCCTCGACAGCGGGCTTCATGACCCTGTTCCCCACCCATTCGGTGGCGAGATCGACCGGGTCGACGGTCCAGTACTTGCGGGTATAGGCCGCTGGGAACGTCTCGGCGAACACCTCGCCGAACGCCATGTGGATCCACTCGCGATAGTTTCTGGGCGTGCCCTTGACGTCACGCGAAGCGAGAAAGCTGTTGAGGCAGGCAGTGCGGAGCGGCTCCGGTACTTGATAGAGGTTGACCTGCGCAGGATGAGCGATCCAGTTGCCCCGGAAGTAGTTCGATACTTTTGTGGCCACGACCTCGTAGGCGTCTTCAACCATGTCCGCGAGGAAATCCTGCACGTAATTGTTCGAGGTGAAGCTGACATGTGGACCATCGTCCCAGACGAAACCGTCCACGAATTCGGTATGGATATGGCCACCGTAGTATGGCTGCTTCTCGAAGATCACCGTGTCCTTGTGACGAAGGTGATGAGAAACGGCAAGGCCAGCGATTCCGGCGCCTAACACGGCTATGGGGGTGTGTGAGGACATTGTTATTTACGATTCCTTTATAGATGGTCTGATGGAAAAATTGCTGTTCACGGACGGACTCCGTTGCCAGAAGTCCTTTCTGCCTGCAAAATCTGCTGCGGCTCTAGATTACTCCATACTTTCCACGGTGGCCTGCCGGAATTCCACAACTCTTCCAAATAGTTTTTCTCGCGCAAGGTATCCATGCAGGACCAGAAACCATGATGTTTGTAGCCCATGAGCTGACCATCGTGCGCCAGTCTTACTACCGGTAACTGTTCCCACGCGGTTTCATCTCCCTCAATATAGTCGAACACTCCCTTGTTCAGCACAAAATACCCGCTGTTTATCCATCCATCACCACCATCGGGTTTCTCATAGAAGTCCTTGACCTCATCGCCTCTATAACCTATCCGGCCAAAACGGGCAGGGGCATGAACCGTGGTTACGGTGGCGAGCTTTCCATGTGAACGGTGAAACGCAATTAAACCCGTGATGTCGAGGTCGGCGACCCCATCGCCGTAAGTTAGCATGAAAGTTTCATCCTTCTCTAACCAATGACTTAGCCGTTTGAGACGACCGCCTGTTTGAGTAGAAAGACCGGTGTCGACCAAGTGAACCATCCAGTTAGCCTGTTTACCGTTTTTGTGAATAATCGTATTACCTGAAGCGAGATCGACAGAAATATCACTATTTAAAGCATAAAAGTTCAGAAAATAATCTTTGATCACTTCCGCCTTATAACCAAGCGCGATTATAAATTCGGTCACACCGTGAGCAGCGTGGATATTCATAATGTGCCACAGTATCGGTTTGCCGCCAATTTCCACCATTGGCTTGGGACGAACCGTGGTCTCTTCAGATAAACGAGAGCCCAACCCACCAGCTAAGATTACTGCTTTCATGTTGCCCCCTCTAAATCGGATAGGATTGTTGGCCGAATCACGGGACTAAATCAACTACCCCGCAGCAAGCCGCGGAGATACTAAAACGGGTAGACGAGAAACCTAGAACGACTGCCCGACCAAGCAGGATTCGAGGAATCTGCCCCAGAGGATTTAAAAGCCCATATCGGTACGGTGGTTAACGTGAACTTGCTGAGGAGTCTGCTTAGCCATGATACTGCAGTGACGCAGACAATTCGTTTGCGCGAATAATTCTGAGCAGCTCTTCCGCGACGAGCTGATGGCCTCGCTCATTGTAATGGTAAAACCGACGGAACGGGAACAGAGACAACGGATCGCCGTGAGCCTGAAATGCGGGTACGAGATCAATAATTGGAATACCTAAGGAGCGCACCAGAGCCAGGATGTTTGTGCGCTCCTTATCACCGTCTCTGGCATTGTTGCCATAGCGCGCCCAACCGGGAAGATAGACAAAATAGAGATTCCCGCCCCATGCGTTGACGCGGATTTTTGCTTGCGACAATATGTTGTGAAATAGTTTCATATCCGCCTCTAAATTAGCCCGCTTTATTAGCTCTTGCTCGTCGGTGCCATAGGCTAGGCCCAGCTTCTGTCGCACGTCGTGGAGCTTGACAGTTTTCAAGAACTCATTACGCGGTGTTTTATTTGGACTCGCCGGCGGTTTGACCGGCTCATGAGGCTGCTCCTTTTCGACATAATCTGTCAGCGCTCGATCGATGGCGCTTTGACGGCCGAGTAGCCCCTGGGTGTAAACGTCTGTCATATAGCGCGCCAATAACGCACTTTTCTTTTCGTGTTGCAGGTATGACACGTGATATCCCTCGGAGTAAAACCAGAGTACGCTTTTAGGCCTGAAGACCTGCAAATATTCTTTGATCGTGGCCAGCATAAACAAGGGTCCGTGCGTGGCCATGCCTAGATTTAACGTGGCAGGATACTGATTCCGGATCAGAGCGATGAAATTTCTCTCCGACGGAACACAAAAGCCCTGAGTAAAGGATTTGCCGAGAGCCGCGATTTCCAGCCGATCTGTTTGCCAAATCCCCCTGGGATTATGAAATCCGTGTTCGTCACTTGTGTAGGTAACATACTGGCCGCTTTGATTACACATTACCGTCAACCTAGCGGTAATCCCACCGAGCGGAATCACTTCCTGGCCGTCTTCACTCACGGCCGATTTCACGCTCTCATCTGGCTGTCTTTTTAGTAAATAACGGGGAAAAACGGCCGAAACCGCGTCGATACGTCTCTGCCGTAAACCGGCGATTACTTCGGCTGGATTTCTGACATCGAACTCGACGCCATCTTGTTTGGCCAATTGGAGGATTTCATGCTGTTTCTCAAGTGAGAATTCAATCCAGGCTTCCTTTTCAGGAATAGGCAAGCTCAGTTCTACCGTGTAAGCTGAAGTCACAATGCTAACGCAAAGGACGGCCAAAATGACCTTGTATGTTGATTTTAATCGCAAGCCGGCAAATAATAAACTTGCGATAGCCGCCGGAAGAATACAATAAAATACTAAACTCGTGGAACTACCGAACGAGCGATTTCCCGTCACGCCATGGTCGTACAGAACTCGCAACCAGACCAGAACCGTAGCGACGCCTCCTCCAGCCAAGACAACATTCGCGATTTTAGCTGCTCTTGTCAAAAACCGCATTTGAGTCGTCATTTTTGTCCGGGTGGCCAGCGTTGTCGAATCCACACGGGGAAGCGTCTTGGTCAGTAGCAAGCGAAAGCGCAATCCTTTGCGGACATTTCCGGCACCTCCAAGGTCTAGGAAGCACTGAAGCTTGTGTCGTCACCGAAGCAGCCCGCAGGTGTTTATACGCTACTCGTAACGGATGCTCCATTCATAAGGTAGAAATACTTTACACCTGCCATCGTGAGCATAGAAATCCGAACCTAGAATCTCAAATGTTAGGACACTCTCAAGATAGTCGTACGTCAATATGCCGGCTCTAAAGATTCCGGCGCGAAGAGTGTATGTCCCAGGCACAAGCACATCAGGCGAAACCTGGCACTCCAGCAGGTTGGTTCCTTTCTTGATTTGTGCGTCGGGAATAGAAAAGTTCGCGTCTGTCCCTAACACCTCAGTGCCGTCCCGCGCGACGAGACAAAAACCTAAGTCCGGTATCTGAGTTTCGATACGGGATTCAACTTCAAGCTGTAGAATAAACGGTTCACGGTGCAGCAAGGTAAACGTAGTTTCGCCCCGCATGTTGACTATTCTGACGGAAGCGAAGCGAATCTCGCCATTACCCTGCCGACGCGTCGTTTGCCGCAGCTCTTGGTATCCGGTCAGTTCGCTGTTTCCGTCCAGGTTCGAAATGTATCGTTCGATGACAAAACCCGATTTGCCGTCCTGGGCGAGTTTTCCCGACTCCAGCAGTATCGCACGAGAACAGAGCCTTTGTATCGCGTCAAGATTGTGGCTGACAAACAGCACCGTGCGGCCTGTTTGGCTCACGTCCTTCATCTTGCCCAAACACTTCTTTTGAAAAGCCACGTCGCCGACCGCAAGCACTTCATCGATTATCAAGACCTCAGGTTCCAGGTGAGCAGCGACCGCGAATGCTAAGCGCACGTACATTCCACTGGAGTATCGTTTCACCGGTGTATCGATAAACTTCTCGATCTCGGAAAAGGCGACGATCTCATCGAACTTCCGGTCGATCTCCGCCTTTTTTATCCCCAGGATTGATCCGTTCAGATAAATATTCTCGCGTCCGGTCAGCTCGCTATGAAAACCTGTTCCCACCTCTAATAAAGAAGCTACCCGGCCGCTAATGTCGGCAGAGCCGCTGGTCGGCTCGGTGATGCGGGAAAGGATCTTGAGCAGCGTGCTTTTGCCGGCGCCATTGCGGCCAATAAAACCGATCACCTCGCCCGGCTTAACTTCGAAAGAAACGTCTTTGAGGGCCCAGAACTTGGTTTCGTTGTGATTAGCCGAAGACCGCCGACCGTTGAAATGAAACAGAGTTTTGAAGCTCGCCGCGACATGGTCGCGTAAAGTATCATGACGCTGCTTTGCAACGCCAAGCTCATATTGCTTCGAGATTTCTTGCACTCGAATTACAATGTTACTCATAAATAATTGACCAAAGACCGTTGACAAAAAGATAAATGAACGTGGACCGACGACCGGGGACAGAAGACTGGCGACGCTAGACAACCCCGGCCAGACCGGTTAATTTTAATTTTTCTTCAGAGACCGACGCATTGCTTGGAGCTTTGCGTAAAGCGTTTGACTAAATTCGTAATTCTTAGATAACTCTTCTTTGTTAACATATTTACGACGTTCAATAACGTGTTGGCAAGCTATGGTTTCCAAGAGAGAACGAATGGCCATGCTCAAGAATCGTCTCTGTTCCATATCACTTTGGCTGGTGGATCCCTCAGCGATATTCAGGACAATCGAAGTCGCGGCGCGCACTATTTGGGACTTCAGATTATATTCCTCGCTTTTCGGAAGCCTTTCGGCAAGACTATAAATCAAGTCCGTGTACTGAAGAGCCAATTGGTAAACTTCTAATTTCTCAAATTTGTACATTTAAGGAACACCGACTGCTGACCGCAGATGGCCGACAGGTGAAACCGAATCACCGTCTGCCGTCGTCGGTCTTCCGCCCTACTATTCGGCTTTAACCGTCTACCGTCCTCTGTGTTCCTTCCTACTATTCGGTTTCAACCGGCTATCGCGCTTCCAATGGCTGCTGTCTTCGGTCGACGGTCGGCTGTCATCATACGATATCCGCAAACGTGCGCTCCATTCGGTTAAAATAGACGATCCCGCCAAAGAGTAAGCTAAGTACAACGAAGGCGCTGACGGCGATCACGGCGAAGTCGGGCCTTTCCTTGCCCAAAAGAGCCCAGCGGAATCCCTCAATGACTCCAGCCATAGGGTTCAGGCTATAGAGCAGCCGCCATTTCTCGGGCACCACGCTGACGGGATAAGCCACGGGCGAGACGAACATCCATAACTGGAGCAAAAAAGGAATAGTATGGCCAACGTCTCGGTACCTGACATTGAGTGCGGAAAGCCAGAGCCCCACTGCAAGGGCCGCATTCAACGCTAGAACTATAAAGAGAGGCAGTGAAAGTACGGGCCAACTCGGCATAATGCCAAACCAGATCATCATACCCATCAACACAAGGAAAGCTATGGCAAAATCGACAATCCCTGAGAGCGTCGCCGAAACCGGTACGATAAGCCTTGGAAAGTAGACTTTAGAAATGAGATGTGATTGTCCGACCACGCTGCTACTTGAACGATTGATTGCCCCGGCGAACAGGTTCCACGGGAGGAGGGCCGTGAAAGCAAAGACTGGATAGGGAAGGCCATCCGATGGGACATCGGCGAAATTCTTAAACACCAGTGTGAAAACGACCATGGTCATGAGCGGCTGAAGGACCGCCCAGGCCGCTCCGATCACGGTTTGTTTATATTTCACCTTCACGTCACGCCAGATTAGAAAGTAGAGCAGCTCGCGGTATTCCCATAAGTCATACAACTTGAGAGACAGCCAGCCACGGGAACGCTCAATGTGGATAGACGGAATCGTCTCAATGACCTTCATGGAACAACCCTTTGATTGGGTATCCTGTTACAGGCCGGTTTGAGTAACGTCTTAAAAATCAATACGAGGTCGAAAAAAAACGAAGATTGATTGATATACTCCTTGGCCAGCTCGATTTTATCGGGCAACACCCGCCTGACATATTCCTCTTCCGGATTTTCAGACTCACCAAGAATCGCTGCCTCATTATGATATTTCAAGGAAGCGAGGTCGGTGATTCCAGGACGGATTTTGAGGATTTGCTTATAGTCGTCCCGAAAACGTTCCACGAACTCCCGAATTTCCGGACGCGGCCCGACAAAGCTCATTTCACCTTTCAATACATTGATGAGCTGGGGAAGCTCGTCAATCTTAGTACCCCGCAATACCTCTCCCACTCGAGTGATTCGCGGGTCTTTGCCCATCGTAATAGAGCGACCCCTCGCCGGTGCATCCTGAGTCATGGTGCGGAGCTTATATATGAAAAACGGACGAAAGCCTCTTCCCATACGTTCTTGTCTGAAAAAAATCGGACCCGGCGAGTCTAATTTGATAAGTAAACCGGCGATAAGCAAAAATGGGCAAACAAGAAGAAGTCCTACAAAAGCCGCCGCTATATCAAACAAACGTTTCATCATTGTCTCTATGGCTCTATATACGGCCGATCCGAATTAGTTACGTTGAAATACCTGATACGGCCCAAACTGCCGCAATAGGTGGAAATTGTTGTCGAGCGGAAGATCGAAATACCACAGGTAGCGAGGATTCTCCGGTCCGGGGTCCAGCTTGTTTCGCACAATGCGGAATTCGTCATCTGGCGAAACACCTTCGGCGCAGCGGTTTGTATTGGGGACATGGCGAGCCTTGAACAACACATCGAACTCAGCGCCAACCTTGTATCGTGGATCGACGGCGTTGAACCTAGCCATATACATAAAAAACCCGATGAACAGTTGATAGCCGATAGCGGCTTGATTTCTGCCCTCTAAGCGGCTGACCACAAAATCGACCGCTTGTACCTCGTGTGGGTCAGCTCCGGCCCATCCTGCTTTATTCCACGCCACCACACGTGACAGCAGAAACGAGTTGCCTACAAGCACGAAGATGAGCAATGCCGAGCCTATCCTGGAAACTACCCGAGGCGCCTGCAATCGCGATGGAATAATATAGGTAACAAACGCGGCGAGAACCACGACTTGAATCGGCCACAACCACCAGAATCTCTCCATACGAGAAGTATCTTCCACCATAAAGACAAGGATTGACCAAGGAAGGAGCAGGCTAAGTACTAACAATCTTGCATTCTCTGGATGCGGTGTATTCTGAATACCCACTCCCGAAGGAATCGCCAACCGGTTGACAATAGGCGCAATCCTGCTTCTCGACATAATCAGAGTTATACCGCCGAGCACAAATATTACCTGTAACCATCGGATGCTCGATATCGTTGTTGCTTCAAGGAATCCATTTAGACTTAGATAACGGGCGACGAAAAACTCATTCCATAGCACGCCAACCACTATCATGCCAGCGGCAAACCGCGGAAGCCAATAACGCCAACGGCGGTCATTTTCCGCTGCTGCGAAAGAGGTCCCAGACACGCTGAGCACAAAAAGACTGATTACGCACAGAATCGTCAGCACGATGCTCATTCCGGGAATAGGGGTAGCTCGCCGAAAGTTGGAAGATGACGCCACCACGGCAAAGTTTCCTCTCTTCCAAAGAGGCAGCAGATGACTCGACACTTTAGTCCAAATGCTGTCTGTGACATTCAGAGTCTCATCCACTTTGATGGGGCCGGGTAGAGCTGCATTTTCCAAGTTCACCATAGTCAACCCCGGGTCGCACCAAGAGTCTTTATAGTTAGCCGGGAAATTGCCCTGGCGTAGTACCAGCGATCTAAGATTCGCAAAACTCTGTGCAGATTCAATTTTTAGATAGGGATACCAAATGGCAAGGGAAAATATCCCAGCGAATAACAACGGTCGAATCCGCACTGGAGGACGATAGAAAAACCACACAGTTGGAAGAATGAACAAGGCTGGAGCAATCTCCATGAATACATACATGCCTGCAGCCCAGCTAACGATGGCTGCGGCCAAATACTTCGCCTGCTTCTCTTTGACCCATTGAACTGTCCAATAGACCATCCATATGTAGAAGAAATGAAGCGGTAATCTATCCCAAAGAGACTCGGCTACGTAAAGGCCTAGCTCAGACAAACCATAAAGGCTGACCGATAGAATTGCACATGGCATCCCAAAGCAAGTGCGTGCCAACAGAAGGATCCCTATAAGCGTTCCGAGATAAATAGTAACGCTCCCGATGGATGCGAAAAGCCGCGGGTCGGTGAATACGAATACACCGGGTATCATTAACCATGCTCCCCCTGGCGGATTATGCGCAGCAAAACTGGCGAGATTGCCCCAAACGGGAATCTGTTTATCTACCAATAGATTTTGAGCACTATCTATGACCGGCAGGCTATCATGGATCGGAATCCGCGACTTCCAGCCTTGAAGCGCCAACGACGCCCCGATAGCAGCCACAACCAGCACAACTAGTATACCCACTGCCGTAGGTGAACGTTTTATGGCGGTCAGGCAATTCCTCTCTTCAGTGGCTCTAATTCGGCGCACGGTTTCCCTCGGGGTCACAGTGGAATCCTTACGGAACACGGAGAAAAGTATTTTTCGATACTTCTTTCTGACGAACTATGCCTCAACCTCAGGTTGATTGATTTTCAAGGTTTGGAATTGAGAAGAGGTCGCCGCCTTGACAGAGGTTTGATCCTGCCTGCCCTCTCTGCACTCCAGGATCGCAATAATACTCAACCCGGGAAAAGGTAAAAGCGAATCGATGACTCGGAAAACGGGCGTGAGCGCATCCAACATCCAGATCTGGAATAGACCGAAGACGCGTCGATGCAGGATTTTACCATTGATAAACCACGCCGGCGTGCCTACGCGATTGAATTCACGAATTTCTTTGACGATAAAGCCACAGTCCTCAGCCAACTGCCGAAGCGAAACCTTGCTGTATCGCCGCTGATGGCCCAGAGCGTGATCAAGCGTGCCGAAATTCCACTGGCCTTGTGGAACCAGAATGATCGCGGTACCGCCAGCAGAAAGCACACTTTTAATATTAGTAAGGGCGGCGCGATCGTCGTTCACGTGTTCAATGACGTTAAGGCAAACAACAGTATCGTAGCCTTCTTCAAGGCGAGGGAACGACGAGATATCGGTAACGTCGCAATAACCTGTTTTCAAATAAGGCCGGTCGCTGGAGAGCGCTTCCAGGGTCTGCAGATAAAGCGGATTTGTATCGCTGGCCACGTATTTGAGGCGCGGAATAAGCTTCCGTGTCAAATGACCTACGCCGCTGTTGATTTCCAATATACTATTTCTGCAATAGCTGCGGATCGTCTCGGCCTTCCAGATGTTGAAATTGGAAGCGCGTGACAATCTAGCCAGGAGATGACTTCCATAGACGTCACGATGGTAGATCTTGTCTGACAAGGCGAATTTGATGATGGCATGAAGTGCACGTACTCCATCGCGCCAGTTGATCTTCTTACCTTCTTCATAGGTTCGTCCAGAATAGTTGATCGGAACCTCAAAGATTCGGGCATGTCTTTTGGCCAGTTTAATCGTCAACTCCGGCTCAATTCGAAAATCATTCGCCTCGATCGGTATCGATTTGAAGAGTTGGGTTCGGACGGCTTTATAGCAGGTCTCCATGTCGCTGATATTTAGATTGGTGACGAGATTCGTGAGAAACGTGAGGAACCTGTTACCAAGCTCATGGCGAAAGAAAAGGACGCGTCGAACCTCTCCACCGGCGAATCGGGAGCCAAAGACCGCGTCTGCTTCTTCCTCCACAAAGACTTTAACCATTCGGAGGAGGTCTTTCGGATGGTACTCGAGATCGGCGTCATGGATAACGGATATTTCGCACGTCGCACGTTCGAGTGCTGTCTTGATCGCTTGTCCCTTGCCGCTGTTCTTCTCGTGTCTTAAAAAATACCACGCTACCTTCGAGCCAACGTCACCGGTCTGTTCCTGTTTGAACCTTTCGATTACTCCGGGAGAGCCGTCATTCGAACCATCGTCAACGACAATCACCTCCACGCGTTCTAGATACGGACTCGTATCGAGAATTTTGAGCCGCTCGAGTGAGGTATAGATTAGGTATTGCTCATTATATACAGGGACCAAAACTGAGAGAGAGGTCCTCCTAGACTCGCACTGGCTCATATTTTTTTACCTCCTTAGTTTCGTGCCCCACGCTGATACCTCGGTTGCACGGACAGGCTGGACTGACTTAACTCGACAGCCGGCCAGCTCGAGAGCAAACGCGCAGAAGTGTAGACTGACAAACTGGAGAGCTATCTCGACAAGCTCAACTACAAAGCAACAATGTGGATCGTGGCGCTAGCGAATGTAATACTTGATTAGCGGCGTTTTCTGTAAACCCTTCGACTCGGCGAACGGATAACGGGAAACGGGCATAATCATTCCGGCGATTACCGCCGGTACTTCTCGACACTCTTTCGAACTGCCGCGATAACACATTCGACGGTCGCTTCGGTCATCCCCGGGTAAATCGGGAGAGAGATGATGCGCTCGAAGGCTGCGCTGGCGTCGGGGAATTGGTCCGGTTTGTAACCGAAGTTGTTACGGTAGTAGGGATGAAGATGCAGCGGGATGAAATGGACCGACGTTCCTATTCCTGCCTCCCGCAACGCCTCAATGAATTCATCGCGGGTAAGCGTGAGACGCTCCAAATTCAACTGGATCACGTAAAGGTGCCAGGCGTGTTTCACGTCGGAACGTGAAACAGGAACCTGAATCTCGGGAAGATCTCTGAACGCTTCATCGTAGAGCACGGCAATTCGTCTCCTGGCCTCGCAAAAGCTGCCGCACTTTTTCAATTGCTCGATTCCAATCGCTGCTGCGATATCCGTCAAGTTGTACTTAAAGCCGGCATTGACGACCTCATAATACCAAGAGCCTTCTTTGGTATAACGTTTCCATGCATCGTGGCTGATGCCATGGAGGCTCATCATCCGCATCCGATCCGCCCATTCCGGGTTTTCCGTTGTGGCCATTCCGCCTTCGCCGGTTGTGATCGTCTTGGTGGCGTAGAAGGAGAAACAGGTGATGTCACCGATGGTGCCTACTTTCTTATCCCGGTAGCTGGCGGGGAGAGCGTGAGCTGCATCCTCAATGACTTTTAACTTGTTCGCGCGCGCGATACGAAGAATGTCGTCCATGTCGCAAGGTTGTCCACCGAAATGAACGGGAATGATCGCCTTGGTTTTCTCGGTAATGGCGGCGGCGATCCGAGACGGATCT
>Ga0326597_10002110_pt1 | contig 30400 bp, 24 predicted proteins | sample RVTome_12_FD_203789 | JGI IMG/M metagenome (GOLD analysis project Ga0326597, IMG submission 203789) | Soil microbial communities from uranium-contaminated site in the Upper Colorado River Basin, Wyoming, United States - RVT100D185 | ecosystem: Environmental > Terrestrial > Soil > Contaminated >...
CGGGATGTGAAGGCGTCACGCGTACGGTTGGTGCGCTGGCACGAAGCCGGTCGCGGATCGATCCGCGATGCTCGTGCACACTGGAATCCCACCCCGGCCGAAGGCAAGGCGTGCGACCGTCGTCGAACCTCCTGTACGTCGGCATGGCCCTCGTGGTTGCCGGCTTCGCCCTGATCGCCGTCACCTGGGGACAGGTGGCAGGACTTACGTCGGTGCCACTGCAGTTGCCGTACCTGGTGTCGGGCGGCTTCACCAGCGTCGGACTGATCCTCGTCGGGCTCACGCTGGTGAACATCCAGGCCCGGCTGCGCGATGCCGCACGGCGGGACCACCAGCTCGGGCAGCTCACCGATCTGCTCGACCAGATCCGCATGCACATCGGCGGTGACGAGTGAGGCGGTACACCGGGCAGGCGGCCACCGCCTGGGCCATGGGGCTGATCGTGGCAGGCTTCGTGACCATCGCGATGGGGTGGCGAGGAGCGGCGGCGACCCTGTTCGTGCCGACGCAGGTGGCGTTTGCCGTGTCGGGCGGCATCGCCGGTCTGACCATGATCGGTGCCGGCTGCGCCATCCTGACCACGCAGCTGGATCGGTTGCTGGCCGCCGACGCCAGCCACGATCTCGATGGCGTGCTCGAGCGCACCGCAGCGGCTGTCGCCGAGCTGACCGCTCCGAGAAGCGGGCCCTGACCGTCATTCCTCGGGCCACAACGCCAGCCACAACCGCGCCCGCAGTCCTTGCGGCGCGTCCGTTGCGATGACGACGACCTCCTGATTCAGCGATCGGGTCAGACCGAAGCCGGCAATCAGCAGGACGAGCGGCAGCAGCCAGGCCGCCTTGTACGGATAGGGGATGGCGACCGGCTCGGCTGCGGTGACAATCGGTTGCTCCAGCGTGTCGTGGGGCGGGCCGACGTCGCCGTCGGGCACCGCCACGACCGGCCCGCGTGGCGCGGTGCCGACGGGCGGGGAGGGGCTCTGTGGCGACGTGATTCCGATTCCCTCCGACGTGGGGGCGGGGGTCGGTGCAGGGGTCTTGCCGTCACTCGACACCGGCGGGCTGTCGCCGGCTGTCGCCGACCCGTCGGTGTCCGCGGGGGCAGGGGACCGCCAGAGCAACTCGGCGCGCGGCGCTGTGTCGTCGGCTGCCTCGCGACCAGCGAGGGCGACGTGCCAATTGCCGACATCCGCACTGTCCGGCAGGAGAACGAGCGCGGACACGCCGCCAGCGCTCCAGGCCTCCGCGAAGGGGGTGAGGTCCACCGTGAACCGCTGGGCCTCGCCGTCGTACACCGCGGGCGAGCGAACCGTGCAGTCGTAGTGCGGTGCCTGATCTGCCGCGGCGCCGTCGACCTCGTCGAATGGCTCCCGGACGAGGCAGGTCGTCACTGCCGCCGTATCGACCCCGAAGGACCCCTCGTTGGCGTCGAGGACGGGGAGGACAGCCGTGCCGCCGGTGACTTCGGCGAACGGTGGCAAGACGCCACCGTCGAACTGGACCACGCTGAACTCGGTGGTCCCACCGTTCAGGTTCCCGACCTGCAATGTGCCGTCGCCGTACGCGTTGGCGACCGGGTTGCAGCCGGTCGGCGCGGTGCACAGCGGGGCGAGATCCGATGCGAGCGGCGCCTGGTACCAGGCATCGCGGACGACCGATGCGGTCGTCACGTCGGCAGCTGCTGGGGCGATGAGCAGCGTCGCGCCCATGGCGGTCAGGGCCGCACCCGCACGCCATCGCCGGCGTGATGTGATGCGTCGATCCCTGAGCACGTTCGGATCCCCGGTCGTCGACGGAATCGTTCGACGCGAGCATGCGTGATCCCTGCCACGGCCGGTTCGGAGAACCCGACAACTGAGGTCCAGCGACTCCGTCGCATCGCACGAACCACCGCGGCGCCATCTCGCCCACACTTGACTCGCCGACCAGTCGCGATCCTGTGGGGGTGACGCTTGAGTGAGCTGCATCACGATGCGGTGGTCGTCGACGCCCACAACGACCTGCTGCTCACGGTTGCCTACCGCCGTGCCCGCGGTGAGGATGACCACTTCGGCGACTACTGGCTCCCGCGGATGCGCACGGGCGGCGTCGACGTCCAGATCACGCCCGTGTTCATCGAGGACGACTTCCGGCCCGAAGGCGGACTGCGCCGGACCCTGCAGCTGATCGAGCTCCTGTACGAACTCGCGGCGCAGCATCCCGACGATGTGGCCGTCTGTACCTCGGCCCAGCAGATCGACGCGGCCCGAACGGCCGGCCGCATCGCGTTCGTCCCAGCGCTCGAGGGCTGTGAACAGGTCGGCACCGACGTCGACCTGCTCCGGTCGCTGTACCGGCTCGGGATCCGGGTCGCGTCCCTCACCCACTTCGGTCGCACGATGCTCGCGGACGGCAGCGCCCTCGAAGGGTTGGGCGCCGGCCTGACCCACGCCGGTCGCGAGGCGCTCGACGAGATGGAGCGGCTACGGATGATCGTCGACGTCTCCCACCTGTCGGCCGCAGGCACGGACGAGGTCCTGGAGCGGGCAACGGCACCCGTCATCGCCACCCACTCGTCGTGCCGGGCCATCACCGATCACCATCGCAACCTTCGCGACGACCAGCTCCGCGGCATAGCCGCGACCGGCGGGGTGGTCGGTATCAACTTCTTCCCTGAGTTCGTCGACCCCAACGACCACTCGATGGACCGGCTGCTCGATCATTTCGAGCACGCTGTCGAGGTCGCCGGCGCCGACCATGTCGGTCTCGGGCCTGACTTCGTTCGCGAGTACTTCTGCATGGTGGGTGACGTCGACGGTGGCATGACCGAGAACGGGGTCTCGTTCACCGCGACCATCGAAGGTCTGGAATCCGTCGCGGACCTCCCGCAGCTGACGACGGCGATGCTCGCCCGTGGCTTCCCCGAGGCGACCGTCCGCGGGATCCTCGGCGGGAACTTCCTGCGGGTCCTGCGCGCGGTCCTGATCGATGCCACCGTCCCCAACGACCTCGTCCCTCTCGAGGACTCTCTCCATGGCTGACCTGCTGCAGCACGTCGCCCCTCTCGCCGATGCACAAGTTGCCGCCAAGGGGGCGACCGACACAGCCGGGTGCCTGGTCGTCGAACTTCACGATCTCGACGACCTCAGGGCCGCCGCCGACGTGTTCAGCCGGGTCTGGGCCCGTGCCGACGGCGAACAGATCGTGCCGCTCGAGATCCTGCGCGCGCTGACGCACGCAGGCAACTACGCCGCCGGAGCCTTCGTCGACGGCCGCATGGTCGGCGCCATCGCCGGGTTCCTCGGCGAGTTCGACGGCAGCCGGACCCTCCACTCCCACATCATGGGGTTGGTCCCCGATGCCCGAGGACGGGGGATCGGGTTCGCGCTCAAGCAGCATCAGCGCGCCTGGGCGCTCGACCGCGACCTCGCCACGATCACCTGGACCTTCGACCCACTGGTCCGCGCGAACGCCTACCTCAACCTCACCAAGTTGGGTGCCGTCGCCGCCACCTACCTCGCGGACTTCTACGGGCCCATGACCGACGAGTTGAATGCCGGAGAGGCGACCGATCGGCTGCTCGTCACCTGGGAGGTCGCGTCCCCGACGGCGGTCCTGGCCAGCCATGGCCAGCCGCAGACTCCCGACGACGCCGAGCTCCGGGATGCTGGTGCCGAGGTACTGCTCGATGAGGACGCCGGTGGCAATCCGGCGGCGCACGCGGTGCGCGCCGACCGGCTGCTCTGTCACGTGCCGCGCGACATCTTCGCGGTCCGCCGCGAACGCCCCGAACTCGGGCACGCGTGGCGTCACGCGGTGCGGGACACGCTTGGGGCCGCGATCGCCGACGGCTTCCGCGCGGTCGCCGTCACCGGGTCGGGCAGCTACCTGCTCGAGCGTCCGGACGCGGAGCTGCTCGCATGAAGCTCGAGGCCGTCGAACTTCTCCGGGTCGAGCTGCCGCTCGTCTGTCCCTTCCGGACGTCGTTCGGGACCCAGTACGCGCGCGACGTGCTACTGGTCCGTGCCGTGACCGCCGACGGCGAGGGCTGGGGCGAGTGCGTCGCACTGACCGACCCCGTCTACTCGGCGGAGTATGTCGACGGCGCTCAGGACGTCATCGAACGCTTTCTGCTGCCCCGCCTGTTCGCTGCGGGGGACGTGCAGGCCCACCAGGTCGCCGAACTGCTGCGACCGATCCAGGGTCATCGCATGGCCAAGGCTGCGGTCGAGATGGCGCTCCTCGACGCCGAGCTCCGCAGCCACGGCCGCTCGTTCGCCGATGCGCTCGGTGCGGCCCGTCCGGCCGTGGACTGTGGCGTGTCCGTCGGGATCATGGACAGCATCGGGCACCTGCTCGACGCCGTCGGTGCCTACCTCGACGAGGGCTACGTCCGCATCAAGCTCAAGATCGAGCCCGGGTGGGACCTCGAGCCCGTGACCGCAGTCCGTGACCGCTTCGGGGACGTCCCGCTGCAGGTCGACGCCAACACCGCCTACACGCTGGCCGATGCCCGCCACCTCGCCAAGCTCGACGCGTTCGACCTGCTGCTGATCGAACAGCCGCTTCCCGAGGAGCAGATCAGGGCGCACGCTGAACTGGCCAGGCAGCTGGCGACGCCGATCTGCCTCGACGAGTCCATCGTCTCGGCGCAGTCGTGCGTCGACGCGATCCTGCTCGGCGCCGCGGAGATCGTGAACATCAAGCCCGGACGAGTCGGCGGCTACCTGGAGGCCAGGCGGATCCACGACGTCTGCGCCGCACACGGGATCCCCGTGTGGTGCGGCGGGATGGTCGAGACCGGCCTGGGCCGAGCCGCGAACGTCGCGCTCGCCGCCGGCTCGAACTTCACCCTGCCAGGGGACACCTCGGCGAGCTCCCGCTTCTTCGCGCAGGACATCGTGACCGAGCCTTTCGTGATGCAGAACGGGCAGCTCCGCGTGCCGGACGGGCCGGGTCTCGGCGTCGCCATCGATTACGACGTCCTCGACGATGTCACGACCGCCAGACGGCAGGTCCGACCGTGATTCGTCCAACCCCCCAGGCCGGCAACGCCGGCCCCTCCCCCCTGAGTGGTGAGGCATGACCCTTCCGCAGGTGCTCAGCGAGCTCCGGCGTCGTCGCGTCACGCTGGTGGATCATCTCGACCTGCTCGTGTCGACGGAGTCACCGTCCAACGACCCCGAAGCCATCCGCACATGTGCTGACGTCGTCGCGGACCTCAGCGACGACATGCTCGGGGTCCGGCCCGAGGTCCTGCACCGTGACCAGGCGATCCACCTGCGATGGCAGACCGGCGCGCCCCGCGTGCTGCTCCTCGGCCACTTCGACACGGTGTGGCCGCGTGGCACCATCGACCGCTGGCCGTTCCGCGTGACGGGAAACACCGCGACGGGGCCCGGCGTCTTCGACATGAAGGCCGGAGTCATCGGTGGTCTGCACGTGCTGTCGCTGCTCGACGACCTCGACGACGTCGCCATGCTGCTGACCTCGGACGAGGAACTCGGCTCGCCGACGTCGCGTGAGCTGATCGAGGAATCAGCGGCAGGCGTCGACGCGGTCCTCGTCCTCGAACCGAGCGCCGGCGGCGCCCTGAAGGTCGCGCGCAAAGGGGTCTCGTTGTACGACATCCTCATCGAGGGTCGGGCCGCGCATGCCGGCCTAGAACCCGAATCCGGGGTCAACGCCCTGACCGAACTCGCCCACCAGGTCCTGGCCGCGAACCAGCTGTCCCGGCCGCGCGACGGCACGACCGTGACTCCGACCGTTGCGACCGCAGGCACAACCAGCAACGTCGTGCCGGCCGCGGCGCGACTGACCCTCGACGTCAGGGTCACCACCGGCTCGGAACAGACGCGGGTCGACGAGGAACTGCTTCGTGCCGCTCCCGTCCTGTCCGGCGCCCGACTGACCGTGACCGGAGGGCCAAACCGTCCGCCGCTGCAGGAACGCCTCGCCACTGCGCTGTACGACCGGGCCGTGGTGCTTGCCACAGAACTCGGCATCGAACCTCCGGCCGCGGCACGTGTCGGCGGCGGATCCGACGGCAACTTCACCGCCGCGATCGGGATCCCGACCCTCGACGGTCTCGGCGCGGTCGGCGGCGGTGCCCACGCCGAAGGCGAGCACGTCGCGCTCCACGCCGTTCCGGAACGCACCGCGCTGGTACACGCGCTGGTGCTCGATGTCCTCGGCGGTGTGTCATGAGGCGGTGCGTCATGAGCAGCCGTTCGTGCCGTGCCAACAACGACGGACAGGTCCTTCGTCCGCTCCGACCAAGACAGCCGCGCCGCAATCCCTGGACACTGTGATCGAGTCACCAGGAGCCCGCATGCCGACGATCCCCACAAGCAACGACCTGCAGCGCCTGCTCGATGAGGCACTCGCCGAGCACGACGCCGTCGGCGCGGCGGCCGGCGTGCTCGTCGGGGACGAGGTAGTCACCGCCGGGGCCGGCCTCGCCAACAAGAACACCGGCATCACGGTCACGGCGGACACGCTGTTTCAGATCGGGTCGACGACCAAGATCTACACGGCGTCCCTCGTGATGCAACTCGTCGAGGAGGGACTGGTCGCGCTGGACACCCCGGTTGCGGAGTATCTCGACGGCGCGTCGGTGGGCAACTACGACGAGGCGCGCGAGATCACGGTCCGGCAACTGCTCTGCCACACGAGCGGGATGGCCGGTGATCACTTCGCCGACTTCGGCCGCGGTGACGACGCCATCGAGCGGTTCGTCGACGCGCTCGTCGACCAGCCACGGGTTCACTCCCCCAACGAGATCATGTCCTACTGCAACGCGGGCTACGTGGTCCTCGGACGACTTGTCGAACTGTTCCGCAAGCAGCCATGGCACGCCGCGGTGACCGAGCGGATCGCGCAGCCGCTCGGGCTGGTGAACACGGTGAGCCTGCCTGAGGACGCCATCCTGCGGCGGGCCGCCGTCGGCCACATGCCCGACCCCCAGGATGCGGAGGCTCCGGCGTCGGTCGCGCCAGTCTGGAGTCTCACACCGGCAATGGGGCCGGCAGGCGCACTGACCTGCGCGACCCCTGCCGACCTGCTCGCGTTCGCCCGCATGCATCTCGACCAGGGCAAGGCTCCCGACGGTTCGCAGGTGCTGACCCGTTCCTCCGTGAAGGCCATGCGGGAGATGCAGGTGAAATTGCCCAGCCGGGCCACGCTGCATGCCGCCGCGTGGGGTCTCGGCTGGATCCTGTTCGACTGGGAAGGTGCCCGCATCGTCGGGCACGATGGGTCCACCTTGGGTCAGGGCTGCTTCCTGCGACTCGTGCCCGATCAGGACGTGGCGATCGCCATCCACGTGAACGACAGCCGTCGCGGCGCGCGTGTCGTCAGGCACGTGGCGCGCGCGCTGTTCCATGACGTCGTCGGTGTCGAGATCCCCCCAGAGCCTGCCGTGATCGACGACCCAGGCGACCGCGACCTGGCCCCGGTTGCCGGGACGTACCAGCAGGAGAACTACGACGTCCGGGTCCGGTTGGTCGACGGACAGCTCGTCGTGGACATGCTGCCGACGACGGATCACGCCAAGCAGATGATGGCGCCCAAGCACGACGTGCCGCTGCGTCCGGCCGGCGGCAACGACTACCTCTTCGACGACGGCTCCGGTCCGACGGCGGTGGCGTTCGCGGCCTTCGACGGGGACGGCCGCCCGAAGTTCCTGCACATGGGCTTCCGGGCGCTTCCGCGCGCCTGACACGATCGACAACAGGGAGAGACCACGATGGCGACCGAAAGCGACCTCCAGGAGTTCGTGGCCGCGGCGGCGCAGGAGCTCGACGTTCCGGGCGTGTCCGTCGGTATCCACGCCGATGGTCAGGACCATTTCGCCTACCACGGCGTCACGAGCATCGAGAACCCGCTGGAGGTCGACGAGAACACGATCTTCCAGTTCGGTTCCACCGGCAAGACCTTCACGGCCACGGCCATCATGCGACTCGTCGACCAGGGAAGGGTCGACCTCGATGCGCCGGTGCGTCGCTACGTGCCGGAACTCGCCCTGAAGGATCCGGATGTCGCCGGGCAGGTCACGGTCCTGCACCTTCTGAACCACACCGCCGGGTGGGCCGGCGACCTGCTGGACAACACCGGCGACGGCGACGATGCCATCGAGAAGTACGTCGCCAGGATGGCGAACCTCGAGCAGGAGACACCGCTCGGCGCTTCCGTCTCGTACAACAACGCGTCGCTGTCCCTGGCAGGACGCATCATCGAGCACGTCACCGGCCAGGTCTTCCAGCAGGCGATCAAGGAACTGCTGCTCGAGCCACTCGGGCTCGACAACAGCTACTTCTTCCCGAACGAGGTCATGACGCGCCGGTTCGCCGTCGGTCACACACAGAAGCCGGACGGCACGATCGTGGTGGCGCGGCCATGGGCGTTGCCGCGTGGCGCTGCGCCGGCCGGCGGGATCTCGTCGGACTCGCGGGACCTGATGACCTGGGCACGGTTCCACCTCGGTGACGGGACCGCCAAGGACGGCACGCGGGTTCTCGCGGAGGAACTGCTCAAGCGGATGCAGCAGCCGACCGCCGATATGAAGGGCAGCGCCCTCGGCGATGCCGTCGGCCTCAGCTGGCTGCTGACGGACGTGGACGGGGTCCGGCTCGTCGCCCACGGCGGCACGACCAACGGGCAGCACTCGTCGTTCGTGCTGGCCCCCGAGCGAGGCCTGGCGATCAGCAGCATGACCAACTGCGGCCCCAACGGCCCACAGTTCAACGAGCGCGTCGAGGCCTGGGCGCTCGAGGTCTTCGCCGGCGTCCGCAAGCCGCAAGAGGAGCCGATGACCCTCACCGATGCGGAACTGGCGCCGTTCACAGGCGCTTACGCGACGATCGCCGCGACGGTCGACATCGTCGAGCGTGAAGGGCTGCTCGAGGCGAAGGTCGCCATCAAGCCCGAGGTCCTCGAGCAACTGCGCGAGGCCGGCGAGGCGACGGACATGGACAGCGAACAACCGCCGTTCGTCCTCGGCCTGCTGCCAGGGGACGGCGACCGCTATGTGATCACGGAAGGCCCTGCCAAGGGCATGAAGGGCTACTTCGTCCGTGATGACGCCGGTCGGATCACGGGCGTCCACCTCGGTGGCCGTCTCGCGTCGCGTCAGGGCGCCGACGCGGCCGTCTGACGGCAGCGAGGCAGGAGATGGCGGGCCTCGCAGCGAACTGAAACGAGTGAGACCAGGGAGGTCACGGGATGCGGATGGCGAACCTGCCAGGCGGTAGCCGGGGGCGCTCCAGCGCCCGTATGCGGCTGACCGTGGTCGCCATGGGCGTCGTGACCGCTGCGTGTGGCAGCACGGTCGCCATCGAGGGGCAGGGACTCCCTCAGACGATCCAGAACGCCCCCGGCGCGACGGCTGACGAGCAGGCGCAGGGCCTCACGGTGCCCTCGACCTCGCCGTCGGCGGGCGCAACCGTCGCCCCGGGGGACCGGGGCGGCCAGAGTGGTGGGACGCCCGGTTCCACGTCGGGGATTTCGGCGACCACGTCGGGCACCACCGGCACGACGGACGGAACCACGGGTGCGACCGGTACGACGGGCACGTCGGGTGGCACCACCGGCACGACCGGTTCGGCGACCGGCACGTACGGGCCTGGCATCTCCGACGACGAGATCGTCATCGGCGCCGCCATCCCCGACGAAGCAACCATGAACAACAACTCGGCAATCCTCGGCGTCGAGGGCGTCACCACGGGCAACGTCGAGCGCTACTACGACCTGATGGTCGAACACGTGAACGCCAGTGGCGGGATTGCGGGTCGAAGTATCCGCCTCGCGAAGTGGCGCTACTCCGCGGCCGGCAGCCAGAGCTACGCCCAACTCGAACAGAGCGCGTGCGACTACTGGACTCAGGACGACCCGGCCTTCGCCGTCCCCGCCCTCTTCACGGGCGAGACGTTCCTCGGATGCGCTCAGGACCGCGACCTGGCCACCTGGAACAGCACGTTCTCGACGATCGACCAGGGCACGATCGCCAAGTACCCGACGCACGTCGAGCTGTCGGCCGTCAGCCTCACCCGACAGGGACGGATCCTCGCGGACGGTCTGGAGGCCCAGGACTACTTCGACGACGGCTACAAGCTTGGGGTCGTCACCTTCGACGCGGCGTCATGGCGACGGACGGTCGACGAATCCTTCGAGCCGAGGCTCAACGCGCACGGCCGTGAGATCGCCGACAAGGCCTACGTCAAGGAGTTGCAGAGCACGTCGGACGTAGGCTCGATGACTGCGGAGCTCCAGTCCATCGTCCTGCGGTTCAAGACGCAGGACATCACCCACGTGGTCTTCATCGACAGCAATGCCACCATGGCGCTGCTGTTCCTGCGGTCCGCCGAGAACCAGGCCTACCGTCCCCGCTACGGGGTGACGAGCCAGGCCGGTGGGACGACGCTTGCCGGGCTCGCGCCCGAGGGTCAACTCGATGGGGCCCTCGGTGTCGGCTGGCTGCCGTTCTACGACGTCCCTGGTAACGAACGCCCGGGCAACCCTGCAGCCGACGCATGCCTCGCCCGCTTCAAGGAGCAGGGCGAGGAACCGGCGGACGAGAACAACGCGGTCGTGATGCTGGCTACGTGCGAGGCGATCGACTTCGTCAAGTCAGCCGTGGAGGCTGGGCTGCCGGACATCACGGCGACGAGCTACGGACATGGCGCCGAGGCGCTCGGCACATTCCCGTCCCTCACGTCGTTCGAGAACTCGATGGCGCCTGGGCGCCGCGACGGCGCATCGCTGTACCGGCTCGTTGCCTACGACGGTGCGTGCGTCTGCTTCCACTACACGAGCGACTTCATCGCCGATCGCCCGTAATTCTGTCAAACCCCCAGGCCGGCAACGCCGGCCCCTCCCCCCAAGGGGAGGCCTGATCTAGCTCACCGCAGGCGTAGCTGCAGCTCGACAGCGAGGCGCTCCACGGGATCGGTGAGGTCGATGCCGGCGATCTCGGCCACGCGCTTCAGCCGGTAACGGAACGTGTTGGGGTGCACGTCGAGGGCACGGGCAGCGGCCGGGATGTCGCCGAACGCGTCGAGGTAGGCCCGCAGCGTCGGTAGGTAGATCCCGTCCACGCCGTCCTCCACGGCGAGAAGGTCGACCTTGCCGGCCAGCAGGTGCGGATGGGCGGCGAGGTGGTCCCGGAGTTGCAGCAGCAGTGCAGGCGCGCGCACGTCATCGAAGGTCGCGAAGGCCTGCGCGGTACCCGGGCCGTCGAGCACCCGCAGGATCTGGTCGACTTCGTCACGTGCGCGGGGCACGTCGCGGAGGTGAGTCACGGGCGAGCTGACCCCGACGTGCAGGTCGACGGACAGCGCATCGGCGCTGCGGCCGAGGACCTCCCGACCGAGCCGCACCACGCCGCTGTGCTGTGCCTCGTCGTCGATAGGCAGCAGGGTGTAAATGGTCCGCCCGACAGCGACCTGGACGGCCCTTCGGCGGAACGCCTCGCAATACAGCGAAATCAGGTGCAGGGCGCGCTCCCGCTGGAGGGCGACTTCGGCGTCCTCGGTGCTCTGAAGCTCGAACCCGACCACGACGAAACAGGCGTCGGCGGTCAGCCCGAGCCGCTCGGCCAGCACCGTCGACGGGCCACGTCCGTCGAGCAGCGACCGCAGGAGCTCGCCGCGCATGCGCCGTTCCAGCGCCTCACTGGACCGGTTGCGGACCAGATGCAGCGCGGCGATCCTGCTGGCCTGCCGCAAGGCTTCCTCGGCCTCAGCGCCGAGGGGCCGCTCACCTTCGGCCACCCAGATGGACCCGAGGATCTCCTGCCCGGCACGGACGGCGATGGCCAACCGCGGGCGGGTGATATCGCCCTCGGGGCCCCGGATGTCCTCGACCCGCAGCACGTCGTCGCTGCCCCACAGTTGCCGGAACACGCCTAGGTCGTTGAGGCGCTTCACGTAGTGGGCGGGAACCTGTCGGCCGAGGATGGTCTGGCGGCGGCCTTCGTCGATGGTCTGGTCGTCGCTCGAGTACGCCAGGACGCGTGACTGGGGATCCTCGATCGTGGTTGGGCCACCGACCATCGCGGCCACGGCGTTTGCGAGCGCGAACAGGTCACCCACGGGTGTCGCGTAGGTCGAGGCCTCGTCGACGGTCTGCCCGGCACTCAGGATGCAGGTGCGGATCAGTGCGTGCAGTTGGGCCCAGGTGATCTCTGGCACGACGCCGAGCAGGGCGATGCCTTGCTCTTCGGCCACGCGCGCGGCGTCATCGAGGTCGCCATGGCGGGTCTTGATCATGACAGCCGACGCCCGGGCCCGGCCATCGGACGACAGGAAGTCGGCGGCGTGCTCGTCGCTGATGCCGACCGCCAGCACGATGTCGCCGGGCTGCGCTTCGAGCACGTCCATTGGGTCGTGGATCACCGCCTGGGAGAGCAGGACATCGAGGCCGCGCGGGGCCGCGAGCACGCTGACCACCCCGGCGCCGAGATCGGCGACCAGCCGCTCGAGGGTTGCCTGCGTCGTGGCTGACCCGGCGAAGGGGCTCCCGTCCATCGGTCTGCACCTCGATCGGTCAGCGGCTCGCGGATCCTCAGGGTGCAGTGTGCCGTGTGCCGGCGACCAGCCGAATCCTGGCGGAGTGCCGCCACTGGTGCCGGATCGGTGGCCTGCAGGTGGGTGGTACCCCCGACGCGCCGGTGTCAGCGCTGCTCGTACGATCGCCTTCTCCGAGTGAAGAGTGAGAATGTCGACCAGAAGCAGGCTCGCGGACGTCGCTGGCGCCGGACGTCTACGGAGTGTCGCCCGGCGGGCCCTTCCTTCCTCGAGATGGATCATCTCGCTGCTTGCGGTCACGCTGGTGATGGCGTGCGGGAACGAGACTCCGGGGGGCAACCCACCCGTCGAGCCAACAGACGAGGTCGACCATGGCTTCGTCGGCACCCTCGACGGCACCGACGCTTTCGTCGCGCTCGTGGTCAGTGGCTCCAACGCGGCCGTGTACGCCTGCGACGGTGATGGTGGGATCGCGGAGTACTTCTGGGGGGCGGTCGAGGACGACACCGAGGTCGCGCTGGACAGCCTCACCGGTGGGAGTGTCCGCGCCGAGCTCGTTGACGGGGCGTACGCGGGCACGCTCACCTTCCCTGACGGCTCCGAGCACACGTTCACCACAGAGCGCGCGGTCGGCGATGCCGGCATGTACCTCGTCGTTGGCGAACAAGCCGTGGTCGCCGAAGTCTCCGCTGGATGGATCTTGGACAACAACGGCGCCGAACGCGGTGCACTCATCCGGAGGGGGTCCTTCGAGCCAACGCCGAAGTTCGACACCGGCGGTCTGATCCTGGAGGATGAGGGGTTCGCCATGACCAAGCTGGTAATCGGCACTGACGACATCGTGTCTCCGAACGACATCATCTCCCCGAACAACATCATTTCACCCAACGACATCATCTCCCCGAACAACATCCTGAAGATCTCGTCACCCGCCGGACCGATTCCGATCCCGTTCCCGAATCAGGACAAGGCGACCGAGACCAAGTCCGGCTGACCACGCCTCCGACGGCGCACCTGCTGGACTGACGCCTGCGCGAGCGGGCAAGGCCCTACGGTGGCGGGTGTCCGGTTCAGATCGGACTCGGTCACGGGCCGGCGGCGTCGGCTGGGTTCGGGACGATCGGATGATGATGCGGAGGTTGGACACCGACTACCTCGTGGTCGGCGCAGGAGCGATGGGCATGGCGTTCACGGACGCCCTCATCGACCACGCGGACGTCCACGTCACGCTGGTCGACCGTCGCCACGCCCCGGGCGGGCACTGGCAGGACGCGTACCCCTTCGTCCGTCTCCACCAGGCATCGTTGTTCTACGGCGTGGGCTCGACGGTTCTCGGTGACGGCGCGATCCAGCAGACCGGGCCCGAAGCCGGGCTCCACGAACGGGCCGGGCTGGCCGAGATCCAGGCCTATTACGACGACGTCATGCAGCGTCGCTTCCTCATGTCGGGGAAGGTCAGGTTCCTTTCGGGCAGCGAGTACCGAACTGACGGGTCCGCCCACATGGTGACGTCGTTGCTGTCCGGCGAGCAGGTGGAGATCGACGTCCATCGTCGTGTCGTCGATGCGACCTATCTGGCCCCGACGATCCCGGCCACGTCACCTCCGCCGTTCGGTGTTGCCGACGGCGCGCGCGTCGTGACGATCAACGAGCTCGCGTCCATTGCTGACGCTCCCAGTCAGTACGTGATCATCGGCTCCGGCAAGACCGCGACCGACGCCATTGTGTGGTTGCTTGGCAATGGCGTCGAGTCCGACCGGATCGTCTGGGTCCGGCCTCGTGACCCGTGGATGCTCAACCGCGCGGTCGTCCAGCCCGACGCGGCCGTGTTCACCGGGCTGGCTGCGGACACGATGGAAGCGGCGGCCGGGGCCACCTCGCTCGACGAACTGTTCCTGCGTCTCGAGGCCGCGGGGGTGATGCTGCGGATCGATCCGCAGACCGTCCCGACCATGGCGAAGACCCCGACGCTGGGGACATGGGAGCTCGACCTGCTGCGAACGGTCGACAACGTCGTCCGCATGGGGCACATCAAGCACGTCGCTCGCGGCGAGATCGTGTTCGACCGAGGTGCCGTCGATCTGGCGGGCGACGCGCTTGTCGTGCACTGCGCCGCCTCAGGACTCTCGTACCCGCCGCTGGTTCCCATCTGGGCCGACGACCGGGTCCGACTGCAGACCACCAGGTCGGGGTTTCCCTGCTTCTGCGCCGCCCTGGCTGGGTACGTCGAGGCGACCCGGGACGACGACCGTGAGCGCAACAGGCTGTGCCCACCGAACCTCTACGGGAACAGTATGACCGAGTGGGCCAGGATGCAGGTGCGGGGCGCCCTGGCAGCAGCTACGTTCGGCGCCGAGGCCGACATCGCCGAATGGGCCAGCGGGTGCATGCTGAACCCCTCACGCATCGACCCGGAGCAGCGCGGCGAACCCGCGGTTCAGGCCGCCGCAGCACGCCTCGCCGACCACGCCGAACGCGGCCGCGCCCGCATGGCCGAGTTCGCTCAGGAGCCCCTGTCATGACTCGATTCGTCTGCGGTCCTGGCCCCGAGGAGCCGTCGCTGTGCTGGGCGGACCATTACGGTTGCGGCGATGGTGGCCACGACAGACGACGAGATTCGGATCCGCCTGCTCGGTCCGATTGAGCTGGCGGCTACCGGCGACGACACAGGTCGTGGACCAGGCGGCGACCTCGGCGGACCAAAGCAGCGGCTCCTGCTCGCCGCGCTCGCGCTGCGTCCGGGACGGACCCTGCCGACCGACGACCTGATCGCGATCATCTGGCCCGACCAGATGCCTGAGGACGCGCAGCGGTCATTGCAGGTTCACGTCTCCAAGCTGCGCCGCGTGCTCGACACGGCCGGTATCGACGCCGCCATCGAGCACCGGGGGCGCGGCTACGTGCTGCTGACCGAGCCGTCGCGGATCGATGCGACGTGCTTCGGGCAACTCGTAGAGGAAGGGATGGCCCTCGGCGAACATGATCCGGATCGCGCGCGTGAGACGCTTCGACGCGCCCTGACACTCTGGCGCGGTCGGCCACTCGCTGACATCGATGCCGATGACGGCCTGCGCGGCGAGACCACACGCCTCGAGGCGCTCCGCGTCCGGGCGCTGGAGGGCAGGATCGCGGCCGATCTGGCGACCGGCCACCACGCCGAGGTCGTCGCCGAACTGCGTCAGCTGACCGACGAGTATCCCCTCGAGGAACCGCTGTGGGCCCACCTCATGATGGCGCTGTACCGCTGTGGCCGCCACGGTGAGGCGCTGCAGGCGTTCGCACGTGCCCGTGACATCCTCGGCGACGAGCTCGGCGCCGACCCTTCGCGGTCACTGCAGGATCTGCACCGACGCATCCTCCAGCAGGACCGATCCCTCGACCAGCCTGCCGCTCCGCGGCACGCCGCCAGGGACGAACGAGCGGTCGCCGTCCTGCCCTTCGAGGTGATCGGCGATTCCGACGAGGCTGCGCTGCTGGCCTCCGGGCTCCACAACGACCTGTTGACCGAACTGTCGAAGAACGCGCAGCTCACCGTGATCAGTCGCAGCTCCGTGCTCGGATACGGGACAACCGACAAGGCCGCCTCCGTCATCGCCCGGGAACTCGAGGTCGGCACGATCGTGCAGGGCGCCGTGCAAAGCGCCGGACCCCGTTTCCGTCTGACCATCCAACTCGTCGACGGCGTTCGTGGTGCCTACCGCTGGGCTCAGAGCTACGACGACGAGCTGACAACGCAGAACCTGTTCGCGATCCAGGCAGACCTCGCCCGCGACATCGCTGCGTCCCTGTCCGCGGAGCTCGTGGGCCAGTCCGGTGACGAGGATCAGCCCGTTCCGGCGACCACGAGCCTGGACGCCTACCGGCTGGTGGCCGCAGGGCGCCAGCAGTTCGACCTCAAGACCGCCGAAGGCTTCATCCGGGCGGTCGAGTGCTACGACGAGGCCGTGCGACTCGACCCGGACTACGGCAACGCGTGGACCGGATTGGCCGACGCGCTGGTGTCCATGGAGGCCTACGGGCACGGTCTGCGGCACGAACTGTTGCCCCGCGCCGAGGAGGCGGTCCACCGGGCGCTGTCCCTGAACCCGGACTCGGCCGAGGCGAGGACCTCACTCGGAGTACTCCACACCGGTCACCAGGAGGGCCCTGCCGCGCTGATGGAGTTCCGCAGAGCGATGGCGGCTCGGCCCAACCATGCCGACGCGCACAACTGGCACAGTTGGGTCTCGCTGGTGACCGGTGATGCGCAGACGGGTCTCGACAGCGCCCGCAGGGCTGCCGAACTGGATCCGCGGAGCGCCGAGGCGCACGCGCACGTCGCGCTGGGTCTCGCGGCGACCGGCGATCCGACCGGGGCACTCGAGGCTGTGCAACACGCACGCCGTCTGTCCCGCTACACGACCGCACAGTTCTACGAAGGGCTGTTGCTGTACGAACTCGGGCGGTTCGAGGACGCGCGCCGTGTGCTCGAGCCGCTGGTGTCGGAAGGCGATGGACCGACCGTTCCATGGGCCCCGCACGGACCCCACGCCCTGTTGGCGCTGACCCTGGTGGACCTCGGCGAGACCGAAGCCGCGCGTGACGTCGCCGCCCTAGTCGACCCGCTCGCGTCCCCGTTCGCAACGGGCGTCATCGAACTCGCTCTTGGCAACCCGGACCTCGCCGCTCGGGCGTTCGAGAGGGTGGATCGACTGTCGGCGTGGCCATGCCTGATCGTCCATCACTACCACGACAGGGTCTGGTCCCGGAGGCAGGCCAGCGAACACCACGTCCGCATGACCGACGTTGCCCGACGCAGCTGGAACGTGCACACGCCCGCGGGATGAGCTGGGAAGTCTCTGGACGAGTTGGAAAGCGGGCCGAAAGCGGTTGGTGAGGCCTCGCCCCGATGATGGCGCCCACGATCGTGGACAAGAGGAACAACGGTGACAAGCCCACTGAGAGACCTGGTTTCGGGAGATGTGCTGGAGCCCGGCGACGAGGGCTACGACGAGGCCCGCCACGTCTGGAACGCACGGTTCGATCGTCGACCTGACCTCATCGCACGCTGCATCGACGCCGACGACGTGGCAGCTGCCGTCCAGTGGGCACGCACCAGCGGTGTCACGATCAGCGTCAAGGGTGGCGGGCACTCGTATGCCGGCAACAGCGTGGCCGACGGTGGCCTGCTGATCGACTTGTCCAAGATGGCCGGGATCAAGGTCCGTCCCGACGACATGACGGCGACCGTCGAAGCCGGTGCCACATGGGCCGAACTCGATTCGGCGACCCAGCATCACGGCCTTGCCACAACGGGCGTGACCGTGTCGTCGGTCGGGGTCGCCGGCTCGACGCTCGGCGGCGGCTCCGGTTGGTTGTCCCGCCGGTTCGGCAACGCCCTCGACAACCTCCGTGCAGTCGACCTGGTGACGGCCGACGGCGAGCAGGTGCGGGCCTCGCACGACGAGAACCCGGACCTGTTCTGGGGCCTCCGCGGGGCCGGACCAAACCTCGGCGTGGCCACTGCCTTCGAGTTCGACCTGCACGAGGTCGGCCCGGAGGTGCTGGCTGGGCAGATCATCTACCCGTTCGACGACGCCGAGCGGCTGTTACGGACATTCCGCGAGGTGATGGAGGACGCCCGGGATGACTTCCAGTGCTTCCCGTTCACGTTCAGGGTCCCACCCATCGACGTCTTCCCAGAGGCCTTCCACGGACAACCCGTGCTGGACTTCGTCGTCTTCAACCTTGACCCGGGCGCCCCGGAGGTCGTCGAGTCACTGCGTGGCCTCGGCGACCCGATCCTCGACGCCGTCGGGCCGACGCCGTACACCACCGCCCAGCAGGCATTCGACCCGAACCTGCCCGCGGGGCAGCGGTACTACTCCAAGGCCCACGACCTCGCTGACCTGAGCGACGACGCCATCGACACGTTCGCAAAGCATGTCAGGACGATGCAGGGCCCGTTGACCGCCGCGTACCTGGAACCCCGCGGGGGAGCGGTGGCCCGGGTCGACAACCTCACCACCGCGGCCGGCGGCCGTGACGCCCCGTATTCATTCCACATCATCGCCGGGTGGATGGAGGCTGCCGATGACGCCGCGGTGATGGACTGGGCCAGGGCATTCGCCGACGACATGGCCGCCCACGCGACCGGTGGGGTCTACGTCAACCTCATCGCCGAGGACGAGGCCGACCGGGTCGCGACCGCATTCAGCGATCATGACCGCGTTCGAACCGTGAAGCGGCAGTGGGACCCGGACAACACGTTCCGCAACAACCACAACGTGCCGCCCGCCTGACACGCCTCCAACGCTCTGGCGGGGGAGGCCTCAGCCGAGCTTGGGTTTCGGCTTGCCGGGATAGTCGTTCGGGTCGGTCGGGTCGGTCCCGTGCGCTTCTTCCTTGGCGTTGCTGTGGCCGTCACCGTCCATGTCCGAGTCGCAGACGTCGCCCTTGCCGTCCCCGTCGATGTCCGACTGGTCGGCGTTGGGGTGGTTCACGCAGTTGTCGGTGCCGTCGCCGATACCGTCGCCGTCGCGGTCACCGTCCACTTCGACATCGCAACCGTCGGGAACGCCGTCCCCGTCCGCGTCAGCGGTGTCGTCGTGACCGGGGCAGACGTCCTGGTCGTTCGGAACGCCGTCACCGTCGTCGTCGGTGTTGTGGGTGACAGATCGGGTCTCGCTCGCGCGGACCTTCCCGTCGTCCTCCCAAGTGATCAGCAGGTCGTGAGCACCCTCGGCCAACTCGACCGTGATCGCGAACGCGTCCGCGCCGTTGGTGGTGTCGACGTCCTGGCTGCCGGCCAGTTCGCCGTCCACGTACACGTGCACCTGCTCGGTCGCCCCGATCGGGCAGCCGTCAGCGCCGTTGCCGGCCAGGTTCGGGCACACGTCATCTCGGTCGGGCACGCCGTCGCCGTCGCTGTCCGGGCATCCGGTCGGGGCGGTCCCCGGCTCGGTGGGGCACTGGTCGTCGACGTCACCGACGCCGTCGCCGTCACCGTCGGGGCCGGTGTCGACGGGCGTGACCGTCGCGGTGAGCGTGTAGGTCGTGCCCTCGATCGGGTCGCTCGCGAAGTAGGGCTCGACCCGGATGTCGAGGTTGCCGGTCACGTCCTCGAGGACGAACGTCTCGACCGGGTCGACAGAAGCGCCCTGGTCCTCCGAGTCGGCTGCTCCGGTCACGAAGAGGTCGAGGTCGGTGCCGCCGACGGCGTCGGTCCATGTCAGGGTGAACTCGACATCGCTCGTCCGCGCGATGTTCAGTGCGAAGACGTCGCTGGAGTCCAGACCGAACAGCGAGGTGGCGCCGAAGGTGGACTGCTCCGTGTAGAACGTGTTGCCGCTCTCGGACTCGAAGGTCACGGTGTCGAGCCGTGCGCCGATCGGCGAGGTCGCGGTGCTGACGTCGACGACGCGGGCACCGGCCAGACCGATCGTCTCGCCAGTCTCCGGTGCGCTGTCGGCGTCGACGTGGGAACCGGAGGTCTCGGTCGGCTCGGGCTCTTGGTCGAGGGCGACGTGTTCCACGGTGCCGGTCACATGGACGACACCGTCGTCGCTGAGCATGCCGTCGGCCGGGTTCGTTACCTGCAGAACCGCCTGGCTCGTGGCGACCGTTGTCGGGGTCCAGTCCGTGCGTTCGCCGGGCACCGGGCCCAGGTCGGGCTGCGGGCAGTCCATCGGGTCGCCCGTGCCGGATGCGTAGAAGTGGTCGTCAGGGTGCTGGACCTGGAACGGGTTGCCGGCGTTGCCGATCTGGTCGTTGGCGTACAGGCGGTCGGCGTCGTCGACGACGCCGTCGCCGTTGGTGTCGATGTAGCTGCTCATCCGGATGGCGAAGGCCTCGACGTCGAGCGTCGACACGCACTTGTTCAGTCCTGGTGGGTCGGTGTTGTAGGCCATGATGTCGTTGGTCGGCGTGACGGCCCACGAACCTTCGGCGCCGTCACCGACGTGGCCGAGTGTCAGGCAGTGGCCGACCTCGTGGCTGACGAGGTCGAACAGGTTGAAGAAGTCGATCGTGGTGGGCTCGGGGTCGATCGCACCGTTGATCGCGAAGCAGATGTTGCCGCCCGCGCCGCCGCAGTCCTCGACGAAGGTGCCGGTCCGCGCCTCGTGGTGAGATTCGAAGCCGGGCAGGTTCTCCCAGTACTCGAAGTCGAACGGGTTCTGCACACCGTGGCAGGGGACGCCGTTCTCGTCGATGAAGTTGAAGATCTGCGACTGGAAGTCGACGGGGTCGACGCCGATGCCCACGCCACCGACCGGGTTCGTGGCGATGACCACGATCTCAGGGTCGACGATCGGGTAGGTCGTGAACTCGCCGCCGTCCTCACCTGTCGGGTCGAAGTAGTCGACCGTGACGTGGAAGTCGACGTTCTCGCTGACCCAGTCGAGCCCCATCTCGGTCGACAGGTAGTCGATGCCGCCCTCCCACATCTCGATGGACTGGCGCATGATCCGCATGTCGCGCTCAGCGGTCGGTGACACCGGAACCATGATGAGGACATCGACCTGCGGCGAGTCCAGCGCGTTGAGGTCGGTCCGCATGTGGTGGCAGATGTTGTCCGGCGTCGCGGACATGTCCCGGATACATCCCGGGGGAAAGTTGTCGGCGCCGTAGTACGGCCCGGAGTACTCGTCGGCCCAACTGGAGGTGGCTGGTGCCGGGACCGCGGCGAGCCCAAGAACCACAAGGACGAGCATGAGGACGTGAGCGAGCGACTTGCGCATGGGCGGAGCTTCCTCTGTGCCCCGAGTGGTGTGGGGCGGCCGGAGATGACGACGTCGTTGGGTGAGAACTTCGACGGCCGCGCGGCAGGCTCCTCCCACTGTGCTCCCAGCGCACACGCTCGGCAAGGCTCAGCGGAGCGGGTTGTCGAAGTCGACTCCGGGGAAGCGGGCGAAGTCGGTGTCCGCGGTCATGATCGTCAGCCCGTGCTCGACCGCCAGTGCGGCGAGTTGCGCGTCCGGGACGAGGTTGCCTGTCGGGCGGACCTCGGCCATGAGCTCGCCGAGCACGGCGGCTGTCCGCTCGGTCGCAGGAGGAATCCACGCCGGGTCTGCCGCCAGCCAGTCGTCGACGAAAGACCACGCCTGTGGTCCCGTCAACGGGTTCGTCGTGACCCGGGGATGGGTGGCGATGCGCAGGAACGCGCCGATCGTCTGCCAGGGGATGGCCACCCGGCGGGACCCGTTGAGGACCTGCTCGAGCCAATCGGCCGCGGCACGGTGCTCCTTGGCCGCCCTATCGACGGCGTAGAGCAGCAGGTTGGCGTCGAGCAGCATCACGCCTCGTCGAGGAGTTCGAGCACCGCTGCGATGTCGGTCACGTCGACACGGAGCCCAAGATCTGCGGATCGGTGCCGGTACCCGCGGCGCGGGCGCGGGGCGGCGAGGCCGGCACGAATCAGCCGGTTGACCGCCTCGCTGATGCCGAGGCCCTCGTCGCGACGAAGACGCTCGACCTCAGCCGCGACATCATCATCCAGGGTGAACGTCGTACGCATGCGCCAAGCATAGCATCATAATGCATCCTCGGACAGGCCCGGAGTCCGACGAGGGCCGACACGCACCCTTCGGAAGGAGGTGCGAAGATGTCCCGTCGGCGGGACGATGGCTGCCGAGACGTCACGAGGTCGATTGGTGCGCGTGAGAGACGCTGTCGCCGCGCGTTTGGGGCCGCTCCGGGCGGGTATCGGCAGCGACGTCGACGAACGGCTCCAGGGATCGCTGCTGCTGGCCGCCAGCGCCATGTATGCGGCGGCGGGCGTTCTGTGGGGTGTGCTCTACATCGCCCTCGGCGAACCGGTCGCCGGCGCGATCCCTCTCGGGTACGGCATCCTCATGGCGGCAAATGTCGCGCTATTCGTCCGGACCCACCGCATGCGGCGGTTCCGCAACTCCCAGCTGCTGCTGACCCTGATCCTGCCGTTCCTGCTCCAGCTGTCGCTCGGCGGATTCGTCGCCTCCGGTGCGGTCGTCATCTGGAGCTTCACGTCGCCGCTCGGTGCCCTGCTGGTCGGAAACCCTCGGACGGCGCACCGCTGGTTCGTCGCGTTCGTGGGGCTCCTCGTGGCTGCACCGTTCGTCCAGCGCCTCGTGCGGACCGAGGGAGCCTTCGACGATGGCGTCCGGCTGGCGTTTTTCGTCGGCAACCTCGGCGCGCTCACAGCGATCGTCTTCGTCCTCACGCGCTATTTCGCACGAAAGAAGACCGAGGCCTACCAACTCCTCGACCGCGAACGTGACAAGTCCGAACAGTTGCTCCTGAACGTACTGCCAGCCCAGATCGCCGACGAGTTGCGGCGGGGAGACGGCGCGGTGGCCGAGGACTTCGACGCGATCACCATCCTCTTTGCCGACGTGGTCGGGTTCACACGCCTGTCCGAGGAGCTGACCTCCGCCGAGATGGTCGACCTCCTGAACGCGGTGTTCTCGTACTTCGACGAGCTCGTTGCCCGATGCGGCGTCGAGAAGATCCGCACGGTCGGCGACAGCTACATGGTCGTCGCCGGGGCCCCGAAGCGCCGGACCGACCATGCGCAGGCGATCGCCCAACTGGCCATCGACATGGTCGACCTCACCGAACACGTCGACCATCCCGACGTGCATCGCCTGCGGTTCCGTATCGGCATCAACTCCGGCCCGGCGACGGCGGGCATCATCGGCCATACGAAGTTCCACTACGACGTCTGGGGCGACGCCGTCAACGTGGCCAGCCGGATGGAGTCCCACGGGGTGCCAGGACGCATCCAGGTTGGCCCCGGCACGGCCGCGCTGATCGCCGACGACTTCGTCCTCGAGCCCCGTGATTGGATCGAGGTCAAGGGCAAGGGGCGGATGCAGACGTGGCTGCTGGTCGGCAGACGGGCGCAGCCCGTTCCGGCCGCAGGACCTTCGATACGGTCGGAGTGACCGGCAACAGCCGAGAGGGACCACCATGGCATGGACCGTCGCCGACATCCCGCCGCAGGACGGCCGTCTCGCCGTCGTCACGGGCGCCAACGGTGGGCTGGGGCTCGCGACTGCCATGGCCCTCGCGGGCAGAGGCGCGCACGTGGTCATGGCGGCGCGCAACCAGGACAAGGCGCTCGCCGCGTGTGCCGAGATCCTGCGCGCCCATCCCGATGCCGTGCTGGACATCGTCCCCCTCGACCTCGGGTCCCAGGCGTCGATCGAGACGGCGGCGACGCAGATCCTGCGCGACCATCCGGTGATCGACCTGCTCGTCAACAACGCCGGCCTGATGGCGATGCCCGAACGGCAGACAGAGGATGGATACGAGATGCAGTTCGGGGTGAACCACCTCGGGCACTGGGCGCTGACGGCACGCCTGCTGCCCGCGTTGCTGCGTGCCGACGCGGCCAGGATCGTCACGGTGACGAGCTTCGCACGGCTCATGGGCCGGACGGTCGACCCGGCCGATCCGCACCTGCGCGTCGGGTACGGCGCATGGACCGCCTACGGGCAGTCGAAGCTCGCCAACTACGTCTTCGGCGTTGGCCTGCAGCGCGAATTCGCGTCACGCGGACTGAACGCCCGGAGCCTCGTCGCCCACCCAGGCCTGACCCACAGCGAACTGCAGGTCAAGACCGTCGAGGAGGGCGGCGGTGGATGGTCGGCGGGGCTGTGGGCCTGGCTGGCCAGGACCGCAGGGATGTCGGTGGAGCAGGGCAGCCTGCCGCAACTGCGTGCTGTGACCGACCCGCGGCCAACGGGGCGCCGGCTGTACGCGCCGCGCTACCTGACCATGGGCCCGGCAACTGCCCGCCCGCTCCTACGCCCCCGGCTGGATCGTGCCATCGAGACGCTGTGGCAGGTCAGCGAGCGCGAAACCGGGCTGGCCCTGGACCTGGACGCCGCATCAGCGGGCGTCTGACCGGACCTCAGACGTCGCGGGTACGCAGCAGGGCGCCGGCGACCACAGTGGTCACCACGACATACGCCAGGAACGTGGCGAGCGCCACACCAGGCTCGAGCCGGACCACCCCGCCTTGGGGCACATCACCAGCGGCGTCCGACGAGAGGAACACGGCGTTCAGGACCTGGAACGGCATCCACCGGCCGACGGCTGGCGCCAGTCCCGTGGGGGACGTCGAAGCTGAGGCTATCGACCGCCAGTTGGCTGCCGAACCGTTTGGTCAGGCCGCGCACCTCGACGGCGACGTCACTACTCAAGTCGGCTCCTCGGGGTCAGGACCGCCCTCGGCGTCGGACCGCCGTCGCTGCCGCAAGAGCGAGCAGGCTGGCTGCCGCCACGCCGCCGCCGGTCGCCGGCATCGGCGCTTCATCCGGCTCGGGTGCCGGCGGCGCGGGGCGTGGTTCGGGTTCCGGCGCTGGTTCGATGTCGATGACGCCGGCCGTGCCGTATCCGAACGGCGAGCAGCCGTCGCCGGCCGTCAGCCGAGCATCCGCCGTCAGGTCCGGCTCGAGCTGCACCGTGTCCTCTCCGGACATGGACAGCACCTCGACTTCGAGGCAGCCGTAGTCGAACTCCCACCGCCCCGACTCGCGTGCCGGATCCGCGAAGTTGTCCTGCCACACGTCGAAGTCCGAGAACGTCGTCTTGCCCTCCGCGTCCACGAAGGCGGCGTCATGGCAGGTCTCGCCGGCTGACGCGGCGCAGTCGCCCATGGTGTCCGGGTCTTGCTCAGGAGACGAGTCGAGGTAGTGCTGCGCCGGGTGGTTGGAGACACCGTTGTTGCCGTATCCGTGGTTCTCGTCGGTGTACTCCACGAAGAGTCCGGGGTTCCACAACAGTTCGCCGCGGTCGGACTGGTCGTAGCCCTCGAAGTCGAACAGCGCCCGGTCACGAACCTCCACGTAGTAGCCGTGGTCGGCCGGGTTGCCCTCGGCCGACGAGATGTACTGCCAGCCGTCGGTGCAGAGCACCGCCGTGGACAGGCCCTCGTCACAGCCGCCGTTCACGTAGCGGCCGTGCTCCTCGCCGTCCTCGAGGTCGGACGAGTAGATGACCTCGTCGCCGACCGTCACCTCGACGTCGTCGATGAACCACCCCGGCCGGTCGAACGCCGCGTCGGTGAAGTAGCTGAACCGGACCGTGGCCGCGCCCCCCGCGTACGCGGACAGGTCGTAGCTGTCGACGAGGAACGGGGCGCCATCGGCGTACGAGGGCTCGCCCGGGTTGCGGGCCAGTGTCACGAACGGCTCGCCCTGCTCGTACGCGCCCGATGTCCCGGTGATGCCGTTGTCGAGCTCGTTCAGGCAGCCCTGGTTGTTCGGGTTGAACGCGCTGGTGGTCGTGAAGCCGGCATCAGACAGCAGTGACTCGTAGGTATCGCCGTCCGCCGTGGCCAACACGAACCCGTAGTCCCAGTCCCACTCGATGTCCCACGACGACTTGAAGGTCAGCGTGACGGTCTCGCCGTCAGCCACGTCCTCGAGCTCGGGCAGGTACAGGTCGAGGTTGTGGCCCCCGGTCGGCGAGCAGCCGAACTCGTTGCCACGTCCGGAGTACCAGGCGTGCTCACCCGATGCCTCCGACGACAGTCGCTTGGGGTCGATGAGGATGCGGCTCGGCAGCTTCGCCCCGTATGCGAACCCGTTGTTGACGAACTGGTCGCCGTTGTCGGCGGACAGCGTGTACATCTCGCCGGCCGGCGTCTGCCAGACGATCTGGCCCGTGTTGGACTTGACCTCGGCCCAGTCCTCGACCACGACCTCGTCGCCCGGCTGCAGGAACTGCGGGACGACCCAGCCCATGTCCTGCTTGCCGAAGACCGTCATGTGCTGGCTGTAGTCGGACGCCATGAGGTTGAACGTGCCGTACGCGGAGTAGTCGGCGCCCTGGTTGTAGAAGTCGGGCAGGCCGAGGTGGTGGCCGTACTCGTGGCTGATCACCGACGCTGAGTCGAACGCGGTTTCCGGGTTCACGTTGTAGGGGCCGACCCGCACGAACACCGGCATGTCGTCGAGGCCCGTGCCGCCATCGGCGGCGCAGTCGTCGAACTCGCGGTGGTTGGTGTCGGTCCAGCACTGCGGGACCTCCTCCAACGACTTCAGTTGGTCGTCGGAGATGTAGCCGCGCAGGCCGGTCTCTTCGTCGACGTACCCGAACTCCAGCGACGACGAGTGCGGCCAGATGTTGTCCTGTGGCACGTCCTCGTACGGGCACGGGTCACCGTCGAAGAGGATCCCCGGCTCGAACGCGAGCTGGGACGATCCGTTGCCGCCGCAGCCCGCGAACATCATCATGAAGAAGTCGACGACCCCGTCCTTGTCGGAGTCGAACGTGTTGTAGTCGATCTCGGGGTCGGCGATCTGGGCGGCGTCATACACGCTCTTGCCGGTGTCGCCGCAGCCCGAGTCGATCGAGTAGACCGACGGGACACCTGCCAGCAGCGTGTAGGGGAACACCGGGTCGTCCCAGCCGTAGTACTGGAGCTGGCCTGGCAGCTGGTACCAGCCATCGACGATGCGGTCGGGGTGTGCGGGCGAACCGATGGCCCCGGGCACGTCCGCGAACGTGGTCGCAGGACATGGTCCGGGTTCGGTGTTGGTGAACGCGAAGCCGGGCTCGTAGTCCCAGCCGGCCTGCTCGATGCCTGCGGTCGGTACGAGCCCCTGCGGGAACAGCTGGCCGTACGACATCTCCTGGTAGAGGTTGAACATCGAGCCTTCGAAGTCCGGGCTGTTCACGACCTCGTCGAGCTTTTCGGCGGTGTTCTCTGGCTGGTGCTTGAAGTCGGTGTACTCCACCAGGACCATCGGGAACGGCTTGTCGCCGTAGCGGGCGGACTCGAAGTTGCCAGCCGGCGGGATGACCTTCGGGCCGTGCGTGCGGGCGACGAGGTCGTCTGCCCCGTCACGGGTGAGGGTCACCGTGGCCGACAGGTCCTTCCACACCACCCGCGGGTCGGTGGACACCGTGGCGGCCTCGGCCTCGACGACCAGCGTGTTCAGCGATCCCGCCGTGACCGTCGGGATCGTCCAGGTCACCCTGCCGTCGCCGTCGATCGTGGCGACACCGACGTCAGCAAGCGCGACGGCGTCGGTGTGTGTCACGCTGGGGGCTTGAGGGATCGTGATCGTGACACCGGTCACGTCGCTGTCGCCGAGGTTGTCGAGCAGCACCCGGTACGGGTAGCTGTCACCCGGCTTCACCCATCCGGTCGACGAGACGAACGACGCACGCAGCCGCAGCGCGTCGTCGGCGACGATGGCATCGAGGTCGCCCTCTGCAGCGGGCGTCCTGACCGAACCGGTGACGGCTTCGGTGGTCGAGCCCCCAACGATGGAGCCGGGTGCGGCACCGATTCCGGGGGCGGCGAGGACGAGTACGGCGGTGGCCAGGTATCGCTTCACGATGCTTCTCCAGAGGCCGAGTGGCTGCGGTCGGCTGCAGGGACGTTGGTCCGGTGCGAGCCGGCCCCCGTCAGGATCCTTCTGCCTGCGCGTCCCGATGACCTGCAGCTGCCGGCCCGCCGTGCGACATGCGCGCAGGCACAGGGCCTGAGCCTCACGTACGGCGATGCGGGGGCGCCCCCTTCGTTGATGGCGCCCGGGTCAGCGGGTGTGTCGCTCTGCCCGGACAGCCAGGACCTGATCGTGTAGTTCCTGTGACGTTCGTGACGGCAAGTGGTGCGGCGCGCGTGAGAGCGACCGGGCCGAGTCCTGCCCTGCCTCAGCGGCGTCACGGCGAGCGGTCCACTTGCGCACCCACCGGCCGCTACGACCCAGCGCCTGTACCACCTGCGCAGTGCTCTCACCGGCCTGGCGATGCCGGACAGCCTCACGCCGAAGCTCGATCTCGTCCATGTCTGTTCGCGATCTGGCTGCCCCAGCGGCGGCCTCGATCAGGAACCGAAGCGGAACGATGTCCTGCTGTCGCAGCACTCGAGCAGGCGGAACGATGTCCTGCTATCTCTCAACTAGTGGTCCGTTGCTGAGGTCTCTTGTCGGTTGGCTTTGGCGAGGATCTCGTCGGCGGTCTTGGTCCACACGAATGGGACGCAGCGGTCGTTCCAGCCGTCGATGAAGGTGCGGATCGCGTCGGTGACCTGACGTACGGAAGTGAACGAGGCCCGTCGGATGGCCTGGCGGGTGATGATCGAGAAGAAGCTCTCGACCAGGTTCATCCACGAGGAGTGGGTCGGGGTGAAGTGCAGGTGGATGCGCGGATTCTTCGCGAGCCACTTCTTCACATCCGCGTGGTTGTGGGCCGAGTAGTTGTCCACGACGATGTGCAACTGCCGGCGCGGATAGGCCTTGGCGACCTGCTTGAGGAACTTGAGGAACTCCACACCGCGGTGGCGCGGGTAGCACGCGTCGGTGACCTTGCCGGTGGCGACCTCCAGCGCAGCGAACAGTGTGGTGGTGCCATGCCGGCGGTAATCGTGCGACTGCTTCTCCGCCTGACCGGGCTTCAAGGGCAGGATCGGCTGGGTGCGCTCCAACGCCTGAATCTGGGACTTCGAGCGCCACGAGGCGCTGTCGTATCGAGTGGAGGTGAAAGGACTCCACCGCTGGTCTGTCGCAGCAGGCTGGCGAAGCTGGGGGCAGCCTGATCCCGGGAACGCGGGTGAGGGTGGCAAGCAGCCCCGACAACGCCGGGACGGGTCGGCACTGCCAGACGGTCCGGGTCCGGCAAGCGAGATGGGAAGGTGTACGCAAGGAACCAGCGTGTTACGTCCCTCAAGAGATCCACCGGCTCGAACCTGGCAGATCTGGGCCGGGCAGCGGTGCACACCGACAGGTGACTCCTCAACGGTTTGAAGACGCCGGTAGGGAGGCCACGCCGAAGTCTGCGGCGTAGGCGTGGCGAGGCCGCAGGGGCAAAGCTGGGCACCGACCCCAACGATCGATAGGACAGTGAACGTGGGAACCATCCGATGTCGCCCTCCCGCCGGCCAGCCAGGCCGGTGCTGGGCAGGCCCGTTGCCGGCTGATGGTGTCGGATGGGGCGGAGGACCCGTAGTAGTCGCAGGGGTGACGACCTGCTGTGGAGGTCGGGAAAGCCGGCCACAGGGCGAAGGGGTCCAGCAAGTTCGCAGCAACCGTGCTGTCATGCCAGGAGGTCGCCGGTGAACACTGGCGCACCGTGGACGAGCCTGATCGAGGCCAACGCCCGGGTACTGGGGATTCAGACCAAGCTGCACCGATGGGCCAGCGAGAACGAGGATCGCCGGTTCGATGATCTGTTCAACCTCGTGTGCGACCCGGCGTTCTTGCGCGTGGCGTGGGAACGGGTGCGGTCGAACAAGGGCAGTCGCACCGCGGGGATCGATGGCGAGTCCGCTCGTCAGATCGAGTCCCAACGCGGTGGCGCTGCGGTGTTCCTGAACGATCTGCGGGCCGATCTCCAGGCGCGCACGTTCCGGCCGCAGCCCGTGCGGGAGGTGATGATCCCCAAGCCCGGCACGCGCAAGCGTCGAAGGCTCGGCATCCCTACCGTGCGTGACCGCGTCGTGCAGGCTGCCCTCAAGTTGGTGCTGGAGCCGATCTTCGAGGCGGACTTTCGCCCGTGTTCGTACGGGTTCCGCCCGAAGCGGCGTGCTCAGGACGCCATCGCCGAGATCCACTTCTATGGGTCCCGCTCCTATGAGTGGGTCCTGGATGCGGACATCGAGGCGTGCTTCGACAACATCGACCACACGGCCCTGATGGGACGGGTGCGGCGACGGGTCGGAGACAAGCGTGTCCTGGAACTCATCAAGGCGTTTCTCAAGGCCGGGATCCTTACCGAACTCGGCCGCAACGAGGACACGCTGACCGGCACCCCCCAAGGCGGGATCCTCTCACCCGTGCTCGCCAACATCGCCCTGTCGGTGCTCGATGATCACTTCGTCGATACCTGGCAGACCACGATGGGCACCACCACGCAGCGCACGCGGCGTCGCTCCAACGGTCAGGCCAACTGGCGACTTGTCCGCTACGCGGATGACTTTCT
>Ga0326597_10002111_pt1 | contig 30395 bp, 24 predicted proteins | sample RVTome_12_FD_203789 | JGI IMG/M metagenome (GOLD analysis project Ga0326597, IMG submission 203789) | Soil microbial communities from uranium-contaminated site in the Upper Colorado River Basin, Wyoming, United States - RVT100D185 | ecosystem: Environmental > Terrestrial > Soil > Contaminated >...
GCGGGCAACACAGAATCGCCCTGAGATTGTCCAGGCGTATTTCGAGGAACCGCATGTCAACTATGCGGCGCATTGATCGGTAACTTGTTCGACTGTTCAGATATTCGGTGTCGGAGTAGTAACAGCGATTATTTCGGAGAAGGTCCGCACAGCGGACCCTACTGCTGGCGGTACAGCGGATCGACAAGCTGGACCTCGAAGTGGCCATCGAGACCTGTCTGCCCGACAGGCAGGCGACCCTTGGCGAGTCGTTTACGAACTCGCCGGCGTCTGCGGCATCGATCCCGGCCCCCTGACGCTGTGCGAACTGCTGTGGATGGCCGATGCCCGCGGCCGGGAAGGCTGGGCGCATACGTCGGCGATCTACATTGAAGCCAACAGCCGATCGTACTCGGCGTGGGAACCGATCCAGAACCAGATCATGGAATCGTCCTCCCGCACGCCCAGCGCACGGTAATGCAGCGACACCCGCACCGAGAGGATCGGCTCGGTTGGATGTACTGGCTTGAATCGCAGTGCCGGGTGTGACGGATTCTCGATCCACCGCTTGTACGCCTCCCGAGCCTGCTGCTGCACGTCCGGGGGCAAACGCTTGAAACACGATCGGAAGCGCTTGGTCGTGGACGAGTTCACAGCGCGTCCGGATCAAGGGACTGCGTCTGACCGGCGCGATGCTCGTGGCGCGCTTCGTCCGCCAGCTTCGCGAGCGGGTCGCGCGAGCCCTTGAACACATCATCCCACCGTCGTTCCGAAGCCAACTCGTCGAGCAGCCATTGACCCACGGCTTCCTGTTCGGCTTCGTCCAGCCGTGAAGCCTCCTCGAAGGCCTTTTTGAGCAAACGGGTCATCATCGTCTCCCTTCGTACCCTATTATACCCCGGCCACGCCGATCGCCGCCACTGCGTTGCCATCCCCCCGGGCGGCGGGACGGATCGAGACGCGGATCGATGAGCCCTTGACGCGCCGCGCGGCTTCGCCGCCGCCGACGCTGTGCGTCGCCAAACGCGGAGCGTTTGCGGCGTGTCAAGGGCAAGCTCGACCTCGAAGCGGCCATCGAGACCTGTCTGCCCGACAGGCAGGCGGCCACCCTGCCCGGCTTTCTTCCCGCATCGCCGGCAGGGATCCTTGCAAGCCAAAATGCACGCCGATGGCGTTGGGACGCAGGTCGGAGGCGGCGTGGCGTACTACAAGGGTGGGATGGGCGTCCGCGCTGTCAATTCCCGTGTGTCGCTGCTTCAAGCAGTTTCTGTCGCAGCACGTTTGAGGAAGGCCGCGACTCTGCCGTATTCGGTGCGACCCTCAAGAGCGCTTAGCTCGTGTGCAAAGTCCTCGTAGCCGCCCGCCTTGCTCATCCAGCGCCCGTTTGGCGTCTGCCTTGCCGCGTGGCTTGGGCGGTCATTTTCATCGACGTAAATGGCAATCTTCTGATATCCCGGTTCAAAATCGCCACTCTCGCACGGCTCAAAGCCATGGTGGCGTTGGTAGACAGCGACGAATGCGTCGAGGGATAGCTCCGCTGGCACATCATTGTACCAGAAGCCACGCATGCTCGGTGTCCAGCCGATCCTCCTGGGATCCCACCAACTAGCCGTGTCATTCGCCGCAAAGGCAAAACAATTGTATGACCAGTCCTCGGGACTTGTGATGGTATATCCCGAGGACGCGAGCTTCGGGAAGAAGCGTTCAAGCCGATGAGTCATCAGCACAGCCCTCGTGATCGGCCCCACTTGAGCCACGCATCTGCCATTCTTGCAAGATTGCCGCTGTCGGATTCCTTAACCGGGTCCTCTCCCGTGATAGAATGTAGCGCCCAAAACCAGTGATCTGGCGAGCGCTGTAACTCCCGTAGAATGTGGCGAACGACCGGCCGACCCAGCCCAATGATCCGCTGATAGGCTGGGTGCAGAACAATGTCCTGAATGAACGACGATGGTCCCCTAGACTTCCGCCAGTCTGCAGCTAAACGGGCGAACTCGGTAGCGATGTCCGGGTCATCACTTACACGAATTCCGTTCGGATCAACTACTTCGTCAAGAGACGCGATTCGCTTCCGCGACGACGCGTTCAGCGCGTCGCCCGGTACCAAGCCGGAAAAGGTCTTATCTCGAAGAAGATAATCCGACAGGTCTCCCGTCGGAGCATTCTCTTGCCGGGAAGTGACTTCATACAATTCGCGGGCGTAGAAACCGAGGAAGAAGCCTCGCACTACCAGTGCTGGCGCATTTCTTTCCTGGGGCAGAGGATTACTTGCGAGCCCGTCCACCACTCTCATGTCCCGGTTTCCTTATCTGGGTGCTCGTCAAGTCGGTCAGTGCCGAAAGCTTCTCTTGCAGCGCGAAGATCGCGAAGCGCAGCCTCGAATGTATCGATGATACGCCTCAGATCGCGTTCCCCACATTGAAATGTGAGGAAACGATCCTCACCGTCAGTGTAGCGGAATCGAACCAGAGCAATGGGGACCCAGGCTACACATCGAGGCTGATACTCCTCTAACCTGTCGTCCAAGCCCGTGCCGAACGGTCGGTCAATTACAGGGCGAAAGTCAATAACGGCAGTCGAACTACGGTAGTTGGGGGCGACTGAGCTCGCAAACATCTCCTTAAGCCGACGTAGACTGTCGGCCTTTAGAGCGGAGAAGAATTGGAGCATGAACTCGTTCGCTTCATCCGTTTCAGGTTTTGGGAGGAGCGAGAGCTTGGCCATATCTTCGAGCATGCCTTTTGGCGTGTCATTGACAGGGTTCCATTCCGTGGCAACGTATGTGAGGACATTGAGTACTTTGAGAATGGTCCCTTCGTCCGCGTCCACTTCCGCGACGGCGCGCTCCACAACGGCTTTTGCCCCGCCTCGCGTATCCGCTTGCATTCTCTCGACAATGTACGGAATGAGCTTCAGGCGGACCGCGGGCTTAAGGCCCCAGAGCGCGTTCCAGTGTTCGCTGAAGTCCTTCCGAAGCGTGGCGAAGCTGCTGAAGAAGTCTGTGCGCATGTTTCAGCCTTTCTGCCACAGGCAATGCCGGTTGCTCGCGTGTGCCGCACGCGAGGTTGAGTTCGGGGCTGCGGTCGACACGTACCAGGCAGGCAGCCTGCGGCCATATGATTCTATGCGATCCGAAGGATCCGATCGAGTGCCTCATGCGTCCTGCCCATTGGCGGCTAGGTGCAGGGGGGCCAATCGGACCTACGCCCCAATCGTCGCCGTCGCCGTCTCGCTCTACGGCCCCTTCTCGCCCGTCGGGTTCACCCAGCGCAAAAGATAGTTGGCATTCTTGCCGCCGTCCGCCCCGGCGAAGTCGAGCGTGTACGGCGTGCGCGTGTCGACGGCGACGAAGTTGAACGAAGCCGGATCGGTCGGCGGCGGGCCGTCCACGAGAACCCGCTCCCTTACGGTCGCGGCTCGGTTCGTTTCCGCGCCGATCACGCCGGCCGGCTCAACGGCGGACGGCATGATGGGCCTCGTAGCGCGCGATTTCCTCCTTGAACTGGTTGATGTATCGCTTCAACGATTCCATCGAGGCCTCGCGCAGTTCTTCGTCGCCGCCGGTCTCGTCCTGGTGCGCCCGGTAGAGGGCCTCCAACCGCTCCAGCTTGCGCCGCGTGTTCTGGACCTCGCGTTCGTTTCTGAGCATCACACCATCACCTCAATCATTCCCTTGGGGGCTCCAGCGCGATCGGCAGCGAAGGTGACATTGACAAACTCGTCGAAGTCCGCTGATTCCGCCAACGCGATGTCCAAGAACGGAAGCCCTATTCGCAATTCGCGGAATGCCGCTCCGGTTCTCCGCACGCCGCGCGGGAACAGCAGCACGCAGTCCACGTCATTCGGCTCCATTATATCGGTGACAAAGCTGCCGTTCAAGATGATTCGCTGGACGCCGGCGCGCACGCCCAGGGCGACCATCCACCGCACCGACTCCATCTGCGCCCGGCGCAGTTCCGATTCACGCCCGAAGCGAGCCTCGATTTCCGCAAGCGTGGCCGGATGAACACCGGGCGGCAGGAAGCCGGAATCGTCAAAGGCCGGGATCATTCACGCCCCGATCGTCGCGCTGGCCGTCTCGCTCCACGGTCCCTTTTCGCCGGTGGTGCTGACCCAACGCAGCATGTAATGGGCGGTCTTGCCGCCGTCGGGGCCGTCGAACTCGGTCATGTAGGGCGTCCGCGTATCGACGGCCAGGAACGTCAACTCGCCGGGGTCGACCGGCGGCGGGCCGTCGCTGCGAAGAAACCGCTTACTCACGTGCGCGGCTCGGATCATTTCCGCGCCCAACACGCCCGCGGGACTGGCCTTCCGCGTGGGCGTGCTCTCATCGGAAAACTCGATGGTGTGCCGCAGGCACTCTCCCGCGTCGACCGCCGGCAGGGCATAGTCTCTCCACGAACTCATCCACCGACAGACCCATGTCGTCGATCAGACCGCGCAGGGTTCCCGGCTTGAGGTCACGGCCCTTGTGGACCGGGATTACCAGCCGTCGGTTGTCAGAGTCCCGCATGTACACCGCATGGCTGTCTTTCTGACGATCGAACGCGAAACCGAGCATTTCAGCGACACGGATCACCTCCCGCGCTGAAACGACCGGCAGCTTGCTCACCGGGCAACCTCAACGGGCTTGAACAACAGGTCTTCCTGCGGAATCGGTTCCCCGTGGGCTTCGACGCTTTCCAAATAGGCTTCGATCGCCTCCCGGATGTTGTCAATCGTTTCGTCGAGGGAGTCGCCTTGAGAATGACAACCTTTGAGCGCGGGGCAGAAGGCGTGGAATCCTCCATCGGCTTCACGCTCGAGAATGATCGTATAACGATGGGTGGCCATCTGCGTGCCCGCGTTTTCGGCGTAACCGATCCTGCGGCGCTGGACAGCCTGGTTGCACCGCCGCAACCGCCGCAGCGGTCGTTCCGTGGCTGCCCCCCGGGCCAGCCGAGCACCGGCACGCCACATGCGGCTATTATCCGCTCCGGTCGGGGCCTTGTCCAGCCCAATCGGGGCATCGACAGGGTCTTTCAATTCTCAGGTATCTGGGCGGATGAGGGCCAGGGCTTCGCGAGGGTGGGCGGCGTGGCGGCGGCGATGTTGGGAACGCCTTTCGCGCCGTCGTCCCGAGCTTTATTTCCGCCGCGCATCGGACCATTTTCTTGCACCAGCACTTCGAGAACAGTATCATGGGAGGAGAATCGGCCCGACCTGGTGGGAATGGCCGCCGACTCAGCGAGAGATACCGATGCCCCAGTCCTGTACGAGTGACCGCCTCGCCTCCTTGTTCGCTTATCTTGACGGCCTGACGCAGCGGCCTTCGGTCGAGGCGCTGGAAAAAAGGCTCGCCTCCCTGGAGATCACGCTCGAGGACGTCGCCGGCCACGTACACTTTTCCCCGCATCATTATTTGAGGAACCTTATTCGCGAGGGGCCGCACTATCACGCCCTGGCCCTGTGCTGGCGAAGCGGGCAGCGCAGTCCGATCCACAACCACGCCCAATCCATTTGCGGCGTGCGCGTGTTGGCAGGCACCGCCTCGGAGACTCGGTTCGAGCGCACGCCCTGCGGCCAACTCAAGGCGACCCTGACGCGCGATCTCTTCACGGGGAACGTCTGCGTCTCCCTGGACAACGACACGCACCAGGTCTCCAACCTTCAGGCCGCCGGCACCGACCTGGTCACGCTGCACATCTACTCGCCGCCGCTGCTCAAGATGCAAACCTATTCCCTGACCGACGGCACGGTCGGCGAGTTTCGCCCGATGGATTACGACTACATCCACGGCGGGGGCATTTAAGGCACGCGATCAAGACCTGTAGCACAGGCGTTCCGCGTGTATCTCCATCGCCGGGGAGCGGGCCAACCGTTTTACCATCGCGTTCGCAGAACCAGTTTTGTCGCTTTCTGGTTTGCCTGGAATCGCGTCTGATTTCAGCGCTTCCTCATGTCTTGCGCTCTTGCTTGCCACCGACTTCGTACGTGTTTAGCGGGGTTGTTGGCGTCGGGGGCTTCTGGCCGAATAAGTCAACGGATAGGTCCAATGACCCATGCTACGGGTTCAACAGATGGGTCATTCGACCCATCTGCTGATGGCGTTGACCTGGGGCCGCCCTCCGACACCACCTCGTCCTTGCGGCCACAACTACCCGCTAAACACGTACCCGACTTCAGTCGGTGGCAAACAGAAGGTTTCCGGCAAACAAGAGGTTCTTGGCGGACAAGCGGTGCTTGAGTTTGAGTGGGTATGGGTTATTTGCTTCTCTCGGAGTCCTCGGGCCGGGTCTTCGCCTCGCCGACTTGAAATCCCGCCGGGTTCGAATCGGGCGACCAACGATGTCGCTGGAGCGAAAGCGGAACGTTACGCCTTCGCAGTTCCCGGAGCAGGTCGGTTCGGACGTCGTTGGTCAGGCCCCAGGCGCCGGAGGGGGTATCAGCCCAGGCGGCGACCCAGCAGCAGATGGCGTCTTTTTCGATTCGAATCACCCAGAACTTGGGTTCCTCACTGCCGGAGAAATAAGCGCTTCGGGAGGGAATGCTGATGGCGACCTCTCTGACTTCGTCGAGATCCGCATCGGGCGCCACCCAGAACTCGACGTAAGCCCATTGGTAGGTATCGAACAGTGAGTAGTTGAAGAACGTGGATTGAATCATTCGACTGTTGGGTACGAGATATCGACGCCAGTCCCAGGCTTTGACGGTCGTGTGCGTGGCGGTGATGTCCTCCACCGTTCCGTAGCAGTCGTCGATGCGAACCGTGTCGCCGATGCGAACCAGTCGTGAAGCGCAAATGACAAGGCCGGCCGTTGCGTTCTCCAGGAACGGCCGAAGGGCCAGACCCAACAAGACGGCGAGCACCGCCGCCACGATGGACGCCGAAGACGCGGAGGTGGAGGCGATGAATGGGAATCCTGCCAGTATCAGCGTGGTTCCGACGATCAGCGGAACCAGCAAGCGGCGCAGGACGCTGAAGTGGCTCTCGATGCTTTCGAGTCCTCGCTCGACAGCCACTGCCTGGGGGTCGTCGATGGGACCCTTTGTGCGCACGGCCTCAAAGCGGCGGCGCTTTTCGACATTGCTCATCCGATCCTGTCGAGATGAGCGGAGAAACACGAGCGTCCGCACGAGTGCATAGGTGCCGACAGCGAGCACGACGACGATGTAAATTGCTTCTGGAATGGTAAGTGGCACTGTGAACTCCAATCATTCGCCGAGGATAACCGCGACCTGATGCGGGGCCGGTTGATCCTAGCCGGGCTGGTCATGGCCCAGTTCAACCGCTGGTCTAACCGCCGCATGACTGCGTCGGCCCGGATCATTCACACCGCTTCCTGACGGTCGCGGCTCTGATCGGGCGCGCGGCGGCGTTTGAGCGAGCCGCGCTCATGGTTTCTCGGATCGGGTGCGACGTTGGCGTTTGAGCCGGCCGAGGCCCAATAGCATCAACGGCAGTGTGAAGCCGGCGGTGGTTCCGCACGTTCCGTCGGCGCACTCGGGCGTTGCCAAGGCATTGTCCCTTGATTCGGCGAAGGAGTTGCTCACGCGGTTTCCGTCGGTGTCGATGCGGTTGGTGTTCGGGACATAGCGCGAGCCGCCGCCACAGTTGGGGGGATTGAGTGGGATGAAGGCGAGTCCCGTGACGCGAGGGAACCGGGTCGGCCCGACGGGTGTGCCGGCGCCGGTGGCTGGGTTGATGGTGATGAGCAGATCGGTGGCCACGTCCGTTGCGTAGAGTTCGCCCGTGGCGGGATGGATCGCGAGGCCGCTGACATCCGCGAACCCGATCGGCCCGACGGCGGTGCCGGATCCGGTGGAAGGGTTGATCGTGATGAGCCGGTCGGTGGCGGTGTCTACGCCGAACAGCAGGTTCGTGGCCGGGTTGAACGCCAGACTCAGCACGTTTTGGAAGCCCAGCCGGCCGACGACGCGGCCCGAGCCGGTGATGGTATTAATGGTGATGAGTTGGTCCGAGGCGACATCCACGCCGAACAGGGTGGCGGTGGCCGGATCAAACGCTAACGCCGCAACGGTGCCGAGTCCGATCGGCCCGACCGTCGTGGCCGCACCGCCGGCCCTGTCCAGGGTGATGAGCTGGCCGGACGTGATATCCGTTGCGAAGAGCCTGCCGGTGATTTCGTCAAAGGTCAGACCGTGCGCGGTGGTGAATCCCAGGGCTCCAATTGCGCTGCCGGCGCCGGTCGCCACGTTGATGGTGAAGAGCAGGTCGGCATTGGACGCAAGGAGTTTGCGGGCGTTCGGATCGAAGGCCAATCCCCGGGCGGAATCGAACCCCATCGGGCCGACGGGAGTTCCCGCGCCGGTCGCGGGATTGATGATGATGCACAGCCCCGTGGCGCGGTCTGCCCCGTAAAGCGTTCCCGTCAACGGGTCGAAGTCGAGCGCGGTTACGGCATCGAAGCCCAACAACCCGACGGTCGTGCGGACTGCGGTGGCGGGATCGATCAGGACGAGTGCGTCCGTCGCGGTGTCCGTCGCCAAGAGCAGGCGCGTGGCCGGATCGAAGGCCAAGCCTTCCAGGGAAGAGGGCCCCAACGGGCCGATGGCCGTGCCCGCGCCGCTGGTCGGGTCGATGGCGATGAGTTGGCGCGTGGCGAGGTCGGCGCCGAACAGGCCGCCGGTGACCGGATCGCAGGCGAGAGACTTCACTGCGGTGAAGCCCAAGGGGCCGATGGCCGTTGCCGTTCCGGTTGTTTGATTGATGGTGATGAGTTGGCCGGTGAGGGTGTTGGTCCCGAAGAGTGTGTTGGTTGTCGGATTGAAGGCGAGGCCCTCGACGGCATTGAAGCCCAGCGGACCGATGGCCGTGCCCCTGCCGGTGTGGGGTTGGATAGTGATGAGTTGGTCGGTCTGCAAATCGACGCCGATCAAAGCGCCTGCCGCCGGATCGAACGCCAATCCGCGAACGTCGGAAAACCCGAGCGCGCCGACGGCGGTGCCCGTGCCCGTCGTCGGGTTGATGGTGATGAGTTTGTCGGTGGCCGTGTCCACGCCGAACAGCGTGCCGGTTGCGGGCCTGAAGGTCAGGCTTGTGACGGATGCAAACCCCAACGGGCCGATCGGCGTCGCGCTGCCCGTTGTCGGATTGATGGCAAGAAGTCTGTCGGCGGCGGTGTCCACCGCGAAGAGCGTGTTGGTTTCCGGGTTGAACGCGAGGCCCTCCACGGAGGCGAAGCCCAACGGGCCGACCGCCGATCCGATGCCGGTTGTCTGATTGATGGTGATGAGTTGGCCGGTCGCGGTATCGATGCCGAACAGGGTGCCGGTGGCCGGATCGAAGGCCAGGCCGCTGACCGCGCGAAATCCCAACGGCCCGACGGCGGCGCCTTCGCCGGTGTTCAGGTCGATGGTGATAAGTTGACCCGAGTCGACATTCGCCCCGAAGAGCGTTCGCGTATTGGGATCGAAGGCCAAGCCGGAAACTGAAGCGAACCCCGCCAGCCCCATGCCGGAGCGCGGCGCCGCGGCGCCGGTTGAGGTGCTGAGATTCAGGAAGAAGGCCGCGTTGGTGCCGACCAGCATCGTGCCGAGGTTGCATTCATCGGGAATGCCGTCGCCGTCACAATCATTGCTGGTGCCGGCCAGCAGGTCGCACTCGTCCGGGACGCCGTTGTCATTGCAGTCGGCGGAGGCGCCGCATCCCGGCAGGTTACATGGGCTGTCGGGGGTTGCGCAGTCGGTGTCGCAGCCGTCGGGGATGCCGTTGCCGTTGCAGTCCTGGCCACGGGCCCGACCGGCCAGACATAGAATGACGGCGAGCGAGAGGATGCCGCAACGTGAGCCGCTGGCAAGGCGCCGGTGCATGGGTCGAACCTCGAGGTCTTTCCTGCCGAGTGTTGGTCGGTATCTCTGCCTTCCCCATCGCCGATTCCCCTCCGCGGCGGGCATCTGCGAGGGATGGTCCGCATAGCGGACCCTACACGGACGGCATTGTACCACATTTGCCCTGGGAATCGGAGCGATTCTGACTTTGTTGGGGGGAGGCGAAAGCAGCCCTGGACCGAGAATCTCGCGCCGGAACCGCTCGCGAAACATGTGGCGTGCCGGCCCGAGATTCCTCGCTCGGTCCACTGCTCAGCGGGATAGGTTCCCACGGTTCCGTGCAGAGGCCCATCGCGATCTGAGTCACGCCGACATGGCCGGTCCGGACAATGTGTCAGGATTCACCAGCCCGCGGATGTCGCCGCCGTTGAGGGTGCGGATGTCGGCGATGCCGAACTTCATCATGGCCAGTCGGGTCAGGCCCAGGCCGAAGGCGAAGCCGGTGTATTCGCCTGGGTCGATGTTGCCGTGGCGGAGCACGTTGGGGTGGACCATGCCGCAGGGGAGAATCTCGATCCAGCCGCTTTTCTTGCAAGTTGCGCAGCCGGTGCCGTCACAGATTTCGCAGGACATGTCCATCTCGAAGCCCGGCTCGACGAACGGGAAGTACCCCGGTCGCAGACGCACCTTGACCTCGCGATGGAAGACCTCGCGCAATAGCAGTTTCATGAACGCGATCAGATGGGCGATCGAGATGTGCTTGTCGATCAGCAGACCCTCGACCTGGAAGAAGGTGTTGTCGTGTGACGCATCGACGGCCTCGTAGCGGAAGCACCGCCCGGGAGCGATGACGCGCAGCGGTGGGCCCCACTTTTTCATGGCCCGAACCTGGCATGGGCTGGTGTGCGTGCGCAGCAGCCAACCATTGGTCAGCCAGAATGTATCCTGGGTGTCGCGTGCCGGGTGCATCTCCGGGATGTTGAGGGCCTCGAAGTTGTAGTAGTCGGTCTCCATCTCCGGCCCGCCGACGACGGCAAACCCCAGGCTCGTGAACAGGCGTTCGACCTCGCGTTGAACGATGGTGACCGGATGGAGCGATCCGCACCGGCTCAGCGGCGGCGGGAGGGTCGGATCAAAGCCAGCCGTCTTTTTTCGCTCACCGGCGACGTCGGCATCCCGCAGGGCCCCCAGGGCGGCCTGGAATCGGTCCTTGACCGCGTTTTTCGCCGTGTTGATGGCCTGTCCGGCGGCCCCGCGCTGATCCGGGGCGAACGCTTTGATCGACTTGAGCACGTCGGCCAGCGGCCCTTTGACCAGCCTGGATTCGGCGGCGCGCAGGCCGTCGGCCGTGCCGGCGTCTCTGACCGCCGCCTCGGCCTGGCGCTCGATGGTGCGGAGCAGTTCGTTGAGTTCGGTCAGATTCATGGCGCATCCCGCAGGCGATTGTGACGCATCGGCAATCATGCGAAGCGTCTCGAAGACCAGAGTTGTAAACGGCCGCGTCGTTGGGGGCAAGATGGCTCGGCGCTGCGGCATGACGACGTGGAGTGCGCGAGCTGTCGCAGCCGGGGACGCGGATCGGCCCGCGACGGACTAGCGCGAGGCGACGTGCATGGGGTTTCGCGGGTCGTTGCTCGTGGCGGGCATCAACATCGAGGTAAACTCGTCGACTGAGGGCGAGTCCTTGATGGTCCGCGCCGGTACGCCGACGACCGTGGTCATCGGGTCCACATTGCGGACAACGACGGCCCCGGCGCCGACGACGGCATCGAAGCCGATGTGTACGTTCTGAACGACCGTGGCGCCGATCCCGATGAAGGCGCCGGTCCCCACGGTGACGTGGCCCGCCAGCCGGACGCCCGGGCAGACGTGGGCGCAGGTGCCGATCATCGATTCGTGATCGACGATGCAGCCCGTATTCAGAATGGCGTAGTCGCCGACCTGGCAATGCGCACAAATCAAAGATCCGGCGGCGATGACCGCCGCCTTGCCCAGGGTCACGCTGGTGGCCAGTTGGGCGGAGGGATGAATCGCGCTTTCCAGTTCGAAACCATTTTGTTCGAGCATCTCTCCCATGGCCCGGCGGACGCCGTTGTCGCCGATGGCGACGATGGCCCGACAGACCCCGCGATTCTGGAGTTCGGTCAGATGCGACATGTCGCCGAGCACCGGCAGGCCATCCACGCGCCGGCCTCCGAGGGCGGGATTGTTATCGAGAAATGCGACGGGTTTGCAGGTTCCGGCCTGGCGGAGGATGTCGAGGACGACCCGGCCGTGGCCGCCGGCCCCCAGAATGACGGTTTCCCTGTTCTGCGACATCTCCGCAATCCCTTTACACCATCAAAGGGTGTTGTCGCCTTGCTTCGGCGTCAGCCCCGCCCCGCCGGCCCACTCTCCCGCCAGTGAACGTATCGGCCGAAGATGCATAGCGGTGTGAACCGTCAGGCTCCCGGCTCGTAGGCCATGATGAAGGCTTACCATGCGCAGGTTTTGCGCTTCCCGGAAGCCGGCTCCCCTTTGCTTCTCAGCGCTGTGATCGGCGATGGAGCCTGGGTTGGTTTGCTGTCTTCGGAAACGCGGAGAGTTATCGGTCCTTGTGCGCATTTCCTGCGATGGGCGAAGCGAGACTTGCCGAGTGTCGGGAGGGGGTCGGATGGGGCTGCGGGCCGCCTAGAATAACTTCTATCGGTCCTCAAAGGCGTCGATAACAGCGATCGAGAAGCGCGCACAGAGACCCCGAGGGCTAACCGGGAGTGTCCAACGTGACGGGATTGCTATCAGTGTTTGAGTTCGGCAGAGCCGGCGAGACGCGACGCATGAGGCGCCGGTTTTCGCGGATGACCTGCCTTGCGGCGGCCGTTTTGTTCAGCGCCGGCTGCGGCAGTGCGGAATGGATTCGGAATGGGTTTATCGATCCGACCCAGGTGGGCAATTTCCAAAGCCCGATTCGACTCGAAATCCGGGACTCGCTGAGCATCCTCGAGGAGCCCAGCGGCATTCCCGGTGCGGAGGAGCCCACGGCGGAGGATCTCGTCGCGAACTATGAAGAGGCAAGAATCGCCTCGGGGGACGTTGTTCGGGTATCCATCTATGAACTGCTCACCCCAACCCAAAGCACGGACCAGCAGTTTCAGGTGCGTAACTCAGGGTACCAAACGCTCACGGTTCTGGGCCCGGTGAGAGTTGCCGGCCTCACCGCCCGGGAATTGGAACTGGACATCAAAGCGCGGCTGCGGGAAGCCCAGATTCTGGAGGATGCCGAAGTCCAGGTCGCCATTCTCCGCTCGGCGGCCCTGGAGTTTTCGGTGATCGGCCAAGTGACCCGTCCAGGGAATCTGCCGATTCCGCGGCCGGACTACCGGCTGTTGACTGCGCTGGCCGCAGCAGGCGGCATCCCTCCACAGATAGAAACGATCTATGTCATTCGAGGCGGGGCCTCGAGGCAGGGCGCTGAAGCCGATGTAGAAGAAGCGATTCCCGAAGTCGCCCCGCCTCTGCCGACGCCGGAACAAGACATGGGTCCACTGATGATGTCGGACGTCTCGTCCGGGCCGACGTCCACTTCCGCCACGAGCACCACGTCGAGCGGGCCTACTGATGCCGATGGGGTGGACGAGTTGGAGATATTGGAAGGAAGACCGCGGGGGCAATCGGTCGTTCCCACCTTCGACCCGGCCACGGGGCAATGGGTTATCTCCAGCGCCGACAGCCAAGCGGCGGATTCAGCCCCGGAACCAGGGGCGGAGTTGGATTTCCCAGACCAGGTCTCTTCTTCTCCCAGCGAGTCGGGGCCTTCCAGCGGTCCGCCGATCTCGGATGGGGCGCCAACGTCGCAGGAGGCCGAATCGCTGGAGCCGCCGGTGCGCGTCATCGAGATTCCGACGAAGCCTTTGTTGGCGGGTGATTCCCGCTACAATATCGTGATCCGGCCCAACGATCTGATTGACGTGCCGTCGAGCGTGTTCGGCGAATACTACATGGGCGGCAATATCGCTCGACCGGGGGCGTACTCTCTGACCGGTCGACAAATCACCGTGAAACAGGCGGTGGTTTCGGCGGGCGGGTTCGGGCCCTTGGCCTGGCCATCGCGTGCGGACTTGATCCGGAGGGTGAGCAAGAGCGAGGAGCAGATGATCCAAATCGACCTCGATGCGATCTATGCCGGAAAGACGCCTGACTTCTACCTGCGGCCCAACGACGTGGTCAACGTGGGAACTTCTCCCGCGGCGATCTTTCTTGCCGTGTTGCGGAATGCATTCCGCCTGAGTTACGGATTCGGGTTCGTGTATGATCGCAATTTCGCGGACCGGGATACCTTCGGTGCGGTTGAACAGCGGAAGAACCGCCGTCGGATCGAGGCGCAACAGCGGGGGATTCCATTCTAGTTCTCCGTCACAGTTGATCTTTCGGGTGGTACGGGCGTCTCGCCCGTCCGGAACGGGCAAGATGCCCGTACCACCCAACCCGAAGAATTGATTGTAACGAAGCACTAGGCCGTTGATGCCCGGGTGATTGGAGAGGCCCTCGCTACGAAGCGCCAGGCATTGCTCGATTCCGCCGGGTCTGCCGGGTCATCTGCGCCGGCGGGGCTCGGACCCTGCCGGGAGCTGCAACGGAGCCTGATCTGCCTCAGAAACCCGCCGAGGATTCGCAGACGGTCTGAACACGGGGAAGCATCTGGTGGACACGGAAGCGAGCGTGAAAGTGCTGGACTATCGCGGGGACGGTGCCGAACCGTCGGGTCGTTGGGATGGTCCGCATAGCGGACCCTACACCTACACCGGCTGGTGGGAAGCGCTTGGGCCGATCGGTGTCGCGAAGATCACCGTCATCGTGGCGTTGGTGTCGTGGTTCTACGGCGATCACTTCTATAGGCTCTATCGCGTCTGGCTCCAGCCCGATTGGTCGCACGGATTTCTGGTGCCGGTGTTCTGCCTGTATCTCGTGCACATGAGGCGGGCCGAGTTGCTCAGTGGCGATCACGTGGGGTCGTTGTGGGGATTGGCGGTGATGCTGTTTGCGGTCGCGATGTACGCGGCCAGCATTTACGCGAAGTACGGTTATCCCCAGCCATTGTCGATTCTCGTGATGATCGTGGGCACCGTTCTCCTGATTCGGGGGTGGCGGACGCTCTGGCTGACGGCCTTTCCGATCGCATTCCTGTTTTTGGCCATTCCGCCTCCGGTGCGGCTCTATCGGCACTTTTCCCAGCCTCTCCAACAGTTTGCCGCCGCCGTGTCGGCGTCGCTGTTGAATGCGCTGCCCGGTGTCGTTGAGGTTGAGCGGGCGGGCATCAATCTCGCGTTCTACATGGAGGGGGGGCACGAAGGCACCTTCACAGTGGCCGGCGCATGTAGTGGCATGCGCTCACTGATGGCGTTCGTGGCCCTGGGCTTGGCCATGGCGTACCTGGGCCGACGACCCCTGTGGCATCGCATCGTTCTGTGCGTCTGCGTCGTGCCGGTCGCTGTCTGCTGCAACATCCTGCGCGTGATCATCACCGGGTCGCTACAAATGTATGGACACGAGGAACTCGCGGGTGGATCGTCCCATGCGATCCTGGGCTTGCTGATGTTCGCGCTGGGGTTCACGGTCTATCTGGCCGTACTCTGGGCGCTGGACCACGTCTTCGTCGAGGAGCCGGACGAGCCCGACGTTGACGAAGCGATCCCCGCGGGAGGCCAGGCATCATGATCTCACGGAACGGGTCGAGCATTCACTATGGGCTGGCGGTGCTGGTGTTGGTCGGTGGAGCGATCGGGATGAAAGTCGCCAAGGCTCGCGGGTCATTGACGGTGCTGAAGAAGCCGCTGCCGATTCGCAAACCTCTGCGAGACATCGATCGTGACGCGTTGGGTGCGTTTGAGGTGTTGAGCGTGAGGAAACTGGCGCCCGACATCGTCCAGGAACTGGGGACTGAGGAGTACATTAACTGGGTCTTGTCTGATTCGAGATTCAGGAAGACGTCCATGGCGACCGTGTACCTGTCGATCACCTACTATACGGACGTCCTGGATCAGGTTCCTCACGTTCCCGAGGAATGTTATTTTCAGGGGGCCTTTTCGCAGTCCGGAGATGAGACGCTGATTTTCAAGATGGATCGCCTGGGGCGGGAGATTCCCGTGAGGCGTCTATCTTTCTTTCCTCCCCGCGAGTTTGTGAAGAAGACTTACGTGTATTATACTTTCCGCGTCAACGAGTCGTTCTACACCAATCGTGAGGCGGTGCGTTTGAGGATGGCTTCGCCCCTTGATACACATTTGTATTACTCGAAGGTGGAAGTCTGCTTCCAGGACGTGGAGGAGAATGCGCTGGACAACGTCGATCGCCGGGCCAGGGCGCTGCTTGATCTCAGCATCAACGAGTTGGAGAAGTCGCATTGGCCCCGGAAGGGGACCGAACGCGGCGGCGTCCAAGTCGGTCTCCGTGCATGGCGACCTGATCTGGAGCGCCCGACTGACACCGCCTTTGTCCGTACCCCCCGAGGGGAGATGATCGCCGAATCCCCGGGTCTATCGTCTCGGGCGAGCATCGAGGAGGTTCCAGTATCGCCGAAGTCGGGATATCATAACCCGACTCGACGAGACTGCGGACACGCATGTCGTACGTAAACCATACATCTCGGTTTGAACTTGCCGGCGTTCGTCATGCCTGCGAGGGGAACAGTTTGCGAGAGAAGAGGCACAACTCATGGCAAAGAAACTGAATAAGAATCTCGTTGGCGCCCTGATTCTGCTGGGGATGGTCCTGATGGCGGCGACCGGCATCGTACTCCTGAAGAATCTGCCGGGGCAGGATCCGACGAAGTATGCGGCAGATGCCGAGTCATTCAAGGAAGAGGGCGATTACAAACGGGCCATGCAAACCTTTGCCCGTGCCTTCTCGAAGGATCCCAGTGAGAACCCGATGTACCTGGTGGAGGCTGCGGATTGCGCGATCGAGGCGGGTGATCTCAGTCGGGCGCGCAAGTTCATCGGGGGGGCCAAGGTTCGAGATGCGCGTTTCAAGCCCGCACTGCAAATCGACCTGGAGCTCGAGTTTGAAATTGCGAACCTCTACAGCAACTCCGCGCAATGGAGCCAGGTCCTGGAGTCGGCGAAGGAGATGCTGTCTCTCGACGAGAACAGCGAGTCGGCCTTTGCGCTTCACGCCATGGGGGCGGCGTACTTGCAGCTTCGCGCCGAAGATGTGTCTTACGTAGAGAAGGGTCTGGCCGCTCTGAGGCGGGCGAACGAACTCGACCCAGGCAAGGTCGAGGTGATCGAGACGCTCACCGGGGAATACTGGCGGTCCGAGCGCGCCAGGAAGGCCGATGGAAAACTCGACGAAGCCGAGGCCTTCCAAAAGAGCCGTGCCCTATTGATTGAAACCGGCCTCGCCAATCATCAAGGATCGGACGACGAGGAGGATCTGGCCAAGCTCAAGCGACTTCAGGCCCGCTACATGGTGTTGGAAGGCTCGACCGAGGAGGGGCTTGCTCTGCTGGAGCGTCTCGCCAAAGAGGAGAAAACTCGGACAAATGCGCACCTGTTGCTTGCCTCCTTGTACCTTGGCGGCGCGGTGATAGGAATCGAGCCCAATGTAGAAGTGGCTGAGCGGAACATCGAAGAAGCGTTGGCGATCGAACCGAAGAACGGACAAATCTATGAGATGCTGGCCAGGGTGTACCAATACCAGCGCTCCACCATGACGGATGCGGAGGAGACCGCCGCGATCACTCAGAAGGAACGCGATCTCTACGAACGCGGCCTCGAGACGGTCGAGCGCAGCAAGCACTTCCGAGAGTTGCAAAACAATCGCTCGCGCGTTGCCTTCATTGAGGGCCTGTTCATGCAGGAACTGCGGAGCGCCGCCACGGAGAAAGACGCGGCCCAGAAAGAGTCGTACTTGCAGGCGGCCGAAGCGTGGATCGAGAAGCTCAAGGATGAAGTGAGTGGTCAGTCGTTTGAAGTCCGGTTCCTGACCGCCCGCTTGTTCTATGCCCGCGGCGAGGTGGTCGCGGCCACGCGCGAGGCGGAGGCAGCCAAACAGCTTGCCCAAGGCCGATCGAATCTGGCCCTGGAGAAACTCCTGACGGATCTCTATACAAGCCAGGGGCAGTGGGGCGCTGCGCGCGAGTCGCTCGAGCAGGCCTTCAGAAAGACGCGTAACGATCCGGGTCTCTACGTCGCGATGGGGCGGATCCTGCTGAGAGAAGGGCGAGCCGCTGAGGCCCTGCGGTATCTGAAACCGAGTAGCCCGGACGAGGTTCGCAAGGCATTGGCCAAGGATCGCGGCGCGATCGCCCTCAGTATTGATGCCTACAGACAGTTGAAGCAGTTTGAATTGGCCGCGGAGGCAAGCCGGCAGTTGGGTGAGAGTTCTCCCGATGATGCACTTCGGCAGGCCGCAATCATGGCGTGGGAAGAGCGCTACGATGACGCGGAAGCGAAGATCAAGGAAGTTCTGAAGAACAACCCGAAGAATCAGTCCGCGATACGGGCACTTCTCTCTCTCTACCGAACGATCGGGCGGCTGGACGATGCACGGGCGACGGTCAAGTCACTTCTCGAACAGGATCCGGAGAATCGCGAGTATAAACGATACGAGTTGATCCTCATGGAGGACGTGGAGGGTCAGGCGCCGGACGATCGCATCGTGGAATTCATCAATGAAGAGAAAGACGATCTGACTCGCTTTGTGGCCCTTGCGAGTTTCTATAACTCTCGTGGGAATGCGGAAGAGACAAGAGCATATCTTGATAAAGCGGAAGCGCTGCGGCCCGAAGACCCCGGAATCCTGCAGAAGCAATTCGGAATGGCGTTGACTGCCCAAGACTGGGAGCGGGCAAACAAGTATGCCCGCCGTGATGGGGAATTAAACCTTGACGGCACCGAGGGCAAGATATCGGAGGGGCGGCTGGCCATGGCGAGGGGCTATGCCGAAAAAGTTGCCGGACGTGAGGCCGAGGCGCGGGAGTACTACGAGCAGGCGATCGACCTGATGAAAGTCGGGCTCCAGAAGTACCGGAGCTATTCGCTGGGCTGGACATACCTGTCTCAGGCGTACCTTGCGGCGGACCGCATCGATGAGGCGAAAGACGTCCTGGCTAGAGCGATTGACGTCGACCCGACGAACGGACACGCTCACCGCGCTTTGGCCAGGATCGCTGCTCAGGAAGGCAACGAAGTAGCGGAGAGAGAACACCTGGCGGCAGCCCAGAAGACATTGCCCAGTGACTCATGGATCAAGAGCCGGCTCCAGTTCTATGAGGAGAAGGAGAATCCGAGCGAGGGGATCGCCATACGCGAGAAGCGCAGAGCGGGACAGCCGGACGATACTGACAACCTGGTCGCGCTGGCCCGCCTCTATGGCGACGAACAAATCGGGCAGTATGAGAAAGCTGCGGAGACTTATCGTGAGGCCCTGAAGCTTTCCAAAGGCGATCTTCCATTGGCGCGAGAGGTGGCGGCGTTCTTCGCCTCCGACCGCGTCGGTCAGCCCTCTGACGGAGAGACCCTGCTGAAGGACATGCTTCGTCACGAGGAGGATCTTCCCCGCAAGGCGCTGATCGCCGCCTCCCTCGGTCAGTTCTACGAATCGCAGAAACACCTCGCGACCGCAGACAGGTATTACCGCTTAGCCGTCTCACTCAATCCATCGAAAGAGAGTTTGGCCATCGCGGCCGACTTTTATTCCCGCACCGGCCGGCTGAACGATGCCCTGGAGTATTACGAGCGAACACTCGAGCTGGCAGATAACGATCCCGTTGTTGACCAGAGTACGCGGTCCAGGATCGTTGCCGTCCTGTTGGCCATGGGCGATTTGGACCGCGCGAAGAGCAAAGTGGACGATTTCCTGGCGAGGTATCCCAACGATCCGCAGGCGATGATCTATGAAGGCGCTTATCACCGCATTGGCGGAGACATAAACAAGGCCAGGGAGGCCTTCGATCGCCACCTGGAGAAGGAGCCCGACAACGCCACTGCGCTGTGGCAGCGAGGGCAACTCTATCTGCTTCTCGGTCGGTGGGAGAAAGCGATTCAGGACCTGAAGGGTTCCAGGGCCTCCCGGCCCGATGCATTTGAATACAAGCATCGCATTGCCCTGGCCGACGCCCTGGTCGAGGCCGGCCGTGGCGACGAGGCAGTCGTTGAACTGCGATCGATCCTGGAAACCCACCCTGAAGCACAAGACGTGGCTGAAGCGCTGGTGGATGTCTACAAACGGGTGATCCCGGCACGGCTTTCCGACGCAGAGGATCTCGTCTACCGCTACATGCGGATGTTTCCACGAGATTACAAATGGCCGCAGCTTCTGGGAGAGCTGGGCAGATTGTCCAAAGACCACGAGAAGGAGATCGAGGGATATCAGAAGGCTGCCGAGTTGGGTTTGTACCAACCCAAAGTCGTTCGCCCTTTGTTCCTGGCCTACAAGGATGCGGGCCAGTTCCGAAGAATCATCCAATACGCCACCGAAAAACTCGCCGCCGAAGCCCTGGAACAGGACCCTGAACTCCTGACGACCCTTGGCTGGGCCTATTTGAAAGCAGGCCGCCAGGAGGAGGGCTCGCAGGCCTACTCGCAGGCGCTTGCGGTCACAGGCAAGGACTTCGCCGAGCACACGGTCGTTGTGAGCGCTTTGGCGAAAACGCTCGGTCCACAGGCCGCCCTCGAGTGGGCCCAATCGGTGGCGAAGTTGGACCCGAGCAACGTGGATACAAGACGCGCTCTGGTACATCTCTTCAAAATGAACGACAAGACGGACCTCGCCATTGCAGAGTGTGACCGGATCATGGAGATGACTCCAGGCGATGCGAACATGGTATTCGCCCACCTGGCGAAGGGGATGTTGCTTAATTCACTGGATCGGGCCGAGGAGGCCAAATCCCAATATGAGGCCGCCCTGAAGATCGACCCGGACCAGCCCGTGGCCCTGAACAACCTGGCCTATCTCCTGGCCAAGCGTCTGAACAAGCCCGCCGAGGCGTTGCCGTACGCGAAGCGGGCAAGCCGGGTCTTGCCCCAGGACGACAACGTGCTCGACACCTATGGGTGGGTTCTGTCGTTGAACGGCAAGCTCGGTGACGCGGCCGGCACCCTGCTCAGGGCACTGGAGATCAAACGCGATAATCTCGACGCCACCATCCATCTGGGAATGGTTTGTCTGAAGCAAAAGGACTTGGAGGAGGCCAGATTCCGGCTGAACAGGGCGAAGGAACTGGCGGAAGCCCAAGGCAGAACCGACGAATTGCCGAAGATAATCAAGGCTCTGAAGGAAGTGGATGACCTGGGAGGATAGGTGCGCGTGGGCGGAGGGGGCCAAGGCTCTGCCGGAGCCTGTGCGGGACGCCTCTCCGTCTTCGTTTGCGAGGGCGACTCGGTAGTGAGGACGAGACGATGACGACCCTGACGGCCGCGACACCCACGACGGGCGGTGCCTTGCTCAGCGGCACCGCTCCGCGCTCCGGTGCCCCGGCCGGCGCGGGACTGAGTTCTTCCGACATCGTCCAGATCCTCCGCCAGCGATTGGTCCTCATCTGCGTCGTCTGGTTCTTCATGGTCGTCCTGAGCGTCGGCTTCACGTTCTACATGCGTCATTACTATCCCGAATACCGGGCGAACGCTCTGATCCGCGTCGACTCGATCAGCCCCCAGAGCGTCACCGAGCCCCTGAAACGGGAGACGACGCGGCAAGAGGACATTGACCGCGAACTCCAGAATCAGGTTCTTCTGGTGAAGAGCCCCGCCGTTTTGCAAAAGGCCGTGGAAGATCCAGACCTTCGCAGGACGGTTTGGTACCAGGAAGCGGAGGAAGACGCGAAGGAGAAGGGCGAGTCGGTTCTGGACATTCTTGACGACACAATCGGCGCGTCGCCTTTCAGAAACTCCAACTTTCTGAATGTTGCGGCGGCATGGCGGATTAAAAAGGAGCTGCCCATTCTGGTCAATACCGTGGTCCAGAAATACGTGGCCGAGATCGATCGGCAACAGAAGAACGCGATTCGCTCGTCGGAGGATCAACTCGGCAAAGAGCTTGAGCTTGCCAAGAAGTACTACGAAGGCATAAAGCAGGAACTCGAGGCATTTCGCCAGACGGCGGATTTCTCATCGATTACCAGTCAAGAGGCGAGTGAGACGGTGTTGACGCTCACGTCTCTGGTGACCGAGCTCGAGGTAGACATGCTCGGCCGAAAGACGCAATGGGAAACCCTCCAGAACGTGAAACCGGAGGAAATGCCGATCACGGCTGAGCTACAGGCCATGCTGGCCCAGGACCCGGCGATCCATCGCCTGGAGCAGGACCTTCTATCCGCCGAACAGAGCCTCAACCTTGTTCTACGGCGCTTCGGCCCCAATCATCGCACGGCGAAACAGGCCCGGTACAATCGAGATTCTCTGGCGTTGCAAGCCGAGCAAGAGCGTGCCATCAAGATTCTCGATTTTCAGAAGCAACAACTGGACTATGCACAGCGAAGCTATCTGGAGGCCCAGGAGCAGCTTCTGACCTTGAAAGAGAAGCTCATCGATGCCAAGGCCGAACAGAACGATAAGGACATCAAGAAAGCGCGCTATGAGAGCATGTTGGATGATCGGGATCAGGCCCGGTTTCGCTATGAGTCGTTGTTGCAGAACAAGAATGACGTGAGCATGGTGCTCAGACAGAAGAGCACGGTTCAGATCGCCATCCAATCGAACGCCATCGAGCCCCAGCGGTTGAGCAGTCCGGATCTGAGGATTTGGATTCCCGCGGGCTGTTTGTTCGGTCTGGCGGTGAGCGTTGGTCTGGCGTTTCTGTTGGAGATGACGGACAAGTCGGTTCGGACGTCGCGCGACGTGATGCGGACGCATCTTCCGGTGTTGGGAACCATTCCAACGACGGACGACGATGAGGTAGAAATCGAGCGAGTGGAAACCGCAAGCCTGGACGCTCCGCACTCGATTGTGGCTGAATCGTTCCGAAATCTGCGGGCGAATCTGTTTTTCAGCGCACCGGCTGAACAACAGGGCGTCATTCTTGTCACCAGCCCCAGCGGCGGTAACGGCAAGACTGCGGTATCGTCCAACCTGGCAATCTCCATTGCGCTGAGCGGCCGCCGAGTGCTGTTGGTCGATGCCAACTTTCGCCGCGCGGGCCTGCCACGAATCTTCCCCAAGATGAAGTCCGAAGGCTTGAGCAACATTCTCATCGGGCAGGGCACACTCGAAGACTACGTGACCGAGACATCGGTTCCAGGCCTGGATGTGCTGAGTGCCGGGCCGATTCCTCCCAACCCGGCCGAGCTTCTCGGCAGCAGCTATCTCCGTGACATCATCGTGGATGCCCGGTCGCGCTATGACCAGGTCATTTTTGACGGCCCCCCGGTGCTGCTGGTCAGCGATGCGATGGTCCTGGCGGGTTCCGTAGACGGTTGTCTTCTTGTTTGTCAATATCGGGCGACTTCCCGCGGGGCGTTGCAGCGGACACAGACCAGCCTCGGCGCCATCAACGCCCGGATCTTCGGGGCCGTGTTGAACATGGTGCAGACGCGCGCCGGCGGATACTTCCGCAAAGCCTATCGCGAGTTCTACGAATACCATGAAGTCGACGAGGAAGCAGCAGATTCCCTTCCGCAGTTGGATGCCGCGGAGAGCAGCACGTCGTCCGCCCCGCGTCCGGGCTCTCAACCTCCCGGCGGCATGGGCGAATCACGATTAGAAGACGAGACCGCCCTCCTGGACGCCGATGACCTACGCGACCCGCTCCCTGAAGACGAGGTGGCGGCGTCCGCCGACCGGGGCGACCTGGATGACGTCAAGGACCTGGACATCTTCGAGGACCATGACTTCGGCATGCGCGAAGGCCCGCTCACGTCAACGGAGTTAGAGACGCCCGATTGGCTCGAGCCCTCCAGCGAAGAGGCGGACGATGGCCTCGGCGATCTCGAAACCGATCTTGGCGGCGAGGCGCCCTTGGGTGATGACCTGGCCGATCTGGAAGGCGATGACTTCAAGATTGATGAGATCTTCGACGCGGATGATGGCCTCGAATCTCCCAACAACCCTGATCGCCCCGCCGATGACGACGACATGGACGACCGGGTCAATTAAGCTATACCCGTGAGCACCGCATCCACCACCCGGCAGCCGAACGCGGAGTCAGCATTGAAGAAACGGGAGGATCTTGCGCGAGGTATTCTGCAAGAGCAGATAGAGGCCCTCCGCGCTCTGGCAGCGGTGATCGGGGAAACGCTGTCCCAGGCCGTTGAGTTGATCTCCTCCGCCTCGGACCAGATGGTCGTTACCGGCATCGGCAAGAGCGGCCTGATCGCACGCAAGGCCGCCGCGACTCTCGCCAGCACCGGCACTCCCGCGATTTTCATGCATCCTGTCGAAGGGGTGCACGGCGATCTGGGCGCCGTCGGCCCCGGGTCCGTTCTGCTGGCGCTGTCGAAGAGCGGCCATACGGAAGAACTCGTGAAGTTCGTCCAGCATTTCCGACGCAATGGGGGCCGCGTCATCGCCGTCTGCGAACGGGGCGATGCAAGCGAGCCGGGCCGTCCTCGGCCCCGGCCTCCTCTGGTTGAATTGGCGGACGTGGTCCTGGCCCTTCCGTCATTGCCCGAAGCCGGCCCTCTCGGTCTCGCTCCGACGACCAGTACGCTGATGATGCTCGCGCTGTGCGACGTCCTGGCAATGGTTCTCCTCGATGCCAAAGGCTTTAGTGAAGCCGACTTCGCCAGATATCATCCCGATGGCAGCCTCGGCCGGCGCCTGCTGACCCGAGCAGCCGACCTCATGCACACGGGGGATGAGTTGCCCATCGTGAAAGCCGGTGCTTCATTCAACGACCTCCTGCTTGAAATGACCGGCAAGCGTCTGGGCATGGCTTGTGTCCTCGACGAGCAGGGTGCGTTTCAGGGGGTGTTCACCGATGGAGACCTACGGCGCCTGTTGACCCGTTGCACTTCGCCCGGAGAATTGTCGGCCGGCCAGGCCTGGCAACAGAGCCGGCGGGACACAGCCGAGCCGTTGGTCAAGGGGGCGCTTGTTCGTCCGGAGACGTTGGCGGTTGATTGTCTCGCCCTCATGCGAGAGAGCGAGATCACCATGTTGGTGGTGTCGCAAGATGGTCGTGAACCCAAAGGCATCATTCGATTGCAGGATATCGTGGCTGCCGGACTGGGCTAACATGTCGGGCACCCCGACTACCGCTCTCGTGATACGAGGATGATCCTCAAGAACACAACTCACCTCGATACGGCGGCACTCAAGCGGATGTTCCTCCGTGCGATCGACGGGTGGCCCCGTGAGGGATTGCAAGTCTCGGTGCGCTATAGTCGCGGTGCGGATTTTTCAGGCACGTGCTATTACCAGTCCGATCGCATCTACGTCAATCTCGGCCGGGACAACCGATATCCCTATCGCATGCAGACGCACATCGCCCGCCCACAATCCAATCGGACCCACTGGTGGCGTCAGCTTTATGCCGTCGATCTTGGCGACGCCTCTGAACTGGCCTTGTTCATCTTCCTTCACGAGTTCTATCACCGTCTTGTGCATCGGGCGCGGCGGAACGTCCGCCAGAAGGAGGCTCGCTGCGACCGATTTGCGACGCGCGTCCTCGTTGACGGCTACGGCGCCGCCGTGCTGGACCCGGCCGGCCGGCCGGTCAGCCGAGAGGCCTGGGACTTCCAGGACCTGGACGGTTTCGTGGCTGCGGCGCGACGGGCCATCCGGCAACGAAGCCGCAACCGCCTGCCTCATCCGTCCCCGGCGCAGGCCGCAAGGGACGCGTTTGGCCAACAGCTTACCCTGTTCACCGATACCTGATCGGCGTCACGCACCGTTTTCGCCACGGCTGACGTTTTCGCGGTAATGGTATCGTTTGCTTGACGGGTGCCACTGGCAGCTTGCTGCCAGTGTCGGCACAGGCGGGCAGGCCGCCCGTGGCACCCAGACGATACCATTACCGTTTTCGCCACGGCCCTTGACTTATAACATTATTTTGAATAGGATATTACCGGAGTCAGCCCCCGATTCCGGGGCGAGCGTGAATTGCACGAAAAGTCAGCGTCAGTCTTCCACTCGCTGCGGCACCCCAGACCGCGCCAACTTTCGGGGTGCCGCACGCCTTTTTACGCGACATCAGAAGCACCTTCATGCCGCCCCAAGCGTGCTCATGACAAGTTTGGAGGGTCAGGCGAGGGCATTGAGCGGTACTTTGCCGACACAATCGCCCGTCGCCACCGGCCAATCGCTACTTACGGTACACGATCACGACTTCCTGGCCTTCCTCGCCGCGAGATTGAGCATTACAAGTCCTGTAGTTGCTTGAAATTATGAGCCTCGCGTAGCCATGAAGCGCGCCCCACATCGGCTGCTTCGCCTGCAAACCCCCTCGTTTGATGTCCCCCAAACACCGGTTCTACGAATATACAACGTATGCCGGCGCTTTGTACGAGGAAGCTGAGCCGTGGAACGTACTGCTGAATCCATCTTTGCCATCCTCGTGAAGGACCACGAATTGGGCCTGCTCGGCTTCGTCTCCTCACAAGTCATCGACCCGGCAGCCGCTGCGGACATCATTCAGGAGACTTTCTTAGCGGCCTGGCAGCAGATGGATCAATTCGATCGAACCGGATCGTTCACTGCATATCTCCGCGCCATCGCCCGTCACAAGATCGCCGATCGCCTCCGCGAATTGTACGCCGAGCGCCGTGGACTTGAGGCAGTATGCTCCGCCCGCGTCTCCGAAATAGCAGATGAGTTCGATCGACAAGTTCCGGACAACACTGAACTTTTCCAGTCACGCCTTGCTGCCCTGCGAGAGTGCCTTGATAAGCTCCAAACGAATGTCCGCCACATCATCGACCAACACTACATTGAGAATCGCACCTGCGCCGAAATCGCTGCCGCGCTGGACCGTGGTGTCGAGGCGGTGAAGAAGGTGATCCAACGGGGTCGCACCGCGCTGGCCCGGTGCATCCAGCTTCAGCTTCAGGAGCCTTCTGCTGATGCCGACTGAATCGCTACCGCCCCTCGACGGCCCTTCACAGGTTGACACGGCGCAGCAGCACGTCGTGCATGGCCTACTCACGGCCTTACTTGGGGCCTCGCCCGAGGACACCAGTCGCCGCGTTCACGACATCTTCAGTTACATCGATCGACAATGCGGCACGAGCTTCCGCGGAAGTGAGAGGGCTCAATCCGGAACCGCTTCTCCCCTCCCCGAAACCGAAGTGGCCCGCACCAAGGCGCCGCTGGCAACGTCCCGTGCCGCTGATTCAGTTCTGCTGGCCGAACCACCCGGCACGACGCCTCAGAGCATTCACCCCGGGAATCGTTTCAGATCGGTCGCGACAGTGCTGGTTCGGCATTGGCGCGCTGGCATCGGCGGTTTGGCCGCCGCAGCCGTGGTCGTCTTCGCGGTGGTCAGCTTCTTTCAGCACACTCCGTCGGCACGCGCGGACGACGCGCTCCTCCGCGCCGCGGCATTGACATTCGTCTGGCTTCCGGACATCGATCCGTTTCTCTCCGACAACCCCGCCGCCTTGCAGGCGCAACTTGACGAGATCGAGGATTACAAGCGTCAACGCGACGAGATTCTCCGCAAAGCGGCCGCCGCGCCCACTGCGCAGGCCCGCGCGAACGCGTCCGATCCTGCCTACTTTCCCTGGGCTCGCGCCTACCGCCTCCTCCGCGACATCGGCCGATTCGATGAGGCCCTCGCAGAGGCCGACGCTTGTCTCAAATTCATGGACGATATCGGATATCCGCTTGACTCGAGCGGCTGGTACAAAGTAGTCATCGATGACCTCGGCAACATCTACATGGCTTCCGCTGATTTTCCCAACGCCCGCAAGGCATACTTGACATCCATCGACGTTCGCATCGAGGGTGATGAGCAGCTCGCTCGCAGAGACAAATGGGCGCCCGACTTCCCGCAGCGATTTACCAGTCCCGTCCACTCCCTTACGCCATTGTACCGGTCGATGGTTCTGTTGTGCATCGCTGAGGGCAAGTTCGAAGAGGCTCACGAGTGGCGCCAGAGGGCGGACTATGCCTTCCGCGATTACTTTGAGGCCATCTGCCGGGCCAATGGCATTGCAGTTCCCGACGGCGCTGACGCCCTCACTGCATTCCAGGCCACGCCGCCGATCTTTCAGAACCCGCCGGCAAGTTTGACCCAGGAAGATGTGAATCATTACACCGAGATGTACAAGGGCTTCGTTCCCGATATCGGACCCGTCACCAAGCTTCGCGAGTATCTACTGGTCAGCGCCCGGCTTGCCCTGGCCGAGGAGCGGATTTCAGCCGCCGAAGAAACACTGCGAACAGCGCGCACCGTGCCGTACTTGCCGTGCCATGACGAGTCCCGCCTGGACTTCAACGAGCCGCTGCTGGCCGCCCGAATCGCCATCGCCCAGGGGAGCTATGAGTCGGCCCTCGACGCCATCGATCAGGCCCAGCTTCACACAGGCCCGCCGATTGTCTCTGATTCAGCCAACAATCGACCCATCTCCCAAGCTCGCCTAGCTGAATTGACACTGCTCAAAGGCGTGGCCCTGCTCGGTCTGGACGAGAGCAACCCCGAGGGCAGGCAACTCGTCGAGAAGGCCCTGGCGGTGCCCGCGAAGCTCGCGGAAGGTCTGCCGCCCGAGCGGCGCGAGGCGTTCATGAAACGATTCGAATCGTGGCAGAAGCTGGCTGATGAAGTACGGAGGAACAAGCCGTGAAGAGAACCCATGCTGCTGTTCTAACCGCGACACTCGGAACTTCGGTCGTTGGCCTACGCGCCTCGGCGCAGGGAAAAGGAGAAGCGATTATGTCCTGTCGAATCCCAGTTCTTGCATGTCTCGTGTCGACATTACTAACGGCTGCGTCAAACAGCCGGGCCGATCAGCCTCTCGCGCCGAATCAATCGATGTCATATGCACTGGTCTACAGCGCACGAGTGCCGGCCAATGGTGGCTTCAGCACCGACCAGCTCGAACAAATTGCGCGCGACCGTGGTAGCATCGAGTCCCTGACGTTCACGATTGACGGTGACCCATGCGCGCCGCTTGAGCGAATCTTGGCGCGCGAGGGAGAGGCAGGATTGGCGTATCCCGGGTTTTCAGTGAAAGTACATGAGCTCTTCGCCCAGCGAGGATTGCTTGCTCCGAACCAGGTTACCAATACTGCAATCCAGTTTGCGGGACACAATGTCACCATTGGAAGAACTCCACCGCAGAATGATCTCGCCCCCGTGCGCGTGACCTACGCCGTCGCGGGGCAGGTTTTGATCAAGATTGAGACACACGTGGTAGGCAAAGCTTCCGATGAGCCGTTTCGGCCTCGCTTAATCAAGACAACCGGATTAGATGGCGATACGGACATCGTTCAAGTTTTTGATTACTTCGGCGCTCCACCCGCAGCTGATGTATCGCCAATGGTCGTTTGGCCTGATCAGGTGGACGTGGCCACAGACTCGGCTTCGACGCCCGCTGGCCAGACAGAGTATCCGGGCAGTCTGCCCGGCAGCCGCTCGAGCGATTCAGTTGATTTCGGGCCCCAATGCCGGGGAGTGGGTGGTTTGGGCTTTGACACCGGATGGGCGCCAGGCAGTGACGCTCGCTGTGATTCCCCCGTTGAATTCAGGGCTATTTTTGGCGCCAGTGCCTCTTTGTGCGCGGATGTACAAGGCAACATTTCACTTAACGCATCAAATCCGAGTGATCCCAGGCTACAGCTGGGCTCAGGTTCGGGTTATGTCGAGGTAGACTTGGGGGTCGAGCTCGGCGCCCAGGGGTCGGTTTGCGTCAATCTTCCCTTCCCGCTTCCAGATCTCGACCACACTTTCAATATCCCATACGTTCCGAACTTCGATCTTAGGATATTCGATCGCACGAACTTCTCCTCGTTCCTCCTTGATGGATGCGCCACTGCGTCCGACAGCATTGGCATGCAGAACCTGTTTTGCATAGATCTTGTACCCATACCAGGCGTCAGCGCCAGCGTTTGCGCGAGCGCTTCGATCTCTGGATCGGCGCAAATGTGCGGACAATCGATCGGTCTATCCGACGGGACAACATTCACTTCCGAGGGGCAGTCGCGATCGATCAACATGTGCACCGGGTATCACAAGACAGCAACGTATAATGAATCCCTCACTGTGACCGGCACTGTTACCTTGGCCCCGACATTGTGCGTTGGGTTCTTGACGTTCGAGTGGTGTTTACCCGTGATACAGTTCCCCTGGAACGTCATTTCCAACACTCCGGTTGACATTCCGTTCAATACGTCCGGCGTGGACTTCAACGATGACCTGCGGAGGACATGGTACCGTGATGCGGATGGGGACGGCTGCGGCGATCCTAACAACACAACACAGGCGTGCAGCCAGCCATCGGGATATGTGTCCAATTCCAATGACCAGTGCCCGAACGATCCCAACAAGTGCACTTCCACCGGCCAGTGCGGCTGTGGCGTTCCTGAGGGCAGTTTGCAAACGTGGTACCGTGACGCAGACGGTGACGGCTGTGGCGACCCCAATGACTCGATGCAAGCGTGCTCGCAACCGCCGGGATTCGTGGCCAATGCTAATGACCAATGTCCCAGCGATCCCAACAAGTGTTCGTCACCGGGCCAGTGCGGCTGCGGCGTTCCGGAGGGCAGTTTGCAAACGTGGTACCGTGACGCAGA
>Ga0326597_10002112_pt1 | contig 30376 bp, 29 predicted proteins | sample RVTome_12_FD_203789 | JGI IMG/M metagenome (GOLD analysis project Ga0326597, IMG submission 203789) | Soil microbial communities from uranium-contaminated site in the Upper Colorado River Basin, Wyoming, United States - RVT100D185 | ecosystem: Environmental > Terrestrial > Soil > Contaminated >...
CGAGCCGAACCGCTCGACCTCGTCGAGGACGTGGCTGGACACCAACACGGTCCGACCTTCGGCGGCGAGTCCTCGAAAGATCTCGATGGCGTGGGTGCGCTGACGGGGGTCGAGGCCGTTCAGGGGCTCGTCCAGGATCAGCAACTCGGGGTCGTGGACCAACGCCTGCGCGAGCTTGACGCGCTGGCGCATGCCCTTGGAGTACTGCCGGACGTCCCGGTGGTCGTCGGGGTCGAGTTGCACGGTCGCGAGCGCGGCGTGGGCGGCCTCGTCCGCGTCGGCCATGCCGTGAAGCAGTGCGGCGGACCGCACGAATTCCAGCGGCGTGAGGTGCTCGAGCACCCGTTCCTGCTGGGGGACCAGACCGATGCGCCGGTAGATGGCCGGCGTGGTCCGCGGATCGACGCCGAGGACCCGGACCGTCCCGTCGTCGGGTGACGCCATGCCGCACATCAGCCGGATCAGGGTCGACTTTCCTGCGCCGTTCGGACCCAGGACGGCGGTCAGGCCGGTGCCGATGTCGCACGTGATCTCGGTGAGCGCGACGACGTCGCCGAACGACTTCGAGACCTTGTGCACGGACACCGACGCCGTCATCGTGTGACCTCGACGTGCCGGTACCGCCAGCGGACGAACGCTGCGGTCCCGCCGGCCCAGGCGGCCCACGCGAGAGCCACCTGCCAGGTCGGGAGGTGTCCGAGTTCGCCGGTCTCGCCGTTCCACCGCACGGCGGCCTCGAGCCCGACGAAGACCACGTTGGCCAGGCCAACGGTAGGGGTCACATCGAGTCCCTCGATCAGGATCCCACTGACCACGAGGCTGCCGAACAGGAACAGGATCGTGAAGGCCGCCGCGGTCGACTGACGGTCGGTCAACGAGGAGATCGCCAGCGACACGCACGTGAACAGGAGTCCGAGCACCGTGCCGGCAGCGATTGCCCGGCCGGCGTCACCGAGCAGGCCTATGAAACCAGAGCCCTGGCCGACCATCTCGAGCGCGAACAGCAGCAGGAGGGTCGGACCGATGGTGACGATGGCAAGGAAGGCGAACACGGCGATGGCCCGGCCGAGCAGGTACGTATCGCGGTTCAATGGAGACGCGAGATACAGGGCGATCGTCCCGTGTCGGCGATCGGGACACAGCACGACCGGTGAGCCGAGCGAGACGAACAGCACGAGCGCCGTGATGGTGAACCCGAGGAAGTCGGACGGTCCCGGAAGACCCATCTCGATGAGTTGTTGCGGGATCAGGATGGCCAGGCCGGCGAGCACGACGGCCGGCACGTACGCGAGCAGAGCGGTGGCGAGGGTCACCAACTTCGCGAACACGCCCCGTCGCACCCCGAGCAGGGAACGGAACGCATGCCGGGCCGTGCTCATCACCGCAGAGCCGACGCCGAGGCGCGGTCCCTCGTAGGACCGGTAGCCGAGCTGGTGGATTCGCGCCTCGCTCATGGCTGCACCCCGGTCTCGAAGAACCGTTCCTCCAGCGAGGTTCGGATCGGTTCGAACCGGCGCAGCGGCAGTCCGGCGTCAGCGATCAGGTCGCGGAAGCGGTCGAAGTCGTCGGAACCGAGTTCGACCGCGATTGCGTAAGGGCCGAGGATTCGGGCGACGAGGCCGGCGGCGACGACGAGTCCATGCAGGTGCTCGGACGGGCCGTCGATCTCGACGATGTGCGGTCCTCGCGGATCGTCGGCGAGGTCCCGGATCCCCCCGCTGCCGGCGAGACGACCGTCCTCGAGGACGACGACGCCGTCGCAGACCCGTTCGACCTCGGCCAGCAGATGCGACGAGACCACGACGTGGATCCCCAGTTCGGTCCCGATGCGGCGGATGAGGGCGAGCATGTCGTCGCGTTGCATGGGATCGAGGCCGTTGGTCGGCTCGTCGAGCAGGAGCAGGCGGGGGTCGTGGGCGATGGCCTGGGCGATCTTCACCCGCTGACGTTGACCGGTCGACATCGTGCCGATGGGGCGCAGGCGTTCCTCGCCCAGTCCGACGAGGTCGAGGGCCTCGCTGGCGCGAACCACGGCCATCCCTTGCGGTATGCCGTGGAGCTCGGCGACGTGCCGGACGAGTTCCTGGGCACGGGCCTCCGGCGGTAGTGCGTCGTGTTCGGGGGCGTAGCCGACGCGGGCGCGGACCTGTGGGCCCGCGCTGGCAGGATCTTGTCCCAGCACGCGCAGTTCGCCCGTGTCGGGGCGGTGGAATCCCAACACGAGGCCGAGCAGTGTGGTCTTGCCCGCTCCGTTGGCGCCGAGCAGCCCGGTCACTCCGCCGGGAACGTCGACAGTGACATCGTCGAGCGCCGTCACGGCGCCCCACTGTTTGGTGACCGCACGGGCCTCGATCACGGCATCCATCGCGGCGACGCTACAGCCGACTGCGGAGGTGGGCGGCGAAAGTCACCTGTGCGCCACTTCCACCGCCCACGTCGGGCGGAGCGGGCCAGGGGGAGCGGTGGACGGATTCGTTCTGCCACCACGACCAGGCCTCCTCGCACGCGAACGGGATGAACGGGGCGAGCAGCCGCTGGAAGGTGGACAGGCTCACCACGAGCGAGGCATGGGCGCTGGTCGCGGACCCGTCGCCGACTTCACCGTATGCCCGGGTCTTGACGGCTTCGACGTAGTCGTCGCAGAAACTCCAAAAGGCGGTCTCGCTCGTGCGCAGGGCGAGGTCGTGCCGGAACGACTCGAAGGCGGCGGTCGCTTCGGCGACCATCGTGTCGAGGTCCGACAGCCAGGCCAGGTCGTCCGCGTCGATGACATCCGTGCGGGACAGCGTCCGGCCGCTTGCGCCCGCACGATCGAGCACAAGGAGCACGAACCGGCTGACGTTCAGCAACTTCAGCGCGAGCCGTCGACCGATGCGCAACACGTTGTGGTCGAAGGTCGCGTCGACGCCGAGGCGTGCGCTCGCAGCCCAGTAGCGGACGGCGTCGGCGCCGAACGCGTCGATCACGTGTTCGGGCGATTCGTCCGCGTTCGCCAACGACTTCGCCAGTTTCTTGCGGTCGGGGTCGACGACGAACCCGGAGATGGCCGCATCACTCCACGGCAGCGTGCCGTGGAGTTCGTGTGACCGCACGATCGTGGTGAAGGTCCAGGTGCGGATGATCTCGTGGGCTTGGGGCCGCAGGTCGAACGGGAAGACCCGTTCGTAGAGGTCCGGGTCATGGAGCCATCCGCCCACTATCTGCGGGGTCAACGACGAGGTCGCCCAGGTGTCCATGACGTCGGTGTCCGCCGTGAACCCGCCGGGTTCGCCCCGCTGGGACTCCGCGTAGCCAGGCGGCGTGTCGCTGGACGGGTCGACCGGCAGCGTCGTGGGATCCGCGGTGATCGGACGGTCGAAGCGTGGCTGCCCGTCGTCCTCCAGCGGATACCAGACCGGGAACGGCACGCCGAAGTAACGCTGCCGCGAGATGTTCCAGTCGCTGGCGAGCCCGTCGACCCAGTCGCGGTAGCGCTGGTGCATGAACTCCGGGTGCCAGCGCAACTGCTCGCCGTACCCGCGCCATTCGTCGATCCGGTCGGTCGTGCGGACGAACCACTGCCCGGTGACGATCGTCTCCAGGTCTTGGTTGCCGTTCTCCCAGAACCGAACCGTGTGCGTCATCCGCCGAGGCTCGCCGTCGAGCGCGCCGGCGTCACGAAGGAGTTCGACGATCAGCGCTCGCGCGTCGGCGACCGACAGGCCGGCAAGTCGGCCCGATGCGGCTCGAGCAGCGGCGGGGTCGGCCGACGCCCACGACGGGGCCGTCCAGTCGATGGACTGCAGTCGTCCGTCCTTGCCGATCACCGGCCGAACCGGCAGGTCGAGGTCGCGCCACCACTCGACGTCGGTGGCGTCGCCGAAGGTGCACACCATGGCGAGCCCGGTTCCCTTGGACGGGTCCGCCAGGTCGTGCGTGTGAACCGGGACCTCGACGCCGAACAGCGGAGTCCGGACCGACTGTCCGACCAGCCCGAGGTACCGCTCATCCGACGCGTGGGCGACGAGCGCAACGCACGCGGCCAGAAGTTCGGGCCGTGTCGTGTCGACCAGCAGATCGCCGTCCGGTCCGCCGAAGCGAAGACGGTGCCATGCGCCGGCGACCTCGCGTTCGACCATCTCGGCCTGCGCGACGGCGGTGTGGAACTCGGCGTCCCACGACGTGGGGGCATCGGCTCGGTACGCCCGTCCGGCGTTGAGCAGGTCCAGGAACGCGCGTTGCGACACCGCTTGCGCTCGGGGCCCGATCGTCGTGTAGTGGTGCTCCCAGTCGACCGAGAGGCCCAACCGCCTCCACAGATGGCGGTATGTCTCCTCGAGGTCCAGCGTCACCTGCTCGCACAGTTCGGTGAAGTTGCGGCGGGACACGGCGCGAACCGGACCGTCCGGACCTGGCGGGACCAGCTTGGGCTCGTACGGCAAAGACGGGTCACAAGTGATCCCGAGCAGCAGTTGGACACGCCGTTCCGTGTTCAACCCGTTGTCGTCGAACCCCATGGGGTAGAAGACCTCCCGGCCACGCATTCGCTGGTACCGCGCCATGACGTCGGTGTGCGTGTACGAGAAGCAATGGCCGATGTGGAGGTCGCCGCTGACCGTCGGCGGTGGGGTGTCGATCGCGTAGACGTGTTCGCGAGGAGATTTGCGGTCGAAGCGGAAGGTGCCGTCGTCCGCCCAACGGGCGGCCCAGCGGTCCTCGAGTCCTTCGAGTCGTGCCTTTTCTGGGATGTCCATGCGGTCGTTCCTCAATGACGAACGCCCCGAGCAGTGGGCCCGGGGCGTGATGCGGCGTCTGGTATCAGCGCGCGCGGCGTACGGGCCACGGTCGTGGACCCGGTACGGCGCGGTCGATGAGGAACATGCCCACGACGATACGGATCAGCCCCGGACATGTCACGCCGGGCCGCGGACGTCATGCGCTCAGCGCACCGTCGAACGGGCTACGGTGCTCCGCGCAGTGCGGCCAGAGGCGTGGGAGGTTCGTCGTGGCGCGACGTTCGCCGGCCATCGATCGGGCGGTGTCGGTGCTCAATCATCTCGCCGCGCACCCGCGCGAGCGGTTCAGCCTGTCCGAGCTGGCTCGCGACCTCGGCCTCAACAAGGCCACGGCCCACGCGCTGTTGTCCACGTTGACCGAGGTCGGCTACCTCGTCCGTGACGAGGACGACAAGAGCTACGCGCTCGGGCCCGCGGTTATCGCGGTCGGTCAGGCCGCGCTCGAGTCCTACCCGGCCGCCACGCTCGTCCAGGATCCCATGGAGGAGCTGGCCAACGAGTTCGACCTCGAGTGCGTCGCATCCATCGCGATCGGTCCTGAGATCGTGATCCTCGAGGCGGCGGGCCCCTCACGACCGCTCGGCATCAACGTGCGTCCCGGCCTGCGCCTGCCGCTGGTCCCACCCCTCGGCACCGTCTTCGTGGCCTGGTCTGGCAAGACCGAGATCGAGCGGTGGCTGAGCCGGGTCGGTCCGCACGCAAGCGACGAGGATCGCCAGCGCTACCGCCAGGCGCTCGACGTCGTCCGTCAGCGCGGGTTCTCGGTCGGGCTCGGCGGTGACGAACAGCAGCGCATGGTCGAATCGCTGCGGTCCTTGTCAGGCCGTTCGCGCGCGCCTTCGGCACCGGGGGAGGAGTACGCCCTCGTCGAGCTGGCGGACACGACTGCCTACTCTCTGAACCACATCGGCGCCCCGGTGTTCGGCCCGGACGGCCACGTGGCACTCGCGCTGTTCCTCATCGGGTTCCGTGGCCAGATCCCGGCAAGCGAGGTCCCGCGCTACGCCGAACGGGTCGTCGAGGCCGCTACCCGCGTCACCGCGATGCTGCACGGCGTTGTCCCGGTGGCCTGACCGGTGACGAACCTCCCACCCGGCCCGCCGATGCTCGAGTCGGTCAGGCAGTTGCGCGCCCTTCGGTCCTCGCCGCTGGAGTACGTCCGCGCCATGCAGGCACGGTACGGCGACGTGTTCGTGCTGACCGTCCCGCCGGGACTCGGTCCGCGACGCTTCGTGTGGGCGACCGATCCGGCCTCGGTCCGTGACACGCTTACCAACGCCGACGTGTTCGTGAAACGGTCGCCGGTCTACCGCGAGATGGCCGACGCGCTCGGCGACGGGCTGTTGACATCCGAGGGCGACACCTGGAAGGCGCAGCGTCGAACGCTGCAACCGCTGTTCACCCGCAAGCGCGTGCAGGACTACGGAGCGGCCTTCGTCGACGCCGCGCGGTCGGTCAGTAGCGCATGGGCCGACGGCGCGCAGCTGGACCTCGACCTGCACATGCAGACACTGTCGCTCCGGTCGGTCGGCGTCACCCTGTTCGGGATGGATGCCACCGACGAGGTGGAACCGATCGTGGCGTCCACGGGATTCCTGTCCGGCGAGGTCGTCAAGCGCGGCCTGTCACCGGTTCGCCTGCCGCGGTGGTTGCCGACCCCGCTGCACCGACGGTTGGACCAGGCAGAGGCCGACCTCGCCCGGCGGGTGGACGCGATCGTCGATCGTGGTCTGGAGCGCGACGAGGAGCGCGACGATCTGGTCTCCCTGTTGCTGCGCGTGAAGGACCCCGAGACCGGGCAGGGTCTGTCGGACGTCGAGATCCGCGAGCAGGCGCTCGTGCTGCTGCTGGCTGGCTACGACACGACCAGCACCGCGTTGACGTTCACCCTGCATCTGCTCGGTCAGCATCCGCAGATCCAGGAGCGGGCACGCGTCGAGGTGCGTGACGTCCTCGGAGACCGTGATCCGACGGCCGAGGACGTTGCCTCACTGACATACCTCCGGCAGGTCCTTGACGAGGGGATGCGGCTGTATCCGTCGGCCTACATCACCAGCCGACTCGCCGTGGCCGACACCACTGTCGCAGGCTTCGATGTTCCGGCCGGGTCCGTGGCCGCCGCCTCGTTCTACGCCCTGCACCGCAACCCGCACGTTTGGGACGACCCTGATCGGTTCGACCCGGCACGATTCGAACCCGCTCACGTGAAGGAACGCGACCCGTACGCGTACCTCCCCTTCGGCGGCGGTTCGCGATCCTGCATCGGCAACCACTTCGCGCTGCTCGAGGCGACCCTCGCCCTCGCCGTACTGCTGCAGGACTGGCGGTTCACCGCGCGCGTGCAGGACGTCCCGCTGACGCTTGGTATCACGCTACGGCCGGCGATCCCGGTCATGACCGAGGTGACCAGAGCCTGACGAACGGCGAGAGTGCGATTCCGGAGTAGTCCGTGGGAAGCGCACTCTCGTGGGGTCGGGTTGGCTACGGGGCGTCCGCTGGCTGCATGTGGCCGCTGACGTCTCGGATCCCGAGTCCGATGAGGACGAAAAGGACACCGATACCGATGGCCATCGCGGAGACGCCGAAGGCGAGGATCGACGTGAACAGCGACGCCTGCAGGAACGAGGAGTTCATCGCGGTCGCACGGGCGGGGTCCTCACGGTCGAGTTCGGCGTAGGTCTTGCCGCCCGTTGACGAAAGGGTGTGCTTCTCGATGACCTCGGCTTGGCAGTAGGCCGTGAAGGGTCCGGTGACGGCTCGTTCTGACAGGCAGGCGTCCTCAGGAGTGGTGATCCTCTGGTCGGCGAGCGTGCTGCGCACCACCGTCCAGGTTCCGACACCACCGACGATCAGCAGGACGCCGAGGACGATGGCGCCGATCGAAGCGAACTTGCGGGCGTTCATGGGCTCTCTCCCTGGTTACGAGCCGCGGGGGGCGGCTGTCAATACCCAACCAGGTACGACATCGGGGAACAAGGGACCTTTGCGCCTGTTGAGCGGGCCACCCGGCCGATCGGGCAGGGCCGACCGGCCGGGACGTCAGCGGACGATGGCCTGCCCGCCGTTGGAGCGCCAGACCTGACCGGTGGCGAACCGGGACGCGTCCGATGCCAGATAGAGGATGAGATAGGCCTGGTCCATCGCCTCGCCCACCTGCTTGATGGGGGAGATATTGCGCATACGCTGGACGAAGGCGTCGTAGCGCTCCTGGTTCATCGTCCCGTCCGGCTCGTACGCGTGGCGGGCGGTGAATGGTGTGACGGTCGCGCCGGGGGCGATGGTGTTGACGCGGATGCCCCTGGGTCCCGCCTCCCAGGTCATGCTCATCGTCAACTGCGCGACGGCGGCCTTGGTCATCGCGTACAGGCCGTAGGTCGGGGCGCCGACGTCGATCGAGGTCGACGCGACGTTGATGATCGAGCCACCCGGTTCCGACTTGTCGTCGCCCGTCACCTGCATGGCACGCAACGCCGCCTGACAGCCCCACAGGGTGCCCTTGAAGTTGATGGCGAGGAGGCGTTCGACATCCTCTTCGGTGATCTCGGCGACCGGCGCCTCGTGCGCGATCCCGGCGACGTTGGCCGCGACGTCGACCCGTCCGAACTCGTCGAGTGCCCGGTCGAACAGGCCATCGACCTCGGCCTTGCTGCTGATGTTCACCTCGTGGGCAATGGCCGTCCCACCTGAGGTGACGATGCGCTTGGCCGTGGCCTCGGCACCTTCGAGGTTGAGGTCGGCGACCACCACGCGGGCGCCGACCGCCGCCAGTGTTTCGGTCGCGGCCTCGCCGATCCCGCTGGCGCCGCCGGTGATGACCGCGACGCGGCCGGTGAGGTCGAAGGCACGGAAGACGTCGTCGGACTGCATGGGTACTCCCTGGCGTCGGTCGGGTTTCTGACACCCCGTCAGATCTTCGAAGCATGCTAATGCCCCGTCGGCCTCCGACCCAGCCAACCGTGATGTGACACCCCGTCAGATCCTGCTTGACGTCCGAGGGTCAACCTCCGTACCTTAGGTTCGGCATAGCGAACCTTCTTTCGCAATGGCGAACAACTGCCCTGGACCGACGGAGAGGCAGGACGTGGACGACCGCTTCGAGACCGCCCCGCCGCGGTCAGGTCTGGCCGGGCCCTGGGACCTCCAGGTGGTGGCAAGACCCCGCTCCATCGCGCCACACCACGTCCTGCGCCGCGACGTCCGCGACGATCGAGGCGTGGTCGCTGGCTCCCGGCCGGCAGACCGGCACGGGTTGTCGACCATCGACGAGGCGATCGCCGCCCTGCGCGCCGGCGAGATGATCTTCGTCGTCGACGACCACGACCGCGAGAACGAGGGCGATCTCGTGATGGCGGCCGACCTGGTGACGCCACAGGCCGTCAACTTCATGGTCACCCATGGTCGCGGCCTGCTGTGTCTGTCCCTGACCCCGCAGCGCTGCGTCGAACTCGACCTGCCGCCGATGGTGCCGGCGACGGCTGGCAATGCAGAGACCAACTTCACGGTCTCCATCGACTTCGAGGAACCGGGATCGACCGGCATTTCGGCAGCCGACCGTGCCCGCACGATCCAACACGCGGTGGACGCCGAGGCGTCGCCGGCGGACTTCCGACGCCCAGGGCACGTCTTCCCGCTGCAGTCCAGGCCCGGCGGAGTTCTCGAGCGGGCCGGCCACACCGAGGCATCCGTTGACCTCGCACGACTTGCCGGTCTGACACCCGCTGGAGTCATCTGCGAGGTCATGAACCCCGACGGGACGATGGCGCGACTGCCGCAGTTGCTCGAGATGGCCGAACGCCACCGCTTCCACCTGATCACGGTCGCCGACCTGATCGAGTACCGGCGTCGGCACGAGACCTTGGTCGATCGTGTTGCCGACACCGCCTTGCCGACCGCCTACGGACCGGCGCGTGGGGTCGGCTTCCGTGACCATGCGGGGACCGAGCACATCGCGATCTGCTTCGGTGAGGTGGCCGCCGTCGACGAACCGCTGGTCCGCGTGCACTCCGAGTGCCTGACCGGGGACGTGTTCAGCTCGCGCCGCTGCGACTGCGGGGCGCAGCTCGACGCTGCGATGGCCACCATCGCCGCAGTCGGGACAGGGGTCATCGTCTACGTCCGCGGCCACGAGGGCCGGGGCATCGGGCTTCTCAACAAGCTTCGCGCCTACGAGTTGCAGGACTCCGGTCACGACACTGTGGAGGCGAACCTCGCGCTCGGTCACCAGGTGGACGAGCGCGACTTCCTGCCGGCGGCACAGATCCTGCGGTCGCTCGGGCTGGATCGGGTCCGCCTGTTGACCAACAATCCGGCCAAGATCGTCGCGTTGCGCTCACTCGGGATCGAGGTCGCCTCCCGCGAACCGCTCGAGGTCACTCCGCATCCCGACAACACCGATTACCTGGCCACCAAGCGGACCAAGCTCGGTCACCACCTCACCGCCTTCGACCCGAGCGCCCTCGACACCACGGCCTGACCAAGGAGTCCGACATGGGCGTCCACATCGTCGCCATCGGCGGCACGACCCGTCCGCAGTCGTCGACCGAGCGCGCGCTGCAGCACGCGTTGACGGCCGCCGAGGCCCAAGGTGCGACTACCCGAGTCTTCGCCGGCGAGGAACTGGCGTCCCTGCCCATGTACGCGCCGGAGGACTCCGAACGCGTCCCAGCCGCGGTCGGCCTCGTTACCGAACTGCGCCGCGCCGACGGGATCATCATCGGCTCGCCCGCCTACCACGGCAGCATTTCGGGGCTCGTCAAGAACGCACTGGACTACACCGAGGACATGCGCAACGACGAGCGCCCCTACTTCACCGGCCGGGCTGTCGGGGTGGTGGCCACGGGGTACGGATGGCAGGGGGTGGTCGCCACCCTTCAGACGCTCCGCCAGATCGTCCACGCCCTGCGCGGCTACCCGACCCCCCTCGGTGCCGGCATCAACTCGCTCGAGAATGTCTTCGGCCCGGACGGGTCCGTGGTGGACGAGAAGGCGGCCTTCCAACTCGCCACCTTGGGCCAGGAGGTCGTTGACCTCGCCGCATCGCTGAAGTCAGCCGCGGCGGCGACCATGCCCGCCTGAGCTCGCAGCCGATCTGACCTGCGATCAGTCACTTGGCGGTGTCGTCATCGTGTGGCGGTTCAGGCGGAGGGATCAGTATCAGTGTCGAGCCTACTCGCGCAATGAAGCGGTCTTCGGCCGCGAAGGCTCGACCGCTTCCAAGTCCTAGGGTCTGCCGGGCGCTCGTTGCGGATCTGACACCCCGTCAGGTATTGTCTGACACCCCGTCAGATTTGCGAGACGGCCCGATCGATCCTCGCTCTGGAGTGTCCCGTGGACTTCACCTACCCGCCGGAGATCCAGGAGTTCCAGCAGGAGGTCCGCCAGTTCATCAAGGACAACTGGGACCCCGACGTCATGGACCCACGGCGCGAGGGCATGGCCCAGCTCGTCGACACGCCGAAGCGCCGGGCATTCATGCAGAAGATCGCTGAGCAGGGCTGGCTCGGGATGTCTTGGCCGACCGAGTACGGAGGTAGCGGCAAGGACGGGCTGTACGAGTACGTCCTGAACGAGGAACTCGCCGCCGTCGGCGCCCCCTACATCGGCAAGGGTGTTGGCATCGTCGGCAAGACGATCATCCGGCACGGCTCGAACAAGTTGAAGCGCGAGTTCCTGCCGAAGATCCGAAACGCCGAGATCGAGTTCGCGATCGGCTACACGGAACCGAACGCGGGCTCGGACCTCGGGGCGCTCGAAATGCGTGCGGTCCGTGACGACGAGCGGGGCGGTTGGCGGCTGACCGGGCAGAAGCGGTTCACGACCTCGGCCCACTTCGCCGAGTGGTACTGGCTCGCGGCTCGCACCGACCCGGGTGCCCCCAAGCACAAGGGCGTCACGCTGTTCCTGATGCCCATGGAGCAGGATGGGATCCAGATCACCAACATGCCGACGATGGGCGACGAGCGCGTCAACGAGGTCTTCCTCGACGACGTCTTCGTCCCCGACGACTACGTGGTTGGCGAGATCAACAAGGGCTTCATCTACGTCTCCGAAGCCCTGGACTTCGAACGTTTCACCCTGTTCACCGTGTCCGCCTACGTCAAGCGGTACGAGCGGTTCCGTGACTGGATCCGGACGGCCGAACGCGACGGCAAGCCGCTGAAGGACGACCCGATCGTTCGAGCGAAGGTCGTCGACCTCGCCACCCGGGTCGAGGTCGCCAAGATGCTCACGCAGCGGGTCATCGACATCGCGAGCAAGGGCGGTGTGCCCAACGTCGAGGCCGCAATGTTCAAACTGTGGACGACCACGATTGGCCAGGCGATCGCCGAGGCATTCATGGAGATCAACGGCGCCCAGGGCACGCTCAAGCGTGGCCAGTCGGCCGCACCCATGGACGGGATGTTCGAGCACTCTTGGCGCTACACGGTCGTCGACACCGTCGGGGCGGGGACCTCGGAGGTCCAGCGCAACATCATCGCCCGGCGTGGTCTGGGACTGCCGGTCAACAATGGGGTCAAGTGACGCGATGGGTCCACTGGCCGGCATCCGCGTCCTCGACCTCACCACGGTGGGGCCGGGTGCGCGGTGCGCGGCGATGCTCGCGGACCTCGGCGCCGAGATCGTGCGGGTAGGTCCGCCGCCGTCGGCGCAAAGAATCGTCCCCGAACCGTGGGCCTACAGCGCTGGCCGCGGCGTGCGCAGGATCGGCATCGACCTCAAGGACCCGGCCGGACGGGATGCCTGCCTGGCGCTGGCGGCGACCTGCGACGCGGTGCTGGAGGGGTTCCGACCCGGCGTGGCCGACCGACTCGGCATCGGCTTCGAGGACGTTCGGAGTTCCCGCGGCGACGTCGTCCATGCGTCGTTGACCGGGTACGGCCAAGACGGTCCGTACGCGCAGTGGGCGGGGCACGACCTCAACTATCAGGCCGTCAGTGGGGCGCTGGCGACGGTGGGACGACGCAACGACGGCGGTCCGGCGCTTCCCGGCGCAACGTTCGCCGACTCGGCCGGCGGCGGTATGCATGCCGCGCTGTCGATCTGCGCGGCGCTGGTCGCGCGTGACCAGGCGCGACTGCGCGGGGAGCGACCGGCTGCGGTCCACCTCGATGTCGCGGCGGTCGACGGAATGCTCGCGCTGATGTCGCTGACCATTGACGAGCATCTGGCGACGGGACGTGCGCTGGTGCATGGAGGGTCGCTGCTGTCCGGCCGCTATGCCTGCTACGACGTCTACCCGTGCCGAGACGGCAGGTGGGTCAGCGTCGGAGCGATCGAGCCGAGGTTCTGGGCGAATCTCTGCCGCGCACTGGGCTGTGAGCAATGGGTCGACCACCAGTTCGACGACGGCGTGCAGGATCAGGTTCGGGCCGACCTCTGCACGGTCTTCGCCACGCGTGACCGCGATGACTGGGTGGCCGAACTCGGACCCGTCGACACCTGCGTGGCGCCGGTCCTCGAGATCGACGAGGTTGCCGGCGACCGGCACCTACAGGCTCGCGGTGCGTTCACCCAGGTCGACATCGGCGACGTCGAATCGCTGCAGACCGCTCGCGTGCTCGCCGGTGCGGACCGTCCGGCGCGCGAGAACGGATCGGGCCCAGAGGATTCCGACGCCCGGGCCCTGCTGGCCGATGCCGGGCTGTCCGACGACGTCATCGACAAGCTTCTGCAATCCGAGGTGGTTCAGTGACGACCGACTCGCATTCCGCAGTGCGCGCGCCGGCCGACGCTCCTGACCCGGCCCGCACCGACGACGAGGTGCGGGCGTGGGTGGGCGTCGTCCTCGACGCCGGGTTCGGCGAGGTCGTCGCCGAGCAGGGCTACGTCCTGCACTGGAACGAGGCGGTCGAGAACACCAACCCGATCTACTGGGACGAAGACCTGTGCCGCGAGGTCGTCGGCGACCACATCGCGCCGTCGTCGATGCTGTCGGTGTGGATGCGTCCGCTGATGTTCAAGCCCGGACGTACCGAGTTCTTCCGCCCGCTCGAGCTGCACTTCAAGCTGAAGGACGTGCTTGGCCTGCCCAAGGGGATCGTCGCCAGCAACGAGATCGTGTTCGGCGAACCGGTCGTGATCGGCGACCGCGTCCGCACGGTGCAGACCGTTCGGTCGATCTCGCCGGTCAAGCAGATCAAACTCGGCACCGGCCGGTTCTGGACGATCGACGTCACCTACACCAACCAGCGGAACGAGGTCGTGGGCGTCGAGTCCTACGACTTCTTCTGCTACCAGTGATCGGCGGATCGATGGAACCGACGCTGCTGGCTCCCCACGTCCGGGTGGGCGACCGCCTACCCACGCTCGAGGTCGCCGTCACGCCCCGAACGGTCGTCATGGGAGCGTCCGCCAGCCGTGACTGGCAGCCACAGCACCACGACTACCGGCACTGCGTCGACGTCGCCAACCTCCCCGACATCTTCCTCAACACCCCGAACCAGGCCGGGTTCATCGAGCGGTATGTCACCGACTGGGGCGGCCCGCACGCGCGCCTGGGCCGGTTGCAGTTCCGCATGAGGAAAACCGTCGTGCCTGGCGACACGCTGGTGTTCGACGCCGAGGTGATCGGAGCCGCTACGGACGACCACGGCACGGTGTGGGTCGACCTCGACATCGATCTGACTGTCGACGGGCAGACCGTCACCCAGTGCACGGCACGGGTGGCGCTGCCTGCCGACATCGACGACAACCCGTGGCGCAAGCGCGGCCAACGTTGGACCCCGCTCGGGGCCGATGCGGCCAACCCGCGCGACTGACACCTCCCACACGACCACGACCGACCGCACGACAAGGACGACGACATGGACCTCGGCTTCACCGACGAGCAGGAGATGCTCCGCAAGGCCGTCCGCGACCTCTGCGCCAAGTACGGCGACCCCGAAGCGATCCGCGCCCTCGAGGATGACCCGACCGGCTACGACCCCGCGTTCTGGCAGGAACTGGCCGCCATGGACCTCATCGGGCTGACGCTGCCGGTCGAGTACGGCGGGTCGGGGATGGGACCCCTCGAGGCGGTCGTCGTGTACGAGGAACTGGGGCGGTCGATCGTCCCGTCCCCCCACCTCGTGTCGGCCGTTGTCACCGGCGGGCTGCTCGCCCATGCAGGTTCCGACGAACTCGCGCAGTCATGGCTGCCCCGCATCGCCGGTGGCGACGCCATAGTCACGGTGGCCTGGCACGAACCGCACCGGTCCGACCGCCCCGCGGCGCTGCAGCTCCGGGTACGGGAGGAAGGCGACGAACTGGTTCTCGACGGGGTCAAGAACCTGGTCGCGTTCGCGTCATCGGCGGAAGCGATCGTGGTGCTCGCACGACGGGGTGACGGCGCGGACGACCTCGACCTCGTGCTCGTGTCGGCTGATGCGGACGGGGTCGAACTGGAGCAGACCACGGTCGGGGACTCGTCGGCCCAGTACGAGGTGCGCTTCAGCGGTGTACGCGTGCCGGCGACCAACCGGGTCGGCGACGCGGGATCCGGCTGGCAGACGTTCGCGTACGTCATGGACGACGCGCTGATTGCCGTGGCGGCCGCGGCCGTCGGCGGTGCCGAACGGGCCCTGGAGATGACGGTCGACTACGCGAAGGAGCGGGTCCAGTTCGGCGTGCCGATCGGCAACTTCCAGGGCGTGGCCCACCCGATCGCGGACGCCAAGACCGAGGTCGACGGTGCCCGGACGCTCGTCCACCAGGCGGCCTGGGCGCGCGACGCGATTGGGACGGGCGGGGCGCTGCCGGCGATGGCCAAGCGCTTCGCGTGCGAGACCTACCGGCGGACCACACGTATGGGCCACCAGGTCTTCGGCGGCGTCGGTTTCACCCGCGCCATCGACATCCAGCTCTACTTCCGTCGCGCGAAGCAGTTGGAACTGCAGTGGTTCGAGCCCCGGACCCTCGCCGATCGCATCGCCGCGACCGAACTCGACAGCGACCATCCGTTGGTCGGCATCGACGCCGGCATCTGAAGAGCCCCGTCGAGTGTGCTGTTCGGTATGAAATGTCATAGCAAGCCGCACACTCGACGGGCTACGCCAGCGGGGCGACGAACTTCTCGCAGAAGAGGTGGGTGGCTTCCACCCTGGCTTCGAGGAGGCTGGCGTGGTCGGGGCCTGGCTGGGCGAGCATCCACGGCGCCCACACCATGGCGGTGACGCCGAGGTCCTCGAACCGTCGGTAAAGGTCGACGTCCGGCTTGGCCAACAGGCTCAGCACGATCTCGAACCCGTCTGTGGTTCGCCCCTCGGCGGCGAGGGCGTCGGTGACCTGCGTCAGCATCGCCTCGGCGTCGTCGGGCGTGTAGTAGGTGCCTATCCAGCCGTCGCCGAGCCGCGCACCCCGGCGGATCGCCGCAGGCGAGTGGCCACCGACATAGATGGGCGGGACTTCCGTGGGCGTGGGCTCGAGCGTGAGCGCGTCGAAGTCGTAATGGTCACCGTGGAACTCGCGCCACCCTGGCTGCCACAGTTCCCGCAGCGCCGGGATCATCTCGTCCAGGCGTTTCCCGCGGGCCTCGAAGTCCTGCCCGGTCTGGTCGAACTCGTCCTTGGACCACCCGGCCGCGAGTCCCAGGGACACGCGGTTGTTCGACAGCGCCGCTGCCGTGGACACCTGCTTTGCGACGGTCCACAGGTCACGCGCCGGGGCCACGTACACGTTGGTCGTGAAGTGCAGCCGCTCGGTCCGGCCCGCACACGCCCCGATCGCAGTGAAGCAGTCCAGCCACGGCGTGTCCGGCTGCCAGATCGGCGACCCGTCCACCGAGTACGGGTAGTCCGAGTGCCGCTCCTTGGCGTAGAAGATGTGGTCCGAGAAGGCGACCCCATGGAACCCGCCTTCCTCGGCGGCATCCACGATCGGGAACAGGTGCTCGGGCTCGAGGAACGCCGTCGCCATCCAGAACTTCATCATCGTCCTCTCAGTGGAACCAGTGCCCGCCGTTGACGTCGACGGCCGCGCCGGTGACAGCACGGGCGAGATCGCTGGCCAGGAACACCGCGACGTCGGCCACCTCATCAGCGGTGGGAAGGTGGCGCAGCGCGGTCTCGGAGGCGACCTCGTCGTAGACCACTTGGGGGTCCACATCGCGCTGCTGCGCCTGCCAGTCGAACCAGGCTTCGAGGTTGGGACCCCAGACATAGCCGGGCACCACCGCGTTGCAGCGCACACCCTTGGGGCCAAGTTCGTTGGCGTAGTGCTGCATGGTCGTCAGCAGTGCGGCCTTCGTGGCCGAGTACAAAGCGAAGAGCTTGCGGACTCGCCGGGCCGACATGGACGCGACGAATACGATCGCCCCGCCGTTGCCTTCCGCCAGCGCGGGGGCCACGGCGTTGGTGACGTTGACCGATCCGAGCAGGTTGACCTCGAACGCCTGCCGCCACGTGTCCGGATCGGCCTTGGTGATCGGTTCCAGCGGCGGCTGCTGGAAGGCGTTGTTCACCAGGACGTCAATCCGGCCATGTTCTTCGAGCGCCATGGTCGCCAGCTCGCCTACCGACGCCTCGTCCGTGATGTCGGTAGGTACCACGGTTGCCCGGCGACCGAGTGTCCGGATCTCGTCGGCGACCGCGGTGAGGTTGTCCTTGGTCCGGGCCGCCAGCACGACGTCCGCGCCCTCACGGGCGTACGCGAGCGCGATGGCACGACCAAGGCCCCGTCCCACGCCAGAGACGATCGCCACCCGACCCTTCAGCAGCACCGCGGTCCTTTGATCAGGCACGGAGCCTACCGGAATCTGACACACCGTCAGATTCCGGCAGGGGTCACATGCCGGGGATCGTGCCGACCGGGCCGTTGCTGCTCCAGACGATCTCCTGGACGCGGTGCACGATCCGCCAGCCGTCGTCGGTCCGTCGCCACCGGTCCCGGTAACCGCCGCCCAGATACAGCAGCAGCGGGTCCTCGAGCGGCATGATCATCGGGTTGAACAGCAGGCACCGCGAGGTCGCCTCGTCGCCGTCGAGCTCAACGACCACGTTGGTGACCAGGTGCTGGGACGGCCCGACGACGCCCATCCCCGATTCGATCCAGGCGATGACCTTGTCGCGGTCCGCTACCGGTCCGCCGGATGCGGCGTAGTCCAGGTGGGCATCGGGTGTGAAGATGGCGCTGACCGCGTCGAAGTTCCTGTCGTCGATCCCGTAGGCGTACCGGGCCAGCGCCTCGGTGATCTCGAGGCGATCCGTCAGCGTACGCGTCGTGTCCGTCATGGCTCGGGACCGTAGCCGCAGGGGCAGGGGAGGCCGCTCCAGACCTAACGGATCGCGACCGGGGCAACCGGGGCACCGGTCCCACCGACGACCGGTTCGGGGGGAGCCGACAGGAAGAACGTCCAGCGGCCGCCGTCCGCGCAGGCGGCGGCGAGTTCCTCGAGGTTCCAGTTCTGTCCCTGGGTCATGCCCATCTCGACGAGGTGGAGCAGGTGGACGGGCAGGATCATGTCCTCGCGCTCGCCCGGGAAGACCTCGCAGGTGAGGTTGTCGGTGGCCACTGCAGCGACGTCGTGCTCGTGGAACCAGATGGCGGTGCCGATGGTCAACCCGGCCGACGGGAACGCGTAGGCGATCCGGTCGCCGTCCTCGAGGAAGTGGCGGATCTGGCCCGTGCGGACCAGGACGATGTCGGCCGTGCTGACCGCGACTCCCTGTCGCTCGCAGGCGGCATCGAGGTCGTCCGCGGTGATCGCGTAGCCGGGATGGAGGCGGTCGACCTCCTTCAAGCCGGCGATGTCGAGCAGGACACCTCTTCCCGCGACCGGTCCCGCATGTTCGATACCGAGGGTGGTCGCCCCGTCGGGTCCGACCACGTCGAGGTCGTACCCGTTGTAGATCCGGCCGTCGTAACAGACGTGCGATAGGGCGTCCCAGTGGGTCGCGGACTGCAAGCCGGTGACGAGCTGCCCATCCGAGTCGCAGATGTCGGTCTGGTCGCCGGTCATCGCTTCGCGGACCCGCGTCATCGTGTGCACCGGGTTCTCGCGCCCCGGCACCAGTCCGGCCTGCACCCCGTCAGTGGACAGCGGGAGCGCCACCTCGATGCGCTGCCCGGTGCGGATCTCGGTTGCGGCCCGTGCGACGGCGTCCTCGGTGAGCAGGTTCAGCGTCCCGCGCTGGTCGTCAGGGCCCCACCGCCCCCAGTTGTTCACGCGGCGCGCCACGTCGTGGAACTCGTCGGGCATCGCCATCGTGACTCCTCGGGGATCGGAGGCTGATCGTAGAACCTGTTACAGTCACCGCGCGAAACCTGACACACCGTCAGATTCGCAGTATCGTGCCCCTGCGACGCGACAGGGACGATACTCGTCGAACGAGGAGTCGGTGCGCGTGCACCTCGATCTGACCGCCGATCAGACGGCCTTCCGCGATGAACTGCGGTCTTGGCTGGCGATCAACGTGCCGTCGGATCTCGCCCCGGCCGGTACGCCTGAGGGGTTCGCACAGCACGTCGCGTGGGAGCGTCAACTGGTCGATGCCGGGTACGCCGCCATCCACTGGCCGACCGAGTACGGCGGTCGGGGTGCCGGCCCGGTCGAGCAGGCCATCTTCGAGGACGAGTACCTGCGTGCCGGCGGCCCCGAACGTGTAACGGTCGTCGGGCACAACCTGTTCGGGCCGACGCTCATCCGTTGGGGCACCGACGAGCAGAAGGACCGCTGGCTGCCCGGGGTGCTCGAGGCGTCGGTGATCTGGTCCCAGGGATACTCCGAGCCCGACGCCGGATCCGACCTCGCCTCCGTCCGCACCCGAGCGGTCCGTGACGGCGACGACCTCGTGGTCGACGGCCAGAAGATCTGGACCTCGTACGGCGCCTACGCCGACTGGATCTTCGCGCTGGTCCGCACCGACCCGGACGCTCCAAAGCACGCCGGCATCACCTTCCTCGCACTCCCGCTGGACACCCCCGGCGTCGAGGTCCGACCGATTCGCCAACTCGACGGGCACACAGGATTCGCCGAGGTGTTCTTCACCGAAGCGCGCGTCCCCGTCGCCAACGTCATCGGCGAGGTCAACGACGGTTGGCGCGTGGCGATGACCGCACTCGAGTTCGAACGCGATGCACCGGCCGCCGCCCCTGCCCGCTATGAGCGCGACCTCAATGAACTCGTCGCGATCGCGCGGGCACGCGGGCTCAGCGGCGACGCCGTGGTGCACGATCGGCTCGGGGCGCTCGCCGTCGCGGTCGCCTGCTACCGCAGTCACGCCGAACGAACGCTGCAGACCCTTGTAGTCGGCGGCGACCTCGGGCACCTGTCGTCGGTGACGAAACTCGCCTGGTCCGAACTCGAACGGGACCTCTACGAGTACGGGCTGGAACTGCTCGGGCCGTACGGCGAGGACCTCGACCAAGCGCCTGGCATCGCCGGCCCCGCCGGCTGGCGCATGCGCTACTGGTACGCACGGGCCGCCACGATCTACGCGGGCACTTCCGAGATCCAACGCAACATCATCGCGCGGCGGGTGCTCGGCCTGCCGCAGGGGGCGTGATGGACACCTTCCTCACCGACGAGCAGCAGGCCCTACAGCAAATGGCCGCCGATCTGTTCGCGTCTGTCAACCCCCCGACGCGCGTCCGCGACCTGTACGACGGCGCCGTGCGTGACCGCAAGGTGTGGAAGCAGTTGGCCGAGGTCGGCCTCACGTCGCTCGGCATGGCAGACGACGCCGGTGGGTCAGGTGGTGGCGCCGTCGAGGTCGGGCTGTCGCTCGAGGAAGCCGGACGCGCATGCCTGCCCGAGCCGTTGGGCGACGCCGTGGCCGTGGCGGTCCCGGCGTTGTTGCAGCACGGCGGGGCGCTGGCCGACGAGTGGCTCCTGCGAATCTCTGTCGGCGACGCGCTTGTAGCCGTGCACTGGAGCGACGATCCGTTCGTCACCGACGCCGATGACGCCGATGCGGTCCTGCACGAGGACGGCGACAACCTGTACCTGGTCCCCCGCGATGGGATCGAGGTCATCCGCCAGGTCCGCACTGAGGACGGCAGCCGGCGTCGCTTTGAAGTGCGCGTCGACGTCGGGGCGGGGGAGCGCTTGCAGGTCGATGTCGGCGACCTCGCCAACCGCACGGTCGTGGCGATCGCGGCGCAACTCGTGGGGGTCTGCCAACGCCTGCTCGACGACACGGTCGCCTACGCGAAGGTCCGCCACCAGTTCGACACCCCGATCGGCGCCTTCCAGGCGACCCAGCACAAGCTCGCGTCCATGTTCGTCGCGGTTGAGTCGGCCCGTGGCGCTGTCCGTGCGGCCAGTCGCGCCCTGGCCGACCCTGACACGGACGTCGTAGCGGCAGAGCACACGGCCCGTGTCGCCAAGGCCGCGGCAGGGTCCGCGTCCCGCATGGTCAACACCGAAGCGCTGCAGATCCACGCGGGCATCGGTTTCACGTGGGAGCACGATCTGCATCTGTGGCTGAAGCGCGGCCTAGCGCTCGAGCACGCCGGCGGGGATGCCGCGCTGCATCGGCGCGTGCTCGGCCGGCGACTCCTGGAGGCGGGGCGATGAGCCACATCGGACAACCGCTGCCACCTCAGGAGCCCGAGGCCACCGGTCTGCTGCGCGGCAAGCACGTACTTGTCACCGCGGCCGCCGGCACCGGCATCGGCTTCGCGACGGCACGCCGCTGCGCCGCCGAGGGCGCCACCGTCGTCATCAGCGACCGACACGAACGTCGCCTGAAGGAATCGGCGGATGCCCTTGCCGGCGAGTTCGGCATCGAACCGCTTGCGATCCCCTGCGACGTCACCGTCCAGGCGGACGTCGACGCGCTGTTCGACCAGGCCATCGACGGGATCGGCCATCTCGACGTCGTCGTGAACAACGCCGGACTCGGCGGGACCGCTGACCTCCACGTGATGACCGACGAGCAATGGAACGTTGTCCTCGATGTCACGCTGAACGGGACGTTCCGCTGCACCCGCCGGGCGCTGCAGCATCTGTATGACCGTGGCAGCGGCGCGATCGTCAACAACGCGTCCGTGCTTGGATGGCGGGCCCAGGCCGGGCAGGCCCACTACGCCGCCGCGAAGGCCGGGGTCATGGCCCTGACCCGCAGCGCCGCGATCGAGGCCGCCCCGCACGGCGTCCGCGTCAACGCCGTGGCGCCGTCGCTGGCGATGCACCCGTTCCTCGCGAAGGTCACGACCGACGACCTGCTCGACGAACTGACCCAGCGCGAGGCGTTCGGGCGAGCCGCGGAACCGTGGGAGGTCGCCAACGTCATCGTCTTCCTGGCCAGCGACCTGGCGTCCTACATGACCGGCGAGGTCGTATCGGTGTCCAGCCAGCACCCATGAGACCGCACATGAGGAGGCAGCCATGACCCGCGTGTTCGACGGGATCGACGCGGTGCGCGACGCAGTTGGTGAACACCTCGGCCACAGCGACTGGCTCGAGATCACCCAGGACCGCATCGACCAGTTCGCCGACGCCACCGGCGACCACCAGTGGATCCACGTCGACACTGAGCGGGCCGCCAACGAGAGCCCCTTCGGCACCACGATCGCCCACGGCTACCTCACCCTGTCGCTGGTCAGCTACTTCCTGCCGCAGGTCGTCGAGGTGCGCGGCATCTCGATGGGACTGAACTACGGCACGGACAAGGTGCGGTTCCCGGCGCCCGTTCCCGTCGGCAGCAAGTTGCGTGCCGGGGGCGAGCTGACCGACGTCCGCGACGTGCCCGGTGGCATCCAGACCACGATGACCGTGACCGTCGAGGTCGAGGGCAGCGACAAGCCCGCCTGCGTTGCCGAGATCCTCAGCCGCTTCCTCGAGTGACAGACCGCGCGCCACGACCGACATCCCAGACCTGACCGACACGCATCACCAGACACCGCCAGGAGCAACACCATGGAGTTCGGCATCTTCCTGCAGGGCCACGTGCCCGCCCGCCGGGTCGAGGAGGACCCGACGTACGAGCACTACGCGCTGATGCGCGAGGTCGAGATCGCCAAGGCGGCGGACAAGGCCGGCTTCAAGTACGTGTGGGCCTCCGAGCACCACTTCCTCCACGAGTACTCGCACCTGTCAGACAGTGGCGCGTTCCTCGCGTTCGTCGCCGGGCGGACCGAGCGCATCCACATGGCCACCGGGATCCGCAACCTGTCGCCGATGGTCAATCACCCGATCCGCGTCGCAGAGGAAGTGGCCATGATGGACCACCTGACCGGCGGGCGGTTCGAACTCGGCACGGGGCGGGGCGCCGGATGGCACGAGGTCCAGGGCTTCGACATCCCCGACACCAAGGTCACCAAGGGCTGGTGGGACGAGGTCATCCGCCAGTTGCCGCGCATGTGGCGCGAGACCGAGTACGAGTTCGAGGGCGAGTTCGTCCGCGTGCCCGGCAAGCGGATGATCCTGCCCAAGCCGTTCAAGAAGTCGCACCCGCCGCTGTGGGTGTCGGCCGGCAACCCACAGACGTGGGAGATCGCGGGGCAGATGGGGCTCGGGTGCATCGGGTTCTCGATCGGATCGATCGACTCGATGGGTCCGAAGGTCGAGGCCTACAAGAAGGCCATCGTGGACGCCGACCCGATCGGCGAGTGGGTCCACGACAACGTGATGGCGACCAACCTCGCCATCGTCACCGAGGACGGTGAACAGGCCCGCCAGGTGGCTACGCAGGCCGGGACGATCGCGCTGCAGGCCGGCGTGCACCGCTACCACTCCACGATGCCGAAGGTGCCAGGCATCCCGGAGTGGCCCGAGATCTTCCCCGACCCCAGTCTCGAAGCGATCGATGTCGGCATCAAGGGCGGCTACATGGTCTGCGGCGACCCGGACGAGGCCGTCGAGCAGTTGAAGCGCTTTGAGGCGACGGGCATCGATCAGATCACGTTCTCGCTGCCGGTGGACATTCCGCAGGACGTCTGCCTCGAGACCCTCCGTCTGCTCGGCGAGCACGTGATCCCCAAGTTCGACACGGACGGCGAGTTCCGCTCGACCCGCCAGCGCGCCGCCGCCGACGTCCCGGAGTGGGCCGACCAGGCCGTCGCGCGCACCGTCGGCCCCGGCCCCGAACCCACCAGCGAAGGCACCCGCCCACTCCGCTGACCACGCCCCCAACCTCCGTCTGGGCGGGGTTGGCGTCACATACGTCGCAAACCCCGCCCAGACCAACGAGGCAAGCGCGCGGCTACTGGGTGCCATCGGCGATCACCGTGCGGAGGCGGTCTGCCAGCCTGGGGTCGCCGGTGACGGACAGCGCACCGAGGTCACCGCGCCCCCAGCCCCAGCGTGCGAGGGACCATGCGTTGCCGGCAACCTCGCCGTCAGCGGGGTCGGCGTCCACCGCGGCCAGACCCGCGGCATCCAGATCGTGAGTTGTGCCGGAGTTCGGGGAGGTTCCGGTGAACCGGCCGAACGTCAGCCGCCACCGCCGGTCGACATCGGTCGCGTGGAGGTCGAGCGTGTGTCCGTCGGGCGTGAACGTGCCCCAGTCCGGGACGCCGTCCACCATCACCGTCAGCAGTTCGTCGACCGTGTCGGCAGCGACGTCCGGTGCCGCGTCGGTCACCTCGCCACCAGCGGTGAGTTCAGCATCGACGCGGTGGATGATGGCCTCGTGGGTCTGGCGGCGCAGCACCCACCCGACCGTGTGGCCGTCGTCGTCCCAGGACCAGCACGCGTCGTCAGGCGACCGGCGTTCGAAGGCCCCAACGAGCGCGCTCGCCCTGCTCCGCTGGAGCTCCACCAGTTCGGCGTCGGCCGGATGGGCGAGTACGGGGACCAGATCGGGATCATCGAGGAGGCCGGCGACGATCGCACTCCAGAAGTGCTGAACCTCCGCCAGGTGCCAGGCGAGGTCGGCTGCCGTCCAGTCCGGGCATGACGGCACGGGGGCGTCGAGTGCCGTGCCTGCCAGCGTGTCGGCGAAGCGTGCCGACTCGGCGGCCACGATCGCGCGGTAGTCGATGGTGTGCATGGCGGGAGCCTATGCCTGCGCCAAATCAGGGCGTAGGCGAGCCCGTGATCTTCCCCGACCCCAGCCTCGAAGCGATCGAGGCCGGCATCGAGGGCGGCTACGGGGTTGCCGTGACCTGCGGATCTCGCCTGAAGTTGGGCTGGGAAGGTTCGCATTCGCAAGGCAGGAGACCCGGTGGTCGGCGTCGAAGGAAGGACTCTGTCGTGCTTCTTGGAGGATGCCGCAATGCGCCATTTCGCCGCGCTCGTTCCGCTTGTCGCTCTGGTCGTCGCCGTGCCCGCCGCTGTGGGTGCGCAGGAGGCTGAACCGGCCTACGACCGAAAGACCGACAACATCACGTTTGTGGGCCACGAGCAGTTCGTGCAGGGCACGGACATGTTCTTCCAGCGTCGTGACGGCAGGCAGCACCTCGATGGCGAGGTGATCGACGGCGTGCGGGACTTCCTGTTCGCGGGCGCCGACGCATCGGGGGCGGTCGGCTCACCACCGGGAGGCGAGTTCGTGGGCGTGAAGATCTTTGACGTCACGGACCCGACGGCGCCGATCGAACTCGCCGCCATCGCCTGCGGCGGCTACCACGCGGACGTCCAGGTCTACGAGAACTACCTCATCCAGTCGATCGACAGTGCAGGCACGAACACGGGATGCACGCCGGAGTTCGACCCCGACGGCGTCGACCGGGCCGAGGTCTCCGGCATCCGGGTCCTCGACATCGAGGACCCGGCGAATCCAGCGGTCGCGGCCTTCGTCACTGCAGAGACGCTCGAAAACTCCGTCCACAACATGACCACTCTCCCGTGGGCCGGCCTGCTCTACGTCGCCGGGTCGAGTTTCGCGGAGGGCGATCCGGGAAATCTCACGATCGTCGATCTGAAGGACCCGACATTCCCCGCGAAGGTGATCGCCATGGAGGCCATATCGCAAACGGCACAGGCCGAATGTCACGACATCGGCGTGGCCCAGCTCGAGGATCAGGCGCTGGCTTTCTGCGCGGCCGTGCACGAGACGTTCATCTGGGACGTGACCGACCCGATGAACCCGACGCACGTGTCCTCGGTCCCGTTGGCGGTCGAGAGCATCCATCACGCGGCGCGAGTGGCGCCTGATGGCACGACGCTGGTGCTGAACGACGAACTCGGCGGCGCCGCCGCCGCGCCGGGGTGTCTCGCCACCACCCAGGATCCCATCGGTGCGCTGTGGTTCTACGACATCAGCGATCCCGCGCTTCCGATCCTGGAGGGGACCTTCTCGACCGCGGAACTCGCCGAGAAGATGCCGTGCACCAGCCACTTCTACAACTTCATTCCGGGGACCACGCTCCTGACGGTCGGGTGGTACAAATCCGGCATGCTGGTGGTCGATTACGGCGGCCTGCCACAGACCAGCGAACACGCCGTCTTCACGCCGACCGGTGGTTCCTTCTGGTCGTCGTACTACTGGCATGGCTACGTCTACGGGAACTCCTTTGGTGGCGGCGGCTTGTATGGCGGTACGGACGACATGGGTGGCGTGTGGATCACGCAACTCGAAGGAGTCGGCGACGTCGAACCCAGTCCCCATGACGAGGGCACCTCGTGGGCTCGCTGGACCAGCCAGCTTCCCCCTGCGTCGCCGCCGAGCGACGAGCCGGATCCAGCCCCCGAGGTCGGTGCCGATGATCAGAGCAACCTGCCGACGACCGGTGGCGGGCTTGCTGCGGCTGCCTTGGCCGCGCTGGGCGTCGTCGCGTTGACCCGGCGTCGGCGGAAGCTGGCCTGACGCGTCACGACTCGATCTGGGTGAGGCTGGCGTCTCATGCGTCGCAAACCCCGCCCGGACGAGGGTCAGACGAGCGTGCGGTCCAGGGTTTGCCAGTGGTGTTCGGTCGACCCGAACGACGCCGCGAGCGACCAGGAGCGCTTCATGAATAGGTGGAGGTCGCACTCCCACGTGTAGCCGATGGCGCCGTGGACCTGGAGGGCGTGTTTGGCCGCGGCGTCGGCGGTCTCGTCGGCGAAGGCCTTGGCCATCGCGACGTGGACCGCCACATCGGGGTCGCCGTTGTCGAGGCTGTGGGCAGCACGCTCGACCAGGGGGCGGGCGAACTGCACGCCTACGAGCGCCGATGCAAGGTGGTGTTTGACGGCCTGGAACGTCCCGATCGGTTTGCCGAACTGTTCACGCTGCTTGGCGTAAGCAACGGCCTGGTCGATCATCGCCATCCCGAGCCCGACCTGCATCGCCGCGGAGAGGGTTGCCCCTCGCTGAGAAGCTCGCACGATGGTTTCACCGATGTCGCCGGCGGCCACCTCGCCGTCGGCCCGCACGATCGACGCGGTTGGACGCGCCCCGTCGATGTTCGGTTGGGCGACGGTCTCCAGTTCCTCAGGCCAGGCGACCACCACCTGATTGCCTTCGCATACGAGGACCATGTCAGCTTCCGCGACGTGGGCCGGATAGGGGTCGACCTCGGCGCACGCGGTAACGACGACCACGTTGCCGGCAGCGATCCTGGGCAGCCACTCCTCGGCGAAGGACCCACCGAGGTCGGCAAGGACACCGGTCGACACGAGGGCTTCGATCAGGGGCTCGGGTAGCGCCACACGGCCGGCCTCGACGACCAGGGGAACCAGGTCGAGGATGCCCCAGCCCATGCCTCCCAGCCGCTCGGGGACGGCGAGGCTCGTGACACCGAGGTCCGCCATGGCCTTCCATCTGGCAGCGTCGAAGGTCCCGCTGTCCCACGCGGCCCGCACGGCGCTCGGTGGACACTCGGCCGTCAGCATGATCCGCACCGCATCGGTCAGGAGGCGCTGGTCCTCGCTCGGTACGAAGTGCACGGCGGTCCTGTCAGCGTCGCGGAAGGCCGAGCACGCGCTCGGCGATGATGTTGCGCTGGATCTCGTTCGTCCCCGCGTAGATCGGGCCGGACAGCGAGAAGAGGAACCGGTCCAGCCACGTCCCGTCGGACTCCGCGTCGGGCGCGTCCGCGGCCAGCGCCGCGCGTGGCCCGAGCAGGCGCATCGCCAACGAGTTCAGTTCGAGGTCCATCTCGGACCAGAAGATCTTGTTCACCGACGACTCGGGCCCGATGTCGTGGCCAGCAAGGACGTGCGACACCGTTCGATAGGTGAACAGGTCATAGGCCTGGGTCCGCACGACCGACCGCGCGACATCGCGGCGTAGCGCGGGCGACAGGTCGTCGCCCTGCGACCGGGCGAGCTCCACCAGGCGCCTGGCCGCCGCGTTGAACCGGCCGGGGGAGCGCAGCGACACCCCCCGCTCGAACCCGGCGGTGGCCATCGCCACGTTCCAACCTCCACCGATGTCGCCGAGCGTGTTGGCGACGGGTACGCGTACGTCGTCGAAGAACACCTCGGCGAACCCGGGTTCACCGTTGAGTTGGCGGATCGGCCGCACCTCGACACCTTCGGTATCGAGCGGAACGAGGATGAAAGACAACCCGTGGTGACGTTCCGACGACGGGTCCGATCGGAACAGCCCGAACAACCAGTCGGCGAACGCCGCCCGGGTCGACCACGTCTTCTGTCCGGTGATGATCCAGTCGTCGCCGTCACGGTCGGCCCTGGCACGGATGGCGGCCATGTCAGACCCGGCATTCGGCTCGGACCAACCCTGCGCCCAGATGTGGTCGCCCGATGCCATGGCCGGGAGAAACTGCTGCTTCTGCTCCTCGGTGCCGAACTCCATCAGCGTGGGACCGAGCAGGAACAGGCCGTTCTGATTGAGGCGGTATGGGCACCCGGCCCGGTAGTACTCCTCCTCGAAGATCACCCACTCGACGAGGTCGGCGCCCCGCCCGCCGTACTCGACCGGCCACGGCACGACACCCCAGCCGCCTTCGAAGAGCAGGCGTTCCCACGCTCGGTGTGCCGCGAAACCCGCGGCGGTGTCGAACGAGACCTTCGGCGCGTCACCGGCGTGCTCGGACAGCCAGGTGCGCGCATCGGCCCGGAATGCCTCGTGGGCCCGCGTGAAGGTCAGATCCATCGATCCGAGGTCCGCTCGACGACGCGGGCGAGGCTACCTGACGGGGTGTCAGATTCTTCAACGAGGCGTCCGATAGTGCATGCTGGAGCGGGCGCTGGGCGCCCCCACCTGCCACCCTCCGGTTCGGTGCATGATTTCGTCCGGACCTCCGGACGCGGCCATGCACGAGACGCGCCGACCCAGCGAGGTACTCCATGCACCAGCGCCGCATCGACGACTTCACCTGGCAGGGCCATCGGCTCGTGTACGAGGAGCGTGGGGGTGGCGACCGCCCGTTCGTCCTGTTGCACGGTCTGCTGTTGCCCGCCGGGGTGAACGCGCACATCGCGAACGTGCTGGCAGAGCACGGGCACCGAGTGATCATGCTCGAGTTGCTCGGCCACGGCCGCTCCGACAAGCCGACCCATGCCTATCACTACCGCATGGACAAGACTGCCCAGCAGGTGGTCGCGCTCCTGGACCATCTCGGTATCGACCGCGCCGTCGTCGGCGGTGTGTCGCTCGGCGCAAATGTCACGCTCGAGGTCGCCACGAAGTATCCCGATCGGCTGGTCGCCGGGGTGTGCGAGATGCCGGTCCTCGAACGCGGGACGATCGGCGTGATCCTGCAGCTCGAGCCCCTTCTGTTCCTGTTCCGGTACGCCGGCGATCTGGTTCGGCCCGTCTTCAGAGCACTGCAGCATCTCAAGCGGTTGACCTCGAACGAGTTGTACCGGGCGGTCATCGAGACCGGCGGTGAGCCGCGCGAGATGGCCGCGGTGCTGCATGGCTTCACGGCTGGGCCCATCTGCCCGTCGTACGAGGAGCGAATCAAGGTCCAGCATCCCATCCTCGTCATTGGACACAAGCGTGACTGGATGCATCCGATGGACGATGCCGAGGCCCTTGCTGCCGAACTGCCCAACGCCCGGCTCCACAAGCTCCGACACTTCTTCGAGGCGCGGATGCACCCGGACCGGGTGCTCGACGAACTAGACGGGTTCCTGGACGAGGTCTGGGAGGTCGAGGAACAGGCGCGTCGTGCGGGGGCGCCTCCCGAGGCGGCCGAGGATCAGCCCGACGTTCAGAACGCCGAAGCGGCGGAGGCCACCCCCTGAAGTTTGCGATCTGACGGGGTGTCAGGAACGATGGTCGCCCCCCGATCCTGCCGAGGACCCCGTGACCGCACCGGCTGCAGCCCGCCCGGCCATCGACGGCTGGTTCGCGGACGGGCCGCAACCGCACCTCGTCGGTCAGTCGTGCCCCGCGTGTTCCACGACGGTCTTCCCGCCGACGGCAACCACCTGCCCGAATCCGTCGTGTCGCAGCGACGACCTGACCAGGAGGCCTCTGGCGCGCACGGGAACGGTGTGGTCGTGGGCGACCAACCACTACGAGCCGCCGGCCCCGTATGTCCCGCCGGACCCGTTCGTCCCGTACACCGTGGTGGCCGTCGAGCTGGACGATGAGTCCCTGGTCGTGCTCGGCCAGTTGACCGCCGACGCCGACCCGGCCGACCTCCGCGTCGGCGCGCCCGTCGAGGTGATCGTCGAGACCCTCTTCATCGATGACGAAGGCCCCCGGACGATCTGGCGCTTCCGCCCGACTTCTCTCACCCCCCAGGCCGGCAACGCCGGCCCCTCCCCCCTGAGGGGGGAGGTATGACCGTTTCCTTCACCCCCCAGGCCGGCAACGCCGGCCCCTCCCCCCTGAGGGGGGAGG
>Ga0326597_10002113_pt1 | contig 30358 bp, 37 predicted proteins | sample RVTome_12_FD_203789 | JGI IMG/M metagenome (GOLD analysis project Ga0326597, IMG submission 203789) | Soil microbial communities from uranium-contaminated site in the Upper Colorado River Basin, Wyoming, United States - RVT100D185 | ecosystem: Environmental > Terrestrial > Soil > Contaminated >...
CCGACTGAACCCGCCCCCACCAAGCTCGACCGCGCCCCCGCCACAGCGGGGGCACACCCCTGCCCGCACCCGACCACGTCCCCACCCAAGATGTCGCCGACATCCTCACCGGACGTGGCGCCTGACAGCAGGGGCACTGCCTGACGGAGAGCCGACGACCGCATTGGTGACGCGAGAGTCGGCGGGTTGTCGAACTCATCGAGCAGCAGCCGTTCAACTCGCACCAGCCCGACCTCGAAGGACGTGGGTCGATCGGTGTTGTCGCCATACACCGGGCGGATGAAGAACAGCGAACCAGGATGCGCGGCCGCCTCACGCTCGAGTCCTCTGAACCGTTGACCGTCGCTGGACCGCCCCCGGTTCAGGTCAGGATTCATCGGGACGAGGTTGATGTTGTACTCGCCGCCGGCGTCATGAGCGATGAGGTGCCCGCGATCATCCTGGCCGCGACGCGGGTGCCCCCGCATGCGACTGTCATCGTGCGGGCCGGTTGGTCCACGCGAAAAGCCACGAACACCGACGACTCTGGGGGCGCGACCGCAGTACCGGCGGCGATGTTCGCGGCCTTGAGGATGTCGTTGGGCAAGGCCGGGCCGGTCCAGCCCGAACGTAAACGGCGCGACCAGCCGCTGACCGGCAGCGTCCGCGGCCATCGTCATCGCGTCGTGCTTGCCGACATCCACCAGAACCAGCAGCCGACGCCCAGCAGGGACCTGCGCGATCTCCGCGGCCCGCGCCGCGATATCACGACCATGAACATGCACCATGTCAACACCTCTGGCGGAGCACACAGACGGAACTTGCGCCTTCTGTTGTGCATCTCCAGAGGTGCTTTGTGAAGGCCCTCGATCTATATCAGTCGAACTCCTTGATACTCAACTCAAGTGGCACCGATGTCGAATACTGCACGCCGTCAGCATGGTAGTCCACAACAATAGATCTCAGGATCGCGTCGTCCCCCGTTACACGCAGGAAGAGAACAATCACAGAAATCGGGTGGTTCCGAACCAACAATTCACGTTGTAGAGGAAATTCCGCCGCACCTGCGATTTGTCGGGAGTTGTCGGTCGCGTTGCCCTCCGGCGTCTCAACGACGAGGGAGAAGTTGCCAAAGCCAACGCCGTTGAGGTCGAGCACGGCCACCCTCTCGATCCGGATCCCCGACTCGACCTGAGCACCCACGCCGTCGATGGTGAATGATCGAACGGGACTCGTGAAACTCAAGGGGATCTGACCTACGGCAATCAAGGTCCCCGGCCGCACGTCCTCTTGATCGTATACAAGGCCGAACTCTGCCAGCGGGACGTCAAGAGGACCAGGCCCAGGCGGTACTAGCATCGCGCGGAACATGAGCGAAGCGACGAGAACAAGTATGAACGTGCAGAGCAGGACCACTCCTCTGCGTCGAAACTGCAAGGTCGTACCCCTCGGGGCGGAAACCAGTGTCATGATTTAGGGCATCTCGATGACTTGATGGCCACTCCGCCAATCACCGTCCCAACCGCAGAGCCTCATGTAACTGTAGCCATCGCGCCTCTCAAATGTCAGTCTACTCGAAGTGGTATTCGTGTGGTTACTACTCAGGCTGATGCCTGCGACGCTGAACCACCCTGCGTATGTGATGACGGACTCTCGCGCTGACCAGGCTTCCTTGAGGTCGACGTTTCCGGCGTAGAGTTGCTCGTTGCATGTGAAGTGGTTCGTGTTGTTGAGAAACTGCGTGCCGGGGGCGAGGCCCCCGGGATAGACGCGATATTCACCTGTATAGTACGCTCCATTAGTTGTATCGCACCAGACTTCATACTCGTGATACCACTCCTCAAATCTCTCAAGTCCTGACACATTAGTGCCGCGAGTCCACTTCAGTCCCCAAGCCTCTTCTGTTCCTCTGGAATAGCCGTATCCGCCGGCCGCGGTTCCCTGGTACTTAGCTCCGACCTCAAGCAATGTCTTAGAATTGCTTGCCGATTCGTAGATTGTATTCGATCGGCTCCTCGTACGTATCCGCTGAATCGGTGCGAAGTGTCCGCGGGTTGAGCGAATGAACTTGAAGTACACGCCGTAACCCCCGCCATAGGACGCTTCGTCCTGGCGACATGCCGTTTCCCCTTGGCCCCAGCCGCTGTCATCTGCGCCGACGGGATCAAGGATCAATGAGTCAACGTAGTAGTTGACCTTGTCCGTGACACTGTCGAGGCTCGGAGCCACGTGGGGGTCCGCAGGAACTACGGGGGCTTCTGTCGGTGGGAGTAGGGGGATGGACGCGGCAGTCATAGGGATTGGCTGCGAAGGTACCGAGATTTCCGACTCCGGGCCGGGCCTCTCAAAGTCTCCGACAAGTCGTCGGTCGGCAGGTGGGAAGGCCCATGAGCCATCTGGCTGGGGAAAGACGATAGAACTATAGGAGAGCGGAAGTGGAGTTGTGTAGGACCACAAATGAATAGTGACGGCGCCATCAGAGGATCTCAGACTTGCAGGTAGGTCATTGAGGTAGGCAGCAATATCGAGATTGAATTCACCCGCCGACGTTGAGGGGGTCCCGATGAGTGGTCCACCGGTTATGCGGCTTGGGGTTGGTGCCTGAGCTTCCAGGCGTGTGCGAACTCGGTGGGGGTCAGGTCTCCGTGGGCAGAGTGGGGACGGTTGGTGTTGTAGTCGATGCGCCAGTCCTCGATGATGACTTGGGCCTCGCGCAGCGAGTCGAACTGCCACAAGTTGAGCAGCTCGTCACGCAGTCTGCCGTTGAACGACTCGATCCAGGCGTTCTGCCAGGGCGACCCGGGATCGATGAACACGGCGCCGGTGCCGTTGTCGGCACACCACTCGGCGACCGCATGCGCCACAAACTCGGGGCCGTTGTCGAACCGGATGAACGCGGGGACGCCGCGGGTCGCGGCCAGCACGTCCAGGACGGCCACGACATCATCGGCACCGATCGAGTGGGCCACCTTGATCGCCAGTGCCTCGCGGGTGAACTCGTCGATCACGTTGAGCAGCTTGACCTGCCGGCCGTCGATGGTGCGGTCGAACTGGAAGTCCATCGCCCAGATCGCATCCGGCACGATCGGCGACATCGCCCCGACAGCCACGCCGATCCCGGTCAGCCTGCCCTTGCGGGGCCGTTGGGGAACCTGCAGCCCTTCATCGCGCCACAGCCGTTTCACGCGCTTGTTGTTGATGCTGTGGCCGTCACGTCGCAGCTGTTTGGCGGCCCGCCGCCAGCCCCACCGGGGCCGGTCACGGGAGAACTGCCGCAGCCAGCCGCGCAGCCACGCCTCGTCATCGGTGGGAGGCGGTGGTGTCAGCCGCTGGGTCGACCGGTGCTGGCCGACCACCTTGCAAGCGCGCCGCTCGGACACCCCGAACTCGTCCTGCAGCAAGGCCACGGCCTGCCGGCGACGGTTCGGGGTCACCATTTTCCCTCCGCGAGCCTCTTGAGCATCGCCCTGTCCAACTCCGCTTCCGCGAGCAGCTTCTTGAGCTCGATGTCCTCGGACTCGAGTTCCTTGAGCCGTTTCGCGTCGGAGGCCTTCATCCCGCCGTACTGGTTCAACCAGCGGGCCCAGGTCGACTCGGCGATGCCGAACTGCCGGCACACCTCCTCGACCGTGGCACCGCCCGCGAGCAACTTGTTGCCCTCGGCCAGCTTGCGGATGATCTGCTCGGGCGTGTGACGTCGTCGTGCCATCAGTCGGTCCTCTCTGCTCCGCGAAGCGAAGCATCAGACCGCACAACCGTTGGACCATTTCCCGGGGCTCACCTCAACGTCACCGGCAACGAGACGATTGGCTTCAGTGTCAGATCGCCTTCCGGCATATCTGGCGGCAGTACTGCAACATTCACGGTAGCTGTTTCAGCACCCAGGACGGGCAATCCCTCGGCAGTCCGGAGTTCGGCTAGTTGCACCGCGTCAGCTGAATGTGAAACAAGAGCCGACGCTAGGAGCGACATTGCGGCAATCCAACTGGCGAGACGCACGCGATGTCCGGCGTGAACCAACACGTCTTTTCCTTCGTTCGGTATGGGGCTTATCTGGACTACGCGCCACCTGGCAGGTTGTTAGTGCAAGTCAGACCGATCGTGCGCAGGGCGCATAGACATGTGCGTCATCGAGCGATGGGCGCACGTTAGGCCCCTATTCCACTTCTTCTGTGGAGGTCACCGTAATGAGTTCAGCGGCCATCCGTACTCCCCAGTGGCGGGTTCCAACAGACGGAGGCATCGGTGTCGTTAGACAGTACGACGAGAATGGGAATGTCCCATCGCCCAGGTTCGAGGGCCAAACAGTTGACCAACCTTCACGCAGAGATCTATCCGCGGCTCGTGACGCTCCTGGCCCGGAAAGGTACTCCCAGGTGCGTCGCTGAGGACGCCGTCAGCGAGGCCTTCGCGCGCGCTGTGCTCAAGCTGCCTGACCCAATCAGCGACGACTCTGCCGCTGCTTGGCTCTACCGCGTCTCACGCAATCTCGTGGTGTCCGAGTATCGTCGGCAAAGCAGGCTTCAGCGTGCCATTGAGGAGGGGCGGCTGCCTGATACTCGCTGCGAGGCGAGAATCGGTCCAGAGGAGACATGGCTCCTGTACGAACTACAGCAGGACTTGGACACGACCCTGGCCTCGGCAAGCGTCAAGGACGCCCGGCTGCTGCGGAGTCGCTACCTCGAAGGTCAGTCCATCGCGGAAATAGCATGTGCGAGGGGATGGGCCATCGGGTCAACGAGGGTGGCGATCAGCCTGGCCTTGCGCCGCGCCATGTCCAGCGCTCCTGGCCTCGCCGAACACCTGACCTGAACGTGTGGGTGCCGGAAACGCGGTAGTGTCGTGTTCACTGCCTTGCTCCGCCGCTTTGGAGCCTGATGCACCGCGCTGTACCGGATGCTGGCCACGCTGGCGACATTGCTCGTCGGCTCGGGTCGTGACATGGACTCAAGATCATCGTGCTGCGCCACCTGCTGGCCGTGCTCCGGCGCCAGATCGACCGGCCCACGCTGACCCAGCCCGACCGCACACTGCTCGGCAAGACCAGGGCGCACCACCCCCGCGCTCGACCCGCGGGATGGCTGGTCACTCCGGACACGCTGCTGCGCTGGCACCGCCGACGCATCGCACTCCACTGGACCCAACCGCACCGTCGGCCCGGGGCGGCCATCGACAGCGGCCTTCATCCGTCAGCTCGCAGAACGGAGGCGCGTGAGAACCCCAGGTGGGGCGACCGACGTGCGCTGTGACCGCGCGTCTCGAAACGGGCGACCTCCGAGCGGACACGCCCAGCATGTGGGGCTCTACGCTGACGCGGGGGTGGCCGGCCGCGGGGCTCGTGCGTTCCAGTCTTGGGGTGCGCGCCGGCGCCCCCGCCTCGACGCCCAAGCCCCGCGCGACGGCCCAGGTCAGTGGCCGAACGTGACGGCACCGCACTATGAGTCCGTTATGAAGACGTATGGGTGTACGAGCGACTGTCTGCAAGGAGAAGGGTGCCGAGGGCGAGGAGCGCAAGTCCAGCGGCCGCGACCAACCATGGATCAAGGCCAGTCGACGCCAGACGTGGAGACGTCCGCTTCGCCAGCTCTACTCGGACCGACGCCAGTTCGGTGCCTGCTTCGCGATACACGAGATCGAACGACGATGGCAGATCCGCACGATCGATCAGCAGTAGCACACGCGGGACAGATGACCCGGGCTCGCCGGGCAGGCCTCGGGGCACATTCAGGAGCACGCGGTCCCCGTCGCGGACCAGGCCGTTGAACGACACTGGGCAGACGCAGCCACAGCGACGTGGCGGGCGAAGTCGACATGCGGGGCCGGAACGTCGCGCCACGCGTCCTCGGGTGTCCCGGCCATTCGCAGGCCGTCGGTGTACGCGAACGCGAACTCGCTCCAGAGGCGATCGAGCGCTTGTCGGTCCGCCGCGTACCCCACCGGATTGTCGCGGTTGTACGCCGAATCTGGCCACCCGGCGGCGTCGGCGCGTTCCACGAGGTGATGAGGCACTTTGGTCTCTGCCGCAGTCCAGGCCAGACAGGCCGACGCGAGCAGGCCCACCGCCATCGGCAGGACGCGTCGCACACCCTCCACGACCACTCCATCCTTCTCCTCACTTGGTAATACGGGCGAGCGACCGGTTCGTTACGCCCGGCATGCTCCGAAGTTCGCGTCACGATGCGCATCGGGTGAGAAGCCTTCACCCGCCGTGCCGTCCAGCCGCCGAGCCGACGCGGCGCGACTGGATCGTCAGCCTGCCGAGTCGACGCTGCCTTGCCGCGCCAAGTCGTAGGCACGCTGGATCTCGTCGACCGTCACCCCTAGGTAGACGGTCAGACGCTCGGCAAGCGAGGCGTGAAGCGGTCGCTGGCCACGCTCGACCGCACTGAGGGTGGTCTCGGGCACCTGCAGGGCGCGGGCCAGGTCCGGCTGGGACAGACCCGCCCATGCTCGCAGATCCGACAGCAGCGCCTGTTCGGGCTCGATGCACGTCAAGTCGCACGGCCGCACCTGCAGGACGTCGGCGAGTCGGCGAAGCATCGGGGCTGTCGGGGCCGTTGCGCGACCGCCAAGGCGCTCCCACTGGACCAGGTAGGTCCGCCTGACCCCAACCCCCTTCGCAAGCTCCGCCTGCGTCAGCCCACGATCCCCACGAAGCGCTCGCAACCGACCTGGGTCGAAGCCCCTCGTGCCGCCCGGCATCCCGACTGGACCTCCATACACACGCGGCCTCACTCGAGGCCGACGCACCCAGAATAGGGCCAGAGGCGCTGCACCGACCGTTTGGGTCAGCCTGAAGCGTTGTCCACAAATCGAACTCCTCCATTTCTGTGCATTATCACTACGTATTTCATACTGCACACATGGTCGATGCACTTCCGCAAGCCCAGGATCCGCTGCCGCCGACAGTGCGGGTTCTGATCGGGGACACGAGCCACCTCGTCCTTGTCGGGATGCAGGCCCTGCTGGCCGATAACGTCGATGTCGTCGGAGCAGTGCCGTCCTACACCCAGCTGGTCTCTCTCCTGCCAGTAACGAGCCCGGACATTGCCCTGGTCGAGTTCGAGCTCCTCTATCAGGCCGACTCCGGAGCATTCGGTGCTGTTCACGAACTTGCCGTGCAGACCGCGGTCGTGGTCACGGCCAAGGAGATGTTCGAGTCCGACGTCCTGCGCACGTTCGGTGCCGGGGCACGCGGCGTCGTGATCAAAGACGACCGACCCGAGAAGCTCCTCCAAGCCGTCGCCGCCGCGCGGGCCGACGGGCACCGCTACATCGACCCGCGCCTGGCCTCGGGGGTCCTGGACTCGACACGGAAAGGCGACCGCACCGCCCGGGAGCCGTTCGGGTTGACCGTCCAAGAGCGACGCGTCGTCGCCCTGCTCGGACAAGGCCACACCAACGCCGAGATCGCCCACCGACTCGGGATCTCCCCTGAGACCGTGCGGACCCACATCCGCAACTGCCTACCCAAGCTCGGCGCCTACGACCGCGTCCACGCCGCGCGCATCGCCGCCATCCACAAGCTCGGCCGCAATCCGCCAGCAGGATTGTGAGCGACGACTATGGCCTTCGACTCGAGGCGCAACGGGTTGGCATGCATCTCTCATCCCGCCCTCAAGCAGGCGAGCAGGAGGACTCCAGGCGATCACGCCGAGGAGGCTGGACGCCCGTCGGCGAGCCCGCCGGCGGCAAGCAGGCGACGAAGGATCGGTTGCGACCAGGATGTCTGAGATGAGGCACAAGGACCTGCATCGCGACCCAAGCGAAGTCCCCCCAGATTCCAGAACGCCCGATTCGCTGGCACCCCATGCATCACCGCTCGTCGATTGGCCGTAGCGCGTCTAGTCATCGGCTTGTGCCACGTCGACAATCGCCGCCCTCTCCAACATCTTGTTACGGGCCTCGAACTGTACGAGCTGCCGCGCTCCGCCGACTGCGCTCCGCGGCGCCACGAGTCTGAAGGCCACCACGATCTCCGAAGGGTCGAGGTCGTCGTCATTGCGCGGCGGATCGAGGTCCTCCTCTATGAGCGGGTAAACGAGCATGGCGCCGCGCCGGTCCTGCCGTAGATCTTCGATCACCCGATCTCCGTAGGCGGCCGCAATGCCCGCGATCCGTAGAACAGAGTGCCGGTGCTTGGGGTCGCTGATGGCCTGGAACAGGGGCCCGCGGGTTCGATCACGGCGGAATAGGCTTCGACGTCCGACTGCCGGAAGTACGCGATAGCTCCCGCGCGTACTCAGCTGGGGCAACACGACAACCCAGTCGTCGACTTGGCCGGCGAGTTCCTCGATGTACGCGAGATCCGGAGCGAAATAGTCATCTGTCACCCATCGCAGGCCTCGCAATGCTCCCGCGAGACTGGCATGGTCGATGGTTCCGATGTAGGCGTCGAATCGTGCCGCAGTGGTCCCTGCCGTCGGGGGCACGATGAGTGACTCACTGTCCGTCGCCGCCCGGAGGATGGGCATTGCTGAGTCATAGTTATGCCTCAGGTCGACTGGACTCGTCGGGAAACCCGTCGGCTCCACGGGAGTACCCGGCGATCTTCTCAGCACGAGTTTGGCGTTGAACATCTTGTTGCGCGCTGCCGGTTTCAACCACGGAAGGTGCTGTGAGACGAGCGGGGGGATCTGAGCGGGAGTAATCTGGGGTCGTCCATCGATCAGCTTGGCATACTGACGGAGCTGCTCGCGAAATCGTTCCTCGTCACGGACTATCGCCTCGAACGCTTCGTACAGATCCAAGGTCTTGCGTCCATCGGGCTCGGCTCGACCGACAAAGAGCCGCACGAGGTCCCTGTAGCCGGTCCGGAACCCGAACCACCGGCCCATCTGCATGAGGGTGTCGGCCTGCTTGGTCTTTCGGCGGTAGTACGAAACCGTCAGTCCCTCGACCGTAAAGCCGCGACTGAGTTTTGTGCCTCCCACGAGAACCCGCCAGACGCGTCGCTTGTCGAAGTCGAGGGCCTCTCGCGCGATGTCCTTGTCCCCGTTGACGATGATCACGGGGTCGCCGCTTACAGTCACACGGGATATCACCTCGCCTACGTAGGCCGTGAGCTCGCCGAAATCTGCAGGAATTGCCTCGGTTGCGCGCGCAAGAGAAACCGGCAGGAAATCCTCAATGAACAGATGACGGAGGCGGCCGAGGCCCGTCGGGCTGCTGTACGCGGCAGCGCCCCATGTGTTGCGAATATCGTCGGCAAGGACACTGTGTTCGGCCTGCTTCACGGACTCGTGAACAAGCATCGTGTGATGCTCGAAGAAACCGCGTCCAAGGCCGTTGTCCTCTCGGTACAGCTTGACAGCGCCGCTCAGGACATACGCGTCGAGCGCCGAGAGCATCTCGCTGCCTCGGGAACCGGCTGGGGCGACCAGGTCTCGTACATGCGCCTTCTCCTGAGAGTTGGTGACGTCCCTGTTGGCGGGTTCAACTTCGCTATCCAAGTCGTGGAAGTCATTGACCCCCATATAGCCGAGCGGGCGATCCAGACTGACGAGGTAGTCCTTGGGGAAGATGTCCTCGACGTCGCTTGGGTCGATGAAGACGTTTGCGAACGGCGTCGCTGTGTAGCCGAGGTATTGAGCGCGGGGAAGTAATCGGAGCAACTGAGAGATCAGCCCGTTAATCGCGGTCCTCTCAGGCTGGTCTGTCGCCCACCTCTTCGGGTTTGTGGTGTTGACCGAGGCCTGGTCCGACTCGTCGTCAATGATGAGCGCCGGAATCTCAGTCAGCCGAGCGGTGATGCTTCGCAAGTCTCGTACAAGCTTCTGAAGTACTGGCTTGTTCTTCTTGACAATGACGAGCCGCGCCGAACTGTGCGGGAGATTCACAGGGTCGTAGAGCGCCTTGCTCCGAACTTCCTTCTCGAACTCAAGCGCACTCAGCCCGGCCTGGAGGCTCTTGTAGTCGAATCGATGTGTCGTCAACCGGATGATGTCCGACATGTCGTTCGATGAGGGTAGGAACCCGTGACGGACGAAACCTTCTGGCCATGCAGGGTCATCCTGGTAGTCCACACCGGCTAGGAGATCGGCATCGCGGGGGTCGATGCCGCGCAGGATGTTCTCAACGCCGACAAGTTCCATGTCGATCCGTCGCTGCGTCTGCGCGCGCAGGAGTTCGACGGTGCCCGTGAGGACGATGAGTAGGCGGTAGCCAGCGTCGATCGATTTCGCGAGAACGCCGGTGAAATTGGCGGTCTTCCCACTCTGCACGTATCCGACGACCAATCCCTTCGACTGGTAGGCGTCCGTTCGATTGGGATCGCTGAGCCGTTCCACGACCCGAGTCGTGGCGTCGTCAAGGTCGGCGATCGACTCCGGCCGCCATCCGTTCGCCTCGAGGAGGTGCTGTCGGTATGCAGGCCAGTAGAACTCGTGCTCCGCGCGGCGTTGGGGTGTGTACCACGGCTCGAACTCGTCGCTAATGACGATTGTTTCGTCGCTCTTCACAGGGAAGAATTCGTCGAACGCTGCTGACGCTGCGGCATTCAGTTCGAGCAGTCCGTAGATCCTGGCCCGGCGATCCGGCGTACGTGGTTCCGTCTCGGCGGCCCATGCCGTTGTTTCCGAGGCCGAGTCCCATGTAGCCAACGTCAGGTGGAGCTGCTTGCGTAGCGAGTCGTTCAGGTCGCTGTCGCGAAGCCGTTCCAGGAGGCGGTCGAGGGTGACATCCACGCTGGCGCCCTGGTCCTCGACCTCGAATTCTGCCCGCCGCAGGAGACCCTTTGGCCCTCCGGACTTCATCGCCCCGAGCGCTGCGAGATAGCTGTCGAGGAATACGTCAGTCATGGTGAGGAGCCTCCTGGGGACGTCGCCGCAAGAAGGGCTGGCGGCGGGGTATCAGGCTGAAATCCACTGAGGTCGATGCGGTACGAGAGTGCTGTGACCCGCTCCACGGCGATGCCCGTACCAGCGAGCTTCACTGATGTGACCGATGGAAAGGCGCCATCCACGCGAAAGGCCGCTGGCTCCGTTCGAAGTCGCAAGCGCCGGCTGTAGAGGGCCGCTTGGTCGTCGCGCCATCGGAGCATGCCCAGGTTCTCCTCAAACGACGCTCGCACTGTGCCGTTCTCGATCTTCAGTCGAAGGCTCGCGACGAGTTCAGGCAGCGATAGACCGCCTACTCCGGCGGTAGTTACCTGGAGCGAGAGGAGCCACAGTGGGCGTCCAAGGGTTGGTTCGAGCTGAGTCAGCGTGCCGACCCAGTGCTGGCGTTTCTCGCCCGTTGTCGTCTTGACTTCGACGTCGTCTTGAGGGAGCCCGAAGTCGTGTTCCTCGGAGATCGCGCCGCGCCATGCGCCGACGGCGACCGCTTCACCGAGCCCGTCTATGAGCCGATGGAGTACCCATAGCTCACCGAAGAGACCAATCTCCTCCTGTTCGGAGAGCCGGCCGATGCCACGAAGGAGCTCGTGGTACGTCTCGATCACATCACGGACGGCGATCGCGAAGGACTTGGCATCCTGTTGCACTCGATCAGCGACGGCGCATATCACGGGATATGCGTCGAGGAGAACGTCGTTGCCAATGGCGCCGAACTCCCACCACCGCGCCCCGTCCCGCACAGTTGTTTCCGCGAAGAAATGGCGATACCCGATCAGATCCGGCAATTCACCGGAGGACCAAGGCACGCGTATCGCCACCCGCTCCAGGGTCGGGTCGACGACCAGAAAGCACCTAGGGTCGCCCTCAACCGGCACGAGTGTCGGGACAGCGGCGGCCAGATACTCCCGAAGTCCTTCGGGTCGCAGATGCCGCTCGGATGGCGTGGCCGTCACTCTTGCTCCGATCGAGCTGCCGCCGTTAGGACGGCCTGCCACAGCTCGATTTGGTCCTTGTCCTTGGCTCCGAGGTAGGCGCCCCGGAACAGGTCCTCCATGAGCAGATAGAGGAGAGCCTTGACCAGCGGGGCGTCGTTGAGCGACGCGTCGCGCTCGCCGATCACGGCCCATCGATACGCCTTGTTGAGCCAGAGCACGTGCTCTTCGCGATCGACCTCGAAGAAGGAGTCGTCCGTGAAGTCGGCCCAACGGATGTCGAGGGGGTCCTCACCCGGCACGAAGTCAAGTTCGACGCCGATTGTCTTTCGGACCTTGGGCGCCAGTCCGCGCCCCGGCGGGATAACTCTCGGGCGCGTGCGGGTCCGCTTTCGTGAGGCCTTGAACGTCTGTGTGGCATCGTGAAGGTACGCGACCAGGGAGAAGTCCCCAGGGCCCCGAGCGACCTCAACGGACGCTGCAAACGACGTTCGGGTCTCGACTCGGGTCTTCTCGGGGTTCATGACGAACATCGATGCCATCGAGTCATCGATATCGACCGCAATCCGGGCGAGCTGCAGATGTCGTTCTGGGTGAGCGACGCCATTCCATCCGCCAGCTTGTAGGAGCCGGTCATGCCGATAGAAGTAGAACCCTTGGCGCGCCTCGGCGGTCGCCCCTAGGAGCTTGAATCCGGGGAGCTGCGATCGGCCTGGCCAGATGTGGCAATGGAGATCGATCGGCCTGTCGCCCATGTGAGCTGTCAGCGTCTTGGGATAGCCACTTCGACCTGCGCGAAGGTAACCGAACGGGTCGATCGGCTCTACGAGGAACGGTGGACCGGTCTCGCCGAGCGAGATGTCTTCCACGTCCACACCAATCACAAGTTGGCCCTTCTCCAGGATCCGGTGGAACACGAGCCCAAGGTGCTGGCGGACTCGCAGCACCGTGTCTTCGAGATAGCGCTCCACCACCTCCGGCCTCTTGGACGACGGGAAGGACCTCACGCCGTCCCAACGCACGATCGTGCCCGTGGTGACCGACAGAAATTCCCAACGCCGGTCGACCTCAGCCGTCGCGAAGGCGCCATCGATAACGTCGCAGTCGAAACCGTTCGTGGCTTTGTGGATTAGCCACCTCCTCCCGACTGCCTCGCACGCCGCGGCACGAGAAAGGACCACGAGGCTGTCGGCCTGGCCGAGGGACGCCGCCTTCAGCCCGACGCCGAAATGCCCCAAGTCACGGTCCTCGTAGGCACGGCGACCACCCACGGTCATGGCCTGGTCGATTGTCTCGTCGTCCATACCCCGGCCGTCGTCGACGACACATAGAGCGGCCAACCTGTCATCGTCCCGGAGGAAGCGGATGAGCACCCGGTCAGCACCTGCATCCACGGAGTTGTCGACGAGGTCGGCCACGGCTGTCTCGAAGGCATGATTCAGACCGATGGTCTCCATGAGCTTGGGATCCGGCGGCAGGTGCCTCGTCTCCGTAACCGGTACGGCCTCCTCCCAACTCATCGTCTTGCCGTACTTGCGCTCCGGGACATCGCGACGGCAATTGCGTCCTGGGTCATCAGAGCCCCTCGATCCCGGCTTCCGCGGCCAGCTGGTCGTAGTCCGGCATCACCGCGAGCACTCCCCGGGCTCCGGCGACACGAGCGTCGGCTATCCACTCGTCAACGATCTGGTGACCTCGTTGAGCCATTGCCTTGACCCGTTCGTCGAGAATAAGCATGTCGACGCCCACCCCGACTGCGTAGCGATCCTTCGCGCGAGCGACCCCTTCGTCACCGACTTCCTTTGCTCGGAGGGAGGCGTACGCCTTGAGCGGGGCGAACTCCTCGTTGAGCTTGACGACCACAACCTCGAAGTGCTTCCCGGCCAAGTCCGAGTAGTCGGGAGCTACCTCTGCGAGGGAGTCGGCATCGAGGGTCTCGATCTCACCGACCGTCTGTGGCGTCCAGTGGTTCTCCGCCTCGTGTGTCGTCCACAGCAGGGCGACACGATCGGCATCGACCTCCGTCGTCCGGGCTGTCTGTCCCGTCGCTGGTCGGCTCGACGCGGGGTCGACGACCCGGAAGGGGCATGCGAAAGCCAGCGGGCCTCGCTGACCCCCCGAACGGCCGACCCAGGGGGCGATCTCAATCGCAAGTTCCGCCTCCGTCAGATCAGCTTCCGGGGATACCGCAATCGCAACGCGGATCCGACCTCCTCGGAGTCGACCAAGTGTGATGTCGGCATCAGGGTCTACATCTAGGTGAGTGCATGTCACCCGAACGTCCGCCCGCCGCGGCACGAAGTCATCGAGAGCATTGATCGAGAAATAGACGCCCTTCGTCCGCCCGCGTTGTGCAACCACCACATCAGGACCCATGATCTCCGTCGGTTCGTCGAGGAGCGATCGTGGAACGGGAACCCGGCGTTCCGGCCGTGGACGATCCCCCGGGGCCGCCGAAACTCGGCCGCTTAGGCCTCGGACCCGCAACGCTCTCGAGATTCGACGGGCGACTCCCACAGTGGATCGATCGGAGTTGCTCCTACGGATCGCTTCGCGGATCAGGTGGTTGTTCGCCCGCCAGAGATCCTCCCAGTCGTCGAGAAATGCAATGAGCTCCTCCTCGAGACGAACGGCTTCGGCGTTCCTGAGGAGTTCGGTGCGGTCGGCAGTGAAGAGGCTGGTTCGGAACGGAAGGGGCAATGCATCCGTGTCGACAACGACGAGGATCCGATCGGCCAGCTTCGGGAGTCGGGTCTTGTGCCGGAACTCTGCGGGCGTCCAGTGCGCGTGGACCTGCCCGTTCGAGTTCCAGATGAGGGCATGGTCGCGAGCGACGAACCGACGGCGTGCACCGATATCTCCGGCGGAGAATAGGTAGTACCGGATCGGCAGTCTGAAGGTGACCCGATCGTGCATGAACGGAAGTTCCTCGTACCCTTCAATCCGCTCCTCTCTCGGATTGTCGTTGAAGCGACGTCCCAATCCGCGCAGCACCGTCGTCCTGTCGCCACGCTTGCCCAGGGCCGGGGTCACGAGACTGATCGGTAATGCAGGTTCGAACAGCCTCGTGTCAAGGATGGTGTCGAGCGACCGCTCGTCGCCGAGACGTGAGACCCAGATCCCCTCGGCCTCAAAGCCAATCACCGCAAGGTGCGTGCCTGGGGCAAAGTCACAAGAATCTGCCGGAAGATGCATGGGGAGCGCAACGTCGCCGTCGCCCTCCCACTCCGATGTGACCTGATACACAGCCGTGTCCGTCTGCCGATTGCCGACTTTGATCCATCGCACGACGGCCACGGACACGACGTCCGCCTCGCCGGAGGTAAGCAGTTGTGGCTGTTTGCGGGAGACGACGACCCACCCTGCGCAACTCGGCAACACGGTCAACCCGCCACGACCGAACGCGCCCTGCTGCCACAGGACACCGTCCTTCCGAGACGATCCCACACGGAACAGCGCCCCAGGGAGTTCAGACGGACTCATCCCGCACCCGAAGTCCCGGAAGACGACCGATCGAAGACGTCGGTGCTCGGCCCCAGCACCAGCTAGATGAAGTTCGACTCGTGCCTGAGCTGCAAGGTCTGACCGAGCGCGACCCGCGAACAGCGCCTCTACCGCCGCAGCAGGCGAGTCGAAGGCAGTGGCATGGGCCTGGCCCGATGACGCGATGCCAGGAGTTGTGGCTATCTCCGCGGCGATCAAGGCGTCGTGCATGTTGGTCGCAAGTTCGACGAGCTTGTGGTCGACCGTGCCGCCTGCGGCGGTGAATAGGCCGCGGTTGCCCCACCGATCGCCGACAGGCCGATGATGCGTGGTCCCTGCTGCGTCGATCGCCTGCCACAGTTCTTGCATACCGGCGACCGACACGGCTTCAATCGCTTGACGGACCAACGGCTCGGGCTTCACGCGCACGACAGCACGTCTTGTCGAACGCGGAGACAACCTCGACGGCGGATTTCGAAGTACAGACTCTTCACCATCCTCACGCTCGTGGAGTCGCAGCCGCCTCGCCCAAAGCGTCGAGCATCGCGCCGGCGATCGCCCTTCCCAGTTCGACCGGCACGGCGTTTCCGATCTGTCGACCTATCGAGATCTTCGTCCCGCACCACCTGAACTCGGGCGGGAAGCCTTGAAGCAGGGCGGCCTCCATGTGTGTGATCGGTCGGTCGGCCACCGGATGCAAGTAGCGCCCCTTCTCCGGCTTCCAGAACTCGGTTCGGATCGTCACGGCAGGCCGATCCCAGTGCAGGCGACCCATCACATCATGCGAGCCGCCACTGTGGTTCAACCAGCACGGGGCACGGAGTTCGTCCGGCAGATCGTGTCGGTTGCCCCCCACTTTGATAGCTGCGAACCGCTGCAGCGACAGTTCGGTGAAGTTCCGGGTGATGTGAAGGTCCGACGTGACGAAGACCCCAGGAACATCGATGGATCCGTTGGACACCTTGATCCTGGCCGTCCTCGCCGGAAGATCCTTCGTGCTCACGTTCCTTCTCGTCGACCCAATCGCATCGTGCACGGTGCGAACAACGCTGACTCTAGGCAGCTCAACCGGCGGTAGATCACGCAAGCGACCAATGACAACCGCTCGACGCCGTTTCTGCGCCGAGCCGTGCTCGGATGCATAAAGCGTCAGGGGAGACCCGTCGAGGGTGTAGTCGCAGAGCTCGCCCGTCGGTTCCGTCGCCTCCTGGAGCTGCCTGAACTGCTCCGACTTCAGAAACGGAGGCACGTTCTCGAGCACGAAGTACAGAGGCTTGATGGAGGCAACAACCTCCGCGTAGCGAGTCCATAGCTTGTTTCGATCGTCGCCGGGATCGCGCTTCCCGAGCGCGGAGAAGCCTTGACATGGCGGGCCGCCAACGACGACGTCGGCTGATGGGAGACCGACCCCAAGCCAGTCGGAGATGTCGCCTTCATGGACTACAGGACCGAAGTTGGCGGCGTACGTAGCAGCTGCGTAGCGGTCTAGTTCAACCGCACCCACGGGAATGAACCGAGCCCACCGGTCGCGCACCGCGGTGAACCCTTCGGTCAGGCCCCCGCATCCACTGAAGAGATCGACCATGGTGAAGTTCGGCCGCTCGCTGGAGCGCCGGACGCGGCGGCTCGTCATGCTCTGACCACCGAGTCCGCGACGTCGAGGCAATGAACCACCCGCCCGCAGGCAGCATGCACGTCCTCATGTTCCCAAATTCGAAGGACGGACCAGCCCTGATCTCGGAGGTGGGCGTCGACGTGCCGGTCACGCTCCCTGTTTGAGTTCAGCTTGCCTGCCCATCGGTCCGCGTTCGACTTCGGAAGGGTTCCATGCTCCGGGCAGCCATGCCAGAAGCACCCGTCCACAAAGACCGCGACCCGCTGGCGGGGAAACGCGATGTCCATCGAACAGCGTTTGAGACCAGGCACTGGGTAGGAGACACGAAACCGTCGACCGGAGGCGTGCAGGGCCGAACGTATGGCTAGCTCGGGACGTGTATCTCTGCGCGCCTGGAGGGACATCCGACGTGCCGTTTGCACGCTCGTGTTCCAAGCCGTGGTCATGTCTCACGCTCGTCGCTGTCGGTCGTTTCCTCAATCGCCACATCACCCAACCCGGGCGGCCTTGACCGCGACCCGGCAAGGCCCTGCACCCCCACTCTACACACCACCTGTGACGGTGCACGGGACACGGACCGGGACGAGCGCCTCCGACATGCCTGACGGCGCGCGCGAGGATCGCGGGCTGTGCGTGTCGCACAGATCACGTTCTCGAAACAGTGGCGCTCTCGATCCAGGAGAGCTCACGCAGTTGGTTGATGGCGATCACCGGTTGGAGCGTCTCGAAGTCGTTCGTGAACGCTACTCGCAACACGTGATCGGCCAGATTGACGACGGACAGAGCACCGCCCCGAAGGGGGTCCGACGTCGCGCGGTTCGAAGACGTCGGCGTGAGCCCGAACGACTGTGCGTCCCGTTCTGTCGTCGGCGAGTCTCGGATCTTCAACAACAAGATCAAGAACGTTGGCCGGGTCGACCAGGCGATGGCACGGTTCGCCACCTTCGAGGGCTCGTCGGTCACCAAGTCGCCGAAACGCCTCCAGAGCTTTAACGATTCTCAGACGCGATCTTCGAATTCGTTGGATACCGAATGGAACGGACGGACCAGGTCGTGTCGAGCGAGGGGCCCAGCAAGTAGCTTCCGGACAACGCGGCGTTGTCCGTGGCCATTGACAGGCCGCGAGACCCCGGGGCTGAACCCCTCCCACGTAGTCTCCCGGGAGTGGGCCACGTGGCCAAGCGACTTGACGACCCCGGGGGTATGTGTAATCCGTCCTTCAAGAGTCATTGACGAGCTGGCCGCCACTGCCGACGAGCCCGCGATGCGAGCCGTTGTCGAATTCCTGCGAGCATGCCTGCCTCCAAGCCGACCGCTACCTAGCCCGCCGCCTCCGCCACCTCACCGACGAGCAACTGGATCAGCTCGATGGTCGCCAGCAGGCGATTCTCGCGCACCCGCCGAGCTTCGATCCGGCGAGGCTTGAGGAACTCCGACGAGCAGGCATGTCCGGAGGCGGCCACAAAGCTGACGACGTCGAGAGGATCCGCCAAACCGAGGATGCGGCTCGAACCCATGAAGCATGGAGGAGCGACGCGGAGCGGGCGACGGTCCTCCGCCGCCAGATTCTGTCAGAGAAGCGACGGCGTGCTCCGACCGTCGTCCGCGCGGAGCTGCGCGCCCGATAGTCCCCACAACTGCAGCGGCGCTACCCCAGCTCCCGCTGGGCTGAGAACAAATAGGAGTAGATCGAATCCGGCGCCTTCTCGGGTAGAAGGCGCACGAGCTGGGAGCTGATTCCCGCGGCAGCGGCTACCGGTGCGCCTCCGGCCGCCAAGCCCACCGCGGCTCCAACGAGGCCAAGAGCAAAGCTGGTTGCGCTCGTGGGTCTCCTGAACGCGTTCCAGGAACGCTGCCTCAACTCCTGGGCCGCCTCCTGAAGTTCTTCGCGCCGATCCGACAGGAGGCGAGCGCGATCAGCCTCGGATTCGATGCTGCTGAGCTCGCGGCAGAACTTCCGCAGGTTCGACATGTACAAGCGGTGCTGCGTCCGGTGCTCGGTTCGGAAGTCCAGCAGCTCATCGAGGGGAACCAGCTCAAGATCCACAGCCACCGTTTCAAGGTCGAACTCAACCACTCGTCCGCGCGACGGCATCGGACTGAGGCCGAGCGTTCGGGTGAGCACGTCGCGGGCCTCGGGCCTATTCGTGGCCGGATGCAGGTCAAGCCCGCGTCGTTCGCCACCTCTTCTGGCCAACTGAGCAAGAAGCACGAGATACGTCGACCGCACCGACGGATGCATCGGGATCGAAACGCCGTCCTGTGTCTCCCGCGCGAGGTCGCGCTCTCGGAGCATTGCGACGACCTCCTTTGCCACCTGTCGCTCTCCGTAGTACCCGGCGCGGGACATTGACAGTTCGGCGTAGCGATCGTGACGAGCGAGATCGTCGAATGCTCCTGCAGCGATGATTTCGACCATGGTCGCCGCAAGCGACTGGGTCATCTCGGCGTCGACGAAGCTCTCCGGCTCGATCGTGAGCAGGAGACCGGCGTCTTGGAGCGCTCCCGCAACCTCCGGGTCAATGTTTGCTGGCTCGTCCCTCTTGTAGTCAGGAACGAGTAGTGCGATCTGATCGAAGAACAACAGAAGCGTCTTTATCCAGCTGTGCTCGTCGGGCGCCCAATGCCACTCCGGGTAGTAATACGCGACCTCCGGCGGAGGCACGGGCGATGTATCACTGTCGCCGACGACCGGACCAGTCATAGGTCTCGCCGGACGCGGTGCTGAACCAGCGAGCGGATCACGCCGTCGGGGAAAAACTGGAACCTCCTCGAGCCCGGGAGGCTGCCGGGCGGGAGGCGGCTGCCGTTGGCAATGTCGGCAACCAGCGGTGCGAGGTCTTCGCGGATATCTCTCGTCCTCGAGCTTGAACTCCAATTCTTACAGCATGCTACGCGCCTGACGCCGACCAACTGGTCACCGAGCTGTTCGACCGCGAGGTAGTCGGGGCGGTCGAAAAGCCGGCGAAGTCCTCGAATGGGTGGTGCGTCGAGACCAACACCCGTCGCCCAGGCCGTAGGACCAGATGCAGTTCTGCCAGCACCGGACGCCTCGGGTAGCGCGGCACCAACAGGCCACCACGCGATCGACCGCGCCATCTGCCATCCAGGACAATGGCTGCTGTAGGTCATGATGATGCGGCTCGACGGACTCGCCGAGCCGCGACTCAGCCTCGCCGACCCTGGTGCCCGCAACCATCGCCATGCTGCACGAGTGGCGCCGCCCTATCCGGCTCCCGCATGTCCGACCGCGCGTTGGGTGTCGCGTTGCCGGCGGTGGAGGAGGAGTGGCTGTGAGCCAGGATCTTGGGAGGCTGCTGCGCGAGTCGCGTCCACCGGTCGAGGCCGGTGTTGACGCGGAAGCGATCGTGGATCGTGGGTTGCGTCGGCGTCGGCGCCGGCGGGTGGCCACGGCGACCGGTGCGGTTGGCGTCGTGGTGGCGGCCGCGGTTGTGGGTGTGGTGCTGGTTGGTGGCCAGCCGCGAGTGCCTGACGTGGCCGTTGCGGTCCACCGGCGGGTGCCGTGGATGCACGAGGGCGCCACCCGTCCCAAAGCGGCCGACCGTCTAACGCCGGTACCAGGGCTGGGATGCGCCCGGATGGCATGGGAAGGGTGGCAGGTGGCGATACTCGGGCAGGTTGCGATGTTGAGCGCCCAGTTCGTACAAGCAGAGGGCGCGAAGCGTGTCGTGGTGCCGGTCCGTCACGTGGTTGATCCAGGCTCCCACGATACGCGGGACGTCGTCCAGAACGGGCCGCCAAGCTTCTCCTGACCCGCCGGCAATACTCGGGACGAGGTCAGCAGGGCTCACCCGCCAACCGTTGTGGACCACCTCGCCGTCAACCGTGAGCCAGCAGTCGTTGGTCCAGTCCGTGGACGCGTTGTAGGAGGCCCACGCGCCGAGCCACCACCCGGCGCTTTCGCGGGTAACGGGCTGGTGCGTCCCGGTGCCTGCGGGTGTGCGACGTGCCCGGAACCGGCCTCGTGGAGCAAGAGTCGGCGGGGCGCGGTCCAAGACGACAACGACGGTGGGCGCCACCGTGGATGCCACCAGGTGGTTGACAACCAACCCGAGATCGTCGTACGCGGCATGCAGGGCCTGCTCGTACTGTCGCCAGCCGTCGGCCGTCTGCCGATCCTGGGCCGCATCGGACGCACGCGCAGCGCGCAGCAGCGACTGTTTCTCGTCGTCGCTCAACGCCATGTTGAAGTTGACCCGGTTCCCCGGACAGGGTTGGTGTGCTGATCATGCCGCACCGACGAGGTCGATGTGACGGTTGAGGTTCTCATACTCGATGGGGCTGCGCTGGCCGTTGTAGGAGTGGCGCCGGACGGGGTTGTAGAAGCACTCGATGTAGTCGAAGATCGCTCGAGCGAGTGCGGCTCGGGTCGGCCAGGGGCCGTCCTTGTCGAGCAGTTCGGTCTGTAGCGACGCGAAGAACGACTCGGCGACTGCGTTGGACGAAGTCGTCAACTACACCCGATGCAGAGGATGCCGCTCGACCTGTGCGGGTGACCCATCCGTTCCATCCGTGGTCGGGTGAGGAGTTCGTGTTCGTGGCTCTGCGTCAGACGTGGGGCGAGGACCGGGTCTTCTTCTACGGCGCGGACGGCACGGTGTGCTCGTTGCCAGCCGGGTGGACCGATGCGGTCGCGGAGGACGTGTTCGTCACGGTGGCCGCCGGTCGGAGCGCGTTCCGGGTCGATGACCTGGTGGCGCTCGGTGATCTGGTCGAGACGATCCGCGGCAACGACGCTGACGAGGTGTAAGGAAGATTCCGCCGCTGATGTAAGGTCGATTACGCCACCGCTCAATGGCCTCGCCCTTCTTTCTGGGTCTGTATCGGCCTGTTGAGCGCTTCAACTGCGGCTTTTGCGGGAATTCGGTGGCGTCGGGGGCTTGACAGCTCTGCATGTTCAGGCATAATGTGACTTACACCGATGTGGTTCAGGAGGAGTCGCGGATGGCAGGTCGCAAGCAGGGAGACCCGAAGGTCCAGGCGTTGCGGTCCCAGCGCAGCCTCAACCCTCGTCCGGAGCAGGTGTCCGACGAGGTGTTCACGGCGTCGGAGTTCTTCGATCCGCGGGATCTGGTCCAGGTCAAGTACGAGATGGTCCGCCGGGTCCAGGTTGAGGGCGCGCCGGTGACCCGCACGGCGGAGGCGTTCGGGTTCTCGCGGCCGTCGTTGTACGAGGCGGCGCGAGCGGTCGAGGCCGAAGGGCTGGCGGGGCTGGTGCCCGAGCGTCCCGGGCCGCGCCGCGCCCACAAGCTGACCGACGAGGTGGTCGCGTTCGCCGAGGAACGGCTGGCGGCGGATCCGAGCTTGCGGCCCCGGGATCTGGTCGCCGCGATCGACCAACGGTTCGGGATCAGTGTCCATCCCCGTTCGATCGAGCGGGCACTCGTGCGTGCCCGGCATCCGAAAAGCGGCGGCCGGTGAACCGGCCTTGCTCGACGAGCACCGCGACCTTCTCGTGCGCTACGAGCAGCTGCGTGGCGATGCGCTGGCCGGCGCCGGACACGGATGGCGGTGGGGCCGGGCGCTGCTGGACCGTCAAGGGCTGGCCGCCTGGATCGACACCTGGCGCCAACTCGCCGTCCCCGCCCCCGTCCCGTCACCTCCGGCCGCAGCCACTGCGGCCGTGCCGGCGGGCTCCGAGCAGCTCGTCGCGGTGCTCGCCGCGATGGCGTTGGCCGTCACCACTACTGGAGGATGCGTGTGAGTAGCGTCGAGACATCCGGGAAGGTCACCGCCGGGCACCTGGCCCGGACCGCCTACCTCTACGTGCGCCAGTCGACCTTGCGGCAGGTGGTGCACAACACCGAATCCGCGACCCGCCAGTATGCGCTGCGGCAACGCGCGGTCGCGCTCGGGTGGCCGGCCGAGCAGATCGTGACCATCGACTGCGACCAGGGCCAGTCCGGCGCGTCGGCCGCGGACCGGGCCGGGTTCCAGCGGCTGGTCGCCGAGGTCGGCATCGGCCGAGCCGGGATCATCCTGGGCCTCGAGGTCTCCCGTCTGGCACGCAACAACGCCGACTGGCACCGGCTGCTCGAGCTGTGCTCGCTGTCCAACACCCTGATCCTCGACGAGGACGGTCTGTATGACCCGGGCGACTTCAACGACCGTCTGCTGCTCGGGCTGAAGGGCACGATGTCCGAGGCCGAGCTGCATTTCATCCGTGCCCGGCTGCGCGGGGGGCAGCTGTCCAAGGCCCGCCGTGGCGAGCTCAAGCTGCCCCTGCCCGTGGGGCTGGTCTACGACCCGGCCGACCAGGTCGTGCTCGACCCCGACACTGGCGTGCAGCAGGCGATTCGGCTGCTGTTCGACACCTTCGCCGCGACGGGCTCCGCCCGCATGGTCGTGAAGGCGTTCGTCGAGCAGCAGCTGAACTTCCCCGTGCGGATCCGCACCGGAGCGCACAAGGGCGAGCTCGCCTGGACCCCGCTCAAGCACTGGCGGGTCCTGCGCACCCTGCACAACCCCCGCTACGCCGGCGCGTTCTCCTACGGACGACGCCGCGAACGTCTCGGCCCCGACGGCACCCGCAGCTACGAGACGCTCCCGCGGGAACAGTGGACCGCGCTGATCCGCGACGCCCACCCCGGCTACATCACCTGGGACACGTTCGAGACCAACCAGACCCGCCTCCTCGGCAACGCCGCCGCGCACGGCACCGACCGCGCCGCCGGCCCCCCACGCGAAGGACCCGCGCTGCTCCAAGGCCTCGCCGTCTGCGGCCGCTGCGGACGACGCATGACCGTGCGCTACCACACCCGCCGCGGTGTGGAACATCCCGACTACCAGTGCATGTCCGCATCGATCCAGTCGGGGACCGCCCGCTGCCAGGGCGTGCCCGGCACCGGTGTCGACGCCGCCATCGCCGCGCTCGTGCTCGACACGCTCACCCCGCTCGCGCTCGAGGTCGCCCTCAGCGTCCAGGCCGAGCTCGCCGGACGCGCCGAGGAAGCTGACCGGCTCCGTGCCTCGCACGTCGAGCGTGCCCGTCACCGTGCCGAGTCCGCCCGACGGCGCTACCTGTCGGTCGATCCCGACAACCGGCTCGTCGCCGACAGCCTCGAAGCCGACTGGAACGACGCCCTGCGGACCCTGCGCGACGCGCAAGACACCTACGACCGGACCGTGGAAACCGACACCGCACTCGACGCCGAACAGCAGACCAAGCTCCGCGCGTTGGCCGCAGACTTCCCGCGACTGTGGGCCGACCCCGCCACCCCCCAGCGGGAACGCAAACGGATGATCCGGCTCATCATCGACGACGTCACCCTCGACAAGACCGACGTCATCCACCTCCACGTCCGCTTCCGTGGCGGACAGGCCACCAGCCTCACCGTCCCCATCCCCCCGACCGGCTGGCAGACCCGCCAGACCCGCCCCGACACCCTCGCCGCGCTCGACCGGCTCCTCGACGACCACACCGACGCCGAGACCGCCGAAGCGCTCAACGCCTCCGGGCACCGCTCCGGAGAAGGGCGGGCGTTCACCCCCAGCATCGTGCTCCACCTACGCCGCTCCAACAGCCTGCCCAGCCACCACCAGCGGCTGCGGGCCGCCGGGATGCTCACCGGAGCCGAGCTCGCCGAACAACTCGGCGTGCATCCCAGCACCGTCAAAAACTGGACCCGCGTCGGCATCCTCGTCAGCCACAAAGCCAACGACAAGAACCAGCGGCTCTACCCGCCGCCAGGCCCCAACCCGCCCCGCAAGAAGCAAGGCAGCAGCCTCTCCAAGCGAGTCCCGACAGCAGAACGTTCCCCAACCGCACCAGGAGGTGCAGTGTGAAGCCAAGCCCTTGTCGAGCGCGTCTCCGACAGTGCCCATGGAACCGAGCAAGCCCGCGCGGCGCAGCCGTTGCCCGAATGCCCATGACGTGTACTGACTGGGTGCCATGGTCGGCGTGATGGATCAACCCGCCCTCGGGTGTGGGCCGGCGTCGCAGCACGGCCATGTCCAGAGCGTCCGCGACCAGCTCGGCGCGGAGGTGGTCGGCGATGGACCAGCCCGCGACGCGTCGTGACCAGGCATCGACCACGACCGCGCAGAACACCTTGCCCTGGGCGGTGGGGTGCTCGGTGATGTCGGCGACTCACAGCCGGTCTGGACGGTCGGGATCAAAGGCGCGGTTGACGCGGTCATCCGACGGGATCGCGTCCGGGTCACGTCGGGTGCAGCCCCTGCGGCGACGTCGTGTGACGCCTTGCAGACCGTCCTGGCGCATCAGCCGTGCGACGCGCTTGCGACCGATCGCAGCCCCATGCCGAGCACGAGCTCGGCGTGGACCCGCGGGGCTCCATAGATCCCGCGGGACTGGCGGTGGATCTGTCGGATGGTGTCGGTCAGCTCGCGGTCCTGGACCGTGCGCTCGGCCGGACTGTGCTGGCGGGCACGCCACTCGTAGAACCCGGCGCGCGACACCCCAAGCCGTGCGCACATGAACGCGATCGGGAGCTGGGCCTTCTGCGTCTCGATGAACGCGAAGATCACCGCCGTGGCGGGTTCACGTTCTCGTTGGCGAAGAAGGCCGCAGCTCGAGAGAGCAGGTCACGCTCCATCCTCAACACGCGGTTCTCGCGTCGCAGCCGGACCAACTCGGCCTTCTCGTCGCTGGTGAGACCCTCACGGCGGCCAGCGTCCACGTCGGCCTGCTTGAGCCATCGCCGCAGCCCGGACTCGGCGATGCCGAGCTCCCGCGCGACCTGGATCACAGGACGACCCTCTTCACGTACGAGCGCCATCGCGCGGCGCTTGAACTCCTCCGGAAACGGAGCAGGCATCTCGGTTCTCCTCCCAGTCGGGACAGGATGCCCCGACACATCTCAGGTGTCTGGAGAACCGGGTCAACTTCAATGTCGCATCAACCGCCTTGGAAAGCGCGAGCCTCGTCGGCGTGTGGCGGGTCGGTTCTTGCCTCAGGACAAGTAGGGCGTGAGACATACCAACTCCTCACTGGCGAGCGCCCACGTGGCTGCTCACTAGCCGTTCGTAGAACTGAACGGTATTCCAGTTGAGCCAATCGTCCGCATCGTTTGCGTCGGCGTCCTCGCTGACCTGGCGGCGGAGGCGGGTCATGGCGGCATGAACACGAGCGGTGTTACCCGTCGCGGCGGCGGCTTCCATGAGGTCACGGACGAGGATCTCCGCAAGCGGGTCAGCCACGAGCCCCTGCTCGGCGGCCCATATGGCGTCGTCGTAGCGCTCCGCTTCGAAGTACAAACGGGCCAGATCGTGGGCGGTGTCGACGACCTCCTGCGCCAACCCGTAGACCTCGTTGGTCGCCCACGCGTACTCGGTCACGGTCGCTGACATGGGCACGCCGCGGACCAGCATCAGGGCTCGGCGGAGGTGATCCATCGCCTGCGTGGGATCGCGGCGGGCAGCGGTCACCGCTGCGGCGAACCGCTCGTAGTCGAGTGCGACCGACTTCGCGAGTCGGTAGCGGCCCAGCTCGGCGTCCGGGAAGTGCGGCGAGCCGTCGGGTGCAGTGCCGAGGGACTTTCTGGCTCGTGACGCTTCGGTGTAGACCCGCGCCGGCCGTGGCTCCTGATCGGGCCAGAGGGCTTCGAGCAAGGTGTCGGCGTCGGCCCCGCTGCGATGCAACGCGAGGTAGACGATCAGCTCGATGGTCTTGTTGGTGCGGAAGGGCTCGACGGTCCCGACGATCTCGACCGGACCCAGCACTCGAACCTCGGTCGTGGGCTCGTCGTCGGAGGCCTCAGAGACGTCGGTTCCGGGCGCCGGAACCTCGTCGAGGTCGATCGTCGTCGGCTCATCATCGTCGGGCAGTTGGACGAGCTGCTCCGGGTCGTGGAGCGCCTGCTCGATGAGCTTCGCGGTCATCGGAGCCGCCTCGAGGCCGAGGTCGAGCAGGTCGAACGCGATGTCTTCGGGGTGCAGGCGCGCTCGACCACTCCTTTCCAGGTGCAGGGACCAGTGGCCGCTGCGTGGCGGCAGGCCGCTGACGACGGCGACGAGGTCGCCGCGGAGTTCGGTCGTAGTCCGCAGGAGGACGCTGATCTCGGGCGGCAGGTCGGCGGCCAGGATGACCGTCCTGGGAAGGTTGGTCTTGCCGTTCGAGTGAGGTTGGCCCAGGATCTCGCTCAGCTCGTCGGCGCCCCCCACCCTTGTCAGGCGTTCCAGCCCATCCGGCAAGTCGTCGATGCCGACCGCGATCACGTCGAGCGCGTCGGCTCGGGGCGTGGTCGCCAACTCCAAGGCCCAGGTCCCCATCAGCCGCCGGGCCGTGTGCTCGTCGCCGTCGAGGTGGAGACAGCTCGCGTAGGCGAGGTTGAGCAGACTGACGCGTCCGCCGGCCAACGTCCCAAGGGTGATGAGTGCTGGGAAGCGCGACGGTGTCCCACGATGGATGTCGAGCGCGCCGAGGTCGTCCGGTCGTTCGCGGCTCCACGTGTTGTTTTCGTCCTCGGGCTCCCACCCGTCCGGTACGGAGTCCCATGCCTGATCGAGTTGGACGGCGATGTCCCCAGGTCCGTGGCTGACCAGAACGATGGGTGGAATGGGACGATGGTCGGCGTAGTGCCCGGAGAGTTCGCGCAGCGCGAGGTTCAGCAGACGATCGGCGTCCGAGTTCGCATGGCCCCGAAGGCGCTGTTCAGCCGACGCGGTCTCACCGGATGGCAGCGGGATGCGGTGGTGGGGCGGCCGTCGTCGGAGGCGTGCACGACGGATGCGATCGAGCGTGAGGACCAGGCCTGCGGCGACCGTGCCAACCGCCGCGATAGGTACGAGGGCGACGTCGTCCACTTGTTCGGTAGCCGTCGGCTCGACGCGCTCATCCGCTTCGCTACGCCCCGACGGAGTCGGCTGGGCGAGAACGGTGGGCAGCTCCGTGTCGTTGCCCACGGCTTCGAGCTCGCGCTCAGGCTCCACCGCAGCGACCGCGTCCTCGGTCGCGGGCCCTTCGCGCCCAGGTTCCTCTTCAACCCCAGCAACCTCCTCGTCGCGCTCGGGCGTCGACTCCGCGTCGACGTTCTCAGCCGATCCGTCATCATCCCCCGCGCCGTTCGTCGGTAGGTCCAGCTCCCAGCCCGGCTGGATCAGGTCGGGGTCGATGAGCGCGCCACCGTCAGGTTGCGGCTCGCCACGGTTCTCCTCGTAGATCTCTGTCCAGCGGTGAGCGTCATCGAGATGCTCGTCGGCGAGATCCCAGAGGGTGTCGCCGCGCTCGACTACCACGCTGCCACGGGGCGATTCCGACGAGGCATCGGACAGGACGCAGCCCGGCACCCGCAGCGTCCAACCGGGGCGCAGTTCCTCGGTGTCGGTACCGATCGTGAACCCGTCGGGTTGCTGGCGGCCGACGTTGGCGTCGCGGATCTCGCGCCAACGCATCCCGTCGCCGAGGAGGCGATCGGCGACGTCCCAGAGGGTGTCGGCGCGCTGCACCTCGTAGAGCGAGTTCGCTACCACCGAAACCGCCGGGGCAGTCCCGTCGCCATCGGCACCCTGAACCGGGAGTTCACCGTTCAACGGGACCTGCGGCCAGGCCTGTTCGCGGTCGGTGAGTTCGGTCTGGGCCGGTGGATGCTCGGTCGTCGCGCTCGCCACAGCGATCCGCAGGTTCACGGTGGCGGCGGAGGCTGTCGCCGGAGGACGGGCCAGCAGTGTCACGGCAACGGAGATGCTCGCGAAGAGGTTGGCCGCGAGGTGCTGTGCTTGCCCGAGGCCAGCGACTCGACGGGCGACTCCGCCACGGACGATGGCGAACGATTCGACCAGCACGCCACTGGCCATGTTCGCCCATGCGAGCCAGACCAGGACCGCGAGGGTCTTGATGATCGTGGCGTCCTCGATGGAACCGGTCGTGATGGTCTGCGACACCTCGCCCCAGGAGGGAACGGTGGTCGGCAGCGGCCACCCGACCTCTCGGACGAGGAGGAACGGCACGCCGATCACCAGCGCGGCGAGTGCCAGCGCGGCGAGGAGGCCACGTAGGACGGTTGGCCATCGTCGTTGCATGTCAGGCCTCCGGTCCGGTGATGCCGCGAACGAGTCGTGCTTGTCCCTTGGCGGTGACGGTGCGCTCCGAGATCCCCGCCAGTTGGAGAAGCACCATCGGCGTGGTGATCGTGACGGTGACCTCGACGGTGTCGGCGGTGACTCGAACTTCGCCGGCGTGGCCGGTGAGCGCGAGGTAGTCCTCGGCCGCAACCTGCGCGCCGAGCGGATTGAGTTCGACCGGTGCGCCGGAACGCAGCGCGTCGAGATCGACGGCTTGCGCGCCGGCGCGAGCGGCGTTGTCGGCCAGGTCGTGAGCCTGCCGCCGAGCGGCGAGGATCTGGCCACCGTCGTACACGAGACCGGCGACCATCATCAGCGCCAACGTGAGCCCGACGACGAAGACCGTCACCGAGCCTTCTTCCGATCGCCAGCGCGCCATCAATCTCCCCCGCGCCACAAGTCGATCACCTCGGTGACCGATGCCTGGTACTGCCGGCTCCCTGGCAGCCCGGCGAACACCACGTCGTCGAGGCCGAGGGCACACCGAACGGTCACCGTCACGTGACCGCCACGCCGGAAGTCATCGGTACCGACCTCGACCGTGAGGTCGACGCACTCCAGGCCCGCGTCGCCGAGGTTGGCCTCCACGGCGACGATCGCGGCGGACCGGCCGGCCTCTGGATTGCCGCGCAGTGAAGCCGCCCGCGCTCCCTCGTCGGCAGCCGACAGCACCCGCTGCTGGACGCCGCCGAGGCGTCCGGCGAACACGACGAACCCGAGCAGGACGAGCAGGATCGGCGTGAGCAGGACCAACTCCGTGGTCACGCTCCCGTCCGTCGCCCGCCACCTCATCGGTCGGCCCCCCGAATGAACCGTTCCACCTCGCCCGTTACCGACGACGACACCTGCCACACCGCGAGGGGCAGGACGTTCGGTGCCACCGCCGTCACCGAGACGGAGACCTGGGTGCCGCTACGCGTGACCTCGACGACGGGGTCGCGGACGCCGCCGGCCTCGGCGAGGAACGTGTCGCCAGCCTGTGTGCCGAGATCCGCGGTCGCCATCTCGCCCTGGGCCGCCTCGAGCGCCTCCTGCGCGGCGGCCTCGACGACCTGCCGAGCGTGGAAGTACAGACCGGTCTGGACGATCACCATCACGGCGAAGAGCACGACAGGCATGACCAGCACGAGCTCGGTCGTGCTGCTGCCGTTCTCGCTGCGTCGCGGTGGCATCGTGTCTGCCCGCCGGTCAGTTGGTCGGGATCGACTCGGCCTTGGTCGTCACTTTGGTGACGATGATGGCGCCGACAGCGAGTGCGAGGCCGGCGAGGATCGCGGTGATGATCGCTGTCTCGGTCGTCATGGCACCGGTCTCGTCATCCCGTGACTCGTGCATGCGCACGAGGTAGTAGCTCCATAGGGACGTGAGGTAGCCCAGTTCGGACATTGCCTCTCCTTTCTTCTCGTTTTCAGAATCCGAGGATCTCGGTGACGGCCGGGAAGCCGACGAAGATGACGAACCCGACGACCATC
>Ga0326597_10002114_pt1 | contig 30331 bp, 23 predicted proteins | sample RVTome_12_FD_203789 | JGI IMG/M metagenome (GOLD analysis project Ga0326597, IMG submission 203789) | Soil microbial communities from uranium-contaminated site in the Upper Colorado River Basin, Wyoming, United States - RVT100D185 | ecosystem: Environmental > Terrestrial > Soil > Contaminated >...
CTGGCCGTCGGCCGCGGGCCGCGTCTCAACGAGCACTTGGGGCAATTCACGCAGAAAGCGCTTCTCGGCCGTGCTCACCTCGATGTACTGCGCCAGCGCATCATCGGCGTTGAGCGAAGCGGGCTGAATGGACGGGTTGGGCACCGCGCCGCCATTGGGCAGCGGAATCTGTCCGAACCACGACCACGCCAACACCACCGCCGCCGCCGCCGCCCAGCCCGTCCAGCCGGCGAAGCGCACCCGTAGCGGGGCCTCATGGGGAGCGTGGACCGGCGCGTCAACGTGGTCCGCGATCGACACGGCGTCGTTCACCGCCGCCGCCAGGGCTTCCCGGTCGGCGCGAGCCGATTCAAGACGACCCCAGATCGAGGCGTCGGCGTCGGCGAGCACGAAGAGTTCGCGCAAATCATCGCAGGTCGCCCAGCCGTCAATCACCCGGTGGATGAGGATGTCTTCTCGTGATTCCATGTCGTCAGTCATGTCGGTCTTTCCCCTGATCGAATCGTGGCGCCGCGCTTCCGCGGCGACTGCTGTTGTTCAATCCGCGACGCGGACGGCGCTTCCCGCAACGTCGCGCCGCCCTCCTTCGTGTGACTCCTCGCGCTCCATCTGTTCGCGGAGCATCCGCCTTGCCCTTACAAGACGTGTCTCGACGGTGGTTTCCGGCAGGTCCAGCATCTCCGCCACCTGCTTCTGCGATAAACCCCGTACGGCCCTGAGAATGAGCGGCTCGCGGTAAGCGGGCGGAAGGGTCTGGGCCGCACGCATCAGCCGCTTTCCCCGCTCGAGCACCGCGGCCCGTTCGCGCTGCGAGGTCGCAGTCCCGCTCTGCGCGTCGCTCATCGCGTCGAGATTCTCCGCCTCGCGGAAGAGACGCATACGCACCTTGCGCTTGCGCCCGGCCGAGCGCGAGGTGTTGATGGCGATGGTCCGCAGCCAGGGCCTGATGGCGCGGATGTCGCTGAGCGTGTGAATCGACCGCACCACCAGCAAGGCCACATCCTGAAGGAGGTCGTCGAGGTCGGCATCGCGCGGCATGTGGGCCAGAATCACCGCCGCGACCCAGCGGCGATGCTCCCGCCACAACGCATCAATCTCGCCCGGCCCGAGCGCGGCGGGAGATTGCTCCGACCCATATTCGTCGGGCGGCGCCGGGTTCGAGTCCATTCGCTCCATCAGGACGCTCCAGAGGGTTCGGCCCGTCGCAATCCGGCGAGCGGGCAGGGCATTGACCTCGGTTCTCGGACTCTATGAGTGTATTCCGGCGCGGAGGGGACGAGAACGGCTCGCAAAGGCAGAGGTGCCGGCGGCAGGACCGGTCGGTTCGGCCGAACGCGGCAGATGACGAGCCGGCCCGACCTCGGGAAATCCGTGCCGGAGCCACTCGTCCGAATGGTCGTCTTGTCGATTCCTGCCCAGCGAGGCGGTCAGCGCGACCTGGCCGACGCCAGGTTGGCGAACGCCGCGCGGCCCTGGCGATCGAGCATGATGCGCCCGCCGACGATGGTCATGACCGCCCGGCCGCGAACGTCCCAGCCCTCGAAGGGGGTATTGCGCGACTTGCCGGGAAACTCGGCGGCGCGGATGGTCCACGCTGCATCGGGATCGATGATGGTGATGTCCGCCGGAGCGCCGATGCTGAGCGAGCCGAGATTCAACGCCGGCCCGTCCAGGTTGCACAAGCGGGCGGGATTGATCGTCAGCAGTTCAATGAGCCGGGGCCAGTCGATGGCGTGGGTGTCGATGAGGGCCTTGATGTAAAGCGCCAGCGCTGTTTCGAGGCCGACAATCCCGAAGGGCGCCTTGTCAAAGGGGAGCGCCTTGCGCTCGGCGGTGTGCGGGGCGTGATCGGTGGCGAGGATGGTGATCGTGCCGTCGGCCACGCCTCGCTTCACCGCCTCGACATCGTCGCGGCTGCGCAGCGGCGGGTTCATCTTGGCCATCGTGTTGTAGCCGTCGCACGCTTCGTCGGTGAGCAGCAGGTGATGCGGTGAGGCCTCGGCGGAGACGGGCTGCCCCTCGGCCCGCGCGCGGCGGACGATCTCAACGGCGCCCGCCGTGGAGAGATGCTGCACGTGATAGCGGCAGCCGATGCCCGCGTTGAGACGGATGTCGCGCTCGATGATGAGTTCCTCGGCGACGGCGGGCCAGCCGACGAGGCCGAGTCGCGTCGCGGTCGGCCCGGCGTTCATCACGGCGCCGCAGGTGAGCGTCGGTTCCTGACAGTGCTGCATCACGGCCAGGCCGGTGAGTCTGATCTGAGCCAGCGCGCGGCGCATCATCGCGGCCGATTCGACGACGTCTCCGTCATCGCTGAATCCCACCGCTCCGGCCCGCGCCATGAGGCGGATCTCGGCCAGTTCCTTGCCCTCGCGCCCGACAGTGACCGCGCCGACGCCGAAGACGCGGCACGAGCCGTGCAAAGCCGCCTGACGGTTGATGAACTCAATCATCGTGCGGCTGTCGAGCGCCGGCCGCGTGTTGGGCATGCAGCAGATCGTGGTGAAGCCGCCGTCCACCGCCGCGGCCGAACCGGTGGCGATCGTCTCGGCGTCTTCGGAGCCGGGCTCGCGCAGATGTACGTGCGGGTCGATCAGGCCGGGGCAGACGATGCAGCCCGAGGCGTCGATGACCTCTTCATCCGAGTGTGGGCCGAGCGGCTCGCCGAGGTGAACAATGCGGCCTGTCCGCATGTCGTCGTTTGCAGATTCATCGCCGACGTATTCGATGATGACGTCGCCGAAAGAGTCGATCTCATTGGCGGGATCGATGATCCGTCCGTTGGAAATGACAAGGCGTCTCATAGGTGCGCCGGCTCCAGTTGATCGGCGGGATGATAGGAGCCCCGCCCGCGCGGTCAGCGCTCGCTCGAAAGCAGTTCATCGCAAACGATGATGACCTGCGAAAGGGCGAGACCCTCCATGCGATGATCAGCGGCGCAGAGTTGATGCTCGCGCGGATCGTTGATCGCCGCCCAGCGTGGGTCGGTCGGGCCGAAGAGGGAGAGAATCTTCAGCGGAGAGGCGTGGCCGTCAGCGGCGTGCGCGTTGGCGGATGCGGCGGCGATGTGGCGCGTACCGCTGTCGTTGGTCACCAGCAGCCGGGCACGGGGCAGGATGACCTTGAGTGAGCCGAGGGTGACCCCCAGCGCCGCGAGGTCGATGGGGCTGGACTTCGCCTGCGCGACGATCTCTTGCACGAGCGATCGCTCCGCCGGCGAACCGCTGATGAGCACTGTCATCCCGTGTGACTCGGCGAGGTGGTCGGCCAGCGCGGCAAAGCGATCCGCCGGCCAGCGCTTCTCGGCCTTGCTCGCGCCGGGGTTGAGCACGGCAAACAGTTCATCGGTCGCGACGCCTGCGTGCTCGAGCATCGTTCGCGCCGCGCTGCGCTGCTGCTCCGAAGCGCGCAGCCGCATCCGGCGATCTGTCGCTTCGACCCCCAGCGCCTTGCCGATGGCGAGGTAGTAATCGATCGCCGATATCGGCTCCTTCCACCCGCCGGGCACCGGGCACGGCAGGACGTGTGTGAGCATCCACCCTCGGGCGTCGCGGTTGTAGCCGATGCGCGTGGGGATGCGGGCGAGGCGCACCGTTGCGGCAAGCCGCCAGGAGTTGGGCAGGAGGATGGCGGCGTCGAATCGGCCGCCAGCCAGTCGCCGGCCTTCGCTCCACGGGCCGAACAGCCCCGCCGGCCGCCCGACGATCATCTCATCAAGCAGGTCGCAGCCGTCGAGGAGTTCATCGAGGCCCGGCCTCATGTAGCCGGCGAGGTGCGCCCCGCGCAGTCGTTCGTCGTCGCGCAGGGCGCGCAGAAGCGGCGTGGCCATCGTCGCATCACCCACCCACGAAGGCAGCACGATGAGAATGCGCCTGAGGCGCGACCAATCGATTCGTGCCGGGTCGTTCATGTCCGCGGCTCGCCCCAGAGCGTCTCCACGCCGAACTTGTGCCGGTACCAGTTCGTCGTCAGGCGGCGCAACTCGGCGGCGAACCCGATCGCGACGATGTGGTCGGCGGCGAGGGTCGCGGTGACGCTCGAATCATTCGCCTCGAGACTCAGGACTTTTACTCCCTGGCGCTCGGCGAGCGCCTCGGCCGTAGCGAGGACCATCCGCTTCACCATCTCGTGCTGGAGCGGCGTGCCCTCCAGCGCCGAGAGCGTGATGCGCGTCGTTGCGGGTGAGGAGGCGGACATCGCTGCGCCTACTGCCCCTGGCGACCGATGCAATACAGGTGCTCGGCGGTGCGGATGAGCAACTGGTTGTCATCGATCACGATGTTGGAACGGCTCGGATACGAGTCCATGTCGATGCTGGAAATCACTCGAAACTCATCGCCTGCGGCGAGCACGAGGACGAGGCCGTCGGCATCGATCATGTAGATCTTCCCGTCCGCCGCCGTGGCGGAGGCGCGGATGAAGGTGTGGGTTTCGAGTTCGGCTGCCCAGATGTTCTCGCCCGTCGTCGGCTTGAGGCAGACCATGCGGCGGCGGCGCTTGCCGTCGGTGACGTAGAGCCGGCCGTCATAGAGCAGCGGCGTCATCACGTCCGGCGTCGGGCTGTCGAGCGTCCACACCTCCTTCACCTCATCCCCCTTCACCTGAAGGGCGTGCAACGGGTTGTTCTGCGGCTCGACCACGTAGATGAACCCTTCTGGCCCGACGAGCGCGTTGGCGACGGCGCGGTAGTTGCGCCGTTTGCCGGGATTGAGATTCGACCAGCGCCAGTATTCTTTGCCCGTCGCCGGATCGTGCGAAGTCAGGCAGTCGGCGCCGAAGATGAGAATCTCCTTGCGATCGCCGTTGACGAAGGGCAGCGGCGAGGTGTAGGCCTCGACGGACTCGCTCACCGCCTCATCCAATCGCACCTGCCGCCAGATCGTCTCGCCGGACTTCGGATGGACGGCCATGACGAAGGACTCGCCGGTGCGCAGAACCTGCACATAGACGCGCCCCTCGTAGAGCAGCGGGCTTGACGCATAGCCCCAGCCGACACGGAGTTCACCGAACTCCTCAACGAGATCGCGGGTCCAGAGTTCCTTGCCCTCAAAGTCGTACCCGACAAGTCGGCCGTTGCCGAAGAGGAAGCACGCGATGCCGAGTTGGGCGTCGGCGACGGGCGAGCACTCGGCGAAGGAGTTTTCATTGCCGCGGCGTCGATCTTCGCGCCCCGGTCCGTTGGATCGCCGCCAGAGAATCTCCCCGCTCCTGCGATCGAGGCAGATGGCCTGGAGCGTCAGGTCTTCAGCGCACGCGGTCAGGAATATTCGGTCGCCGGCGACACTTGGCGTGCCCGCGCCGGGTCCGGGAAGTTCGGTCTTCCACGCGATGTTTTCCGTGGTGCTCCACTGGGTGGGGAGGTTGCTCGCCTTGGCTGAACCGTTGAAGTACGGCCCGCGCCACTGCGACCATTGCGATAGTTCCTGGGCTGATGCCTCGGAGACGACGCAAAGGGCGACTGCGCACGCTACGGAAGAGAGCCGGCTGTTTCGCATGATGCCTCAATTCAGAGTCATGAGTGGCGTTGGGAGCCCGGGGGAACGTCAGGGAGTGTACCGCTTTCGACTCGCGGGGTTCAGCCGGCGTCACTCGTATCGCAGTGCATCGATGAGCCGGCCCCGGGTGGCAAGGCGTGTGGCGAGGATGACCCACAGCATTCCGAAGGCCGCCACGAGTGCGATGATGAGGAGCGTAGTCGCGATGGTGGCGGTGGAGGCGGACTGGCGGATCGACGGCCAGACGGCGGGGACCGCCGCGAGCACCCCGCACGCCACGCCCAGCGCGAGGATCAGTCCGTGCTCGATAAGCAGCAGCCGACGCAGCGCGGCCTGGGTGAAACCCATGGCGATGAGCAGCGCCAGTTCTCCGCGCCGATCGCTCACGTTGCGCAGCAGCACCATGGCCAGGCCGGCCGTGCCGATGATCAATCCCAGCCCACCGAGAACCTGGAAGACGGCGAGGTAGGTGTTCTGCACGGCGTTGAACTCGGCGAGGCGCTGCGCCGTCGGCACGACTTCCAGGCCGATGTCTTCGAGGCTGCGTGTCAGCGCCGCCCCGACTTCAGCGGCGCGGTCGATCGGCGCATCGATGAGCACCAGGCCGTGTCCCGCCTGCGATGAGAACTGATGCTCGAAGTCCTCCTCGGAGATGATGAGGCTGCCCTGGAGGATCGAGTTGGAGAGGGCCCCGACGAGTTGCAGGCCGACGTCCTCGCCGCGGTCGTTCTCGTACCAGATGATGTCGCCAAGGCGCCTGTGCATTGCCCACATCATCGAAGCCTGATCGACGATCGCGGGAATGATCTCAGGCGGCGGGGAGAAGCCGTCCGGAGCGTATCGATTCAGCGCCATCCACGGGTTTGTGATGCGATCCGACTGATACATCGCGGCGAATCGGAACGCATCGCGGGCCGCCAGTTCGGAAGGGCTGACTCCCAGAATCCGCGGCTGCTGCGCGCGATTCAGGTTCAGGCAACTCGCCTCATCGCCACCGCGCACCCGCAGCGGCACGAAGGAGACGCCCTCGAAGAGTTCGGCATCGAGATTGAGCGTCTCCCGCGTTGCCGGCTCGTTGAGATCCGCAAGCAGCGGGATCGACGACTGCGCGACGAGCGCAAAGCCGCCCGTGCCGGAATCGCGCCGGCCCGGCTCGGGGGGCGCGAGGCGGTTCATGCCGACGGCGACAACGAGGAAGCAGCCGCACGCGAGCAGTGCGATGGAAGTGGTGGTGCGCCCAGGCCGCCGCGCAGCGCTGCGCAGGGCGAGCCGCGTGACCGTGAAGACTTCGTCAGGCTGCTCGGTGACGAACCGTGTGAGGGCGAGGCGCGAGGAGAGGATGCCAGCGGTGAGCAGCAGCGCACCGCCGGTGAAGAAGGCGGCAATGGCGCTGCTTCGATCGCCGGCAGCGCCGAGGATGAGGCCGATGATGGCCCCGATGAACGCCATGGCGGTGCAGGCGGGGAGCAGGCGCCCGCCGCGCCGGGCCGTGGCGTCGCGGCCCGCGGATTCGCCCGCCAGCAACCTGAGAGTGGTCTGCGCGAGCAGGCTGCGAACGGCGAAGTGCATCGCCGTCATCGCCGCGATCAGCGCGAGCAGTGCGCCCAGAGCGATGGAAACGGGTGAAATGAAGAGCGTGAGCGGCGCGGAGGCCACCGCGCCCTGCCAGATGGTCGAGAGCGCCCGCAGGAGCAGCGCGCTGTAGGCGACGCCCAGTGCCGCGCCGACGACGCTGCCGATGGCGGCGATGAGCAGCGCCTCGCGCGCCAGCCAGCCGCGCACCGCACCCTGCGTCCAGCCGACGGCCAGCAGCGTGCCGACCTGCCGCATGCGGCGATTGACGGTAAAGGCGAAGAGCATTCCCGCCAGCAGCGCTGCCGAGACGATGAGAAAAAGACTCAACCCGATGAACAGGCCGCCGAAGTCCGTCGTCGGATTCGCCGCCGCCAGCGCGGATCCTCGCATGTCGGTGAACGAGAAGCCAAAGGTGGCCGGGAGGAGATTCGCGAGCAGCGCTTCCGGAGCGAGCGCCGTGCGTTCGTCTGTGGGAGTGCGGATGGCCGTGAGGTCGCCGAAGCGATTGGCCCAGAGTTTCTGCGCCGCCGCCAGGCTGATCAACGCCTTGGGCGCGCCTCGATGCTCATCCCAGTACGCCTCGTCCTTGTCGCGAATGCGTTCGAGATCGACGGGGATGCCGGGATTCCAGTCGCGGCAGTCGGCGCTGTCGCTCAAGCCGCGGATGTCGGGCATGAGGCGGGGATCGGCGGCGGGACCGGTCGCGTCGATGATGCTGTAGACCGTAAATGCGGCCGACTGCTCGGTGAGCCGACGGCCTGCACCGAGGATGAAGTAGCGCAACTCGATGGCGTCGCCGATCGTCGCGTCAAGGTCTTCGGCGAGCCACTGCGTAATGACGATCTCATCCTCAGCAAGGGCGTCAGGCACGATCGAGTTCCACGGCGGCGCGAGCGGTGTACCAGGCGCGAGTGGGCCGATGCCCGTGACAGTCGAATAGGGGGTCGATCGCTCGACACAGCGAATCTCGTTGACGAAGTAGGTCAGCACGCCGACGCTGCGTGGTTCGATCTCGGCCGCGGCTCGCACGACGGCGGCATCGAGGAAGACCCGATCGGTGCGCCACTCGACTGAGTTGTCCGGCTCACTGCCTCGCTGCTCCAGTCCGAGGTCTTCGATGCGCCAGTTCGCGGCAACCAGCGCATCGAGATCCGTCGCGGCGCCGGCCACCGAATCATGATCGACCAGCAGCAGGTTGGCGCGGCCGGGCTGCTCGGCGCTTTGCGCCAGCCACTCGAGCGAGACGAAGACGTTGAAGGGCGGGGTCTGATCGGCGGTCAGGCTGAAGCGCCCGAAGTGATCGTCGCTTACGATTCCCGCGACCGTGAGGCGCAACGCGAGAACGGAATCATCGGTCGCGGCGAACGTCAGGTCGCGCGACAGGGCCGAGGGACGATTGACCCGCATCACGAAGGTGTCGCCCGCCTGCAACGCCAGTTGGACGGCCAGTCGCTCATTGACCAGCGCTTCGCCTGGCTTGAGCGCCGGCGCGTCCTGCGGCCGAGGGGCCATGCTGAAGAACCGTTCATCAACGCCGGAGACGAAGACGTTGAGCGCCCGGCGTGAGCGATCGACGGTGGAGGCCATGCCTTGGAGTCGCAGCACGGGCGCGAAGTGCATCTCGGGCGCGGCGGCGCTGAGTTCATCGGCCAGGGCACTGCGCACGAACCGGCCGCCGGTGTTCATGACCAGGTCGATGGCGCCGATGCGCTGAATCGCTGCGTTGCGCAGCGTATGGCGGACGGAGTCGCCGACGATCAGCGCCCCGACGAGGACCATCGCGGCGAGCACGGTCCCGAAAAGTGTGCCGCTGAGCGAGCGGCGATCGTGGATGATGCTCCGCAGCACCAGGCGCCAGATGCTCATGTCCGCGCCTCTCGTGGATGGAGCCGGCCGGCGCGGAGTTCGAGCGTGCGGTCCATCCTTGCGGCCAGGGCCGGCGCGTGGGTGACGATGATCATCGCGACGCCTTGCTCTCGGCCCAGGTTGGAGAGAATGCTCCACACCTCCTCGGCCGAGGCGGCGTCGAGTGAGCCGGTTGGCTCATCGGCGAGAATGAGCGAGGGTTCATTGATCAGGGCGCGGACGACCGCAATGCGCTGGCACTCGCCGCCCGAGAGTTGGCCGGGCATGTGGTGGACGCGCTTGGCAAGCCCCACGCGGCGGAGCAGATCGGCGGCGCGGGCAAAGACCTCCCCGCCGCGCGGCGCCCGGCCTCGCGCCAGGGTGGGAATGAGCACGTTCTCGATCGCCGTGCATTGCGGCATGAGGTGGTGCATCTGGAAAATGAAGCCCAAGCGATCGCGGCGCAGGGCGGCGCTCTCCACAGCCTTGAGCGAATCGATGCGCTGATCATCGAGCCACACCTCGCCGCCCGTGGGGGCGTCAAGGGTGCCGACGAGGTTGAGCAGCGTGCTCTTGCCCGAGCCGGAAGGGCCGACGATCGCCACCGACTCGCCGCGCTCGACCTCCAGCGAGACATCATCGAGGATCGTCAGCGGCGCAGCGCCCGACGGGCCGTCGAACTGCTTGATGAGATGGTGTACCCGCAGCAGCGGTTGTGGCGCGTTCACCTGGTTGACTCGCTTGCTGGATGCGATCGGTCTTGAAGCATGCCCAAAGCGTATCGCGTCAGGTTCCTGAAGCGCCGGCAGGCGTCGTGCTGAGCGGCCGGCCATGCGGCAGGGCGACCGGGATGTCGGCGAACTCCCGGGCGGCGGCAAAGAGTGGATCGAAGTCCTTCTCCACGTTGCCGATGAGGCAGTCGGTCAGATCGCGGCGGAACTCGGGATGCGCCTTGAGGAAGGAGCCGAAACTGAACTCGGTGTCATAGAAGGCGTAGACGAGTCGCCGCATCGCCTCGATGCCGCTGCGGAACTTCTCGCCGTACGCGCTGAAGCGCGCCGCCGAGACGTCGCCGTCACCCAGCGCTTCATGCACCGCGTCGCCCGCCAGCACTCCGGTGTAGAGCGCCAGAAAGACGCCCGATGAAAACACCGGGTCGAGAAAGCCGAACGCATCGCCCACCAGCAGCAGCCCGTCTGCCGCACAGTGTTTCGAGCGGTAAGAGTAGTCCCCCGTGACGCGATACTCGCCCTGCTGCGTCGCACCGGAAAGGTGCGACTTGATCCACGGCTGAATCTCGACCTCGCGCTCGAACATGCCGCGCGGGTCGAGATGGGCGTCGCGGTACAAATACTCGCGCTCACAGACGATGCCGACGCTGACGATGTCATCGGGCAGGGGTATGTACCAGAACCACCCCTTGCCCGGGAGGTAGGCCACCGTGGTGGCGCCCTCGTCGATACCGGGATCGCGTTTCGCGCCCTTGTAGTAGGTCCACAGGGCGATCTTGCGCAGTTGGGGATCGTCGATGCGCCAGCCGAGTTGCTGGGCAGCAAAGGAGTCGCGCCCGCTGGCGTCGAGCGTCATCGAACCGCGGAACTCGATCTCGCGTCCGGCGTCATCCGCCGCGACCACGCCGGTGATCGTCTCACCGTCGCGGATGAGGCGGCGGGCGGCGAGGCCGAGGCGGACTTGCGCTCCCTTCTCAATCGCGTTGTCGAGCAGGAGTTGATCGAAGGCGCTGCGCACAACCTGCCACGTCCGCGCGCAGTCGTGGTCGATGTGCTGGCGGAAGTAAAAGGGCGTCGTCTGTTTGCCGTCGAGGCCGACGAACTGGACGCTGTGCTTTTGGACGGTGCAGGGAGCCCGATCGATCTTCTCGATCAGCCCGAGGCGGTCGAGAGGAAACCAGCAGTAGGGGATCAGTGATTCGCCGATGCGGTAGCGGGGAAACGCCGCGCGATCAATGATGATCGCAGTTCTGCCGTGCCCGGCGAGAATCGCTCCGGCCGATGAGCCGGCCGGCCCCGCACCGATGATGATCGCCTCGCACTCGACCACGCTGCGCCTCGTGCCGTTCATCTCGACTCGCTCGACTCGATGGGGGGAAGGATCTCGACCACCTCCGCCAGGGTGCGGTCGTCGTGGCCAGAGAGAAGGGTGTGCCGGCCGTACAGCGTCATCTCGCTCTGCAGGTCAAAGACGGAACGGGTCGTCGGATCGCTGCGAAAGCGGAAGAACGCGCTCGGGCGGCAGAAGTGCGCGACCTTGAACTCGCGGAGAATCGCGCCCAGCGGGCGGCGGCAGTCGATGATGCTCTTCACCGCCGCTGGCCCAAAGGCGCTCAGATCGATCCGGATGGCGCCATACTCGACAGGCCGTTCCGCGCCATCGGTGATAAGCACCACCTGGCGACGAAGCCACGAACCATCGCGCCGCACCTCCAGCAGGCGAAGGCGGATCGCCTCGCCGAAATGCTCTTCGAGCGTCGAGGTCATGTCCCGCTCGTGAACGAGCAGGTCGCGGTAGGGCGGCGGCACGAGCGCGCCGTCCACCGGCTCGACGAGCGGCACGGCATCTCCGTGCTCCGCGTAGAACTCGTCCAGCGGAAACATCAGGTCGGCGATGCGGTGGGTCAGCGGCGTCATAAACACGTCCAAATCATCAGAGCGGGGTCGATGGCGGGAAATGGTAGCGGCGGGGCTGCGGGGCGTCCTCCGGCGATCGCCGTGCCTGTGCGTTCTAACGCTGACACCGGTGCGGGTTGCGTCTCGCGAAGCCGCACGAAGCGGTCGGCGGCTCATCCTATTCGTCGAGTTCCACCCACCGCCGCGCTTTGAGTTCGAATCGCGGGAGTTCGCCGGGCGCCGCCGCCCGCACGGGAACGCGCAGATTCCACGCATCGCGGATCGACTGTTCAATGCGGCGGCACAGCGCCGCGGTCTCGCTCACGCGAATGGCCGGCTCGATCACGAGTCGCAACTCGACCATGCCTGTTCTGCGGCCGACTTCCATGCGGTACTCGACAACATCGTTGAACTGCCCGAGGATGGCGTCGAGCGCGCTGGGGTAGAGATTGGTCCCGCGCACCACGACCATGTCATCGCACCGTCCGATGATCCCGCCGTCGAAGCGCATCGTGATGCGTCCGCAATCGCATGGTCCGACTTCCGCACGGACGACGTCGCCGGTGCGGTAGCGCAGGACGGGCGAACCGGCGCGGCCGAGAGTGGTGATGACGAGTTCACCCTCCGCGCCGTTCCCCGCGTCAAGCGGCGCGCCATCGCGCGGATCGATGATCTCGCAGAGGTACATGGCCTCGATGACGTGCAACACGCCCGGGTGAAGGGGGCACCCGAAGGTGACGGGGCCGACTTCGGTCATGCCGTGGTGATCGACGACGAGCGCCGTGGGCCAGAGGCGCTCGATTCGACCGCGCATTGCGGGCACGCTCCCCCCAGGCTCGCCGGCCACGATGATGCGGCGCACGGCCGATTGCGACAGGTCGAGGCCCTCCTCGCGAGCGGCTTCGCCGAGACGGACCGCATAGGTCGGCGTGGCGCAGAGCACCGTGACTTCGTTGGCGATGATGGCGCGCAGCCGCGTCGAGGTGTTCATCCCCCCGCCGGGAATGCACAGGCAGCCACGATCAACAGCCGCATCCCACGCCATCCAGAAACCGATAAAGGGGCCGAAGGAGCAGGGGAATAGAACGCAGTCCCTCTCACTCACCTCCGCCGCATCGTAGACGGCGCGCCAGCCGCCCTTGAGCCAGTGCCAGTCCTCCGGCGTGTCGAGCCAGCGCAGCGGCCGGCCCGTCGTCGAACTCGTCTGATGCAGCCGCGTGTAGCGCTGCCGCGGAAAGGTCAGGTTCGTGCCGTATGGCGGATTGGTGTCCTGATCCACCGAGAGGTCGGCCTTGCTCAGCAGCGGCAGTTGATCGCGAAACGCTTGAAGCGACTCGACGGACGCATCGACCCTCGCGGCGCGCAGCCGGGCGGACCAGAAGGGATTGTCGCGCTGCACCACGGCCAGGAGCGCCCGGAGACGATCGAACTGATGCGCTTCGATCTGCGCGCGATCCTTGAATGGAATCTCACTCATCGCTTCTCAATCAGCAACCGGTTTGCGTCGGCGCGGAGGAGGCGACCGGTCGAGCGGGACTCGGCCCGGGCGCGGGTTTGTAGAGCGTCACGAGCATCCCCCCGCAGGCCGCGAGCACAATGCCCAGCACGAAAGGCCAACGGATCGCCGACCAACCGCCGGCGGGCGGATGCATGAGGAGCGTGACAATGGCATTGACGATCGGCGCGCCCGCGAAGATGATGGACATGACCACCGCCGGGTGCCCCTTGGCGCCGAAGGCCAGCAGCACGCAGAAGGCCCCGACCGCGCCAACGACCCCCGCCAGCAGCGACCAGGCGATGCCCTTGCCCGGCATCGACCACGTCGCTCCGGACGCCAGCAGAAGCGCCGCCGGCGCCAGCACCGCGATCAGGAAGTACGCGATCCCCACCCAGAGAAACGCTTTGTACCGGCCGTTCACGGCGTCGGCCATGTTAACCTGCCCCGTGTGCAGGAAGATGCCGTACACCCCCCAGCAGGCGACGGTCATCAGCGCGAAGGTGATCCAGAGGGAACCGGTGGAAGGCGACGATTCAGGCATGGATCTCAGTCCTCAGCAATCGGGGTTGAGTACTTCGCGAGGCGCCACCTCAATGAGCCGCATGAAGGCCTCGGGCATCGGCGCCGCCCGCATCCGCCCATCGGGCGCGTGGTTGTTTGCGAAGAGCGCCGTCACGCTCCCGCTCGCCATGATCGGCGAGGCGTCGGTCGAACCCTCCGCATTGACCTTGCGAAAGTTGAATCGGTAGGTGATGGCCTTGTCGGTCTTGCGCTCCACGAGCAACTGCACTTCCATCTGATCCTGAAAGCGGAAGGGGGCGAAGTAGCGGCAGGAGACCTCGACGCGCGGCCAGCCCGCCATCTTGTCGCCGACCTGAACATGCACCGTCTCACCGATGGAGCGGACAAAGGCGTGTTCGACCGCCTCCATGACCCGGAAGTAGTTGGCGAAGTGCATGATGCCCGCCGCGTCCGTGTCAACGAACTCCACGATGCGGCGGATACGAAACTCGTGGGGCATGAGATCGATCTCGATTCAGACGGGTTGGGGATTTGGCGCGGGCCTGGCCGCGCCCTGCGTGACCATCATACACACCGCTTCGACCTCGCTCGCCATGCGATCGACGCCGAAGCGCTCGAGGACGCTCCGACGCCCCGCTCCGCCGAGGGCCCTGGCCTTCGGGCGGTCGCGCAGCAGGCCGGCAATGGCATCGGCAAGCGATCGCGGATCATCCGGCTCGCAGAGCACGCCGCCGCCCGTGGCCTCGAGGAGTTCCGGGAAGGCGCCGTGATTCGGCTGGACGACCGGCACCCCGCACGCCAAGGCCTCGAGGACGTAGAGGCCGAAGGATTCGCCGTACGTCGCGGGTACCGAGAAGACGTCAAGGCTGCGCAGCAGATCGATCTTGGCGGATCGCTCGATGTTGGGCCGGAACTCGACGTCGTCGAGCACGCCGGCCTGCTCAAGCCGATGGCGCAGCGCGTTGACGAATGGCTTGTCGCCCCGCAGCAGGGCGCCGGCGGCGCGCAGACGCACCGCGGCGAACTCAGGTCGCTGCTTGAGGAGAATGAACGCCTCGACGAGAGTGGCCAGCCCCTTGTCGCGGCAGAGCCGCGCGAGATAGCCGATCGTCGGCGGTTGCTGCGTCGCGCTCTCCCCCCCGCCCGCGCTCAGGCCGGGCAAGTCAATGCCGTTGAGCACGATGTCCACCCGATCGGGCCTCAGACCGAGCCGGTCGATCATCAGTTCGCCGCAATACCGGCTCACGGCGATGAAGCGATCGACGCCGCGGCTGCGCTCGCGCAGGAGGCGCCACGCCTGCTCGCGATGCGTGGCGGGGAGCGCATCGAGGAAGGGCGCTTCCCCCTGGAGCGTGCAGAGAATGGGGCAGCGGATCTCGACCGCCAGCGCTTCCACGAGGCCGCAGAGCATCGCGTTGGAGAGCAGGATGACATCAGGATGAGGCCCCGCAGCGAGCGACTCGATGAGCCTCGCCACTTCGCGCGCCTGGCGCCCCTCGCGGCCGCGGAGCGTGGAAAGCGTCAGGTCGCCGAGTTCTGCGGCGCCGGTCATGTTGCTGCGGCCGGCGACCCAGCGCAGCAGTCCGGGCGCATCGAGCCAGCGCGTCATCCAGCGCGGCAGGCGCGTCGCCAGCGCCGACTTGTACTGGAGGTACATGTTGATCCCGCCGAGGAAGACCGGCTCGTTCTCTTCAACCTCGTGCTCCTCGAGCATGAAGGGCAGGTAAAGGGGCACCATCTGCACGTCGTGGCCCCGCCGGCGCAGCGCGTGACCCAGCGCGTTGTCGCGCAGGCACGAGCCGCAGTAGAAACTCCCGGTGCCGGGGATGAGTTGAACGATTCGCATGGCGAGGCGGCCCTAGGCGTATCGCACATCCCGGTGGTGGTCGAGGAAGAAGTCGTGCAGCAGGCGGTCGATCTGGAGCAGGCCGCGTCGGCTCGTCTCGATGCCGCCGTTGACGATGCGCAGGTAGCCTTCCTCGGCGTGCCGGCTCAGTTGCGGGCCGAATCGCTCGATCACGCTCACTCCGAACTTGTCCCGGAAATACCTATCGCGCACCGCGCCAAGTTTCAACTGGAGGATGAACTCGCGGATGAGCCGCTCCTCCGCCGTCGTCACCAGCGAACGGTGAATCGGCAATTCGCCGGCCTCGACGCGCTCGACATAGGGGTCGAAGTGATTCTCGTTCTGAAAGTGAACGCCGCCGACGTGCGAAAACGACGAGACGCCGATGCCGAGCATGTCCGCCCCCGTCCACAGGGCGTCGCGGTAGAGGAACTTCACGCTCGAGTCGCGCACGGCGGTGTAGGCGCTGCCGATGAGGTAGCCCGCCTCTTCGAGGCGCGCGAAGGCCTCTTCAAGCCATCGCCGCTTGGTGCGCCAGTCCGCCATGGGCACGGCTTCGGGTCCGCCGTCTCTCAGGCGCCGGTAGTTCGTCGTGTTGTAGGGAATCTCCATCTGGTAGATGGTGACGCTCTCGGGATTCAGCGCGAGCGTCTTTTCGATGCACGACTCCCAGTTGGCCTGCGTTTCGCCGACCATGCCGGCGATGAGGTCGATGTTGATCTGCTCGAACCCGACCTCGCGGGCGTAGTCGTAGGCGCGGTGGATTTCCGCCGCCCGGTGCGCGCGGTTGTTGATCTCCAGGATCGTCGGATCGAAGTTCTCGACGCCCAGGCTCAGCCGCGTCACGCCCAGTTCGGCCAAGACTTTGATCTTGCTCTCCTGCAACGTGCCCGGCTCGCACTCGAACGCGATCTCCTCAGCGCCTTCCCACGAGATGGCGCGCTGAATGCCGCGGAACAGATACTCCAACTGCGGCGCCGAGAGGTACGAGGGCGTCCCGCCGCCGAAGTAGATGAAGCGCGGCGTGCGGCCGGCGACGCAGGGCCGCTTCGCGTACGCCTGAGCCTCCGCAATCACCGCATCGAGGTAGCGGTGGATCTCGCGCGAGTTCTTGTCGGTGTACACCTTGAAGTAGCAGAAGTCGCAGCGCTTGCGGCAGAAGGGAATGTGAACGTACAGCCCGAGCGGCACCCCCGCACCGGGCGGCTCGTCAAGCCGTTTGAGAACCTCGGCGTTGTGCTGCGGGGTCCAGAACGAGAAGGGCGGGTAGTTGGCGACGAAGTAACTGCCCACCGCCGTCGCGTCATCCGGGACGTCTCTGAGGATCGGGAGATTGTGCGAGGCGGAGTCGGTCATGTCATTTTCCAGGCTCGGGGCGCTGGGGTCCGAAGGCGTAGAGCCGCCCGTCATTGCAGCCGATCAGCACCAGGCCGTCCACGACGGCCGGGGAAGAAACGATCGGCTTGCCAAGGTCATACGACCACAACTCACTTCCCGTTGCAGAATCGAGCACATAAAGCAGGCCATCACCGGAGCCGACGACCACCTTGCCATCGCACAGCACCGGCGAGGAATCGACCTGGCGGCGGGTGGCGAAGGTCCAGATCATTTCCCCGGTGGTGCGGTTGACGCAGTGGACCTGCCTGTCGCGTCCGCCGAAGATCACGCGGTCGCCGCCGATCGCCGGTGCGGAGAAGAACCCCTCGCGTGATTGGTAGGTCCATCGTGCGCCGCCGGTGATGAGATCGATGCTCACGAAGGCGTTGCCGTAGTGCCCGAAGTAGGCCGCGCCCTCCGCCAGCCCGACCGAGCCCGCCACGTAGCACTCCTCGCCGAGCGGGAGTTTCTGGATGGCTGTGCCGCCCGGCGCGCTGACGACGTGCAGGAACGAGTCGCACCCGCCGAAGACGATGCGGTCGCCGTCGATGGCCGGCGTGCCATTGACGTAGTTCTCCGTCTCGTACTTCCAGATCACTTCGCCCTTGCCCGCATCGAGGCAGTAGAGCAGGTTGTCATAGCAGCCGAAGACGAGGCGCTTGCTCCCATCGGGGGCGGCGAACCAGTTGACGCCGCGGAGAATCTTGTCATCCGCCTCGAAGCGCCACTTCTGCTGACCGGTCTTCGCATCGACGCCGTAGAGGCGATAGTCCAATGAGCCGACGTAGACGACGCCCTCCAACACCATCGGCGGCGCTTCGATCGCATCCTCCGTTTCGAACTTCCATGCCAGCGAGCCGTCCGCAAGGTTGACGGCGTAGAGGAAGCCATCGTCCGAGCCGATGAAGGCGCGGCCATCGGCGACCACGGGCGAAGAGGCGATCGACGCCGTTGCGGCAAAGGTCCAGCGCAGTTCCAGCGGCGTCTTGAGCACACCCGCGGCAACTCCCGTCTGGCTGCGATCGCCTCGATACATCGGCCAGGATTCGCCTGGCGCGGCGGTCGAGGCCGTGGGAGCGGCAACGGCCGGCGGGCCGGCATCATCGCATCCCGACGGCACAACCGCAGCGAGAGCAAGCGCCAAGGGAGTCGCGGCGAACTGACGGATCTTCATGGCCATCGTACGAACTGTAGGGACGTTGATGCGGCATGAACCGGTGATCCGCCGGCACGGCCTCACGGCGGCTCGTCAGGCGCCCTCGCCCCCGAACGCCGCTTCGTAAAGGCCAAGCAGGTCGTCGGTGGTGACCGCCCGAGGGTTGAAGCGCGCCGTCCACTGCTCGGCCGCTTCCTGCGCCAGTGTGCCCAGCGTCGATCGATGCACCCCCGCCCGTGCGAGCGTCGTCGGCAGCCCGCCCGCCTTGAGCCAGCGCGTAAGGCGCTCGATGAGCGAATCGACCGCGCTGCCGGGCGAGGTCGAGGCGTCCGCGAGGGCGCCGGCGCAGGCCAGTTCGTGATAGCGCGCCGCGGTCAGGGTCTCCTCGGCGTTGAATCGCACGACGTGGGGCAGCATGACGCCCACCGCCCGACCGTGAATCATGTTGAAGTGCGCCGTCAGCGGATTGGCCAGCGAGTGCGCGATACCCAGCATGCTCTTCTCGATCGAGATGCCGGCAAGGCTTGCGGCGAGGAGCATCTGTCCCTGCGCCTGCACATCGCCCGGATCCACGAGCACGCGCTCGAAACTCCTGGCGCTGCGCGCGAAGGAATCGAGCGCGAAGCCGCGCGATTCATCGGTTGCGTTGCGCGCGACTATCGACTCGACCGCGTGCGAGATGGCGTCCATGCCGCTGGCGGCGATCACGCCGCGCGGCTGTGTGACGGCCAGAAGGGGATCGAGCACGGCAACGCGCGGCGCCGCCGTAATCTCGCCGCACGCCATCTTCATGTGCGTCCGCTCATCGGCGATGAGCGCGAAGGACTGGACCTCGCTGCCGGTGCCGGCGGTCGTTGGAATGGCGATCATCGGAAGGAGGGGGGCACGCGCCTTGCCTCGCCCCTGGTAGTCGCGCATCGCGCCGCCGTTGGTCAGAAGAAAGTTGCATCCTTTCGCCGCGTCGATGCTGCTGCCGCCTCCGAGCGCGACGAAGAAGTCGATCGCGCGACCTCGCGCCGCCGCCAGGCATGCATCAACATCGCGATCGGTCGGATTCGGGCGCACCGCATCAAACACCGTGACATCGAGCCCCGCTGCGTCGAGGAGGCGCCGCGCGTGCGCCGCATGTCCCGCCTTGACCAGGCCAGGATCAGTCACGAGCATAACGCGGCAGCCGCCCTGCTCGCGCACCAATGCGCCAACCTGCGCCAAACAGCCGGGGCCGAAGACGATGCGCGTCGTCGTGGCGTGTTCAAGATCAGTCGGCAACGAGTTCATGAGTCAGGAATGGCCTCAAAAAGGCACAACATGCACAAAAGGGGTTTGGCGGAGATCACTGACTGCTCCTCTTTGCGCCTCTTGTGCCTCTTTGCGGCCATGCTTCTCGCGGTCATTGGCTCTCGCCGACCTGCAGCGACCGTTCGCGGTAAAGGAAACTGATGATGTTGCCCTCGTGGGGCTGGAGCCAGTTGAGCCGGATCGTCGGCACGGGGCCGAGATTGAGCCGGTCAATGTTCGTCGCATCCACCGCCGCGCGGCAAAACGCTTCGTCATGGCTGATGACCGTACACACCAGCGTGTCGCCGATGGCGAGCAGCACTTCGCTTTGCGGACACTGCACGACGCTGGCGAAAGGGAACATGAACTCGGTGTTGGCGAGGGTTCGATTGGGCGAGTCGCAGTGGATGAGAGTGGGGCGGAGATAGGCACAGCGCTCCTCCTTCACGAGGCGATCGCCGCCGCGATACCTGGCCGTGAAATCCTCGACGCCGCTCTCGGCCAGTCCCGCTTCGATCATGGCGTTGATGCCCTCGGCCTGGGCGGGGATGGTGAACGCCGCGAGCGGCGCTTTCGGATCATCCGGCGGCAGCGGCGCAATCGGGCCCAGGCGCTGCGCCAGCGCTTCGGCGATGGCCCGGCTGTGGCGCGACACCCAGATGCCCGAGCAGTTGATGCACCCGCGCCCGCCGTTGAGCGCGATGCTGTCGGCCATGAGGTCGAGGTGCTTCTCCCACTCGTCCACGCAGTCGTCGGCGATGATGATCTTGCTCAAGCCCGGGCCGTGGACCTGCACCGCCGCGTTTCCGCGATACTGCTCGACCGTCGCCTTGCTCCCGAAGATCATGGTGCGCTTGACATGCTGCACGACGGCCATGCCGACCTCGGCGCCGCCGGGATACAGAGCGATCGATTCGCGCGGCAGACCCGCCTCGAAGAACGCCTGAGCCATGCGGAAGGGAGTCCACGGTTCGAGGGGACCGGGCTTGAGGACCAGCCCGATCTGCATCGCGGGCACCGGCAGCCACAGGCCGTGGGTGCCCGGCGAGTTGGAGGGTAGAACCATCCCGAGCACGGGCGAATTCGCCTGCATGGAGCGCATCACGCCGCGATCCTCGCCGTAGCCGCGCGTGAAGATCGATCGATCCAGGCCGCGCGTCAGCGAGCCGAGGATGGCGTCGAGGTTGGTGAGAACGTAGTGCAACTTCTCCATGTTGAAGCGGCACATGTGCTCAGGCAGGCCCGTCGTCGCCGACTGGCACTTGACGAAATCTTCGGGCGATTGCGTTCCGCTGCCGAGCGGCAGGTTTGACGTGGTGAAAACGTCGGCGGCCTTGCTCAATCGGCGGCAGAGTTCATCACAGGGGATGGCCCGCAGCGCTTCGCGGGCGCGGTGCGCCTGGCGCATGTCGCGCGCGATCAGCCCCGGATTGGCCTGCGAGACCTGGCAGAGTTCTTCGCCGGTCGCGAAATGAACCACCGTCTCGACGTCGAGACTCTCGTACGGCTCGCCCCAGCGGAGGATGGGAAAATGCGGAAGGTTCATGGTCTTGCCCGGCGGCGCGCTCCCCTGCGCAGAGCCTTCGGGTCGTATCGGATCGGAGATGCAACTCGCATCTCATCGAAGCGAGTCGTGGCCGATGTGTTCACCACAAAGGACAAAAAGCCACAAAGAGGGCACAAAGGAATGCGATGAACGTTTCGGGCTATGGATTCAATCGAGATCATGGCAGTCACTCGACACCTGTGGCTTCTTCGTGGAGACTTCGTGACTTCGTGTCCTTTGTGGTGGGCGTTGGACGTCACACTCGGAGCAGGCATTCGATGTCGCGAGATCGTTCGATGAGATCAATATACGCCCTCGACGATCGTCGTCTTGCTCGCTCCGAACGGGCGCACTTCGCCCACGCCGTCCCACGGGTACAGCGCGCAGGACCGGCGACGGATGGCCTCATCGCGCTCGAGGAATCGCGGCATGAAAAACTCCTTCGTCAGCGTCGTCAACTCGACGCGCCCCCACTGGTCATACTCAACGAGGCGCTCAGGCCGCTCCGGATCGACGACGCGCAGCATCGCGCGCGGCTGCGGCGCGTAGTAGGTGATCGAGTACCGATCCTCGGGCGTAAGCGGCTTGTGGCACGCCAATCCCATGAGCGTATTGCCGTAGGTCGGCACAAACTTCGTCTTGCCTTCAAGCACTTCCTCGATCAGAAATCGCGTGTACTGCGGCTCCATCGTCGTCCCGCCGCAGAAGACGCCTTTGATCCCCGCGTCGGGAATCGAAATCTTCTCGGCGAGCGCCTCGAGGAGTTTGGGGGTGGTGAAGAGCGCATCGACGCGCCGGTGGGTGAGGATCGTGACCGCCTGATCGACGACGTGCTCCATGTACGCCTTCGCCTGATCGATCTGTTTGCCCGAGATGAGTTTCTTCACCCACCGCGGATCGAGATCGACGAAGAAGCACGAGCAGCCGCGGAAGTTGGCGAGGTGTTCGATGGCAAGGCGCAGCCGTCGCGGACCCGTCGGCCCCATCATCAGCCAGTAGCCGTTGCGGGGAAAGTCGGCATCGCTGAGCGTCGCGGAGAACTGCTCGTAGTCGATCTTGTAGTCGTCCCAGCCGATGCGCTGCTTGGGCATGCCCGTCGTGCCGCCCGTTTCAAAGACGGTGAAGGGGCGACCCCTGTACGCGGCCGGAATCCACCGCTCGAGTGGCTCATTGCGCAGCGACTCGTCGGCGAAGTTCGGAAACAGCAGCAGGTCTTCCACGCTCTTGACGCGCGCGATGGGATCGACGCCGCTGCGCTTCGCCCAGTCGAGCCAGATGGGCGCGCCGGTCTCGGGGCTGAAGTGCCAGCGGATGACTTCGCGCAGGTGGGCATCGAGCGCCTGTCGGGCGTCATAAGCGGTGCGCGGAGCAGAAGCGGTCTTGGCGGCGGCGTCAGGCGTCATGGCGGTCAATTGGTCTCTGCCGGAACGAAAAACTTGTCGAGCGTCGCATTCGAGAGCGGCCTGGTCATCAGGGAGATCACCACAAGAGCAATGGCCGACGCACCAAAGATGAACGCCACCGGCATCATGCCGAAAATGAGTGTCTCGTCCTCGGAGTGTGCGGACTTCTCGGCGAAGACGTCTCGGTAGAACAGGATGCACCAGACGATCGCCGTGACGAGCACGCACCCCAAGGCTCCGGCGCGCGTGGTTCGCCGCCAATACACCGCGGCGAATGCCAGCGGAAAGAGTGCTGCAAACCCTGAGAAGCACCACACCCCCAGGGCGAATACGCTCTGCGATCGCCGATCATCGCCCATCATGTACACGGCCAGGGCATACGTGACGGCGACGATTGCCAGAATGAATGCGCGGCTGATCCACACTTTCTGTCGATCCGTGAAGCGATCAGGTCCCGCGAACCGCACAACGATGTCGTTGGTGAACATCGTGCCGACGCACATGAACTGCGAATCGAGTGAACTCATGATCGCCGCGAGCACCCCGGCGCCCACCAGACCGCTGAGCACAGGCGAGTGCATGAGTTGATTGATCATCGCGCCGAGCACCGCATTGGAGATTGGAGTGCCGTCGGGGTTCTTCGGCAGGCGCAGCCCACCTTCCGCATAGAGACCGGCGGCCCACATCCCGATGAGGATGCACGGGGTCCACACGATGGCAATGAAGACCGGGTGTGCCACCACGGTAAGCCGGAAACTTCTGGCGCTTCGCGCTGTCAGCCAGTGCTGAAAGAGGTGGGGAAACATGGCGACCGAGAGCGGCACGAAGCAGTAGGTGAAGAACTGGGCGTTGCCGATCTGCGATCCGCGGATCACGCGCTCAGATTTGTCCGTGGCGAGCAGTCGCGCCGTCGCCGCCTCCATCCCGCCGAACTTCTCGGCAATCAGGTAGAAGGCGATGACGCCCGTGACCATGAAGACGATGGTCTGGAACGTGTTCGCCCAGACCGCGCCTCGCAGTCCGCCGAAGAACACGTATCCCAGGACCACGAGGCAAATGACCAGCGAGCCGAGCCAGAGCGGAAGCGAGCCTGTCAGCGGGTGGGGATTCCCGTTCGGCAGCGTCATGACGAATAGATCGGGGAACATGCCCGCCGTCGTCGCCTGAAGAAACCGGCCAGCCGCGATAACGCCCACGAGCAGGTAAGGAATCAGCAACAGGACGAGGATCACGAACAGGAGGAAGCCCAGCGCGGGGGACTCGAAGCGATTTCGAAAGTACTCGCACTGCGTCATGTATCCGTAGCGTTTGCCGATCGCCCACAGGCGGATGCCGATCAGGAAGAACACGGCTGAGTGGATGAGGCCGCTCCACGACGCCATGAGGCCGTAAACGCCGATTCCCTTTGCGAACGATTCACCGGTGGAGCCGACGAGCGCAAAGCCCGTCATCGTCGTGCCGAAGACGCTCATCAGGAGCAGAAATGATCCGACGGAGCGGGAGACGACGAAGTAATCAGCGGCGGTGCCTCTGAAGAACCTGCTGGAGATCGCGCCGAGCCCGAGCAGCAGCCCGAGGTACGCGATGATGATCCAGAGGGGAGTCAGAGAGGTTTGCGCGATCGTCAGGATCATGACTTCATCCGAACGGGTGATTGAGGCCGGCTCGGCGCGGGCTGGTCGGCCCACTCTTCGATGTGACGCGGCCAGGCGAAGCGCACCGCCCCTGCCCACAGCAACGCTGCCGCCATCGAATACGCGAAGTGATACGCCAGCCCGATCGGCAGGAATCCCATGACGAGCGTCCGGTCATTCCAATACCAGAAGTCGTGATGCAGGAGGAAGAGCGACGCCGCGCCGATCCAAACGATCCACCCCGACCTGGGATGCCATCGCTTGCTCACGGTGCATCGCCCTCCGCAGCGCCGCCCATCGCGGCGATGGCAAAGAGATGCGTGTGCGTGGCGACGTAGAGCGTCCGGTTCGCGGCGACGGCCGAAGAATAGATCGGCGACTTCATGTCCACCTCGTTGATGAGTTTCAACTCGCGCCCGGCGGCGAGGATGGTCATGTACCCGTCTTCGTTGCCGATCAAGACCTTCCCGTCGGCGATAAGGGGCGAAGCCCAGATGTGCCCCTTCGTGTCATGCACCCAGTACTCCTGGCCCGTCTCGGCATCGAGGCAGTAGACGAAGCCGGAGAAGTCCGCCGCGTACACCAGCCCATCGTGAATCGCCAGTGTCGAAATGGCCCGCGCGATCTTCTGGTAGGACCAGATCTTGCCCGAGTTAGTGATGTCGCCGGTGAGCGAAGCGTCGATGCAGACGAGGTTGCCTGCCCCCTCGCCGTGCTCCGGATCCTGGCCGATGGCGACGTAGACGCGGTCTTTGTAGACGATCGGCGTGGCGAGAACCTCGCTCGGGCCGGCGCGGGTCGCGTACTTGATCGGATTGCCGTCGCGCACGCGGTACTCCGGTGGATTGGCGTCGAAGCGCCAGACCTCCTTGAGAATCGGGTAGCCGTCTTCATCCACGACCGGCTCGGGCGCGAAGGCGTAGACCCAGCCGTCCGGCCCGCCGAAGATGGCCAGGTCGAGACGATCGTTCTTGATGTACGCCGGGGAGGTCCAGTTGCAGTGGAAGATGCGGCTGCTCAGTCCCGACGCTTCCTCCGCGAGAAGGGTTCCCGTGTTCTTGTCCACGAGGATGAGACTGGGGGCGTTGGGGGCGGGGGTCTCGACGTGGCCGTAGTCTACGCCGTTGGACGTCGTCACCCACAACTGCTCGCCCACCACCAGCACGCTGCTGCTGGTGATGTTGTGCGGAAAGACGCCGCACTCGTCGATCATGTTGAGAGTCCAGATGATGTCGGCGTCGGTGGGGCGGACCTCCATGGGCGGGTTGCCGCGACCGGCGAGGTACTGCCCCTCATCCTTGAAAGGCCCGTCATTGCCGTTGGCCATTCCATGCACGTCGAGGCAGGTGACCTCGCACAGATTGGTCACGAGGTAGACTCGGTCGCCCTCGATCGTCGGCGAGGAGCAGATGCCCAGGTACTCCCAGTCACTCACTTTGCCGGTGCCGAGTTTGGGGACGTTGAGCATCCAGATCATCGCGCCGGAGGCCTCGTCGAAGCAGTAGAGGACGCTGCGGTCGCCGGTGAAGCGGTCATCGCGCGGCGAGTCGTTGTTGGTGCCGACGTAGACGCGGCCGTCGAGGATGGTCGGGTTGCCGTAGGCCTGCGAGCCGAGTTTGGCGATCCACTTGACGTTGACGGCGGTGGTGGGGTCGATCTGGTCGGAAGCGCCGATGAACTCGCCGCAGTTGAAATCAGTGGGCAGGTTCGTCGTCGTCGAGACCATGTTGCGAGTCATGTCGCGCCCCCACATGGGCCAGTCCTGAGCGTGAGCGGCGTTCAACGCCAGCCCAATCACCACGAAGGCACAAAGGCACAAAGAGAGGCACCGAGGCATCGAGGCATCAAGGCATCGAGGATTTGCGCTCTCGTTTAGCCGCGACCCGAAGGCTTTGCGCAGGGGAGCGCGTCGAGGGGTGTGATCGTCCTTGTGTCTGCTGTTCATCGGTCTTCTCCGCGCCGAGGCGTCGGGTTTGCTGGTCATGGGCGGCGTCAGTCGTTGGCGGTGACGGCGATGTTGTCGAGGTAGAGGTGAAAGCGGCTCTGAGGCACGAACCCGTAGATCCCCGGCGCGCCGTGCATATGGCCGTTCTTGTGTACGACCTCGATGTTCCACACGGAGGGCTCAGATTCATCGCGCGGCCAGGCCTTGGCGCGCACAATCGCCGAGCCGTCGCTCTGCGTGTCCACGCGCGTCTTCAGGCGATACCAGATGTTGGGCTGCCAGCGGAACGGAACTGACTCCTTGATCCGCTCCATGTTGGAGGAGATTTCGATCTCCTGATGGTTGCCCTTGAGGAGGATGAGGTAGCGCTGGTTGACCACGCCGCCGGTGGACATCACCCGACGGTTGCCGTCGGACATGAGGTCCACCTGCATGGTGTAGTGGCGGCTGTCGGGGTGGCCGATGATCGACATGGTGCGCTGGAAGATGGGGTTGTCGAGGGTCTGAGCGAGCACCTTGCCGCCGTCCTTCTCGACCACTTCCCACCGCATTCGCGCCGCGAGCCAGTGGGCCGGCGGGAAGGCGTAGGCATTGAACGTCGCCCCTTCCCGCGACTGCGAGAGGGACGTGGACTCGAAGTCCTCGCTGAAAGTGAGGCGCGGCATGACGCGCACGCGGGCAATCGCCTTGAATCCCTTGTACTCGCCTTCGAGTTCAGCCGCGCCCGCGGAGGCGCTATCGGCGGCGATGAGTTCGCCCGAGGGGCCGGAGGTTACGCCCAGGCGCGGATTGAGCGTCCACTTGACGCCGCCTCGATTGGTCTCGACGACCTGGCCGTGCTCGTCGATGAGTCGCGCGGTGAAGGAGACCGTCTCGCCCGGCGTGAGAATCAACTCGGCGGGAACGATTTGCAGCCGCCTGGCACTGCCGAGTCCGGGCTGAATCTCCGCCGCGCTGATGATCTTCGTCGCCGTGAGCGCCCCCGGACCCTGGAAGCAGTAGAGGCGCTCGGTGGTATGCACGTAGACGCGACCGTTGGCGATCGCCGGTTGCCCGAGGCACTCGCCCTCCAACTGGAGGCTTGAAAGAATCTCCGGGCCGGCGTCAGTCGGGCGGATGACGTAGAACATCCCATTGGCCATGGGGACGTACAACTTGCCGTCGCCCGCCGCCGGCGAGGCGTGAATCTGCGTCGCGGCCAGTTTGTGCGTCCAGAGGACCGCGCCCGTGTCCGCGTCGGCTGCGTTGAGTTCGCCGGTGTAATTCGTGAGGTAGATGCGGTTGCCCACCAGCACCGGGGAACTGCTGAAGGAGTTGAGGCCGTTGCGCCACGCTTCGTGATCGACTCCGATGTTGATCGGCCCGGGTGTTCCAGCCGCCGGCGCGGCGCCGAGGCGGATGGCGAGCATACGTCCGCCCTCGGAGGAGTCGAGATTCTCCGTGCCGTGTACCGCGATGAGCGAATCGCCGTAGAGCAGCGTGGAGGCGCAGACGCCGCCGATGGTGATGGGCATGCGCCAGATGGGATCGCCGGTGCGGGCATCGACGCAGACGACGTGGCCGCCGCCGGTGCCGGCGTAGAGCAGGCGCTTGCCGTCGCGCCACTCGAGCACGGGGTGCGAGTAGGGATTGTCCTTGGGCGGGCCGCAAGGGCTCGACGCCCAGATCAGTTCCCCGGTCTTCTTGTCGAAGGCGTGGAAGCGGTCGCGCGCCGGGCCGTCCTTGCCCCAGCCCGAGGTCATGCCGCGCACGATGACGAATTCATCATCGATGACCGGCGCTCCGGTGCGGCCGTTGGGATAGGTGAGGCGCCCGAACTCATCCATCATCGAGTGCTGCCAGAGGAGTTCGCCCTCGCGGCTGTAGCAGGAGAACAGGCCCGTGTGCGTCGTCCAGTAGACGTTGCCGGTTTCGGGATCGACGGTCGGTGCGCCGATGGCGTAGCGGTTGTAGATCACGTCGCTGACGAAGTCGTTGGCGGCGGCCTGCCAGAGGCGCCGGCCGGAGCGCTCGTCGAGGCAGAGGAGCACTTCCTGGAGATCGGCTCCGGTTCCTTCGTAGCCGAGGGTAAAGACGCGACCGTTGTGAATGACCGGCGTGCCACGCCCGGCGATGGGGTAGGACCACGCGAGGTCCGGGGCATCGAGACTGACCCGATCGGGCAGGCCTTTCTCGGTTGACGCGCCGTCCTGGCCCGGGCCGCGCCAGCGCGGCCAGTCTTCAGCCAGCGCGGGTGATGCGCCCAGCGCCAAAGCGCCTGCCGCCGCTAGGAAAGTCTGCATCACGCTTGATGTTCGCGGTTTCACTCTCATGTCCAGCCTCCGCCTCTGCACCCACAATACCGCTCCATCATGCTTACGCTGCGGTCAGAAGGTGATGTTCACCGTGACCCCGAAGGTCTGCGGCGCCCCGCTTTCGCCGACGAACGCGCTCGGGTCGAACGGGCTGGGCTGAAACGCGACGAGCACGTAATCCTGATCGAAAGCGTTGCGGATCCAGCCCTCGACGCTGACGTTGCGGCTGCGCACGCCCACACGGAAGTTCGCCAGTTCGAATTGTTCGCCGGCCCGATTGCCCGCGTCGTAATAGTAGGTGCCCACGCCGACGTACTCACCTCGAACGTACCACGTCGCATCTTCGCACACACGACCGCTGTACTGTCCGCCGAAGTTCCACGTCCGCTCGGGGACGAAGGCAAGTTTGCGTCCGCTCACATTCGTGCCGAAAGGATCAATGAAGTTGTCGAACTCAGCGTCGGTGTAGCCAAGTCCGGCGAAGAGATCCCACCCTTCGGCGGGCTTGAGGCCCAGTTCGATCTCAAAGCCGCGGCTCGTCGCCGACGCGGCGTTGGCAATGTACCCGCCCGTCATCGCGTCGAAGAGCGAGAGTTGCAGATCATCCCAGTCGATGAAGAACACCGAGGCGTTGGCAGAGAGGCGCTCGTTGAAGAAGGTGCTCTTGAAGCCGGCCTCGTAGGTCCAACTCGTCTCCTGGTCGAAGGAGAGGCGTCCGGTGGGCGCATTGAGATTGAATCCGCCCGCCTTGAAGCCCATCGCCGCCAGGCCGTATCCCATGAAGTTGTCGGAGAAGTGGTAGGCGGCGCTGAACTTGGGAACCACGGCGTCAAAGTCGCGATCGAGACTCGTCGTGGTCGAGAGGACGGTGAAGCCGCCCGCCTCAAAAGTGTGATTGACGGTTCCTTCCTTGTGCTCGAAGTCGTAGCGCAGGCCGCCGGTGAGTTCGAGTTTCTCGTCGAGGATGAACGTGGCCTGACCAAAGCCGGCGATGCTGAAGTCGTCAAAGTTGCCCCACTGGGTGTCGATGCCGACTTGTTCGGGCGGAAAGAGAATGCCGGCGCCGGCGGGGCGGAAGTTGTTCGCCGCCGAGCGATCGGAATCGGATACGAAGAAACTCAGACCCGCGAGCCACTTCAGAGTTGTACTTTCGCTCAGTTCGACGGGCCGATCCTCCGAAGAGGAAAGGCGAAACTCCTGGCTGAAGTAGTTCTGCGACTCCTCCGTGCGCCGACGGATGCCGTCGATGAAGGAGAAGTCGAAGTCGGATGTCTCGAAAACCTCCCAATCCTGATACCCCGAGATGGAAACGAAATCGACCTCTTCGCCGAAGTAGTTCCAGGTGAGAGAGGTTCCGACGAGGTCGCGGTTGGCGACGCCCTCGAAGTCCTGGTTGATGCGATTGGGCTGGCGGCGCAGGCCGGTCAGTTCGCTCAGCGCGAAGCCGCCGTCGCGCGAGGTCTCGCCGTACACCGTCAGTCGGAACTCCGACTGCTCGCTGGGGGTCCAGAGGAGTTGCCCGCGGCCGAAGAGCGAATCCCGATCGTCCACGTCGTTGCCCGTGAAGGTGTTGAAGGTGTAGCCGTCACGGCTCGAATGCAGTCCCGAGAGACTGAAGAAGAGTTCATCCTCGACGAGCGGCCCGCTGGCGGAGAGTTCATACTCCTGGAGGTCGTAGTTGCCGAAGGTGCCGCCGCCGCGGAACTCAAGCGTGTTGCCGGGGCGCCGGGTGATGATGTGGATGAGTCCGCCGATGGAGTTGCGGCCGTAAAGCGTGCCCTGCGGCCCGCGCAGAAACTCGATGCGCTCGACGTCAATCATCGGCAGATTGGTGCTGTTGATGGTGAGTTGCGGCACGCCGTCGATGTACGTCGTCACCGCCGGATCGCCGACGCCCGAGCCGATGCCGCGGATCGTGGGGAACGTCAACCGCCGCGAGGTGAACTCGTTGATGAACAGATTGGGCACATAGAAGGACGCGTCGCGCATGGTGCGGATACCCGCATCACGGATCATCGATCCGGGAACGACCGTCACGCTCTGGGGCACATCCTGCGAGAGTTCCGCCCACTTGCGCGCCGTGACCAGCATGGACTCGTAGCGGACGATCGGCTCGGTGGGCGGGGCCACGGGCGGCTCGGTCGCATCCACTTCATCTTCAACCTCGGTCGCCGGATCAGGCGGTGGATCGGCCGGAGGGTCTTGCACCCAAGCCCAGGCGTCGGATGCCGTACCGGCCATGAGCAGAGCCACGATCAAGAGGCGGTCGGTCATGATGATCCTTCACGGA
>Ga0326597_10002116_pt1 | contig 30312 bp, 19 predicted proteins | sample RVTome_12_FD_203789 | JGI IMG/M metagenome (GOLD analysis project Ga0326597, IMG submission 203789) | Soil microbial communities from uranium-contaminated site in the Upper Colorado River Basin, Wyoming, United States - RVT100D185 | ecosystem: Environmental > Terrestrial > Soil > Contaminated >...
GCAGAAGGTCATCGAGCTCAGAAACCGTGAACCCCAGGCCGGCGAGTCCGTGATGTTCCTGGTTCAGCTCACGTAGCAACCCCGCCAGGCGGTCCGCGTCCCATCCCCCGGTCTCGGTCAGGCGGTTCGACGCGACGAGGTATGCCCGCGCTTCGGTCTCAGTGAGCGATAGGCCCCGCACCGTGGGCACAAGCCACTCACCACGAGGTCCAGCTCGGATCCCCTTCGGGGGCGGTTGCCCCTTCGCCCGCACCATGGTCAGCTCTTCGACCCGTCCGTGGCCGGCAACGAGGAATCCATCGGTCTCGTTGACGACGCACGGCTCCGCGAAGCCAAACCGCCCGATGCTCGCCTCGAGGCCAAACAGGTCGTGTGCCTTCGGGTTGTCGGGGTGGCGACGTTGGAGCAGATCGTCGAGGTCCACGTAGTCGATGCTCAGGTCATGATTCATAATCGATCTTCCTTCCGCTTCAGTTCCCCTAGCCGGTTCGTTACGAGGCGATCCACATTGCGCGCGAAGAGGCGCGCCCGAAGACGAGGTTCGGGCTCGTCGTTCACGTCTTTGAACACGGCAACCAGGTCCACGACCAGGTCGTTGAAGATCTCGATGGCCATCTCGCGCCGGTCTGTCGCTGCCCCGAGGGCATGGCGCTCCGACTTGAGTCCGAGGTCGATCAGGCGGGTGATGTCACTAGGCTTAAGGACCGCCAGCCTTGTGTCGCTGCCAAGCAAGCGCTGCAGCGCCGAACCTCCGGCGCCCTGCATGGCTCTGGCGAGCTGGGTGTGGCGTTCCTGCATCGCCAGAATGGACTCGCCGGCAGTCTTAGCAGCCTGTTGCCTGCCCGACTTCTCCAGCTCGACGATTTGCATCCGCCAGCGATACTGCTTCGAGTAGCGCTTTAGGGAGGCGACCGAGATCTCTATCCCGGCCTCGAGAAGGACCGCACGCAGTCTCGACAGGCTCCGCTTGTCGCCAAGCTGAACGTAGGCTTGAAAGAACAGCGTGACACGATCTGGAATGCCGTCGTGACTCTTAGTTACCACGAAGCCGAAGATACGCGGGCCGTACGGTCCTCGTCCTCTGGTAATCCGGTGGTGCGGAAAATCGGATGCCAGTTAGCGCTTGGCGGGATGCCGATGCCAGATACAACGGCCGAGACGTTTCCGCTGCACCGCCGCGTCAGATCGCACGGCCGGAAAGCGCTCCCGAGGTGGCGGCGCTCCGGGCCAACCAGCTAACAGCTCGCCGTTACAGGCGATCGCGTCGTAGGCGGCGCGAGCCGACCCATAGCAACCGAGTAAGTCGCCGCAATTCAGCAAACAGTCCAAATAGGCCCCAAACCCGGTGCCCAGTTGACGCCCGCCGCGACGCTGCGCGGTTGCCGCGATTCCAGGTCTCCCGGCGAGCGAAGGTGCAGATCCTGGCATCGCAGCGAGAAGTTCTTGAAGGATCTGCTCTTTGAGCCGCTCTGCCCCTGCGATTGCCTGAAGCCTCACTGGATCGTGGTGTGAAACGTCATCGTCGAAGACTTCAAAGGCAGGCTGATCGCGAAAGATGTCCAGATCTTCGTCGGGAATGTACTTGCAGCAATCGCCTCGGGAGAAGGCATACCTTCGCCCACTATGACGCCCCCTTATGTGAAATGCACCGCTATGGGGTCCGTTGTAGTGCACAATCGTCTGAGGAAGGTGGCCCAGGCGGAACAGGCGAGGCGGAGCCCCTTGATGCAGCATCTTTCCCCACCGCGATTTTGTGGTTGCCAAGACATTAGATCAGGTCGCGTTACAGTAATCAACCCCCTTGGGCCCAGTACTTGCCGTGATATGGCCCTAGCGAAAACGAAGGCCGCTGCTACAGAATTCTTCTCCGGGAAGGTCGAATTCGCAGCCTCCCCCATAAGCTGAGAGGAAGTGCAGTCTGATATCGCGTGTTCCGGCGTCGTCCCCTCGCCACAGGCATTGGGAAGCGGCGTGGGCTCGGCCACGGGAACGATAGTGGGTGGTGCGCTCGGCCCGGGCGCGAAAGGCGAAGGCGTTGCCGAAGGCACCAGACTTGCGTCGCCAGCCAAAGGAGACGCCACGACTGTGAAGGCATCGACCGCGTTCAGTTCACTATCATTGTCGCAGGCCATAAGAGTCATGCTGACTAAGAGAATACCCGTAGCAAAGCGATGTCGGACTCGGCGAGAACGTACATTCACTGTTCGCGTAGCCTGACCGAGGGAACCATCATCCAAGATCTCTGTTTCAAGGCGCCAACCTAGTCGATAACACCGACGGCAACACCAGCCGAATACTGAATCACCGAAGCATCCTGATCCACGAAGACTACGCGATGGCCAGCTGCCCGATCGAGCAACGTGGCGATCACGCGGCCATCGATTGGATGCACGCCCAGAAGTTGAGCCGAAGCGCTTCCAGGAATTGGCACGTCGCGTAGAAGAGTTCCCTCTGTTGATATGAACGTAACGTGCGTGGCGCCGTTCGCGGTGTGCGATGCGGCAACGACGCTTTCCGAAACCCACGTGCAGCCTGTGAGGTATTGCCCGCCCGACGCCGCAAAGGGGGCGGACAAATCCTGCAATAGCGCGCCATCGGAGGACACGATCCGAAGACCGCCTCCGTCTAGACGAGGTTGGCGGCCGCAGAGGCGTTGCCCATCGGCGCTCCAGCGGGCGCCGTCGACATCCATCCGGGATTCTGCAGGTGACGATATACCGAGGTCGAAGAAGACGTTGTAGCTACCCTCATACAGGGTTCGGAGAAAGACGATCCGCTCGCCATCAGGCGACCACTGTGGATCGCCATACGCATAGCAGTCGATGTCCGTACTTGTGCAAGCCTTGCTCTGGGCCAAGAGTTTATTCTGTCCGGTCTCCAGATCGTACACGTGAGCGCCAGTGAGATCTCCGTATGCGATCTTTGAGCCGTCGGGCGATAGACGAGCCGGCGTGTCGCCATCGGGGAGGTAGTATTGCAGGTGAAAAGCTGGCTTGGTGATTTGGAGCACGAGGTCGAAGCCTGCGGTTTCGTCCACCAAGACCCGATAGATCTGATAGGTCACGTCTGATTCCGTCTGAGCACCCGGCCAAGTGAGGTACATCACGCGTCGCCCCTGGCCATCAAGCGACGATCCTATGAAGCCGGTCGGAAGATACGTCACAGGCTCGCTTTGGTTCGAAGCCAGGTCGTGCCGCCAAAGTCCGCGTTCTTCGAGCGCGTAGAGCCATACTCGACTTGTTGTGCGCGGCAGAATGCGGTTCGAGTAGAACCGGATTAGGCCCGCCCCTTTGTACGTGCTGTTGGCTGCCTGCACGATCTCGGTAACGACGGCCGTGCCCGACAGAGCCTTCATCAAGCCGGTGAGGAACTTCGCATCGACTTTGGACAACATCGAACCCTTCGGCGCGTTCTCAAGGAGGATCTCCCCAATGTGCTCAATGAGGTTGGCATCTGACATCGCAAGGATGATCTCCTCGCGGAACCGCTGATTATCGCTGGCCGTGATCGCCTCGACCGCCCCGATGACGTGCTCGTTCTTCTTGATCTCCGCCATGATGCGGAGGCGGACGTCCTTGTTGAGTGCGCCCTTGACGCCCGGAATGACGTCGATGAGGTCGAGCAGGGCGTAGCCGATGGTATACGGCCAATCGACCTGAGCCTGAATCGTCAGCGGGTCCCGAGGCGGGCGTCCCGTGAAGTCTGCCGCGAAGGAAACGAAGTCGAGTCCATCGATTGGTTCCACTGCAGGCGAGAGGTCCGTGCCGACTGTTCCCGCTGCAGCCCGTATGGCAACGTGATGAGCCTTGCGATTGATTACGCGTACGCGGGGCTTGTCGAAGTCGTCTAACTCGACGCATGCAGCAATCAGATCGTGTGACTCTGACTCGTCGAACACGACCTTGCTATACCCTTCGAGGCAGCCGCCAAACGCCTGCCGAGCGTCCAGAACGGCCCCGAAATCGAGCTTGAAAGACGCGACGATCGCAAGGACCAGAGCATCCTTCAGCCAGGCATCTACCTCCCAAAAGCTGGCGTGAGTCGTTTCAACGGCCACAACGTGGCGCACAGGATCCACGACGCCGCCCACCGGGATCCACTGATCGATACCCTCGTCGAAGTATGAGACGAAGATCTGCTGCTCCGACGTTGCGGCTGGCAGAAGCGTAGAGTCGTAGGGAATTTCCAGAATGGCCGGCGCGCCAAGGGTCTGGCCTTGAAGATCGACTTCCAATGGCTCACCCAGCCTCAACGCGAAGGCAGCAGGAGATGGCGCCGTCCCGGCTGACATGCGGTTCAGGCTGATCCTGGCGTCGGCCTGCAGGGCGTTCGGCGGGAGGGATAATCTTGTGCCATCGGGGAGCGCCACGGAACCGCCGGCCGCACGTTCGATTAGCGCGCTCGAGGCAAGCTGCGGTGTTGGCGTCGGCAAGGCGCCGGAATTCCCGAAGCAACCGGCACTGAGCAACGCGATGGTCAGCACTAGCAGCGATGCTCTCACGTGTGTGCCTCCTGGGGCGCTCTCATGGGAACCTGTCTCGCATGTCCAGATCGGCGGCGCAGTCGATGTCGAAATAAGTAAGCAACCATCGCGCATCTCCGCCTGCCGTCAGCTTCTCGACGCTGACAGAACAGCCTTTGTTGGCGTACAGTACGAATTGGCCGCCACCGCAGGATTCCTGGAACACGAACGAGACCCTCGCCTCAACCTCCATACCCTCGACGACTGTCTTGCTATCGTCGATCTGGCAGCCCTTCAGGTCCTTGAGCCGCTTACTCCGGGATTCGCTCGATTCCCTCCTGTCCGGACGAACTTCCTGCAGGAATCCCTGCTCGTTCCCGTCTATCATCGCGTGAAGAGCCCGGCTGGCGACGCCTTCGGGCGATCCTCCGCTGCTTCCTTTTGAACCGCCACATGCCGCCAACATGATTGACGCGAAGCCGAGTGCGAAGGAAAGAGCCCAGAAACCTCGATTTCGAGGTGGAACCGGTCGAATGAGCGACGATCCGCTGCCCGCCCTTCTTACTGACATCAAAGTCCCCCTTCTTTCGGTCTTGGAACACGGCAGTCCGCGATTGCGTACAAGAATGCTTCTTAGCGATTCTTGCAGCCGGCACACGGCAAGACCATCTCGCCCGGCTGACATTTAGCTGACATTCAGTCTTCTGACCACGGGATGACCTCAACGCTTCCGAACCAGGTGTTTGGGCCCGTTAAGTCAAAGGCGTACATCGCCTTCACGCGAAGGCTGTTTCCATCAATCCACACTGCCCATTCCCGAGGCATGTTGGGCCACGCATGCTCAACGGGGAGCGGGATCGGTGACGAGCGAAGCAACACAAAGAAACCCGTGCTCGGATCGGACCGTACAACGTCTCCCGAAACCCGAGTTAGGAGCCCATACACGACGGCATTGGGCAATACATAGCGTTCAAGTTGTTCCCGAGTGAAGTGGCGAAACAGCGAGTTCGATTGGCCCTGCAGAGTCATTCGAACGGAGATCGTCCTTATGGTGCACTCCGGACCTCGTTTGTCAGGCGGGAGGTTGTGCGGACACACAGCGGCGAGCCTTGGGATCGCTTCGAGGCAGGAGGCAAACAGAGCCTGCAGTGGAGCGATGTCGAACAAGGGATCCCCGCTTGGGGCAGTGCAAGTCACCGACGAGAAGTCGATGAGATCTATGAGAGACGAATGATCGCCTGCCATAAGCGCAGCGGCAATTCGCTCAACGAGACCGCACCTAGATGGATCACCAAGCGCGCAAAGGGGCTTCGCATACTCGGAGGAGACCAGGAGAACTTGAGGGCCGAGGTACAGGTTGTAAAGCCCATCACTAATCTGGTATAGCGCTGCGGCAGCCGCGAACTTGGTAAGCAGAGGCTTTAGTACGCGCTTGGTCGCCTTGAACAGCAATTTGTCCTTCGGAACAGTAGCAACGATTAAGTCCGAGACGCATTCGACGCTAGGCGCATCGCTAATGGTGAGCGCTACCTCGTCCTTAAACAGGCCGACGTCGTTCTCAATCAGAGCGTCCATCGCGCGCGTCAAATGCGCGTTCTCCGAGAGGCATCCATAAATGCCGAGAACCAGGCTCGGTCCGAGTTCCTTCTCAACACCCGGTACGGCCACAACCAAATCGGCGACGAGGGTGGCCAGTGTGAATGGAACATCCACTTCAGCTTTCACCGTGAAGTCGGATGAGCCGTCGCTCTGCGAGTAGTCGAGATCGAAGGAGTAGCGCTCCGCGTTGAAGATGACCTGTGGCGCCATGAGGGTAGATCCCACCGCGCTGGCCTGTGGAGATACCCTGATGACGAACGTTCGACGATTCACCAGACGTATGGCTGGCGCGCGCCCGTCGTCTCTCTCTGCGCAGAAACCCAGGTGGTTGTCATTGCCGCTCGTCTCAAACCGGATCTGAGAGGGCTCGCGAGAACAGCCGTCGTACCATCCGAACGGCTCCGTGACCTCGTCGAGGTCAAGGTGAATGGCGGCAATCGCCGAGTTGATCGCGGCGTCGAGATCCCACGTCCAGGGTTGCCACCATGACGCATGCATCGTCTCCACAACCAGAACGTCGCGCGGCGGGTCCGCGCTTGCGGCCATCGTCACCCATTCGTTCGTAGTCTCATCGAAGTACGCGGCAAACACCTCATCGTCCGTGGCGCCGGACGGCATCTTGCCTGGGTCGTATGGCAGCTCTAGCCTGGCCGGCTGCTCAAGCGTTCTTCCGGCGATATCCACGTTCACTGCCTCGCCGACCGGTATCGCGAAGGGCGGTGATACGGTCGGAGGCCGCCCCTCGCGACTCAGGCCGATCATCACATCCTCCTGCAAAGCGCCAGGCGGCACGATCAAACTCGTGCCGTCCGGCAGTGACACGCTTCCCCCCGACGCGCTCGACGCTGCGCCTGAGACTTCGGCCGTCCGTGTCTCGCTGCCACCATCGCATGCTGCGGCGGTCAGTGCGCAAAGCGGAATCAATAGCAGCCCCATAAGTTGTTTCATCGCCAAGATTCTCTGTGTTTTCCCTCGTATGTTCTAGATGTCGGCGCGTGACTTCGGCAATCACTGCGGCTGAAGGAAGCGGCACTCGGTCCAGGCGGGAGCGTCGCCGGCCCGAAACTGACACCATTCGACTCCCTCGGCCACTTGTGGCCCCCTCGTGATGACCACGACGCTGCCTATGGGCATTCGACCGAACGTCACAGACGTCTGTGATGGAGTGAGGCGAAGGCTGATGCCCGACGCCGTGGGGTGCACGAGTACGGCACTGCTTCCAGGTTCGAATTTCGCTGGCGTAGGAGTCACAGGCGGAGCCGACTGAGTTGGCGAGGACTGCGAAGACCCCGTCGGCGTCGCAGGGGATTCGGTGGACTGCTGGTGGTCCGCGGCGCTGTCTTGTCCTTCGCGGCTATCGCTGCAGGCGAAGGCAAGCGCAACCACCAGACAAATAGAAAGCCGCGCGAAAGTGCTGGAAAGCATCCGATCCTTCCCTTGTTTGAAGTTCACGTCATCTGGCACATGAGCTCGTTTGTTGGATGGTCCGTGGATCGTCATTTCGCTTCTTCCTTCGGAATGAATGCCGGCGGCCGGTCGAAATGCTTGACGAGCTTCCGCCATCGCCAGGCTAAGGTGTCATCCTCCTCTGTTGCGGCGCGCGCTGCGACCCGCGCCCATGACCGCGACCCCCAGCGCCCCCAGCGTCCCTAGCGTCCCTAGCGTCCCTAGCGCCGCGATGATCGCGCTCTCTGGCGTATCACTTCGCAGGCTGCCTGTGCCCGTCTCCGGCATGCGAATCACACCGGCCACCCCTCGCACGAAGGTGGGCGTCGACTGCGGCGAGGCCACCGTCGCCTGGACCGCAGGTGTCGCGCTCGGAGGCGCGGCCGTCGCCGGCACCGGTGTGTGCGTTCGCACCGGTCGTGGCGTTGACGCTCCCGTCGGTGTCGATGTCGGCGTTTCGGTGGCCGCCTCCGGCGGCTTCGGAATGCTCACCAGGTTGAAGACGGCATCTTCTCCTTCGGGAGGAACGTCGAGCCCGAATAACTTGACCTGCCAATCACCGACCTCCGGGTTCGCGATCCCGTACGACTCGAACGTGGCACCGAGGTCATGTACGACGTCGGAAGCCGACGTCCCACGGTCGATAGTTCGGCCAGACGGACTCACGAGCGACATGGCGATGTCGCTACCGGTCCAACTGCTGGAGAATGTGGCCTGGGCCTGGCTGGCTGGGACGTTCACCGCAAACTGAGTCGTCTGATTCGGCTGGACGTTCCTAGCCGTACAAGGACCGGGAGTCGTATTGGCGATCAGCCCGCGTACGCGCGTGAAGACGCAAACGAAATCGGATGTCGGCGCGTGCTGGAATTCACCACCGGTGTCGGTCGCGATGTTCGTTAGGAACGCGTCGTCCGCGCTGCCAAATCCGAACGTGAAGATGGGCCAACCGTTGTCCTTGAAGCACTGCTGAGGATTCCCGAACGGTCCTTCGTTATGAAGGCCGTCCGTCAGGAGGATCGCTCCCCTCTTCGCGGCGGAACCATGGGCTTTCAGCTCCGCGCACGCCGCGTCGATCCCGGCCCTGATGTTCGTACTGAAACCGTTCGAGCCAATCGTGTTGATGGCGTCGACCAATTGCTGCTTTTCGGCCGGCACAGGACTCAGCCCGCGGGCGAGGCGAGCGGTCGTGGCGAAATCCACAACGGCCACACGATCACTCGGCAGAAAGGAAAGACCGGTCAGATACGCCTTCGCGGCATCGATGCGCTTGTTACCAGGGTCGTTCCCCGCCATGCTTCCGGAACTGTCGATGATGAGGGCGACATCGACAGAACCCGCGCTTGTCGGGGCTGGCCCAAGAGCATCTCCCGCAGGGCAGGCTGGTAGAGGGGTGTTCGCGTCCAGATCGCAGATTACGAGCGAGTTCACGCCCGGCAGGTCATCGATGTTGACCGAATTACTTCCTTGCCGAACATCAAAGTGTAGGTGAAGACCGCTGGCGCACCCCGTCATCCCGTAGAAGCCGATAGCCTCGCCAGCGACCACTTTGTCCCCCTCGTCCACGTAGATAGAGCTGAGATGCTCGTAACTCGTGCGATACGTCGCACCGCCAAGACTATGCTCGATCATGATTCGCTGTTGTTCCCCGTTGATCGGGGTTCCGGCAGGGCAGAACGCCGATGGATCATAGGGATCCGTGTCGACAACGATGCCGTCCGCGGCGGCGAGAACTGTTCCGTCCCAGGCGTCGGGGCCCTTGGGTTTGATATCGCGCTGGTCGACACCATGGCCCGGGTACGAGTAGAAGAACGCATGGCCAACAAACGGTAGGCGAAACGCAGCGGGCGCTGCGGCTTGCGACGGCCGTGCAGTGAAACCCGCGCCGAAGCACACAATGAGCAGCGCAAGAATCGCAGCGGTCCGTGTGACACACGCTCCTCTTCCACGGGACTTGCGACGACGCCCCTCCCATCGCTCCGTACTCTCGCCTTCATCCTCTCGACGTGGCATGCTCTCCCCCTCCTCGGACTGATGTAGTTCTTGTTTCTTGCCCCCACGATTTTGCGCCCCCGCCACACTCCGCCAACAGCACACGCACCTATCATCCGCCTATCGCGTGAGCCACGGTCACGCGGTTGCTTCAGCGGCCTGCGGGTTTCATCACAGCGATTCCATCTCGTGACGCCTCGGGCAACGAGCCAAGCGAGCCTACCTGCGGAACGTGACCGCTTCGGGCCGCCGCTGGGAGGATTCTGGATACTCGTCTGCCCATGACGAAGGGCTGCCATCAGTGAGGATGGCGTGGGCCTGCTGACCGCTCTTCCGTGTCAAGTAGCCGTGGATGGGAGTGGAGTGCCACACACGACCGCCAGCGGTCTTGGCGGTATACAGGTGGGCGGACCGGTGTTCCCGGCCGTTGTTACGGCCGTGGAGCGTTCATCACGGCGTTCGTAGCGTCCACGATGGTCTGCTGCACTAACGGATCGTCGTCGATGTTGCCGTGACAAAGTCCGCGATCAGAGACGTCGATTTCATGGACGTTGGTGCGTGCACCAAGTGGTGCGCCATTTTGCGTAGGAACGTCCTCGCCATCAAGAGATGTCACGCAGGCGGGCTCTCCGCCGTTTTGTTGGTAGACGTGCAAGATCGGTGTATTGGCCGGGAGCGATTCTGTGTCGCCGGTGTAGCGCAGCGTGACACGGTCGATGAGAACAAGGTAGGCGAGTTCGTTGCTGTAGCCCTGCCGCTCAAGCCACGCCGCGACTGCCAGCGCCGCACTTGCGCCATGGCTGTGCCCGACGATGACGAGCCGCACGCACGGATAGGCATCGAGGATTCCTCGCAGCACGTGTCCCAGCCAGACCTCCATGGCGGCGTTCTGATTTGAAGCGGACGGCAGATTCGGCACAGACAGCAGGGACGCTGAGTCGAATCCGCTCCCCTTGAGCTTTGCCTGTAGCTCGTCGACAAGGTCGCGCACGCCTTTGCCGTCGTCATCATTGGTGAGGCCCTTCGGGGCGGCGCCGGTAATGCTGGCGATCACGGCAAATCGTTGATCAGGACACTTCGGTGGGCCGGCGCTCGGGGGGTTGAGGATGAACTGCCGATCTCCACTACAGCGCTGATCTAGCGGGATGTCGATGTCGCCTAGCAAGGTGACGTCCCTGTCATCGACTTTCCCGTCGAGATTCAGGTCGGGTAACACAGCCGGCGTCAGGTCGTTGTGATCGATTCGGCGGTCGCCATTCAGGTCGAGACAGTCAACGGCAAGAGGGACACCCTCGGCGTCTCGAGTGGATGCTGAGGTGGGTGCCAGAGGCGGAACGGCAGTCGGATCCGCCTGGAACGCGCGTCCCACGCACCCGAACGAGATCGACGCGGCGATGGCGGGGACGGCGAGCGCCGCGAGTGACCAACGTGCGAACGCCAATGCAGGCATCACGTGGACTTCGCTTTCTTGTTCCGGACGAGGAGCGCCGCCGCAATAAAGAAGATGCACGCCTCCGCGAGGAGCACCCCCCAACGCAGGAGCAGATCGGAGGCATCGAACCCCGCCCCACGCCGATAAGGAATCTCTACCGTAATCTTGATCGCCTCGATTGCCCACCTCGTAATCGTGAGGGACGAGATACCGTAGCTGAGGTTGGCAGCGAGCGGTCCTCCGACGAAGATGATCTGTGGAATCAAGACGATGGGAACTAGGCTCTGTGCGCGATCAGCGTTGGAGACCGATGCCGATATCAATAACCCCAACGTTTCTGCCGCGATCGCCGTCAGCAACAGGGTCGCGTAGATCTCGAGCGCGCCAAACGTGAGCTCACCCCGCATCGGAACATGCACTTTCAAGAGGACTACGCCCAGGAGCAACGCCACCTGGACCGCCGCGAGCACGCCGAGTACCGCCATCTTCGATGTCAGGTACGGCAGAATCCGCAACCCGGCCTGGCGCTCCCTGGCGAAGATCGGCAACTCCCTGACGACCTCGCGCGCAGCATTGATCGCGCCAAACCAGGTCGCAGTCGCAGCGAGGATCAGTGGAAGAGCCGACGCGAGCGCGCCCGGAGGTACGTTCTGGCCGATCGTAGCGCGGTCGGGCGTGTCCGCCGCGAGCGCGCCCAGGGGATCGAATGCGTTCCGGGCGAACACGAGCGCGAGCAGCAGGCCGATAGCGGGCGCCTGCGCCAAGAGGAGCAGCAGGTTGCGCCGATCGCGTAAGAGGATCTCGGCCCGCCGCTGAGCGAGCACGATAAACTGCTCGAGGAAGGACTTGCGCTGACCGGGCTGAACGCGTAGACGCGCGGGATCCCACGCGGAAGTGTCGTCTGCCCGCGAAAGGCTCGGTCCTGCCTTCGCGCTAAGCGGCGACTCACGAAATCGTTGTTGCCACCACTCCGGGCTTTCCTCCGACTCGACGCGTGTGTAGATGCTGGCAAAATCCTTAACGTCGAAGTAAGTCAGTGCTTCCTCTGGCGATCCGACAAACGCGACCCGCCCGCCGGCGGCGAGGAACACCATACGGTCGCATTCGGAGAGGCTGGCGACGTCATGGGTCACGAGGATCACCGTGTGGCCTGCAGCTGCGAGCTGATTCACGACCTCCATAAACTTGCGCGTGAGCCCTGGATCGAGCCCTGTCGTAGGCTCGTCCATGAACAGGAGTCCCGGGTTCGCAAGCAACTCGCTCGCGATGCTCACGCGCTTGAGCTGTCCACCGCTCAGCTTGTGGATCTCAAGATTCTGAACGTGCGACAAACCGAGCTCGTCCAGCACGTTGTCAACACGTGCAGAGGCCTCGGGGCCGGAGACATCGGATGGCAACCGGAGGCGCGCCGAGTACATGAGCGCCCTGCCAACCGGAAGTTCCGGATGCACGATGTCCTGTTGCGGCGTGTACCCGAAGAGCGGCTGAACGGACTCGTAACTCGCGTACAGGTCGGTGCCATTGATGCGGACGCGACCCCGATCCGGTGGCCGCACGCCGTTGAGCGCGTCCATCAATGTCGACTTGCCCGCCCCGCTCGTTCCCGCGATAGCGAACCGCTGTCCAGGCAAGACGGAAATCGACACGTCGTCGAGAATCGTCTGGCCACCAATCGCGCGGGAAAGGCCGACCGCATCAAGGCGTACCTTCAGTCGGTCGTCGTAGCTGCGCAGCACGTCGCCATGGACGACGAGGCGATACGGTCCAATCCGTATGACGTCGTCCTCCTGGAGCACATGCGAACTGATGCGCCGTCCATTGACGAATACGCCGTTGGATGAGCCGAGATCCTCCAAACGCAGCCCGCTGTCAGTGGGCGTGATGATGGCGTGCTCGCGCGACACACGGAGGTCATCGAGCAGGAGCGTGGCGCCGACCTTCCGTCCGATGGTTACTGGCCCATCGACTGCGCCAAGATCAAGGCCCGGCAAGGCAAGAGACGACGCGATCTGAGGACGACGCTCGATCACGGTCTGTTCCTCGTCGCCCACATAGCGAACCGTAAGGGCAGGCTGCGAGACCGACCCAACCTTGAGGAGATCCCCGGAACGCAAGCGTATGTTCCTGACTTCCTTGCCGTTGAGAAAGGTCGGATTGACGTTGGCGAGGTCAACGAATCGGTAGTCTGCGCCGTCCCTTTCAAAGCTCGCCCATCGCGCGGAGATGAATAGCAAGGGCACGACGATGTCGTTATCGGAGCGCCGCCCAGCGTAGGCGACGCGAGCCGATAGCTCGAATGTCGTCCGGAAGCTATCTGCAACGACAATCAGGCGCGGCATGACATACCCGTCATCCCGATGCTCGAGCCGTCGCGCGGGACTGCACGTCGCGCCGCAACGCGCGTTACACGAGTGTCAAATGGTGGACAGATGACCACGAACGTTGGTGCACTCATCGTTGTTCTGTTGCCTCACTACCGGCATTTCATGATCAACCGCTCAGTGATCCCCTTCGGATTCTGTGCATGCGTACACGAGCCAATTTCTGGCCCGCCGCCTGTCCGAGCAGGGACCATCAACGCCCCAGATCGCGATCGTGCGTCAGGAGATTGATCGCTACTGCCTCGACCTGATGATCAGCCGCGCCGTGATTCCTGCAGGATTCGTACCGTATGTGCAGGAGCCGATCGACGGGCCCGGGCTATCGCCCGGGCAGGGGCCGTTAACACCCCAAATCTCGATCGTGTGGGTGGTCCCCGAATCAAGCAGAATCGTCGCATCGACCCGCCAGATGTCGCCGCCCTCTTTCACTCCACCGCCGACGGCTTTGTCATCGATGTAAGTGCGGATGCCGTCGTTGAACGCGTACAGGTATTGCGCTTCCAAGATCTCACCGGTCGTTTTGAAGTTCATGAGGAAGTAATAGCGTGCGTTACCGGCACCTGTCGTGGTAGCGGTGGTCCCGGGTGCCCAGATCCACGTCGCAGGGCTATTGTCCTGCCACCCGGGACAGACGGCCGAGGGGCAGAGTTCTTGCGCTGTGTTTGAAACGAGATCGTAACGTGCAGGCTTCCTACCCTCGACCCATTCGGCATTGTAAACAGGCCAAAGACTACTTGTGGCGATTGTCTGAGTCAGTATTGTCGGGGTCTGAGTCGGCGTGGGGGGTGCGACGGTATTAGTAAACGGCCCCGGCGTAGGTACAGGTGTCTGCGTCGGTACAGGCGTATCGACTGGCCGATCCGTCGCCACCGGCGGCGGCGTCATTCCAGCGCTGGTCGTCGGTGGCACGACCGTGTTGCCTGGTGCGGGTGTTCCCGGCGACCTAGTCCCGGATGGAGCTGGGGTATGCGACACGGAGCAAGCTGGGTCTCCCTCATCCTGTCGGGCAACCTGTGTTGCACAGTAGATCCAGGTAGGAGGTAGATCAATCGTTGGTGTACCGGTCCTCGCAGGAGTCTTCGTGATGGTCCGTGTCGCCGTTGGAGTTGTGGTTGGTGGGGGAGGCGGGTCGCCCTCCCAGAACCCAAACGCTGCGGTCGCGACTGCGACGGCACCCACGATTCCGGCCCCGCCTGCGAGTGGTAACCGGTGCCGAAATACCCAGTCCCAGAACGCACCAAGCCCGGTCCGTGCGACCGGCGGCTCGCCTCCACCGCTGAATCCTGCGGCAACCGGAGGCAGTGTTCCGGGCATGAAGCGCTCAGGACCACGACTGGCAGCCACCTGTAAGGCGACGTCGACATCGTTTGGCGATGCGCCTGCATGCACACCTCCTCCTGCCCGGGCGACTCCGTGTATCACTCCCGCGGCGCCGCCGGCCATGTCCTTGGAAAGCGCCTCGAGATCTTGGGATCGCTCCACAAACGCGGTGGAGTCCTCATCAAGCGGGAGTCCTCGAAGGAACGTCATCGCGCTCGCAGACGGGTCGCTGTGGGATGCTGCCAGGCCGGGCCTGCGCACATGGAGAGTGGCGTCAGATAGGAGCGTCAGGTTTGGCGGATCGAACGACACGTCGACGAGGGCTGCTTTCGCACTAGCCTGCATCGCGAAGAGCGAGTCGACGATCCTCCGCAAACGTGGCGTGCTGATCTCGCCGGTCGGTGGTGCGGCGGGCTGCTGATCGCGAGCCACCCAGAACAGGATTGGCGCGGCCGGCGCCTCCACGAATGCCTCACCGGGCCGAAGGATTAGGCGACTCGTCCCGAGGAGGCGTTCGGCGCCGAAGGGCACGAGCTGCGGGTTGACCTCAACCGCGCGGCGTAGCTTCTCGCCGTCGCTCACGGCCTCAAACGCGTGGACCTCGACCGTCGCCATCTCGCCGGTCCCGTCGTGGACACAGCGCCATGCCCAGGGCTGCCTCGGATGCGGCGCACGCCGTCGCCAGGGACCGAAGTGCGTGGGCTCGGGCGTCGGCGGCGCTGTCAATTCGGCCGCAGCACGATACAGAAGGTCCAGCACGACTGCCGCATCGTTCGGACGACCGGCCGGTTCCTTCTCCATGCACGCCGTGATGAGCGACCGCAGCGACGGTGGTGTTTCGGAAGGTAATGCATCGAAATCTGGAAGCTCACTCTTGTGCGCTTTGTAGAGCGCGCCGTAGTTGCCCGAGAAGGGCGGCGCTCCGACCAGGCACTGATAGAGCACCACACCGAGCGCATAGAGGTCCGACTGGTGGCTCACGTGGCCATCCCAGACCTCAGGTGCTGCGTAGGCCATCGTCATCGGCAGCTGGCCGGTCATCGTCACCGTGTCCATGCCGACGATCTTCGCGATGCCGAAGTCGGCGAGCTTGGCCGTGCCGTCGTTGTCGATCAGCACGTTTGCGGGCTTCACGTCGCGGTGGATGATGCCCGCTTCCATCAGCGCCTGCAGCGCATCCGCCATCGCGATGCCGAGCGGGACGACCTCAGCGGGCGGCAAGGTGCCGCGCCCCGTCAGGACCTGCGAGAGGTCACGCCCTTCGACGTACTCCATGACGATGTAGGGAACGGGCTCCACGCCGCCTCCGAGCACGCGGACAACATGGCGGGAACGAGAGGAAGCGGACGCGGCGAGCAGCTCGACCTCGGCGCGCACTGCGGCGCGATCACCCGTCGCCTGCGCGCCGGTCAGGAGTTTGATGGCGACCTGAGATCCGCCTTCCCGTCGGGCCAGCCAGACGGAACCGAAGCTGCCACCGCCGAGCTTTCGCTCGAGGAGATAGTCGCCAACCCGACTCCCGGATCCGAGTTCGATTGCCAACTTGCCCCCTTGGCCTACGGCCGTTGGCCCAGGCCCGCGATTCCTACTTCGGCGTGATCTCGAGCGACAGTTCCACCATCGCCGGGTTTTCCTTGTATGTGCAACCATCGTTGCACCCGGCGTTCGCGCCCCAGATCTTGATCTCGTGCGTGTAACCACCATCAAAATATTGCGGGACATCCCACGTCGAGAGCGTTACCGCGTTCACGCCAGGAAGGGGATCAACACGGTGGCCATCGATCCACACACGCATCCCGTCGTCCGCGCTAAAGGTGATGACTGCCCTGTAGTTGTCGGCGTTGACCAATCCACTGAACGTAAACGACCTGACGAAATAGAAGCCGCCCCCGTCCGCGGAACTCGCCGCCGTAATCCCCGGCCGCCAAATCGGCTTGGCGGTGGCGATCGTAGGCCAATTTCCGTCGCCGGTCCAGCCATAAGCGATATCCGAGCCGGGACACCCCGTGCGCTCGCAGACCACACGAGCATTCCCCAAGGCTGGACCAAGATTCCCGTTTCCCGCCTCGGTGGGATCGTTGTACGCCTCCCATGAGCCATCGGTTCCGATCGTGATCGAACCGAGTGTTACCGTTGGTGTCGGCGTAAATGTACTGGCGGGTGGGATTGGAGTGATGCCACCGCTCGTGCTGCTCGTCGGATCCGACGCGGGAGTGCTCCCGGGCGGCTGGACCGGCAGTAGCGGGTCGATGTGCGGTGTCGGCTCGGGAACGAACGACGTCCCCAGAACCGTTCCACTGGGCGTCGATCCCGGGGGCTGGTTGGTGTCCCTGTTCTCGCCATCATTTGTACCGCCTGGCCCGCCTGTTCCACCCGTCGACGGGCCAGAACCACCCGTCGGCGGCTCGTTGCATGCAGGATCCGGCGAGGGACCCGCAAGCTGCGTGGCACAGTAATGAAGGAAGGCCTCTGCAGTGGTGGGCGTGTTGGTAGCGGTTGCTCCGACCAGAGTCCTCGTAGCCGTACCGCCCGGTGGACCGATTACGGTCTTGGACTGTTCGTCCGGCCAGGAAGCCAGCACTGTCGCGACCAACATAACCGCAGCGATGCCCCCCACCGCTGCGAGTACGAGCCTGTGGCGCCGCATCCAGTCACCAAGGCCGGCGAGGCCAGTCGCGACGACCGGCGGCTCTTCACCACCTCCGCCGATCGTTGACCTCGGGGGCGCCACGTAGCGCTCAGGCTGCCCGACGCCGGCGATACTCGGCGACGCGCTGGCGCTCGTTCTGCCGGGCACAGCGTCCGCGGCGGCGCGCGCGACGCCAAATGGCATCGCGCCGACCGCTGCGATTCGTGCCAGCTCGTCGAGATCGCCCGCGCGTTCGACGAGCGCCCGCGCGTCGTCGTCAAGCGGCTGTTCGCGCAGGAATGCTAACGCCGCCGTTCCCGGATCCTCGATCGGCGCCGCCAGGCCGGGCCTGCGCACGTGCGGTGAGCCATCTGCGAGCAGCACGAGGTTTGGGGCGTCGAACGACAATTCAACACCAGCCGCCGAGGCAGATGTAAGCATCGCCGCGAGTGCCTCTACCACCTTACGCAGGCGAAACGTCGAAAGCTCGCCCGCTGGCGGTGAAACGGTGAGTTCATCGCGCGCGACCCAGAACAGGAATGGTGCCGCAGGCTCTTCGACAAACTGTTCACCCGGGCGCAACAATAACCGGCTCGTTTCCAGCAGGCGCTCCGCACCGTATGCGGCTAATTCGCCGTTTGCACTGAGGGCGTGCCGTAACCGCTCGCCCTCGGTCAGTGTCTGAAACGAATGGACTTCAACGGTTGCTGTTTGGCCGGTCTCGTCGTGCACGCAGCGCCACGCCCACCGCTGTGTCGGATGCGGCGCGCGCCTACGCCATGGGCCGAAGTGCGTGGGGTCGGGCGTTGGTGGCGCCGTCAGCTCCGCAGCGGCGCGATGCAGGAAGCCGAGCACGACGTCCGCATCAGCGGGCCGGTCGGTTTGAGCCTTCTCGAGGCAGCGCGTGATAAGAAGGCAGAGAGTGGGGGGAGTCTCAGCTGGCAACCGGTCGAAATCTGGCATCTCGGTCGCGTGCGCCTTGTACAGCGCGCCGTAGTTGCCCGAGAACGGCGGTGCTCCGGCAAGGCACTGATACAGCACCGCGCCGAGCGCATAGAGGTCCGACTGGTGGCTCACGTGGCCATCCCAGACCTCAGGTGCTGCGTAGGCCATCGTCATCGGCAGCTGGCCGGTCATCGTCACCGTGTCCATGCCGACGATCTTGGCGATGCCGAAATCGGCGAGTTTGGCGGTGCCGTCGTTGTCGATCAGCACGTTCGCCGGCTTCACGTCTCGGTGGATGATTCCCGCCTCCATGAGGGCCTGGAGGGCGTCGGCAATGGCGACGGCGAGCGGCACCACCTCAGCGGGCGGCAATGTGCCACGCTCGGCTAGGACCTGCGAGAGGTCACGCCCTTCGACGTACTCCATGACGATGTAGGGGACGGGCTCCACGCCGCCACCTAGGACGCGGACAACGTGGCGGGAGCGGGAGGAGGCGGAGGCGGCGAGTAGCTCGACTTCGGCGCGGACAGCGGCGCGATCATCCGTGGCCTGGGCGCCGGTCAGGAGCTTGATGGCGACGGTCGAGCCATCCTCCGCGTGACGGGCGAGCCACACGGCGCCGAAGCTGCCGCCACCGAGCTTCCGCTCGAGGATGTAGTCGCCGACACGGCTGCCGGTTCCTAATTCTGTAGCCATCTTGCCCTCGCCAAAACTACGAATCGGGGACTCGTCGTACCCGATCCAATCAGGCATCTGTCCTGGTGTCAAGTGATTCTTGGCTCTACCCGCGGCTAGCTCTCGCCTCCAGCGCGAAGGGATACTTCAAGTAGCCCTCGCACGTGATCCCTTCACCCGGCGCCACCGCCCGTCTATCCATGCCGCCCTGGAGCCCCCTTGCCGAAGAATTGTTCCACAATCACCATCGAGTGCCTGAAAGACACGACGGCGGAGGCGGCGGGCACTGTAGCGGTATATCGTGCTCATGGATTGGCTTGCCTCCCGGTCACCCTGTTCAGTAGTTTGCGTACCAGGCTTCGCTCTTGGTCGCCGTATCGATGATGACCCATGCGAGGAATCCGAGCCCAACCGGAAACGCGATGATCAGCCACAGTCCGAGCGTAAGCACGGACAGTACGATGTTCACCAGGGTGATGGCCGCCGTGAGCCAGAACTTCCCGGCATCCTCACGATAGGTATAGAGCCAGCTGAAGATCCCGAAGACCACAGCCATCACGACCGCGACTGTCTTGCTCTTGCCTTCACCCGTGCCAGGCTTGCCGCCTTTATAGCGAACAGCACCCGTCGCATTGAAGTTCGTGACCACCCCACAGTGCACACAGATGGCGGCATCCCGCCTGATCGCAGCGCCGCATGTTCGACAGAAGACGTCCTCCGCACGCGGTGCGCTTGGAGCGGCGGCCGATGTGGCATTGAGTTGCGCCGATCCGTCGGTGCTGCTGTTGTCAGGTGTTGTGGCTATTGTGTTCATGATTCCTCCTGTCTCTCCAGATTGCCTCTAGCCTGCTTCATGTGCTTGCTCTAGCGCCGCACTACCGCGGCTTGGGTCTGGCGCCGCCGTTCCTCGGCCTCCAGCTGGTCGGCACGGTTGCGAAGACGACCCGCGAGGTGTCGCATCCGCCCGGCGGCGTCATAGAGCCTCCAGCAGCGGTCCTCCATGCCGTGCCAGTGGCGGTCGGCCGAAGGTCCCTTCCAGCGTCCGCCGCCAATCGTCTGGTCAACGCGACTGCGCAGACGGCGGACGGCGTACTCGACGTTGCCCGCCTGCCTGTCCAGGGCCCATGCCGCACCCCTGAGTCGCTCCACCTCTAACATGGCTTTCTTCCTCCGAAACGGGGCGGAGGGCCACGCGGACCCTCCGCCCGTCAAACGTCTGCACTATGCGCTGACCTGGATGAGCGCGTCCTTGCGGGACTGCACCGCGCGCCCAAGCTCGTTCAGGGCCTGGTCCAGCTTCGTCAGGTTCGGGGAGTGCGTGCTGCCCCAGTCCCCTCGGAAGCGCTGGGCCGCCGGGCCCTCCCAGTAGGTGCTGTTGACCAGGTTGGTCAGTTCGCTGCGGAGCCGCTGGATCTCCTGGCTCTTCTGCACCAGCTGTCCGTGCAGCCGCTCCATCGCCGGAATATCGCCGCCCAGTCGAGACATTGCTGTTCCTCCTTGTTGTTGCCGGCACCGCACTCACGCTGCCGTGCTGTTCTTGATGAGGCGAGTATCGCGCCAGGACCTGGCGACTCCTATGGCGAGCGTCTATCACGCTCCTATCACCGCGTAAGGCGATTTAGGGCCTCCCGGCAAGGTGAGAACCGGCGCGATAGGCGGACGATAGGCGGCGGCCATACCGCCTCGGCTCGCTCGGACAGATACTCAGGGCATCCATAGAACAGGGAGTGCAAGATGGCTGTCTACTACGTCGATGCAGATGAACTGGACGGGATCGCGAGCGCGACATCGAATGCGCGCAACGACCTCTGGTGGGCGCTCAAGCCAATCGACACGATCGCCTGGGGTGCGCCGTGGCCGTGGGACACGCGCAGTCAGTGGGAGAGGGCTCGTCACATCGTCAACTTCGAGCTGGGCTGGCTGGACAACGACGCCCGCGCCTTGCGCGCTCGGGCAGGACGCGCTCGTGCTGAGGCGTTCTATCAGACCGTCATGGAACTGGCGCCGAAGTGGACGCTAACATTCCCGCTCGTACCATTCGCAACGACGGTGGGCGTGTTGGCGCTGGCGGCCTGGGCGGCTTTGACTTCGAAGTCGAAGGAAAGTGCACGGAATCCAACGAAAGTGATCGTGGATCCGCTGAAGCCTCAGACGAATACCAATACGGCCCATCCAGTCAGGCCCGTAGGAGCCGTACTCAGCAATCGATTCGACAGGGTGAACTCGTTTAAGAGCGCCTTCTTGGGAGTCAAAGGAGTCACCTGGCAACCAGGACCGAACGGCGCTATTGAGGGTCGGCACGACTCCGAACTTGATGGGGAGTGTGTGTCGCTTGTCAAGCGTTACATTCGTTGGGTCGACTCGGACGTTAGGATTCCGAGTATTTCACCGGGTTCGCCCGGGAATGCTTATGGACCGAATTGGACGAAGCTGACACCGTCTGACGGTGAACCCTTCAGTATTCGAGCCGGCGACATTGTCTACCTCAATTATGGACACGTTGCAATTGCGGCGACCGACCAGGATGCGACCGGGCGCTTTGAGATGATCGAATCGAATGGCTGGGTTCGTGATCCATCTCAACCCAAAGGCGGCTATGTACCAGCGGATTCAAAGGACTCTGTTGTTCAGATGGCGCCTGGGGGTCAGAACAAGTCCCGGGTTACGACGATAATGCGACGCGGCTAGGAGGTAGCGATGGACGTTACGCTGCGTATACATGACCCTTCTGGCTCCGTGAGGCGGGATGTTCGGCTCGAGCTTCAGGAGACGGGCACCGTGAACGAGCTGGTCGACTCGATCGTCGAGCTGTTTGGTTGGCCACGAGAGACGATGGATGGCGAGCCCGTGTCGTACGGCGTGCGCCGGCTGGGCGAGCAGGGCATGCTGGACGAACGCACCCAGGTGGCCAGCCTGGGGCTTGTGCATGGTGATGCGGTGGTGCTCGGGCCGGTCGCTCGCGTGGTGACGTCGCGATGACCTCGTACATCCTTTCAGTGACGCTCCCGGGGACACCCGAACATTTCACGAAGGATTGCTCGGGTGCGGTGGTCATCGGGCGCAGCAGCGACTGCGATATCCCGCTCAACAACCCGCTCATTTCCCGCAAACACGCGGAGATCGTGCAGCAGGATGACGACTGCTTCTCCATACGAGACCTCGGTAGTCTCAACGGCACAATCGTCGATGGTCGGACCATCCGCAACGAGTCCATGGTAATAGAACGCCGCGGACAGGTGCAGATTGGCCCCTACATCATCGTCGTGAGCCGGACGCTAAATCCGGACAGCGCTACCGTCATGGTGCCGATCCACCAGCGCCCGGCGCGCGTCACGCTCGACCGTGGCAAGCGCGCGGCGCTCGTCGACGGTCGCGTCGTCATCGAATCCCTCGCGCCACTCGAGTACAAGGTGCTCGACACGCTGGCGTCGGCCGCGCCCGACCTCGTCGAAAGCCAGAAGCTAGGCGACGCCGTCTGGGAACCCGGGCAGTGGGATGCGTACATGATGCACAACTTGATCCGCCGGCTTCGTCGCAAGCTCGAGGCAGGCGTCGAGGATGCCTCCGAACTCATCATCACCGTGCAGGGAGCGGGGTACCGTCTTGGCTGACACCATCATCAAGAGCGAAACATGTCGAAACGAGCACGGGACCTTCTGGTCCGCGTGTTCACTGCGGGGCACGAACCGGGAACAGAACTCGGATGCTCTCGCGGTCTCCGGAGAGGGACCCTGGCGCATATTTGTCGTGGCGGACGGTGTCGGGGCGCTGGAAGGTTCGCCCCGGGCGAGCGACGCGGCGGCGCTGGCGGCCGCGCGATGGGCAGCGGGGCGCGATGACGTCTCGCCCGCTGACGTTACCTCGTTCATTGAATCCGTCGACCTGGCGGTGCGCGCCGCCGTGCGCGAGGATCCGGGCGGGACGACGCTCGCCTGCGCGCTGATCGGACCAGGCGATGGCCTTGTCCTGACCGTCGGAGACAGCGAGGCGCTCGCGGTCGGAAGCGATGGCCCCGCTCGCCGCCTGACGCCGATCGACCACCTGCCGAATCAGCCCAATATGCTGCTCGCCTGGATCGACGGGAAGGTGGAAGTCGAACCTCATGTCGTAGCACTCGTTTCGATGCCGTACCGCCTGGTGCTCGCCACGGACGGCGTCACGGGCGCGCTCGACAAGGCTGCCATCGCCGATATCGTGCGAGCGGCTCCGGTCAACGCCGCTGCCGCACAGCTAGTCGAGGCGGCCCGTGCCAGTGGCGCCATCGATGACGCCTCCGCCATCGTGATTGCGGCGCCGCCGAACGGAGTGATCGCATGAGCGTGCGCTTCTTCCGCCGGCCGCCGCGTCTGCGCGAGGTGATCGAGCCGGTCGAGCTTGCACTGCCGCAACCGCCGACGCCGCCGCGCACGTACCCCCGCACACCGATCGGCCAACTGCTGCTGATAGCGATCCTTCCGACGATGCTGCCGCCCGCGGTGTTGGGTATGGCCGCATATCTCGCTGGCGCCGGCCAAACGATGATCATCACATCTGTCGCTCTCGGCGGGTCACTCGGCGTTGCAATGATTGTCACAACCGTGCTGTCGAGGCGTGAAGATGACGCCCGCTTGAAGGCGGACCAACGGGAATACGAGGCCCAACGCCAGCAATTCGAGCAGGAGCTGGCGTTTGTCGCTCATGATGCGCGGTCGGCTGTTGCCCGGGAGCGCTCGATCCTGGGTCGTCAGTTTCCGGATCCCGCCCGCTTGACGGAGCAGACAATCGCAATCACGTCGGCGCTCTGGGACCGCCGGCTGACCGACGACGACTTCCTTGAGCTGCGGCTCGGCATCGGGCGGCGGCGAAGCTGTGTTCAGGTACCGCGCGACGCGCTCCGAACCGGCGATGCAAAGATCATCGAACTCGACCAGGAGGTCGCGTTCCACGACGCCGTACCTGTTACGGCGCGATTCGCCGATGTGTCCGCCGGGGTCTTCGGAGGCGCTTCCGATCTCAGGAGCTTCGGCGCGTGGCTGGTCTCCCAAAGCGCATCGCATCACTCGCCAACGGACATCAGGATCGTCCTCCTTTCAAAGGACGCAGAGTGGATCGACAACGTGAAGTGGCTCCCGCACTGTCGCCAGACCCAGGGAGCAGCGGGAGCACTCGTTGCCAGCACAGGTCGCGATGTGCAGATGGTTCTGAACCGTATCCTCGATGATCTCAACACGCGCGGCGAGACTACGGGCGCCAGATACGTGGTCGTGGCCGATGGTCGCGACTGGCCCGCGCTGCCGACGCGCATCGAGCCCCTGGTTCGCGCCCAGCGAGCCGGCGTGACCATCGTGCAACTCCAGCGCACCTACGAAGAGATCGGGGGCGAATGCGCGTTCGTCATCGACCTCACGGACCCGGCTCATGCTCTGGTGCTCAAGCGCGAGGAGCGTGACCAGCCAATCCCGTTCCACGCGGGCACCCTTCGACCCGAGCAGGAGCGGGAGATCGCGCTCGCGCTGGCCCCGCTCACCCTCTCGGAGGCTGGTGGTTCGGGGACGGTCCCCGAACGTCTCTTCCTTTCCGATGTCCTTCCCGGCAGCACAGATCCCAGGCACATCCTCCAGACATGGAACCGCTGCCGGGATCAGTTCAGGCTGGCCGCGCCCATCGGCCGCGGTGCGGATGACGCGATCGTTGAGATCGATTTCCGCAAGGACGGGCCACATGCGCTCCTCGCGGGCACAACTGGTTCCGGCAAGAGTGAATTCTTGCAGTCGATGGTTGCTTCGTTCGCCGCGCGCATCCCGCCCGACCTCTTGAACTTCCTGCTGATCGACTATAAGGGCGGTAGCGCGTTCCTCGATGTCTCGGAGCTGCCACACGTCGTCGGTGTTGTGACAGACCTTGACGAGCGCCTCTCGGCGCGCGCTCTGACGTCGTTGCGCGCCGAGATGAAGCGCCGCGAACACCTGCTGGCCGCTGCCGGCGCGGCCAACATCGCCCAGTACCAGGAGAAGCCACGAGCGGTACCGCTGGCGAACCTCATCATTCTGATCGATGAGTTTCATCGCCTAGTGTCAGAGGTGCCCGACTTCGTCGACCAGATGATCCAGATCGCGCAACAGGGGCGCTCGCTCGGCGTCCACTTGCTGCTCTCGACGCAAAAGCCCTCGGGCGTGGTGAGCGAGTACATCCGCGCGAACACCAACCTGCGCATGTGCCTGCGCGTGACGGATGAATCCGACAGCCGCGATGTCCTCGGCACTGCGGAAGCCGCCCACATCGGCCGCGGGATGCCAGGACGGTTGTTCGTCCGCCGGGGGAACGAGGCGATCGAACCCTGCCAGGCGGGCCGGCTGTCGGGCGGATCCTCGAGGAACGTCGAGAGCGTCTCCGTTGACTGGTTCGTGTCGAGGCCACCCCTCCAGGTCCGGAAGAGCGGAGTCTCGGTCGAGGACGTTACGCCGCCGCGAGCAAACCCCGCGACGACAGAGGGCGAGGACTACCGTGCCCTGCTCATCGAGTCGATACGTACCGCCGCGGCGAACACGAGCATGCCGGTCCAGATGCCGCCCTGGCAGCCCTACTTGCCGGAGGCGCTCGCCCTGGAGGAACTGCAGCAGGCTCCCACTGCTGCTCCGGCGATCGACGTAACGATAGGCATCGTCGACGAACCGGAGTCGCAGACGCAGCGGCCGCTGACGATCGATCTGGCCGCGGGGCATGTGCTCATCGCTGGCGCCGCCAACAGCGGCAAGACCGAGACGCTTCTCACGATCGCAGCCGGTGCGGCGAGTGCGTATGAATGCGGTCGCACCCACATGTATGGCCTGGATTTCGCCGGGGGTGACCTAAGAGCGCTCGCGAACCTGGCGCCTTGCGGCGGTGTCGCCTCTCAGTCGTCGCCGGCGGAAGTCCAGTGGGTGCTGGGTATGTTGCGGCAAACGGTGCAGCGGCGTCTCGCCGAAGGGGCAGGCGCTGCCTGGCCGCATTTGCTGGTTTTCGTCGATAACTTCGGGGCGTTCTATGCCGCCATCCAGGCGTCCGAGGAGGGCCCCGACGCGGCGGACCAGTTGCTCGAGCTACTGGATGTGGGCCGAAGCGTGAACGTCTCGTTCGTCCTGACGACGGAGCAACCGGCTTCGATCCGGGCGAGCCTCATGGCACTGATGTCGACAAGGATCGTCTTCGAACTCGCGGATGACGAGGGCTATGCCTACGTCGGCCTTCAACGCGCGGTCCGCCCGGCGCGGGGAACACCAGGCCTCGGCCTGCTTCCCGGCCACGTCGTACATGATGTCCAGATCGCCAGGTCGAACATTGATGCGATCCAAGTCGAGGCGGTTGGCATCGAGCCACTCAAGATCAGTCCCCTGCCGTCCAACGCCCCCTACCCGGTCGAATCAAGCGCGCAGTCGGATTCGGGGATGCGCCTCGGGCTGCAGGATGGCCTCGATCCCTCGTTCGAGCCCCCGCTTTCCGAGCACCTGCTCATCGTGGGGCCGCACGGCTCCGGGAGATCGAACACACTCGCGGTGGCGGTTCACGAACTAGCAAGATCTAGCTTTGGCCCTGTGTTCGTCCTAAACCCCAGGCGATCGGCGGTTCTTCGCTCTGCCGCCCAATCATATAGCTGCCGCTACGCCGAACGCGCCGATGAGTTGTTGGGCACCTGGGAGGCGATCGAAGACGAACTACGGACTAGGCTGGACGCGTTCGACAGCGATAGCGACGTTGGCTCGCGATGGGCCATCGTTCTTGATGATGCCGAGCTTCTCGATCCATCTCCCGGTGGCGCCGACGCCCTGCACCAGCTCATCCAGCGCGGAGTCGACGTCAACGCGACGGTCCTCATGGCAGCGGAACCGCAGGCTGCCCGTGCGACATACTCTTTCGACGCGCTGCGCGCGCTAATCAACCTTCAATCCGGCATCCTGCTGCGCCCCTCGACAACCGACGACTTCGCGATGTTCGGAGTTCGGGGGCGTCCCGCGCGCTTGCCCGTCGGCCGCGGTTATGCGTGCTTCGCGGGTGAAAAGAGGGCTGTCCAGATCTACTGCGTCGGCGAATAGAATCGGTTGAGGAGCATGCGTGAAACTGGTTGGGGTCAAGTGCGCTGGGTCGGCAACGAGATCATGACTCGCAGTCCACAAGCGCCGCGTTGTGCCTGGGGGCAGCGTCGCTGATAGCACGCCGATGGCAATTCAAACACGAGGGGCCGAATGGCAGATGACGGAGGTTTCGTCGAATGCCCACCATCGACCGTCTACCGCTTGAACGCATGCAGTCTTTAGGTAGGGGCACATGAGCCGGAACACGTGGTACCTAGTCGCCGGGTTGCTTTCCATTGCGGCCGTTGAGTTTGGATTGTTGGCAACGGATATCGGGGCTCCGGTCCGCGCCGGGGCCGCGCCGGCGCAATCGACTCTCGCCAGGGTTACAGGCGCGACCGCCGTTTCGGCGGCACCCGTGCCGCCCGTGACGGCCTCGGCGACGCCTTCGCCGGTGCCGCCCGTCTCGAAACCACAGGCTGTCGGTCCTGCTGGATCGGCCGCCTCCGGCAAGCCCGCTCCAGACAAGCGTGTCGTCGACGCTGATCTCTGGGATGCAATCTCCAAGCATGGCGAGGCGCGCGTGATCGTCTCACTCAAGCAGTTGGGCGGTCCCGGGGAGCCGGCGCTCGCCATCGCCAAGGCCGAGGTCGATGCTGCTCAAAGCCGCGTGCTTTCCAGCGTGGACGCGGCGGACTTCCACATATCGCGACGGTTTGCTGTCGTCCCTGGCCTCGCTGGGAAAGCGAACGCCTCAGCGATCCGAGCGCTCGCGGCGCAGCCGGACGTCTTGAAGATCTCGCTTGATCAACCGGCGCAGGCGTCTCTGGCGCAGGCGGTTCCGCTCGTCAATGCAGATGACGCGCAGGCGCTAGGGTTCACGGGCCAGGGTGTCGTGGTTGCCGTGCTCGACACCGGCGTCGACACCGACCATCCGGCGCTGGCAGACGACATTCTCTACCAGGGCTGCTTCCTGTCCGTGCCGTGCCCTTTCGCGCCAAATGTTGCCGAGGATGGCCACTCGCACGGCTCGCACGTGAGCGGCATCATTACGTCAAATGGTGCTGTGGGGTCGGTCGGCATCGCACCTGACGTCCAGATCGCGGCGTACAAGGTGCTGGACGACGCTGGTTCGGGCAGTTTCAGCGACATCCTCGCCGCGTTGGACGACATTATCGTCTCGCATCCGGAAGTCGACCTCGTGAACATGAGCCTGGGCATGCCGGGAACGCACTACGCCCCGGGCACGTGCGAGGGCGTCGTACCGGCGATGACCACCGCCTTGGGGATGTTGCGATCGCAGGGCGTGACAACATTCGTCGCCGCCGGGAACGGCGCCGACAAGGACGGTCTCTCATTCCCCGCTTGCATCACTGCGGTGTTGTCCATCGGCGCCGTCTACGATGCGAACATCGGATACGGGGGTTGGTTCTCGTGCACGGACCTCACGACCGCTGCCGACCAGGTCACCTGCTTCTCGCAGTCAGACGGCTCCCTGGATCTCCTCGCACCGGGATCTGCGATCGAATCGACCGTCCCGGGCGGGGGCACCGCAACCTACTCAGGCACGTCGATGGCATCCCCGGCTGCGGCCGCGGTAGCGGCGCTTCTGCTCGACGCGGAACCGGGTCTGACGCCCGACCAGATCGAGGCGCGGCTGACAGCCACGGGCACGTCCATCCTTGATTCGGCCAACGGCGTGATCGCGTGTCGTGTTGACGCGCTCAAGGCGATCCAGAACCCAGGCGGACCTGCCTGCGAGACGGTCGCGCCGCCACCGCCACCGCCACCGCCAAACGACGATATCAGCGGAGCGATCCCGGTGGGGCCGACGCCTTGGCAATACTCGCAGAGCACCAACTCCGCGACGACAGCGTCTGGCGAGCCGCAGCCCTGTGGAGGGATCGGCAAGACGGTGTGGTTCGTGTACACGGCAGACTTCACCGGCATGCTGAGCGTGGATACATTCGGAAGCGGCTTCGACACGGTGCTGGCCGCGTACGATGCGAGCGGGACACCCGGTGCCACCATCGACTGCAACGACGATTTCACTGGGAGGCAATCCCAGATCCGCCTGCCGGTGACGAGCGGCAGCAGTTACTACGTCCAGCTTGGCGGATTCCACGGTGCATCCGGCACACTGCTGGTTCACGTCGGAGCCTTGACGGGACCGCCCAACGACGACGCAGCGAATGCGCAATTCATCACGCCGTTGTTCCCGTGGGGCTATGCCCAGTCCACCGCGGGCGCGACGCTGGAGCCCGGCGAGCCCCGGCCGTGCGGCAACATCGCCGCAACCGTGTGGTTCCTCGTGACACCGGGGACGAACGGCACGCTGAAGGCTGACACCTTCGGCAGCGGCTTCGACACAGTGCTGGCCGCGTACCAACGCCCCGCCAGCGTCTCTCCTCCCGGCGGCATTGACCCGACGCCGCTCGCGTGCAACGACGACAGCGGCGGCCTGCAATCCCAGATCAGCTTCCCGGTAGTCGCCGGTGTAGACTACTTCATCCAGGCGGGCGGCTATTCCGGCGATGCTGGCCCGCTGCAGATCCACCTCGACTGCGCACCAGACCATTGCACGGGCAGCGGCATTTCAAACGACAACATCGAGTACGCGGCGCCTGTCCCGACGCCTCTGCCGTCCAGTTACGGCCAGACCACCGTTGGCGCGACGCTGGAGCCGGGCGAGCCACAGCCGTGTGGCGGCATCGCGGCTACCGTGTGGTTCAAGTTCACGGCTGCCGCCACCGGAACGTTGAGCGCCAGCTCGTTCGGCAGCGACTTCGATACTGTGCTTGCCGCATACGCGGCTTCGGTCTCGCCACCGGACGTGATCGAAACGACGCCCCTCGCCTGCAACGACGACAGCGGAGGGTTGCAGTCGCTCATCAACTTCCCCGTGGCCGCAGGCACCACGTATTTCGTGCAGGCCGGCGGGTTTTTCGGTCGCACGGGCAACCTGACGCTGTCATTCGACATGTTTCTCGCAGGACAAATCAGCGGCACGATCACGGATACGCTCGGTACCCCCATCGCCGATGCGAGCGTCTACGCCAACAGCGACGTCTGCTGCGGAGACGGGAGCACTACGACCACGGCGGATGGCACGTACACGATCACCGGCCTGCCGCCCGGCGACTACCGCGTCCAGGCGTACGGTCCCTACTGCTCTGGGGATCCCACCAGCCCGCCCTGCGTCCACTATGTGCCGGAGTACTACAACGACACGTATGACTGGAATGCCGCGACGCTCGTCCCTGTCACGAGTGGCGGCACTGCCTCCGGCATCGACTTCGCGCTCGCGCTCGGCGGGCATATCACTGGGACCGTGACCGACGACTTCGGCACGCCCATCGCCGGCGCGAACGTCTACGCCAGTTCCGACGCGTGCTGCGGCAGCGGGG
>Ga0326597_10002117_pt1 | contig 30299 bp, 24 predicted proteins | sample RVTome_12_FD_203789 | JGI IMG/M metagenome (GOLD analysis project Ga0326597, IMG submission 203789) | Soil microbial communities from uranium-contaminated site in the Upper Colorado River Basin, Wyoming, United States - RVT100D185 | ecosystem: Environmental > Terrestrial > Soil > Contaminated >...
CTCGGCGGTGCGTGCCTCGCCGCACTGAGCGCGGGTGCGGCTCTTGCCGACGCAATGCCCCCAGAGACCAGCCTTTCGGGCATCGAATACGAACTGATCGGACGGGACGACCTTTATTCCTATCGCGCCCTTGGCGAATATCATCAGGCTCCTTTCCTTGACGATCTGGTCGCCGCTGGCAAGCTGCCGCCCCTGAGCGAGCGCCTTCCGGTCGAACCGCTGGTGTTCAAGACCGGCGCGATGGTCGATGGTATCGGCGAGTATGGCGGCGTGTTCCGCCACGTGATCGGGGGGCGTCCCGAAGGCTTTAACTGGCTGGCCGGTCAGCATCAGGGCTGGGGTGGCATCAACATGGCCATTCAGGAATGCCTTGTTCGCCAGGGTCCACGTTGGCAGATCAGACCCGAAGATCAAAGCGGCCCGCTTCCCAACCTGGCCAAGAGCTGGGAATGGAACGCCGACATGACCGAATTGACCATGCACCTTATCGAGGGTGCCAAGTGGTCGGACGGCGATCCTTTCGACACCAAGGACATCGCGTTCTGGTACAATGACAACGTACAGGACGAAAACGTCGCTTCGCGTATTTCTGCCAACTCCTTTGGCGGCGGTGCAGCCCTTGAAGTGATCGACGATTACACCTTTAAATTCGTCTTTGGTTCGCCGCAGGCGAATACGCTGGTTGAAGGTCTGGCCTTTGTCCAAGGCTGCCCCGGCCCGAGCCATGTGCTGATGGACAAGCACCCCAGGTATAACGCTGGCGCGACCTATGACGGCTATCTCAACGCCGCACCTGCCGACGCCATGCCGATTCCGGTTCTGGGTGCCTGGGTTCCGGTCAAGCATGTGCCCGACGAAATCGTCATCATGCGTCGCAACCCCTATTACTGGAAAGTCGACGAAGTCGGGAACCAGCTTCCCTACATCAACGAGATGCATTTCAAACTGACCACCTGGGATGACCGCACCACGCAGGCCGTGGCCGGCACCGGTGACTTCTCGAACATGGAAAACCCCGGCAACTTTGTTGAAGCGCTGAAGCAAAGCCAAGACGCCGATGCACCTGTTTCGGCCAAGTTTGGTCCTCGGACGCTGGCATGGCGGATCGAGCTGAACTTTGCACACAACATGGCGACAACTGACTATGACAAGGAACTGCGTGGTCTGTTCCGTGATCTGACCTTCCGCAAAGCCGTAAGCCAGGCTTTGGATCGTGACGCGATTGGCCAGGCTTTGGCCCGTGGCCCGTTCGCCTATGCCTACATGGGCGGTTATCCGACCGGTTCGCCATACTATGATGCCGACAGCACGGTATACACGCCCTTCAACCAGGCAAGCGCCATAGAAATGCTGGCCAGCCTTGGTCTGGCGGATACCGACGGGAACGGCGTTCTGAACCTGCCAATCACCGGCGAGGATCTTGTCATCGACATGACCTTCAAGGCGCAGCGCAGCGACGATCGCAAGCAGATCGACGCCGTCACTTCGCAATTGGCCGAAGTGGGCATCCGTGTCCTGCCGAAATCGATCGACGAGACCAGCTTTGATCCGATGCGGAACTCGGGGGACTTTACGGCGATCTTGCAGCGCGCCAACTTTGTGCTGCCGACCCGTGAAGCCTGTGGCAACCTGCCTGTTTCAAGGATCTGCCCGGCATTCCACCTGGCGGGTTCGAATGGTCGTGATGTGCTGCCGTTCGAGGCGGAACTGGGCGATCTGGTCGCGCGCTTCAGCGCAACTGATGATGCCGCCGTTCAAGCCGACATCGCGCGGCAAATGCAGAACATCCTGACAGGCAACCTGTATAACATTGGTCTGGTTCAGGTTCCCGCTGCCCTGCTGGTGAACAAGCGTGTGCGCAACGCACACCCGGGAACACCTGTCTTCATGTATGAATGGGCAGAAGACGGTGTGATCCGCGAGCGCCTGTGGGTGCCTGCTGACCTGCAAATCGGCGAACTTCTCCCTGGGACTGTGGCCGAATACTAAGCCATGGTTGCGCGCCGGCCGCCCCTTGCGTTTCGATGCGCAAGGGGCGGAACTTGCGCGCAGGTCAAGCCAGCGTCCCAGCTGCCATCCAAGGGGGCACCGTTATGGATTTTCTGTTCTTTTTCGTCAAGCGGATCCTGATTGCGGTCCCGCTGCTGCTGGGGATTTCAATCGTCTCGTTTGCCATTATTTACGCGGTACCTGGTGACTTTGTGGATACCTGGGTCGCCAATACCTCGGCCCAAACCGGCAAATCATATGACGAGCTATTGCCGCAAGCCCAGCAAATGCGAGAGAGGCTTGGCTTGGACCGGCCGGTCATCATTCAATATTCTGTCTGGCTCAAGAATATCGTAACCGCCGCGGACTTCGGCACTTCATTCGAACAGAACCGCCCCGTGACGGAAGTGATCGGCACCCGTTTGCCGCGCACCTTGATGCTTGCGGTGATGACTTTGGTCATCGGTCAGGTCATCGGCATTCTGCTCGGCATATATGCCGCGACCAACCAGTATAAGCTGGGGGATAACCTTGCCACGCTGGTCGCGTTTCTCGGAATCGTGATCCCGAAATTCGTGATATCCTTGGTGATCCTGTATTTCCTCGCCATCGTTTGGCACTCGCCCTATATCGGCGCGATCAATTCGCCAAAATATATCCTGCAAGAGGGTTGGACCCCGGCCAAATTCTGGGACTTCCTCAAACATGTCTGGCCGGTTCTGCTGGTCTCGGTCTGGGCGGGGCAGGCCTATACGACCCGCATGATGCGCGGCAACCTGCTGGATGTGATGAACATGCAGTATATCGAGACCGCGCGTGCCAAGGGACTGTCGCGGGGCAAGGTTCTGTTCAAGCATGCCGTGCCGAACGCTTTGCACCCGGTCATCATGAACCTTGGAAGCCGCTTTGATTACATGATCAAGGGCGAAATCGAAATCGCGATCGTGCTGGGCATTCCGACCCTTGGCCCGTTGATCTTAAGCGCAGTGTCTGACCGCGATATGTACGTTGTATCCGCAATTTTCATGATGGTCGCCGTGCTGTTGGTGCTCGGCAATATCTTTGCCGACCTGATGCTGGCCTTGCTTGATCCGCGGGTGCGTCGTGCAACGATTACGCGCGGGTAAGGGGAAACCAATGGCCGATATTTCTTTGAACGCCGAAGCCATCTCGTCTGCCGCAAACCTGACGTATTGGCAATTGGTGCGCCGTCGCCTGTTGCGTAACCGCTATGGCATGGTGGGCCTTGCCGGCTGTCTGTTCATCGTGTTCACGGTGGTGTTTTCCGGCTTCATCGCGCCCTATGCACCTGAAATAAAAGACCGCGTCGCAGTCTATTCGCCGCCGCAAACCATCCGCATTCTTGCGCCCGAGGGCGGCCTGACCCGCCCCTTTGTCTATGGCATCAAGGAACAGATGGATCCGGTCACTTTTGAGATTACCTTTTCGCCCGACGAAACCAAACGTGCAAACCTGGCGTTCTTCGTTAAAGGCGATCCGTGGGCCTTATTGGGCATGGATTTTGAGACGCGGTTGATCGGCACCGCCGATGGCAGCTTTGTGCATTTCCTTGGCACAGACTCGCTGGGGCGTGATGTGTTCTCGCGGATGGTCGCGGGAACCCGGATCACGCTTCTGATGGGCGTGGTGGTGATGGCGGCCTCTTGCATTATTGGCACCATTGTCGGGGTTTCTTCGGGATATTTCGGCGGTTCGTTTGACACCCTGGTGCAGCGGGTCGTGGAATTCGTCAAATCCTTCCCCGATCTGCCGCTTTATCTGGCTCTGGTCGCGATATTGCCACGCCGCGCGGATCCGACGACGATATTCATTCTCTTTGCCGGGATCCTTGTGCTGCTGCGATGGGCTGACCTTAGCCGCGAGTTGCGGGGCAAAGTGATTTCGATTCGATCGATGGATTATATCCGCTCGGCTGTGGCCATTGGCGCCTCGGACCAGCGGATCATCGGGCGGCATATTGTTCCCAACACGTCCTCGCATATCATCGTCTGGGCGACCTATCAGCTTCCAGAAGTGATCTTGCTTGAAAGTTTCTTGTCCTTCCTTGGCGTCGGCGTTCAGGCGCCCATGGTCAGCTGGGGCAGCATGCTCAATCAGGTGCGTGACTTCCAGTCTTTCGCCGCCGCGCCATGGTTGATGGCACCTGTCGGCATGATCGTAATTTCCGTGCTTGCCTTTAACGCCTTTGGCGATGGGTTGCGCGACGCAATGGACCCGTATTCAAATGGATGAGCCGCTTCTCAAAGTTGAAAATGTCGTGGTCGATTTCCGAACCGCCACAGGCACCGTAAATGCGGTGCGCGGCCTGTCTTACGAGGTCAATCGCGGCGAAACGCTGGCCGTAGTGGGCGAGTCTGGTTCGGGCAAATCGGTGACAGCGCGTGCGATCATGTCGATGCTGGCCGAAAATGCCCGTGTCGGTGCCAACAGTAAAATCTGGTTCGACGGAGAAGAGATTTCCTCTTTTTCCGAACTGCAGATGCAGCGTATCCGCGGCAATCGCATTTCGATGATCTTTCAGGAGCCATTGACCTCGCTCAACCCGATCTACCGCGTCGGCGATCAGGTGGCCGAGATCATTCGGGTCCATCGTCCGATGCCCAAGAAAGAGGCGATGGAGGAGGTTCTGCGCCTGTTCAAGGAAGTCCAGCTTCCAAATCCCGAAGCGCGACTGGGCCAGTACCCGCACGAGATGTCTGGCGGGCAGCGTCAGCGCGTGATGATTGCCATGGCGCTTGCCAACAAGCCCGACCTGCTGATCGCGGACGAGCCGACCACGGCGTTGGACGTGACCGTTCAGGCCGAGATTCTGACGCTGCTCAAAAACCTGCAAAAAAGCCACAATATGGCGGTGATCCTGATCACCCATGACCTGACGGTGGTTGAAAAGACCTCGGATCGGGTTGTGGTCATGCGCTATGGCGAAGTGGTCGAACGCGGCGCAACCCGCGACGTGTTCGCGGCGCCGCAGCACCCCTACACAAAGCACCTTTTGGCGAGTGAACCCAAAGGTCGGCCAGGTTCGCTTGATCCGCAAGCCGCACCATTGGTGACGGCGACAGACATGCGTGTGTCTTTCACCCTGACCAGCGGCGGGATGTTCAGCCGCAAACGCGCCGAACTTGTCGCGGTCAACGATATCTCGGCCACGCTCCGGCGCGGCGAAACGCTTGGTATCGTGGGTGAGTCCGGGTCGGGCAAGACCACGCTGGGGATGGCGATGATCCGGCTTCTTACGGCCAGCGGCGGCCGGATCAAATTCGACGGTATTGATATCACCCGCTTGTCCCGCAAAGAGATGCGCCCCTTGCGCACGCGGATGCAGGTGGTGTTCCAAGATCCGTTTTCGTCGCTGAACCCGCGAATGATTGTGGGGCAGATCATCGAGGAAGGTCTGCAGGTCAACGGTATCGGGTCGAGCGCGGCAGAGCGCAAGGAAATGGTGGGCCAGGCGCTGGAGGATGTTCAGATGCCCCGCGATGCGGCACAGCGCTTTCCACACGAATTTTCGGGCGGCCAGCGCCAGCGCATTGCGATCGCAAGGGCCATCGCGCTTAAACCCGAGTTTATCTTGCTCGACGAGCCGACCTCGGCGCTCGACCTGTCCATTCAGGCGCAAATAATCGACCTTCTGCGCGATCTGCGTGAAAAGCATGACCTGACCTATATGTTCATCAGTCATGATCTCAAGGTTGTCAGGGCGCTTTGTCACAACGTGATTGTGATGCAGGATGGCAATGTCATCGAGACCGGGCCGACCTCTCAGGTGCTTGAAAACCCCTCAACAGAATACACGCAGCGCCTTGTGCGCGCCGCGTTCAACGTCATTGCCGCCTAGCGGCAGTCTGCTTTCGAAGAAGGAAAAGAAATGCGCGCGCGTCCCAAAATTGCGTTTATCGGTGCCGGCTCCACTGTGTTCATGAAGAACATCATCGGCGATGTTCTGCAACGTGATGCACTGAAAAATTCCCATGTCGCCCTTATGGACATCAATCGACAGCGCCTCAGCGAAAGCGAGATCGTGTTTGAAAAGCTGGTAGCTTCGCTTGGTGTTGCGGCAACGCACTCGGTTCACACAAACCAGCGCGAGGCACTGGAGGGCGCCGATTTCGTCGTGGTGGCCTTTCAGATCGGCGGATACGAGCCTTGCACGATGACCGATTTCGACGTGCCCAAAAAGCTTGGCCTGCGCCAGACCATTGCCGATACATTGGGTGTTGGCGGCATCATGCGGGGCGTGCGGACCGTTCCGCATCTTTGGTCGATCTGCGAGGATATGACAGCGGTTTGTCCGGAAGCATTTTTGCTGCAATACGTCAATCCAATGGCCATAAACACCTGGGCGATTGCTGCAAAATACCCCAACATCAAGCAGGTTGGTCTTTGTCATTCGGTTCAGCATACCGCTGGCGAACTGGCATCTGACTTGAAGATTCCGGTTGAAAAAATCCGCTACAAATCTGCCGGGATCAACCATGTCGCCTATTTCCTGCGCCTCGAGGAAATCATGGAAGATGGAACCTATCGCGATCTCTACCCTGATTTGCACAAGGGTTACGCGGATGGCACTTTCCCACGCCCTGAAAGCAGTTGGAACCCACGGTGCCCGAACAAGGTGCGGTACGAGATGATGACCCGCGTCGGCTATTTTGCGACCGAAAGCTCGGAGCACTTTGCCGAATATGTGCCGTGGTTCATCAAGCGCGGTCGTGACGATATTATCGAGCGCTTTGGCATTCCGCTGGACGAATACCCCAAGCGCTGCGTCGAGCAGATCGCACGTTGGAAAGACGAACTTGAGGACTACAAGAGCGCAAAGACAATCGATGTTTCCAATTCGGTCGAATATGCGTCTGAGATCATCAATTCGATCTGGACCGGCGCACCCAGCGTGATCTACGGCAACGTGGCGAACAAAGGCTATATCCCCGCGCTTCCCGAAGGCTGCGCTGTCGAGGTTGCCTGTCTGGTAGACCGCAACGGCATCCAGCCGACCCGCGTTGACAACCTGCCGCCGCAGCTGGCTGCGATCATGCGCACGAACATCAATGTTCAAGAGCTGACTGTGCAAGCGCTTTTGACCGAAAATCCAGAGCATATCTATCATGCCGCCATGATGGACCCGCACACGGGGGCAGAGCTGGACCTTGACCAGATCTGGCAATTGGTGGATGACCTGATCGATGCGCATGGCGAATGGTTGCCCGCTTGGGTCGGGGCCAAATCCAGACGCAAGGTTGCCTAGATGCAAGCTTCGGCCGGGCCATCGCAGGTGCGGTTCTTGGTGGTCGGCGGCGGAACCGCCGGCTGGCTGGCCGCGCTTTTGCTGCAGTCCGAGGCCAAAAGGCTGGGCCGCGCCGTCGATATCACGCTGGTCGAAAGCTCCAAGGTGCCAACTATCGGCGTGGGCGAGGGGACGACCTCGATTTTCGGCGGCGTCCTTCAATCGTTGGGCATTGACGAATCTGAATTTCTGGCCCGGACCGACGCAACCATCAAATACGGCATCCGCCACCGCGACTGGCGGCGGCTGGGGTGTTCGTATGATGGGCCCATCGACGATGCCTATGCGCTGGCTGACCGCGTGCCAAATGCCGGCAGCTGGCTCGACACGTTTTGTGTCGCCGCAGGCCGCTCGGTGGCGGAACCGCATCTGTTTTCGGCGCTGATGGCAGCGGGCAAAGCCCCCGTGGCCGAGGTGGGCGGGCGCACTGTTCCGCTCAGCCGCTTTCATCACGCCTATCACTTTGATCAGGCCAAGGTCAGCGCGTTTCTTCGCAGCAAGGCCGCGGGGATCATGATGGTCGATGCGCTCGTTCAAGGGGCGCGCCGTGATCCGCAAACGGGCGATATCACGGCGCTAGCGCTTGATACGGGCGCAGCGCTTGAGGGGGATTTCTTTGTCGATTGCACGGGGTTTCGTCGCAGTCTTATTCAACGAGAAATGGGCGCGGTCTGGGTTGGGTATGGCGATATCCTTCCTGTAAATCGCGCCATGCCGTTCTGGCTTGACCTTGACGAGGGCCAAGAACTTCCTGCTTATACCCTGGCCTGGGCGCAAAAGTCGGGGTGGATGTGGCAAATTCCGACCCAGGGGCGGATTGGCTGCGGGTATGTCTATTCCGACCGTCACATTGGTCCCGATCAGGCACAGGCTGAAATTGAACAGGCACTTGGTCACCCTATAGAACCGCGCAACGATATCCCGATCCAGGCAGGCCGGCTAAGCGAGGTCTGGCGCGGCAACGTTCTGGCGCTGGGTCTTTCGTCCAGTTTCCTGGAACCTCTTGAAGCGACCTCGATCCACGGCACGCTTGTGGCGCTGCTGTTGTTTACCAAGCGACATTTGGCAAACCTTGGCGCGCCCGATCCGGCAGGGCAGGCGCGCTATAACACGGCGATCGCGGCACAGGTCGATGATTTCAGAGACTTTATCAACCTCCACTACGTTTCGGAGCGGCGCGATACGCCGTTCTGGCGCGATGTTGCCGCGCAGTTCATCCAGCCCCGGACCCGCGAGCGCATCGCCCTTTGGCAAAGCAAAATGCCGTCGGCCAGCGACTTTTCCAATGATCTGGACGGGCTGCCGCATCTTGAAGAGTTGCTGCACTACCCTGTCCTGGACGGTCTTGGCCTGCTCAACCGCGATCTGGCCAAGGCGGCGATGGCCGCCAATCCCAAGCTGCGTGATTTTGCGCGGCAAACAGTCGATCATTTGACCAAACAGTCCCGTCTTGCCGCGGCCCAAGCCCTGTCGCATCGCGCATGGCTACACGGGCTTCGCGCCCAATTCAACTGATCCCGAACTCAGGGTTTACCTATGAAGCGCTCCCTTGGCACATGCTATTACCCCGAACATTGGTCTCGTGATGTTTGGGAGGACGACGCCGCGCGAATGGCCGATCTGGGCCTGACCTGGGTGCGTATTGCAGAATTTGCCTGGGCGCGAATGGAGCCCCGACCGGGGCAGTATGCGTTCGACTGGCTGGATGATGCGATCGAGGTTTTGGGGGCAGCGGGGCTCAAGGTCGTGTTGGGAACCCCGACCGCGACACCGCCGCGCTGGATGATCGACAACTATCCCGACATGATTGCGGTAGATGCCCAGGGGCGGCCGCGCAAATTCGGGTCGCGGCGGCACTATTGCTTCAGTCACGAAGGGTATCGCGCCGAATGTGCGCGGATTGTGACCCAGATGGCCAGGCGCTATGGCAACAACCCGCATGTCGGGGCCTGGCAGACCGACAATGAATACGGCTGCCACGACACCGTCATTTCGTACAGCGATGCCGCGCGCACCGCATTCCAAAGCTGGTTGCGCAGCCAGTTTGCGAATGATGGAAACGGTGGCGACATCGCCGCCCTGAACACGGCCTGGGGCAATGTGTTCTGGTCAATGGACTATGACGATTTCGAGCAGATCGACCTGCCAAACCTGACGGTGACAGAACCCAATCCCGCCCATGCTTTAGCCTTCCGGCGGTTCAGTTCGGATCAGGTTGTTTCCTTTAACAGGCTTCAGACCGACATTATCCGTGCCCATTCGGATGCGCCCATTTCCCATAATTTCATGGGAAAAGTCACAAGTTTCGACCATTTCAAGCTGGGCGCGGATCTCGATATTGCCACATGGGATAGCTACCCCTTGGGGTTCCTTTCCGCTCTGGGTTTTGCAGATGCCGATCAGATTAAATATTTCGCCCGGCAGGGTGATCCCGACTTTCAGGCCTTTCATCACGACCTGTACCGCGCGGCGGGTCGCGGGCGCTGGTGGATCATGGAGCAGCAGCCCGGTCCGGTGAATTGGGCCCCGTTCAACCCGGCGCCGCGCGAAGGCATGGTGCGGTTGTGGACCTGGGAAGCATTTGCCCATGGCGCCGAGGCTGTGTGCTATTTCCGATGGCGTCAGGCACCTATGGCCCAAGAGCAAATGCATGCGGGCATTTTGCGCCCCGACAGCGCCCCAGCGCAGGCCCATACCGAAGTGGCCATCGTCGCGGGCGAACTGGCATCGGCCCCGGATGTTTCCGCACCCAAGGCGCGCGCGGCGATCGTGTTTGACTATGACGCGGATTTCGCCTGGGCGGTTCAGCCGCACGGGCGGGGACTGGCCTATTTCAACTTGGTATTTGCGGCCTATCGGGCGCTGCGCTCCATGGGGCTGTCGATTGACATTCTGCCACCCGATACGCGCGATTTCTCGGGGCGGGATCTGGTTCTGGTGCCGGGCATGATGCATCTGCCCGATGACCTCAAGGCGGCGCTGGCGGCGTCCGATGCGCAGGTTGTCTATGGGCCGCGCAGCGCTGCGCGCGATCAGCATATGACGATCCCCGTGCCTTTGCCCCCCGCAATCGATGGGCTGGATGTGACCGTGTCTTACGTCGAAAGCTTCGCGCCGGATCAGCCGGTGGCGCTGCAGGGTGTTGGTGCCATCACCGGATACCGTGAGCATCTGGAAGGCACGGCACAGGTCATTCTGCGCGATGCACAGGGCGGTGCTGTCGCGATGTCGGCGGGCCGGCTTGTCTATCTGGGCGCATGGCTTGATCATGCTGGGTGGCGGGCGTTTCTGGCGCCGATTTGTCGGGCTACCGGGTTTGATGTGCTTGACTTGCCAGTCGGCGTCCGCTGCCGTGAAACCGCGGGCGAAAGGTTCTGGTTCAACTACGACAGCACCGAACAAACGGTGCAAGGGCACAAACTGGCGCCAATATCTGTTCTGCGAGAGCTGCTGCACGACTAGCCGCGCCGCGGCATCGGCTGGCATGCTGCCAAAGTCGAATGGGGCGCAACGGGCCTGAGCGCCCATGTGCTGATTTTCACCCGGAAGTGCCACGGGTTTGGAGCAAACCCCTCAGGGCGAACTCAGTAAAGATGGCACGCCACCGGCGCTTCGCCTTGCGCGGGCTTGAGCAACGGGGCCTGCCGTTCGCAGATCTTTCCCAGCTTCAGGTGGCAGCGCGGATGAAATGCGCACCCTGTTGGCGGATTGATCGGCGACGGCATTTCGCCTTCAAGTATCACTTCCTCATAGCTGTCGTCGGGGTGCCCAGGCAATGCCGCGGAGAACAAAGCCTTCGTGTAAGGATGGCGCGGGGCCGAAAATATCTGCTCCGAGGGGCCAATTTCGACGATCCAGCCAAGATACATCACAGCGACATGATCCGCGAGATAGCGGGTCGTCGCCAGATCATGCGCGACCAAGAGATAGCTAACCTGGTATTGATCCTGCAGATCCTTGAACAGGTTCATTATTTGCGAGCGGATCGATACATCCAGCGCCGAAACTGGTTCGTCCAGCACGATCAGCCGGGGATTGGAGATGAGCGCACTGGCGATGGCGATGCGCTGGCGCTGCCCGCCAGAAAATTCGTGTGGGAAGTTGCGGGCAAGATCGGCGCGCAGCCCGACATCCTCAAGCACCTTTGCAACGCGCTTGTCGACTTCTTTGCTGCTGAGTTTCGAATTGGCCACAAGCGGCTCGGCAACCAGATCTCGCACCCGCATCCGCGGGTTGAGCGAAGACCAGGGATCCTGAAACACCGCCTGCACCTTGGAACGAAACCCGCGCAGCGCCTTGCCACGCAATGCGTGCACATCGAGGCCGTCAACCTTGACCGAGCCCCGGGTTGGGGTATCGAGTCTTAGGATCATGCGCGTGGCGGTGGTCTTGCCGCAGCCGGATTCGCCGACGAGCGCCAGGGTCTCGCCCTGGTGAATTGTGAAATCCATTCCGTCGACCGCCTTGACGACGCGGCCGCCACCGGAAAACAGGCCGTGCGGCAGCGGGAAATGGCGCGCCAGGTCGGTAACCTCAAGCACAGGGCTGCGCGGATCGGTCATGGTTGAAGCCTCCAGCACCGGGCACTGTGCTGCATCACGCCTGTGCCGCCCAGATCGAATACGGGGGGTTCTTCCGCGTGGCAGCGGGCATCTGCGTAAGGGCATCGAGGCGCGAAGCGGCAGCCTTTCGGTTTGTTCCACAAAGCCGGCGGCTGACCGGTTATCGATGGCAATCGCCCGGTCTGCCGATGCAGTCGGGGCACGGAAGCCAGCAGTGCCTCGGTATATGGGTGCGACGGGCGCTCGAAAATCTGTCGCACGGGCCCTGTTTCGACGATCTGCCCGGCATACATCACCGCAAGCCGGTGACAGACACGCGCCACGATGCCGAAATCATGGGTGATGAAGATTATGGAAAGGCCGGTTTCTTCCTGCAATTCGCGCAACAGGCGCAGATACTGTGCCTGCACTGTCACATCCAACGAGGTCGTCGGCTCATCCGCAATGATGATCTGCGGTCGGCAGGAAATCGCGATCGCGCCGACCACGCGCTGGCGCATGCCGCCGCTCATCTGGTGCGGATAGGCGCTTACGCGCATCTCGGGCGCCGCCACCCGGACCTTGCGCAGCGCCTCGACCGCCATCGCAAGATAGCCTCCCTTGCCCGGCTTGCGGTGCAGCCTGAGGGCTTCCATGATTTGGTCGCCGACCGTGAAGGCTGGATTGAGCGAGGTTTGCGGGTCTTGAAGGATCATGGCGATCTCGCGACCGCGGATCTTGCGCATTTCCGGTTCGTTGAGATCAAGCAGCTCGGTTTCGCCCAGCTTCACGCTGCCACCCACGATGCTGGCTGCATGCCGCGGCAAAAGCCGAAGCAGCGAAAGCCCGGTCATCGATTTGCCGCTGCCGGATTCACCGACGATGCCTAGCGTTTCGCCCCGGCGCACATCGAAGCTGACGCGGTCCACAGCGCTGAAGCTGCCCATTTTGGTGCTGATGACCGTATCGAGGTCACGCACCGACAACACGACTTCGCTCTCTGAAGGCATCATGGTCATATCGTCCGCTGCTTCGGATCCAATCGGTCTCGCAGCCAGTCCCCGAACAGATTGACCGAGAGCACCGTCAGCAGGATCGCAAGACCCGGGAAGAACGACAGCCACCATGCGCTTGTGAGCAACTGGCGACCGTCCGAAACGAGCAGCCCCCATGTTGGCGTGGGACGCGGGATCCCGATGCCGAGAAAGCTCAGCGAGGCCTCCAAAGTGATGACGATGCCGACCTGCAGCGTTGCCAGAACCACGATCGTATTCATCACATTCACCAGAATGTGCCGCCTGAGTATCGTCAGATGAGAGGATCCGGCGACCACAGCAAGTGCCACATAGTCCAGCTCGCGCAGCGACAGGACTTCGGCGCGGACCTGGCGCGCAAAATAGGCCCAGAGCACAAATGCAACCACGATGATCACAGACCGGAAGCTGGGTCCGGAAAGCGCAGCCAGCGCCAGCGCCAGCAGCATCGCGGGCAGCGCCAGCGATATGTCAACCAAACGCATGATGACCGTGTCGAACCAGCCTCGCGCATATCCGGCGATCAGGCCCAGGGTAGAGCCGATCACAACGCCGACAAGAATTCCGACAGCCGAGATGGATAGCGCATAACGGGCGCCATACATCGTGCGGCTCAGAACGTCGCGGCCAAGCCGGTCAGTGCCAAGCATGTGGTCCCAGGAACCGCCAAAGAACACCGGGGGCGCCAGCCGCGTGCGCAGATCTGTCTCTTCGGCGCCGTAGGGCGCGAGCCAGGGCGAAAACAGCGCCGGTACAATCAGCACAAGGGTCAGGATTACAATCGGCACCACAGGGTAGCCGCCCGGGCGCAGGAACCGCGCGCGATTCTTGCGGATCGCCGGGGCTTCAGCGGATGCGGGGGTCGACATATGCATAAAGCAGATCCACAACCAGATTTGACAGAATGAAGATGATCGCGAAGACGATCACCACGGATTGCACGACGGGAAAATCGCGCGCCTTGATCGCCTCGATCGCAACCCAGCCCAGGCCGGGCCAGGAAAACACGGTTTCGATCACGACCGAGCCGGTCAGAACCGACCCGGCAAGCACCCCGAAATAGGTCAGCGGCACGATGGCGGCGTTGCGCAGCGCATGCTTCCAGACGATCTTGTTTTCCGAAACGCCCTTGGCGCGCGCCAGTTTGATGTATTCGGCGTCGAGCACTTCCAGCATGGCCGAGCGCGTCAGCCGGGTAAGCGCCGAGATCTGGAACCATGCAATGGCGATGGCCGGAAGCACCAGATGCCGCACTGAACCACCGCCAGACGTCGGGAGCCAGTTCAGCCAGACCGCAAAGATCCAGATCAGGATGATCCCGAGCCAGAAACTGGGCATCGACTGCCCGACCAGCGCCACTGCCTGCGCAATGGAATCCACAAGTGTCCCTTTGCGCACTGCGGAAACAACACCCAGCGGCACCGCAATCACGATGCTCAGGCCCATCGCCGTTCCGCCAAGCAACAATGTTGCCGGAAGGCGGTTCAGCACGACCTGCATCGCCTCTTCGCGCGGCCACTTCATCGACATGCCGAAGTCGCCCTGCAAGGCATTGGCAATAAACGTAAAATATTGAACGTAAAGCGGTTTGTCGAGCCCGAGCTTCTGGATCAGAAAGTCGATCTGTTCTTGCGAGGCGTCGTCTGGCAGCAGGGCACCGACGGGATTGCCCGAAAGGTGCATCAGACCGAAAACGATGAGCGTGATCGCCCAAAGGGCGATCAACGCTTCGGTCGTTCGGATCAGCAGGAATTTCTGCATCGATACCTCATTCCCGGAGCGGGCCGGGGGATGGCCCCGGCCCGGATCGTTGGTTTACTCGACGCTGTCGATCAGGTGGAAATGGCTCAGCCCGCTGGAAGAAGCCCCGGGAAAAGCCCATGACGCGATGCGTTCGGGATTGGCAACCACCTCGGTCGAAACCGTGGCGATCGGTATTTGCGCATAGTTGTCAAAGACGTAGGTGAACATCTCGCCAACAATGTCGGCACGCAGCTGGGTGTCGCGTGTCTGGATTAGGGTCTCGCCGAGCGCATCCAGTTCAGCACTGCCGATGCTGTAGGCTGGGCTGAGGTGCTTTGAGTGCGATGCCTGCACGCCGATTGCGTTGGGCCGAACCGGCGCGTTGCGCATCGGATGGATGAAGTCGGCTTCGAACCCCAGCCGTGAGTTTTGCAGCGTCGGCCAGTCGATTTCGCGGATTTCCGTCTGGAACCCGACTTGCGAAAGCATCGACTGCACAAGTTCGGCCATCAACCCGAACTCCGGACTTCCGCCCAGTGCCGTTGCAGCAACCCGAACGACAGGATTCTCAAAGGCCGCGGGATAATTGGCTTCTGCCAGCAGCGCACGCGCCCGTTCCGGGTCGAAGCCATAGGCCTGCTCGAAACGTGCGGCCAGGTCTGGCACGTAGCCGTCAAAGCGCGGGTCCATGGAAAAGACCAGCAGTGGTTCGGCACGGCCATCATAAAGGATGTCAATCATCGCCTGGCGATCAATTGCGCGGTTCATTGCCTCGCGGATGCGGATATCCTGCCAGGGAAGTTTCTTTTCTGCTGCGGGGCCCGCCGGGTCCATGAACAGCCCGGAAAAGACCAGCGTGCTTTGCATCGAAGTCTGCGCAGAGGCGATGATCTCATGCCCCTGGGCGACTGCGTCGGGCTGAAGCTCGCGCGGCAAGCTGACCAGATCGGCCTCGCCCGCCAGGAGCATTGCAAGGCGCGTGGCAGGTTCACCGACAAACCGGATCTCCAGCGAGTCATAGTCGATATTCGTGCCGCTCCAGTGATCCGGGATGACGTCAAATTTCAGCGTATTGCCCAGATCGCGGCTGACGAAGGCGAAGGGGCCGCTTCCGGCGGGCTTGGCGACATAGCCGTCAAGCCCTTCGGCGTCGAACTGGGCCTTGGAGTAGATGACAAGCACGGCACGCCCGGCATGAAGGAACAGGAAATCCGGGTCGGGTCCGGGCAAGTCAAATCGCACTGTCTGGTCGTCAACGGCCGTCACCGTGGCCGCGCGCAAGGCTTGAATGCCGCTGAGACGCGAGCTTTCACCAATATGCAGGCCGACGCTGTGAACGACATCGGCCGCCGTGACCGGCCCCCATCCGCCGCTGAACTCCGAGCCCGGTTTGAGCTTGAAGGTCCAACTGGTGAAATCTTCATTATGCGCCCACGACTTGGCCAGCGCGGAATTGTCGTAGACGCCGGTTACCGAGTCGTTGCCGACGAGCGTTTGCATGTTGGGCGGGATAAGCCCGCCAATCGTTTCCCAGTAAAGGTTGGATTCGGCCGAGCCGGGATCAACCGCCAGCACGATATTCTGTGCAATCGCCGAGGTTCCAAGCAGACATGCGAACGACGCTGCGATCAGGCATTTTTGCGCAGCGTTTCGGCGGACAGATTTCGACGAATCTGAAAGTTGAGTGACGTCGCTGTTCATGTTGACATCTCCATCGGGTGATGAGGCGGTGCGAGCATCGGTTGATTTTTCGCAACCGCCTCGTTCTGGATACTCCATCAACACCGGGGATACTTGGCCCTTCCGGTGTGGAACAGTTGAAGACTGTCATCTGGGAAACAACGCAGCAAAGACATTGTGGTTCTGTAGTGATAGCGAAACGCGATGGATGGGCCGCCAATTGGGCATCGCATGGATGGCCAAGCGCTTTCGGTTCGACCAAAAGAACGATCACCCGCCGGAAGTTCAGTTCGGCTGTCTAGCGACGCCGTGCCGGCCGTGCCACGACCTTGATACCCCGCGCGCCGTGGTCGGCGGCGAAGTCATGGGCGAGCTGTGTCAGGATGTCCTTGACCACCTTTGCCGGTTCCGACAATGGCAGTTGATCGGACGTGCAAATCGAAACCTTCACCTGCATCGACGGCTTTGTAATGCGTCGCACCGCAACTTCGTCATGACCGGCAAGAATGGAACTTGCCGAAGACCATGGCAGGATCGATGCGCCCAGTTTGCCCCAGACCGCGCGCGCGATGGTGGGCACGGACTCGATCTCGGCAATCACCCTTGGTGAGACCCCCACCCGCAAAAACATAGTATCAACCAATTGCCGAACCGTATGGATGCGCGTGGGCAAGATCAGATCGAGTGCCGCAACCGCCTCCAGGGAAATTTCTTCGGTCCCGCCGCTCTCGGGCAGCAACTCGCTTGCGCCGACCAAAAACAGATCCTCGATCAGGATCGGTTCAAAGTTGACGCCGCGGATCAGGCCGGCGTCGTAAATGAAAGCGACATCCATCTTGCCGGTCATGATCATCTCGCTGATCACGCCCCCGATATTTTCATTGATCTGAAGGATGATGCCGGGGTAGCGCTCGCGCACGATCGAAAGCAGCGGCAGCGCCAGAACAGTGGCAGTGCTCAGCGGCGCCAGACCCACCGAGACATGCCCCGCCACGACGGTTCCGTTGGTCTCGATATCGGTTCTGGCCTGTTCCAGCTGGCGCAGCAGCAGCTGGGCGTGCCGATAAAGCACCTTGCCTGCCTCTGTCGGAACCACTCCGCGTTTGGAGCGAACCAGCAACTGCCTGCCGAACTGGGTTTCCAGTGCTGCCACCTGCTGGCTCAGGGCGGGCTGCGCGATGTGCAGGATTGCGGCGGCGCGCGTCAGGCTGCCGATGTCAACGATCTTTACGAACGAATGCAGGCGTCTCGTTTCCAACTCGGTCTCCTTCGGGCGGCGAGCACGTCACTGGCAAGACTAACCCCGTTTGCGCCTGCATCAAACGCAAACAGGGTCTGCCGTCGCGTCATAAGAAATTGCGATCACATCAGATGGTGGATGGTCGTTCAAAAGCAAGGGCGCGCCTGTATTCTTGGCGCCACGTCAAGTCGAACATGTCAACGCGCCGGGACATCATATCCGGCAGGCATCCAGGTTCCGGGTGAATGGCACCCGCATCTTGATTGTCTGCCGCAAGGCGCTGTTGGCCGGAACGACGGGAACATCATCAGGGAAGTACCGAGAAAATGAAAACCCGCATGCAATCTTTCTTCGTTGGCGCCCTTGCAGGGGCCGCAATGCTGACTACGGGGCTTTCTGCAAATGCGCAGACCGCCCTCAACCTTTCCGATGTGCTGCCGGAAACGAACTTCATGGTCGAGAATGCCGCTCGATTTGCCGATGAGGTCAATGCGGCAACCGGCGGGCAGGTCGTGATTTCGGTCAAGGCCGGTGGTTCGCTGGGCTTCAAAGGCCCTGATCAGCTTACCGCTGTGCGCGATGGGCTGGTAGCTATGGCCGACATCAACATCAGCCAGCAGGTCGGCGTCGATCCGCTGTTTGGCGTCGAAGGCATCCCCTTCCTGGTCGGCTCGATGGAGGAACTGAAGCTCTATCACACCTTTGTGCGACCGGCCTACGAAGAGCTGGCGATGAAAAACAACCAGAAGATCCTCTACATGGTTCCGTCGCCGGCGCAGTATGTCTATCTGAAAGTGCCGGTTTCGGGTATCGACGGCTTCCGTGGCATTTCCGTGCGCGGCGCCGACAAGAACACCGTCGATATCGTCAGCGCCATGGGCATGGCAGGCGTGGCGATGCCCTGGGGCGAACTGATCCCGGCGCTGGCTTCGGGTCGTGTCGAAGGGGTTGCGACCTCGGCCACTTCGGGGGTTGACGGCAAGTTCTGGGAGTTCCTGAAATACATCTACCCGACCAACCACACCTGGGGGTCGAACATGGTGACAATCAACCTTGACGTCTGGAACAAGCTTACGCCGGAACAGCAGACCGCGATCGAGGCAACCGCTGCGCGTCTTGAACCCGAATTCTGGGAAGTCTCGCGCCAGGGTGACATCGACAGCATCAAGATCATGGCGGAAAACGGCATGCAACTTGTGGATATCTCAGCCGAATTCCGGGCGGAGATGAGCAAGCGCGCGGCTGAGCTTCAGGCGGCCTTCGTCGAGCGGGTGCCGGCGGCCGGGTCGATTGTCGAGCAGTTCAGGGCGGTGAAGTAATTTGGCCTCTGCTTTGGACGCCGACAAAAGCAGAGGGCAGACCGGGCTGTCCGCAGTGCTGGAACGCATTGCGGACGGTCTTTCGCTGGCGGCTGCCTACAGTGCAACCGCCTGCATTCTTGCGCTGACTTTGCTGATACTTGCGCAAATCCTGGTTTCCTTTCTGGCGCGCTACATACCCGCGTTGCCGCCCGGAATTCCGGTCGCCTGGGAATACAGCGCCTATCTGATGGGCGGGGCCTTCATGCTTGGCTCGGGCATGACACTGCGTGCGGGGCAGCAGATTCGCGTCGAGATCCTTTTGCGCGTGGGCGGTGGCCGCTTTGCCAAAGGCTTGGAGATGGCGGCCAGCTTCGTCGGAGCCTTGGTGACCGGGTTTTTGGCTTACGCGCTGATCGACATGACGCTTCGCACTTATGGCCGCGGTGAGGTCTCGCAAGACAGCTTCACGGCGCTGTGGATCCCTCAGGCGGTGCTGGCGCTGGGGGCTTCGCTGCTGGCGCTCCAGATGGTCGCGCGCGCAGTTGCCAGCGTCACCGGGCGGGCGCTGGCGCGGCCCGAACTTGGCGCCGCAACTGCAATAGAGTGATGTTGCAATGAACCCGATAATCCGGCGCCCGCGCGCCACGCGAGGAGTATACTGAGATGACGGCGGTTTTTGGCGGGCTGTTCGGTCTGCTCTTCGGTTTCCTGTCGGCCGGTGTCTGGATTGGTATTGCCCTTCTGGCCACCGCCACGGCGCTGGGGTTCTTGTTCACGTCGCTGCCGGTTGACCGATTGATCTCGCAATATGCTTTCAACATATTGACCACACCGGATCTGGTGGCGCTGCCGCTGTTTGTCCTGATGGGCGAATTCCTGTTCCGGACCAAGCTTTCTGCGGCACTTTTTTCGGGCCTCGCGCCCTGGGCGGGGCTGATCCCGGGGCGACTGCTGCACGTCAACATCATCGGCTGCTCGATTTTCGCCGCGATATCCGGCTCTTCCGCCGCGACCACGCAAGTGGTTGGCCGCATGACGGTCAAGGAACTCTTGCGGCGGGGATATGCGCCCGAAGTCGCCATTGGCAGCCTTGCCGGTGCGGGCACGCTTGGGTTTCTTATTCCGCCATCGACCGTCATGATCATGTATGGCGTGCTCGCCGAGGAATCCGTTCTTCGGCTGTTCACCGCCGGGTTCCTGCCAGGGGTGTTGCTCGCGGCCACGTTCAGCGCCTGGATCATGCTCCACACTTCGATCCGCAAAGACATGGTCCCGGAAGGCGAGCGCGCACTTCGCTATATGCCGTTTCGTCAGCGCGTCGCGGCGCTCAAGGATCTGTGGCCGGCGATGTTCCTGATCGCCTGCGTGCTTGGGTCGATGTATGGCGGGCTTGCCACGCCATCCGAGGCCGCGGCGCTTGGCGTCGTGGGGGCATTGCTGGTGTCGCTTGGCCAAAGAGCACTCAGCTGGAAAGCCCTTCGCGACATCGCCTTGGGGGCGGTGCAGACCTGTTCGGTCATGGGCATCATCATTCTGGGCGCCGCGATCCTGGGCAACGTGACCGCGATACTTGGCATTCCCGACGCCGTTGCTGCCACGGTTTCAAGCTGGAACCTGTCGCCGATCATGCTCATCGTGGCGCTGATGGCGCTCTATCTGGTGCTTGGCACGACGCTGGAAGGCTTTTCAATGATCGCGACCACGCTGCCGGTGGTTCTGCCGATCGTCCAGGCCGCAGGATTCGACAAGGTCTGGTTCGGGATTTTCATCGTGCTGGTGGTGGAAATGGCGCAGATCACCCCGCCGGTGGCCTTCAACTTCGCGGTGATCCAGAACATCACCGGGCGCAGCACGTCCTTTATCGCAAAGGCCACATTCCCATACCTGATGATCATGGTCGGCTTCGTGGTGTTCCTCGCGCTGTTTCCGGGTGTGGTGAATTTCCTGCCGCGCCTGTTGCTGGGGGGCTGATCGGCGCCGCCGCGATACGCCGCGCCGCAGATTGCCGCGGCAACATCAAAGCCCAAAAACAAACGCCCCCGGCCAAGGCCGGGGGCGTAGTCGCGCCGGGTGGCACGATCATTCGTCGGTTGTCAGGCCCTTGGCGGCCAGAACGCCCGCAAGACTGCTGACTTCGATCACGCTCTTGCCCGCCTTGTAGGCTGCGATATAGCCCGCCTCTGCCGCTTCGCGGGCGGCGGACAGTTCGGCGGCGCGCGCGGCATCTTCACGCCGCACCACTACCAGACCGTCGGCGTCGCCGCGGATGATGTCACCGGGCCGGATCAGCTCATCGCCGACGATGACGGGCGCGTTGATCTGCCCCAGCGTCTCCTTGACCGTCCCCTTGATGCAGACCGACAGCGAAAACACCGGAAAGCCCAGCCGGATCAGTTCTGCGGTGTCGCGCACGCCGGTATCGGTGACCAGGCCCGCTATGCCCTTGGCAAGGCAAGCGTTTCCAAGCACATCGCCGAACGAGCCCGCTTCTTCATACTCGCCCGCAGAAACGACGATGACATCGCCTCGCCTCGCGTAGGAAATCGCGACCTGAAGCATGATGTTGTCGCGCGGCGCGCATTTCACGGTGAAGGCGGGGCCGCAAAGCGACATGCCCCGGTCCACCGGCTTGATGCGCGACGATAAGGCGCCAAGGCGGCCCTGCGCTTCGTGGATGGTGGCGCTGCCGAACTTTGCAAGCTTGGCAACAACGGCCGGATCGGGCCGCTCGATCTTTGTTTTCACGTGAACCATGCCGGGTTCCTTTCCGTTGAATTATTGAAGCGCCGCGCAGGCGGCAGCGATGCGTTTGCAGGCTTCCTCGATCAGGTCGGTCGAAGTCGCGGTGGAAATGCGAAAGTAGGGCGACAGGCCATAGGCCGCGCCATGAATCGCCGCCACGCCTGAATCGAGCAGATAGAGGACGAAATCGAGATCGTTCGTGATCCTGGCACCCGCAGGTGTCACCTTGCCGATCACGCCCTCGCATTTCGGAAACAGGTAGAATGCGCCGGCGGGAGAGGCGCAGCTTAACCCCGGGATTGCGTTGATCAGCCGCACGGCAAGGTCGCGGCGGGCCTTGTAGACCGCCACGCTGCTGGCCACGAAAGACTGGTCGCCGGTCATCGCCACAGCGGCGGCCGCCTGACTGATCGACGACGGGCAGGATGACATCTGCGATTGCAGCTTGTTGATTGCCGCGATCAGCGGTGCGGGCCCCGCCCCGTAACCGATGCGCCAGCCGGTCATCGCGTAGGTCTTGGAAACGCCATTGACCAGAAGCACCCGGTCCTGCAACTGCGGGGCAGTCTTGACGATGCTGGATATCTGACCCGGCTCAAACCAGATTTCATCGTAGATTTCGTCCGTCAGCACCCAGACGTGCGGATGCCGGTCGAGAACCTTCGCCAGCCCGCGCAATTCTTCATCGCTATAGGCGGCGCCGGTGGGGTTTGACGGCGCGTTCAGGATCAGCCAGCGGGTCTTTGGCGTAATCGCCGCTTCAAGCGCGGCAGGTGTAAGCTTGAACCCATCCGTCTCGGGGCAGGCAACGATCACGGGCGTTCCGTCATTCGCAAGCACCATGTCCGGGTAAGAGACCCAGTAGGGCGCCGGAATGATCACCTCGGCCCCGTCATCGACCGAAGCCATCAACGCCACAAAGATGACCTGCTTTGCCCCGCCACCAACCGCAATGCGGTCGCTGCCATAGCTTATTCCGGTCCGGCCCGACAGACGGGCGGTAATGGCCTGCCGCAGTGCAGGGGTCCCGTTGACCGGGGTGTATTTGGTATCGCCGCTTTGGATTGCCGCGATCCCCACGGCCTTGACATTGTCTGGCGTGTCGAAATCCGGCTCGCCCACGGTCATGTCCACCAGATCATGTCCGGCGGCCTTGAGCTCTTTCGCGCGCGCGGCAGCCATGGTGCTGGGTGACGGCTTGATGCGCAAGACGCGCGCTGCTGGCATGAAGTCCTGCATGGTCGTTCCTTCTGGCAAATATCGGCAATTTCAACGTGCGCGCGGGTTATACGGCGCACCGATGCGCGCGATCATACGCCAGGCTCGATCATCGCGGTTAAGACAGGTTTTGTCTGGTGCAATAAGCAAGCGCGATACTTGGCGTGCGTCATAGCCGTTTCGTTTGACTCCATCATCCCGTTGTTATGGTAGTCAAAAGCCGTGGTTGTCGGCGCGTTGGCTGGCGGCCGCCACTGTGGCAGAACAACGCTGGCTAAGACCAATGAACCTCGACCGTCTCAAGGCCTACATCGACTGGCTCGTCGAACATCCGGTTCGCGAACTGGAAATCGTCGATGGCGATTTGCATGTGCATCTGGCCAAGTCAGCGACGGGCGTTGTTTCCCAGCAGGCGACCGAACCTGCGCCTGAAACCGCCGCCAGGCCTGCCGCCGCCAGGCCGAATTCCGGTCGGGTCATCATTGCGCCCATGTATGGCGTGGTCCATTTCTCCTCTGCCCAGGACGTCGCGGATTTCGTTTCTGTCGGTCAGGATGTTACGGCCGGCCAGACGCTCTGCCTGATCGAGGCAATGAAGGTGTTCAGCGCGGTCGAGGCGCCAACGGGCGGTCGCGTTGCGGAAATTCTGGTTGCTGGCGGCAGCGAGGTCACCGCGGGGCAACCAATTTTCCGCATCGAACCAAGGCAGGATTGAAATGTTCAACAAGCTTCTGATTGCGAATCGAGGGGAAATAGCGCTGCGCATCCAGCACGCCTGCCGCAGCCTCGGGATCAAGACGGTTTGCGTCTATTCCGAGGCGGACCGGCACGCGCCCTACCTTCAGACCGCTGACGAGGCGATCTGCGTCGGCCCCGCCAAGGCAAGCGCGAGCTATCTCAACGTTGACGCCATCCTGCTGGCCGCCGAGCTTACCGGCGCCGAGGCAATCCACCCCGGTTATGGCTTTCTTTCCGAAAACGCCGATTTTGCCGAGGCCGTCACCGCTTCAGGGCGGGTCTTTGTTGGCCCGTCAGCCGCCTGCATTCGTGAAATGGGCGACAAGGTCGCCGCCAAGCGCGCCATGATTGTGGCAGGGGTGCCCTGCGTGCCCGGCCCCAATTCCGCGTTGCCCGACGACCTGACCGCCATTTCTGGCATCGCCGGGCAGATCGGCTATCCGGTCATCATCAAGGCTGCCGGCGGCGGCGGCGGGCGCGGCATGCGCGTTGTGCACCGCCGCGATGATCTTGCCGACGCGATCTCGCTGACACGGCAGGAAGCGCAGCGGTTCTTTGCCAACCCCGAAGTTTACATGGAGAAATACCTCGAAAAGCCCCGGCACATCGAAATTCAGGTGATGTGCGACCGGCACGGCAACGCGCTTTGGCTTGGCGACAGGGATTGTTCCATGCAGCGTCGGCACCAGAAGGTCATAGAAGAGGCCCCCGCCCCGGAAATCGACCGCGATGTGATCGCGTCGATCGGCGCGCGCTGTGCCGCGGCATGCCGCGCTATCGGCTATGTCGGCGCCGGCACCTTCGAGTTTCTTTACGAGGACGGCGAATTCTACTTCATCGAAATGAACACGCGTGTGCAGGTCGAGCATCCGGTGACCGAGGCAATCACGGGGCTTGATATCGTTGCGCTGCAACTGCGTGCCGCGCGGGGCGAACCTCTTGGCGTGACGCAGTCTGAAATTGTGCTCACGGGCCACGCCATCGAGTGCCGGATCAATGCCGAGGATCCACAGACCTTTGCCGCCTCGCCCGGGGTGATCACAGAACTCCACCTTCCCGGCGGCCCGGGGGTGCGGGTCGACACCCATGTGCAAGACGGCTACGCCATTCCACCGCACTACGACTCGCTCTTTGCCAAGCTGATCGTGCACGGCGCGACGCGCGCAGAGGCGCTTTTGCGCATGCGCGCGGCCCTTTCCGGGTTCGCTGTCAAGGGCATCGCAACCAACATTGCGCTGCATCAGTCGCTGGTCGAGGAACCCGGATTCATGCGCGGCGGTATCACCATCCACCATCTTGAACACTGGCTTGCCGAAAGGGCGCAGTCATGAGCCGAGACCTGCCAGAGCCCATGTTGCGCGAGCAGCCCGAACAACCCCGCATCAGCTTGATGGGCACCGCGGCTGTCTTGTTCGAGGCCCCCGGCCCGTTTGACCTGCCGCATCAGCGCCGCATATGGGCGCTGGCCGAATACGCTTCTGGCCTGCCCGATGTGCGCGAAGCAGTGCCCGGCATGACCAACCTGACACTTCTGTTCGCGCGCCCCCCTCGCAACATCGCCGCTATTGCACAATCGCTTACCGAGGTTTGGCACAGCGGCATCGAGGTCGATGCCGAAGGGCGCACGATGGAGTTGCCCATCGTCTATGGCGGCGAAACCGGCCCGCACCTGCGCGAGGTGTCGCATGCAACCGGCCTGTCGATTGATGACGTCGTCGCGATCCATACTGCGCCCGTTTACACGGTTTTCGCCGTGGGAAGTCATGCGGGCTATTGCTATCTGGGCGGGCTTGATCCCCGCCTGTTCCTGCCGCGTCGTGCGGTGCCGCTGCTGTCGATACCTGGTGGCTCGTTGTCGATCGCGGGATCGCAGACGGGTGTTTCGGCATCTGCCGGTCCAAGCGGCTGGCACACCATCGGCTTTACCGACACCCGGTTCTTCGATCTTGGCCGCGACCCGGCCACCTTGCTGCAACCGGGCGACCGCATCCATTTTCATGCCCAGACGGTAATCCGATGATCGAGATACTTACTGCCTCTGCGCTTGCGACGGTGCAGGACAACGGGCGCCACAGCCAGTATCGGCAGGGTGTGGGCACCGCCGGCGCGATGGACGCCGTGGCGCTGGCGATCGGCAACGCGCTTCTTGGCAATGCGTCCGATGCCGCGGCGATCGAAATTCCGGTGACGCCTTTCCGGGTGCGGTTTCAAAGCGATCTGTGCTTTGCGCTGACCGGCGCGGATTGCACCGCCGAACTTGATGGCATGCCGCTTCCAGCGGACTGGGCAATGCAGGCAAAGGCCGGGCAGGTGCTTTCGCTCGGCCGCGTCCGCAGCGGTTGCCGCGCCTATTTGTGCCTGCAAGGCGGGGTCGATGTCCCGGTTGTGCTGGGCTCGCGCAGCACGCAGTTGCGCGAGGCGTTTGGCGGCCATGAAGGCCGGCCCTTGCGCAATGGTGACACGATACGCGCAGGCGGCGGCGATGTGACTTTGCCCGCGGCGGGGCTGGGCGCGTTGCTTCCTTCTGTTGACGTGCCGGCGGAATCCGGCATTGCGGCGGCCATTCGTGTCCTTGTCGCTGCCGAGTATCCTGACTTTACCCCAAGTTCTCAGGCACAGTTCTGGGGCCAACCCTGGAAGGTCACGGCGCAAAGCAACCGTGCCGGATATCGGCTTGCGGGTCCGCAACTTGAACTTCATTCGGCGCGCGAATTGCGTTCGCACGGCGTTGTGCCCGGGGTCATTCAGGTGCCGGCGGGCGGGCAGCCGATCATCCAGCTGTCCGATGCCGCGACCATGGGCGGCTATCCGAAGATCGGCACGGTGATAGGCGCTGACCTCTGGCGGCTGGCGCAGGTCAGCCCCGGCGAGGCGATCCGCTTTGTGCAGGTTGACCATTCTGCCGCGCTGGCGGCCGAAGACACGCTTGCCGCCCATATTGCGGCGGTCCGTGCGACGGCCGCGCTGCAACGGCGTGCACACCAAAGGATGTTCGCATGACAAGCCTGGCCGAGCTGAACCGCGTTCTTGGCTGGATGCAGGCCGCCGGTCTTGCCAGTATCGAACTGCGCGATGGCGATCAGCTGCTGCGGATGGTGCTGGATAGCGCGCCCGCCGCGCCACGCGCAGCGCAGGTTGCGCCCCAGACGCAGATAGTCAGCCCGGGGATGGGCCGGTTTCTCGCGTCGCACCCGCGCAACCCCGTCGCGCCCATCACACCCGGCGCGACCATTTCGGCCGGCCAGATCATCGGTTTCCTGCAACTGGGAAACACGCTGACCGCCATCACCTCAGACAAGCCCGGAACCGCCGTGCAGGTTTACCCAAGCGATGGCGATCTGCTTGGGTATGGCGCGCCGGTGCTGTCACTTGACCAAGGGGTCTGAGCCATGCGCATCGACATCAATTCCGATCTTGGCGAAGGCTTTGGCCCCTACACTATCGCTGACGACGCCGCGCTGATGGGGGTCATCACCTCGGCGAATGTCGCCTGCGGCTACCATGCCGGCGATCCGGTCATCATGGACCGCACTATCCGGCTTGCCAAAGACCATGGTGTCGATCTTGGCGCCCATGTCAGCTATCCCGACCGCATGGGCTTTGGCCGCCGCCAGATGCAGATGGACCTGTTTGAGCTGGAAAAGCACGTTCTGTATCAGCTTGGCGCGCTGGACGGACTCGCGCGCCCGGCGCAGCACCGCATAACCCACATGAATCCGCATGGTGCGCTGGGCAATCTTGCCTGCGCAGATCGCGCGGTGGCTGATGCATTGGTGCGGGCCACGCGCGACTTTGACCCGGAAATCGCGTTTTTGGTGCTGTCTGGAACCGCATTGGAAAGCGCCGCGCGCGAGGCGGGTTGCCGAACGTTCAACCTCTTTCTGGCCGACCGCGCCTATACCGCCGACGGCCAGCTTGCCCCCCGCGCGCGGCGCGGCGCGGTCATCAAGGATACCGCCGCGGTGGTCGCCCGGGTGCAAAGACTGCTTGCGGGCGGCGGTGTCGAAACCATCGATGGCGAGACGTTGCATGTGAAAGTGCAGTCGATACTTGTGCATTCGGATACGCCCGACGCGCTGGCAATGGCCAATGCCATCCGCGGTGCCATCGCCGCGACGGAAGGTGCAGTTGCCCCGCTGTCCGCGCTCTGATTGCCGGGGCTGCAAAGGCCACGCATCCGGCCCCGCGCATCTGAATGCGACACCAGCGGCACCGCTGACCGGGCCCGATCCATCACCGATCCTTATAGCACCAGACCCACTCGGTCTTTGGTCCTGACCGGCCTTTGACCCTATTCTGCCGGGCAGAAAACGACCCGGCGCGAATAGAGAGGAAGAGCTTTCATGCCATTTGCAGACTACAGGACAGCGCTGGTTACCGGCGCTTCGACCGGAATGGGATATGCCATTGCAGAACGGCTCCGCCAGGAAGGGCTTGAAGTCCACGCGATTGCCCGTAACCGCGCCGCGCTTGACGAACTCGCTTCACGATCCGGCTGCATTGCGCACACGGTTGACGTGTCGGATACCGCGGCACTGAATGCACTGCTGTCCACCCTGGAAATCGATGTTCTGGTGAACAACGCGGGCGTTTCCCGGGCCGGCAACATCCTGACATCAAACGAATTCGACATCGACGAGCAAATTGATGTGAACCTGCGCGCGCTGCTGCACCTTTGCCGGCTGACGCTGCCCGGGATGATCGCCCGTAATCGGGGGCACATCGTGAACATTTCATCCATCGCCGGGCATTACGAATTTGGCGGGCACACCGTCTATCACGCGACGAAGGCCGCGGTGCACACCGTATCACGCCAGCTTCGGGTCGATGCCTACGGCCATGACGTGCGCGTGACCGAGATCTGCCCCGGCCGGGTTGAAACCGACATCTTCGCCCGCGTCCAACAAATCGACCCCGCCGAAGCAAAGCGCCAGTTCTTTGACGAATATGAATGCCCACAGCCTTCGGATATCGCGGAAGCAATCGCCTACGCCATCGGCACGCCGGCCTATGTGAATGTTGGCCTCATCGAGCTGATGCCGACGCTTCAGGTGCCTGGTGGCCTGCGCACCGGCAAACGCGCGGAATGCCCGCCAAAGGCGTGACGCGCCAAGGCGCAAGATGAGCAAGTTGCCGGGGCCTGCAAGGCCACACGCATCAGCGTCCCGCCAGGTGATGTCGTGGTGCAAGGTTTGATCCGTGCCCGGCAGCGGCCCCAGCCAGCCGGGCGCGGATCATCTGCCCCGCCTGCCGTCCGATTTCAAACCGGCAGGTGTCAGTGGTGGCGATGCGCGGGCGAAACCCTGCGACAGGTCGAGGCCGGAAAACCCGGCGCGCCGCGGCCTGCCGGGCGCCTCGACGTGCTGCTTACACCGCGCCCCAGGGGCCATGCGGCAAAGGCGCACCATCGAGCCGGTCGAAACCGTGTGCTCCAAAATAATCGCGCTGCGCCTGAATCATGTTGGCGGTGCCGCGCGCGGTGCGTGCAAGATCGAACCACGCCAGCGCCGCGCCAAGCGCCGGCAGGCCGTGGCCGTGCAGTGCGCCCGCCGCGACCACTTGCCGAAGCGCGGGCAAAGCGGCCTCGATCCGCGCGGCAAAGGCCGGGGCAAGGATCAGGTTGCGCGTCGGGTCTTCTGCCAGTGCCTCGGCCATATCGTTCAGCATGGCAGAGCGGATGATGCAGCCTGCCCGCCAGACCCGCGCGATGTCGGGCAGCGCCAGCGCCCAATGAAAACTGGCAGAGGCAGCCGAGATCATCGCGAACCCCTGCGCATAGCACAATATCTTGCCTGCAATCAGCGCCTGTTCCAGCGCCGTTCGCGGCAGATCAAACGGCATCGGTCCGGCCCCAAAACGCGCCTCGCCTGCCGCGCGCTCGTCGATCCGCGCCGACACATTGCGCGCCATGACCGCCGCTTCAATCACCGGCACCGGTGTGGCCAGATGCTGCGCCTCGATCACGGTCCAGCGCCCGGTGCCGTTCTGCCTAGCGTTGTCACGAATGACGTCCAGCATGGGCTGACCGGTCTGCGGATCGGTGGCGGCGGCGACATCGCCAGAGATTTCGATCAGATAGGACTTCAGCGGCCCATCGTTCCACCGTCGAAAGGTTGCCGCAATGTCTGCCGCGCCCAAGCGTAACCCGTCGCGCATCAGGCCATAGATCTCGGCAATCATTTGCATGTCGGCATATTCAATACCGTTGTGCACCGATTTGACGAAATGCCCCGCGCCCGCCTCGCCCATCCAGGTGGCGCAGGCCGTGCCATCCTCGGCCCTGGCGGCGATCGCGGTCATGATCGGTGCAATGCGGTCCCAATCGGCGCGGGTGCCGCCAGCCATGATCGCCGGGCCGTGCCGCGCACCTTCCTCGCCGCCAGAAACGCCCATGCCAAGGAAGCGCATCGGTAGGCCCGCTGCCGACCTGCGGTTTGTGTCGTGAAAATTGGCGTTGCCGGCGTCGATGATCAGATCATCCGGGCCAAGCAGCGGGGCAAGCGCTGCGATCTGATCATCCACCGCGGGCCCCGCGGGCACCATCAGAATGATGGCGCGAGGTGGGGTGATGGCGCCAACAAGCTCGGCAAGGGTGTTTGTCGGCACAATTCGGTCTGCCAGTGCCCCCGCGTCGGCATGAAACCGTCTGGTCACTTCCGTCGTGCGGTTCCAGACTGCGACAGGAAAGCCTTTTTCGGCGATGTTTTCGGCCAGCGCCGCACCCATGGTTCCCAGGCCGATCAGGCCGATTCTTGCTTCGGTCATGAC